>ERZ808037.2169-NODE-2169-length-10655-cov-3.793345_pt1 | contig 10655 bp, 16 predicted proteins | sample MGYA00380190_ERZ808037 | MGnify/ENA primary metagenome ERZ808037 (study PRJEB31490, sample SAMN06133399) | mouse gut metagenome | isolation source: J9 | host: mice | place: China: Chengdu | collected 2015-05 ...
ACTTCGCCGGTCTCATCCTCGTAAAGCGTCCACAGATGGTCCTTTTTGTTAAAGTAAGTCTCGCAGCCTGCCGCCTCGTACTCCTTAAACTTCTTGTCACAGACCGCAAGCAGTTCCCGGTATTCTAACGGCGTCATCCCCGTATCCTTCTCCCCGCTGGTAGGACAATATCTGGCGAAGGCAAACACATCCGCCTTGTGTTCCACCACCGTGTCGATGATATCCGGGATTTCCTTGATGTTTGTCCCCGACACCGTGGTCATGATGACCGCCCGGATGCCCGCCCGTTTCAGACAGCCGATCTTTTCAAGCGTCAGGTCGAAGGAGCCGGGCTTTCTGAACCAGTCGTGAGTCTCCCTCATCCCGTCCAGCGAAAGCTGATATTTCTGACAGCCGCATTCCTTCATTCTTCTGCATACCTCGTCATTCAGATGAAAGGGGTTGCCGAGGATTGTGAAGGGAATATCCTTGCTCTTCAAAAGCTCCAACAGCCGCCAGAAATCCGGGTGCAGAATGGGATCGCCGCCCGTGATGTAAAAATAGGGCAGTCTGTGGTATACTTCACAGAAATCCTCACATGCCGCCACAACCTCCTGCATCTGTTCCCAGTTCATAGCGTCCAGACTTTTGCAGTTGTTTTCCGAAAAAATATAACAGTGCTTGCATCTTTGATCGCAGTCATCTGTGATGTGCCACTGAAAAGCAAAAAATTCGCTCATGTTTTTGTCTCCTCTTTCCAATTTATGTAAACCGCTTTCATTTTGTTTTATGTAAATCTTTGGTGCTGTGCGTTTGATTTATGTCAGCCCTACTCTGTTGTCTTTCGCTGTCCGGCAGCCCAACCTTTTGCAGACTGCCGGACAATCCATGTACTTCGGCGTAGACTTATTTATCCGCTGCTCCGCAGGCGGAACCGCACGCCGCAGGTTTCTCCGACGGTTTGTCCCCCGCTCCGCACGCTGTCCCACATGCCGCAGCGGGCGCCGCCTCGTTGTTCCATCCCGATAAATTGGAAAGTGCCATGTCTTTTTACCTCCTTGTGTGTCTGTGTTTTTTGTTTCTGTCCTTTTGACAATTTCATTCTAACAAGACGGATCGTTGGAAAAAAGTACGCACCTATTTATGCCTTAGTTACATTTAGGTTAGAATTGTGCAGTTTCGGGCAGTTTCAGCATTAAGATTTTTTTCTATAAGCAGTTTCAGGCAGTTAGGAGCAGTTAAAGTTGTGTACTAAGTTGTGTACCAGAATCCCCAAAGAACCTTGATTTTTAAATGGTTTTATCTATCCATCTTGTGTACGAATCGCCAGTATAGGGAAATTTTTATATAAAATCGGGGAGCGCACCTACACAATATCTTTTAAGACAACGAATAGTTACATACCCCACCCCCCTTGTGTGGTGACGGTTAATCTTCAACGACTTTAGAGCCAGTCGGAAAACAGGCTCTTTTTTTATTGCATAAAAATCAATCAAACGAAAGGAGTATGAACAGATGAACAAGTATTTTGCAGGAGTTGAGACGATTGAGGAACTAAGGAAACGCTACAGGGAATTGCTAAAGAAATATCACCCAGACAATGAGGGCGGCAGTGTCGAGATTACACAGGAAATCAATGCCGCGTATGACGCTCTATTTGCCGTTTTAAGCAAAGAAAACAGCGCAGACGGAGAATGTTCCACCGAAGAAGAAAAAGCCGCAAATGAAGCGTTTAAGGCGGTCTTGAATCAGATTATCAGTTACAGCATGGAGATTGAGTTAATCGGTAATTGGATATGGTGTTTTAACTGCTACGCATACAAGGACAGGCTGAAAGAGTTAGGCTTTAAGTTTGCCCCGAAGAAAAAGGCGTGGACGTGGCATTTTGGAGAGTTTTCACGTTATCACAAGGGCGAGATACACATTGATGATATAAGAGCCAAATATGGTTCACAGAAAGTAACCCGTCAATCCAAACAGTATTCATTAGATTAAGGGAAAGGAGCATGAGGAAGAATGAGCAGACAGGATTTTATCAGCATTTTTGAGTTGACGCTTTTAGCCGCCAATCTGGACGTTACAGGACTGTCTTTGATTGACGACGACACAGCGCAGATTGCCTTTAAGGGCGGCGGCACAAGGAAAGTAAACATTGAAGCGGACAGTTTCGGAGCAATTATCGTGGACGTGATGAAACATGTATTTTAGAGAACAGGGATTGCGAGAACCTTTACAGGTTCTTTTTTTATCCCCTTTTTAAGAAAGGACGGTATATGTTATGTGTTTATTTCAAGGAAAGCCAGTAGGCGAATATTGCGCCTGCTGTCGGAATTGCGCAGAGTATCTATGCACTTGTAGCCCTGTTGTTTCTTATGGTGGCTATGTGTGTGCGGAGTGTGATTTTGATTTCTGTAGCTATTGCCCTAGCTATGGAGAATGCGAGGAAATATGGGGAAAGGCGGTGGACTTGTGAAATTGATGAATTATGACCCTAAGACATTGATTTATCAGAATGTACGCGCTGATGTTCAGAAAGTGCAGGAAAAGCCGCAGACATTCACTAAAAAACAATATGATATTCTCTGCCGCTTGATTCAGCAGAAGAAAATCACGGAACAGTTTTTCAGTCTCATTTTAACATCTTTATTTGAGATAACAGACTGGAAACTATTAAGCTACGAACAAATGTACGAATTGATTCATGTGTTGACATTCTGGAATTATCAGACCGAAGCCGAGAAAGAGAGGGTATAATTATGAACGATAATCTGTTAAAGAAAATCTTTGACGATGTAGTTTGCTACGAAGAAGAAGCTATTGACATTAGGAACAGTATTGAAGATGAGGTTAAGAAACTTATGACCCCTTATGTTTCCAAGATAGATGAAAAAGAGAAAGAAGCGTTCGAGGATATGTGCTATGATATCTCTTACTTTGCCGAATTAGGCGGTTTTCGTTTAGGTATGAAGTATGCAGTCAAGATACTGACGGAGATATTAAAGAAATAATCACAGCACTTTTGCAATCCGTAGAAGTGTCTCCTGCTTCTCTTTTTCCATATCCTTTATTGTGTTGAACAATTCTTTTTCAGTAACAGAGGTCGGATTGTGGTACTCATTCTGCAAGATATAATCCAGCGTACAGTCCAAGGCGTTACATATGCCAACAAGTAACGTCAGTGATACTTTGACCTTGTTCGTTTCGATATTGCTAATATGGCTTACATTTACGCCTGTCATGTTTGCGATATATTCTTGCGTAAGATTGCGTTCACTTCTGACCTCTTTGATTCTCTTACCTATTACGGAGAAATCAAGTTTTATCATATACTTACCTCTTTTCGTTATATTAGTGTAAGTATATTATTTGTTTAGTCTTAGAATAATAATGCGAAACTAGAAAATTTATAGTTACAGGTTAATTTTTGTGATATAATGTCGATATATAAAAGATAAAGCATGAGAGGAAGGTATTTTCTATGAGTGGAACAGATACGGCACTTGCTAAGAAATCCTATGAGATTATCAATTCTAAAGCAAGTTCCAACATAGCTATTCAAGGTCTGTCTGGAGTTTTAGGTTTTCCATTTACCCTATTAGCCGACGGAGCAGTTATATTTACCCATTACGGCGCAATGCTGAATGAGATTAGAAGTTTGTATGGAAGAACACCAGTAAGTGAAACCGTTGTTACAAGTATAATCAAGGGTATATCAAGCGAGTTGATATTTGATGTTGTTGCGGACAAGTTTCTGGGGAATGTTCCTTTAGTTGGAATATACTTCAATGCTATCTGCGCTAAGACAATGACGTGGAGATTAGGCATATTATTCACCATGCTGTCAGCAAGGGGAGAAGCTATTGACGATTACGCAGTAGCAGATACAACGAAGCTAATCCGCATGGTATTCCCACAGACGGACGCTTTTAAGTTCCAACAGCCGACTTACCCGACATTTGAGAAATTGGTCGTATCAGTGACAGGAAACAGCATGGAGCAGTTTAACCAAAAGATTACAAAGGCACTTGATGTGTTTGATTAATGAATACGATAATTAAGCAAGATATCAGATAAGCGACTGGGATTAGAAAGGAGAATTTTATGGGATTTATAAAAGATGCCATAGGAATAGCAGGTCTAGGGGTGGGTGTCTACGCAGGAGGTATTATTGGGATAGCCGCTTCTATCACAGGAAGTGATTCTTTAGAAGAGTTAAGCCAAAAAGTATTGGATACATCATGTGAGGTCGGAGACAGGCTAGGCGATATTGCAGAAAGGTCTATAGATGCTTCTAAAAGCGCAATATCATCCTATGCCGCAGGACAGAACAATGCAGAACAAGATAATTGTAGAATCGAAAAGGCACTTGATGTGTTTGATGAATGAAAGGAGATGGATAATATGGTATGGATATTAGGTATATTACTTGGGCTTATTGGTGCAATTTTGTTATGTGTAATATTGAATAGTAGCAAAGCAGCGAGGAAGCTGGGATTGATGCTTGCATTATTTGCTGCTTGTTTTATGATATTTCATGGTGATGGCGCAATAATTCCTGCAAGCAACAATTATGATTTAGATGATACGCCATTCTTATTAGGTTTGGTAGAAGGATTTCTTGAGGTTTTTTTATTCACTTTTCCTATTATTCGAGCAATCGTAGGACTCGCTAACCTTGCAGACGCATATGAGAAGGAAAAAACAGTATTATGTCACAATTGCTCAAAGAAGGTTATCGTACCAAAGGGTATGACGCCTAGGAAAGACCCCATTTGTCCATTTTGTAAAAAATCTGTTTACAGTACTGGAAAAGTGTTGGGTGACCAATTTATCAGTATACTTCCTAGAATCATTCATACGTTTATACGATGATAAACAGGAAACCACTAGGTTTATGATATGTGCTATGTCATGTCTAACGAAAAATGTAACATATGTCCATCAGCAAAGGGAGATACCAATATTGAGGTATCTCCTTTCATGGTTCTTAGGGCATTTTTCGTGTTCTAGCTATACAATTTAGTAGGTTAAAGTGTTAAACCGCCAAAGTAATATACGTGCCGTTTGCGCACATTGCCGACGGTTCAATGATTTTTTTCACATCAGCGGTAAACGTGCATAGGGGCAGGATGGCAGAATGCACCACATTATTTCTTTTTCTGTACCGCATCATCCGTAAGATACTGCAAGACATCCGCAGAATCGTAGTTTCCATCACGGTATTGCTGTCCGTATGTCGGGACGACGACTTTCTTGATATAATCCGTAACGCAGTCGGTAAGACGGTCAGTCATGGTATCAGCCATGCTATTTGACGGATGTTCGCCATAGATGGCATCATACAAGTTCCTCAATATAGGCATCAGCTTTTGGAAAAACAATCCCGTACAGGATTCATTGCCAAGAAAACAGTTCACGAAATCCATATAACCATTATATTCCCCCTCTGCCCCATCAAGCCTATGGAGTTCCTGTAGCTTCTTTAATGCCCGTTCGTTAAGTCCTGTAGAAGCAATGACTTCATCATATTCAGGATGGGGCGTATCTGAAAGTCCGACAAGGTAGTCTGCACTTACACCCAATGCCGTTGCTAATGAATTAAGGAAGAACGCTGTATCTTCCCGATTTTGCCCCTGTTCAATTTTACGGTATGTCTCCAGTTCGACATCCAGTTCCTTTGCCGCCTTTTTCTGTGTGTACCCTTTAGCTTCTCTTGCCGTTTTTAGATGGTTTATAAAAGTATTGTTACAGTCCTCTATTTCTTTGCCATGCCGAACCTTGTAACCTGCCCTAGTGCTTGTACTTATTTTCCTGTCTTTCTTTCCGCTATCCATTTGTATCACCTTTCTATTTCGTTGGTGGTATGAATTATACCACTTATATCTCTAAAAATAAATAAAAAGTAACATTTCGGATTTATAAGGACTATACGATAATGGAATCACGAAAGGAGGAAACGCCATGAAAGTAAAGGCAAACAAGCGGCTGATGATAGCCAGAGCAGAACATGGATATACCATCAAGGAATTATCCAGCGTATCAGGAGTACCCACTGCTACAATCTCAAGAGCAGAGAACGGACAGCCATTATCGGTCAAGTCAGCGGGGAAACTGTGCCGAGCCTTAGACGAAGTATTTACAGACTTGTTTGAGGTTGAAACAAATAACATCATAGAGGAGGAGAAACATGAACAAGGAATTAAAGAACCGCGAGCGTAGACTTCGCTATAGAGCTAAACAGAAAGGCTTGCGCATCAGGAAAGATTACTGTTGGATAAATAACGAAAAACATATCGGCTACCTGATTAGCACATATAATTCATCGCTCGTGCTGACAGGGTATAACCATTTTAACAATCTGATTCCCATTGAAGAAGCCGAGGAATTTATCAACGAGTATTAAGACCGCTACTGCCGCCCTCTGTCATGGAAGTATCAAAGGGCAGAGGGTGACAGCTATAGCTACAGGACGGCATCAAAGGTTATCGTGATACTGCAAGATACCGCTGTGATGGAGTGATACTATTGCCGACGTATATTCCATTTGAAGTAAAGACTGCCGTGGTGATGGTTGTTCGTTTCAATGAACAGGCATTATCCTACGCTTATATATACTTCTTTGTTAATTATATATTCGTTCTACGCTTATATTATCTTCTACGATAATAGGATAATTATTCTATTTGTTTAAGGAAAGAACAATGGCACAGTAACCAGATGCAGTAAATATCAGGTGTTCAGTAATTTAGGTACAGCATGAATCTGATTGAGATAGGTACAGGAAATACGCTCGGTAAGCGGTACAAAATAGGTACAGAATTTAGTGGATAGATAGGTACAGCAGAATAACAGCAAATACAGCATGAAATAGGTACGGCAATTTAGAATCCAATAAGTACAGGGAGGTGACAACAGGAATGACACATGAAGCAGTGTTCGGCTTGCATACAGCAGAGTTTAAGAAATGGATTTCAAGGAGAGAAGCCGATTCCATCAAGGCATACTTCGGATTGAATCCAGATGAAGCACTGACAGGCAGTACATACTTTTATCAGGACGGCGTTACAAAACTTTGGATTGAGGAAGTAAAGGGAAAGAAACCGAGGTATTATCTCCATGTGATTGTAAACTTCGCAAGGGCATTGAAAGCAGGCAATTACAAAGCCATGCCGTACACAACAGGCAATGTGAGAAAGGTATTTACAGCATTGAATAAGGTGTTAAAAGCACTTCCTCTGTCAGACAGCAATGCAGTCTTTCCAGACTGGACAACGGTACGTCTCGACAGTACCTTTGATATTCAGGAAGAACACACGGAACTTTTAATGTCGCTGTTAAACCGTTCCGTCAACTTGGGCGACCGAAAGAAGCGTTGTCGGCGCATACCGATACAGGGCAAGACAGCGGAGGAATCCATGAACCAGTCTCTAAGGTTCGGCAACCATTCTTTCACCTACAACATTTACCGCAAGATAGCGGAAATTCAGGATAAGGGGAAAAACATCACGGAGGAAGAAAAGGCAGATGTACAGCACCTTTTAAGGATTGAACGCCAGAACCATCAGGATGCAGTCAAGAAACTGTCGCCCAATATGAAAGCGAGTGATTTATCGACTTCTAAAGTGCATGATGATATTCTAAAAACCATGATTGATGAAATGGAACTGTTTTTCGGTCGGGGAGATTATCTTTCTTGGAGCAGGATTGATAAAACATATAAGCAACAGCATAAAGCGGATATTGATACGATAAAGGATGCTATGACGCAAATAACCCTTAATTCTCTTGAAGCGGCGCAGGAATCCTATACAAATGAAATCAGCGGCATATTTGCCAGACTAGGGCTTTCCCCTGTTGGAATCAAAAAGGAAGAAGCGGAGCAATACAAGGCAGAACAGATACAAGGTATCTACAATCGGATTACCGCCGAATACATAAGACCGCCAGACAAGCGGCAGTACAACAGCTTTCCTGTTCCCCACCAGATAGGTGACGGACGGTATAAAGCGACAATTACCCTGTACCATGCAGGTATGGGAAAGAAACAGGTTCAGATTGCAGGAAAGACATTAGAGGACTACGAGCGCAAAGTTTTAGACAAATTAAAGTTAACATATATGGGGAACTGCTATTACATAACATCTGCTGATACAAACCAGTGGAATATGATAAAAAAATCTGCTGATTCTATAAGGCAGTTTGCCAAAGTATCAAAGACAGCGGCAAAGCATGCCGCAGAAGATTTTATCAAATCATTCATTGTAATGTATGAAGATAGATTCTCCAACTGTCCTTCGGTAGCTGGTGACGGCTTAACATTATCGGAGAATCCGAACAGTAATTGATAGAATAGAGGTGATAATCATGCAAACCGATAACAATATATCCCCACCTTATCTTGCGGTGAGTACTTCCACGCTGATGAAAATGCTGGATTGCGGCAAGCCTACAGCTATTAAGATAGGCACACAGGCAGGAGCAAAAATCGTCATCGGGAGAAAAACCTTGTGGGATACGAGGCTTATACAGCAGTATCTTGATAATATTGCCGAGTAGTCACAAGCATTATCTTGAAAGGAAGTGGTAGCACGAACATTCATTGTAACAAGATAACAAAAGGCTAGGAGTGCCCACCAAAGCAAACCCCTAACCTTTAACACTGAACAGGAATATCCTGTACTGATATTATATCAGATTGGGTATTCCTTTTCTACAAAATTTATTGAGAAAGGAATGATAATATTATGGCAAAAGACCCAAACACTGGACGAGAGCTTCCAAAGGGTATCAGTTGGAAAGCGGACAAACAGCTTTACATGGCGAGATTTACCCATCAGGGGCAAAGTTACACATTTTACGACAAGGATTTACGGACAATCAAAAAGACCTTATCCGAAAAGCGGTATGAAGTCGAACACGGCTTACAGGGCAAGGCAGACAAGATTACGCTGAATAAGTGGTATGAAACATGGTTGAATGAGTATAAAATCCCGAACATCAAGGAAACCTCTGTACATACTTACAAACAGATGTACGCCTGTTATATCGAGCCGACACTAGGCAGCAAACATCTGTCACAGGTGAAGCCAGTGCATATCCAGAAAATGTATAATGACCTGTTGGAGAACGGATTATCAGCAAAATCAATCTCTAATATTCAAGGCATACTCTATGATATTTTTGAAACTGCCTGTAATAATGATTTAATCATCAAGAACCCATGCCGAGGTGTCAGCAGACCCAAAGTAGAACAGACAGACCGCCGTGTGTTATCCGTTGAGGAACAGCATACACTTGTGTCCTATCTGAAAAGGGATAAATTTAAACCATATGAGCCGCTTATTATCACCCTCTTAGGTACTGGAATGAGAATCGGTGAAGCGTTGGGATTAACATGGAATGATATTGACTTTAAGAATGAACAGATTTCCGTCAACAAGACATTGGTGTACGTTAAAGACCTAAAAACTGGAAAATATATGTTCAAGTACCAGACACCTAAGACCAAGAACAGCTTGCGGACAATCCCCATGCTTTCAGACGTGAAGAAAGCGTTAAGTCACCAGAAAACCTGTCAGAAGCGTTTACGGCTTTACATGGGCGGCGAATGGCAACCGCTGAAAGGTTTTGAAGATACGGTATTCACTTCCCTTAAAGGCAAGCCGCATCAGGAATGTGATATACGGAATTTTCTAATCAGTATCGTTGCTGAAATCAATGCAGACGAACAGGCACTTGCAGAGAAAGAAAACCGTGAGCCTGTAATCATGGAACACGTCCACCCCCACGCATTAAGACATACATTCGCAACAAGGTGTTTTGAGCGTGATATGCCGCCTAAGACCGTACAGCACATTTTAGGACACGCTACTGTACAAATGACAATGGATTTATACACCCATATCACAGAGCAGAAGAAACAAGCGGATATGCAGAAATTAGAGGGATTATTCAGTGCAGTAAACTATTAAGCAAATACAAATACAGTGGCAGACAAGGTTATATGCCTTGCCTGTCATTTTTTTGTGGAAAGAAAGGAGCATTTATAATGAATGAAAAGCGATTTTATCTATTGAATGTACTAAGGGGCAAGTGGCGGCTGTTCATCATTGAGGAATTATTTACAGGCGATAAGCAGTTCGGGGAACTCAAAGAGAGCCTTAAAGGCATTTCAGCAAAAATATTGACTGAAAATCTGCAATTTCTTTTACAAAGTGGCGTAATCAACAGGCGCACATACCCGACTTTCCCCCCAAGAGTAGAATATTTCTTATCTGATACAGGCTTGAACATGAAGCCAATCCTTAATGAAATCTATGAATGGAGCGCAGAGAACTATCAGGAATTTCAGGAAGAAATCACGGACGAATACTATAAACTATTCCAGTGAAATCAGGCACTTCCAAAACAAATCTTGTGTACTTTTTGTGTACCGCTCTCCCACCAATGCCCCACAAGCCCAGTATTTAAGCCACTTTTCGGCTATCGCTATCAATAGTACGCACTTTTTTATTAGATAGTTACCTTTTGGTAACTGGTGTCGCGGCATCCCCGACGTTACAATTCACACCCGCGCCAGATTTCGCAGCAATTTACGATTATTCCGTGTGAATTGCAACAATGATGCACACAAAATGCCAAAAAGCAGGCATTTTGGCGCTGGCTCCGACGCCATG
>ERZ808037.2170-NODE-2170-length-10650-cov-2.729027_pt1 | contig 10650 bp, 9 predicted proteins | sample MGYA00380190_ERZ808037 | MGnify/ENA primary metagenome ERZ808037 (study PRJEB31490, sample SAMN06133399) | mouse gut metagenome | isolation source: J9 | host: mice | place: China: Chengdu | collected 2015-05 ...
TAAATTTTTTGAAAAAGAACGGTGAATCCTCCGGCATCTCTTGCTCCGGTTCCGAATTTTCGGATTCGTTTTTGCTTATGTTTGTCTGCTCATGCTGTGTTTTTTCCGGATTCGTCTCTTGCTCTTGCTCCGCTGTCGGCTGGGGCCGTTTTTCCTCCGATTGAGCCGGATGTTCTTTTTCTGGTATGCCGGATTCTGTGGGAGGCCCATATGGCGTTGCTCCTTCATCCGCGAGAGACATCGCAGACTTCTGTCCTTCTCCGGCTGCCGTCCTTTGGTCTTCCTCTGCTTCTGAACGCTTCCGGTGTTTTTTCCGCTTTTCTTTTTTCTTTGCGGCTTTCACGGAATTTCCCTTAGAATCTTTCTCCGCTTTACCGCCGGACTCCTTTCCGGAATCAAAAACGGTAAAAAACAGCAGCTTTATAAGAAGTTTTCCGGGATCCGGATAATCGAAACAAACCCGAAGAAAACCCAGCAGCCACGAAGCCCTGACATGTATCGACATCTGCTCCGCATCCTTCTTCCCCGATATTTTATAGCAGATCGGAAAAAACAGTACCAGCAAGACGAAAGCTATGGCAAGCCCCAAGATGCATAAAAGCAGGATACCCAGTATGAAAAGAATTTTCAAAACAATACTCAGCATAGCAGATACTCCTTCAAGGCGCAGTCACCTCTCTCCTTCAGACACTCCCGAACAATCTGCTCAACCAGAGATACCGCTTCTTGGCGGCTCTCCGCTATTCCGATCACATAGGGCGGATTTTTTAAATAGTATGATTGCACCAGCTGTCTGGCTTCAAATATGTCCAGCTGATCCGTTTGGCTCGGGGAAACGGTAATCAAAAAAACACCGGAAAGCAACGGTTTCTTTTCCAGCTTTTTCTTTATTTTATCCAGTTTTTTCTCCGTAATCCCATCACTCAGGTATAATTTTGAATGATAACAAACTCTTTCCGGCATATTCCTAAATCCTTACTTGTTTTTTGATGCCACGAGCACGGAAGTATGGTTTGCCATCGTTTGCCATCCGTCCGCTTCCCGCCTTGAACATGGACTTATTATATCATACAAATTTTCTTTTGTAATCAGAAAGATTTTAAATCAGGAAAGCAATCAGATACTTCATCAATTTTTATCTTTCCCAATTTCAAAAGTCTACGGGCATTTTCCTTTGTTTCTTCGTATCGTTCACTCTTAATAAACGACTTCATACTCTGTTCTTCATCAAATAAACTCATCATAATCGTCACAACCTCCCTTTCAGCGTCCTTTTTGGAACACAGCATGACAATCCCTCCCGGCTGCAAGGGTTGAACGGTAATATTTACATCTGCCGCAGTGAAGGAATCGAACAAAAATGACGATAACAATATCAGAGTATAGTTGCAATAAATTGATTGACATTTCCGCAGAATATTTTATATTATAAAATATGCTATGAATGAATCCACCAATTTTCATTAAATGGAACTTAATAAACAAACTTTAATAACACAACTTAATAAATGGAACTAAAATTAGAAATCATTAAACAAACACTAATATAGAAATCTAAAAATAGAAATAAAGAAGCGCCGCATAATATATTGCCGCGGCCAATTGCGGCAGCTTTTATGCAAAACCGCTTCAGAACGGAGATAGTGTATGAAAACTGTAGCAACAATGGCTCTGCAGCCGGGTATGGTCTTAGGGGAAGATGTAATCCATCAGAATAAGGTGCTTTATGGGGCAGACACGGTTCTGGATCAGACTGTTATCAACAAATTAAACCGCTATTCCATTATGTGTGTGACTATTAAGGAAGGAATCGATTTTGCCGTTACCCACTATGAAAAAGTACGTTTTAACGAACATTTCAAAGAATTTGAGCAGAAACACACGGAAAGTCTCTATCGCTATAAAAAGATTATAACCGATTTTCTAAACACAGCGGGAAAACATATTCCGAATGAGGAACTCCTTGCATTGTATAACGAGATGCGTGGTACATATCACACGGGCACCAATCTGCTTGATTATTTGTATAACCTTATGCCCAACGAAGACGAACTGACCTATAACCACTGTCTGAATGCCGCCCTGTTAGCGGGTGTTTTTGCCGATTGGATGCAGTTGAATCCGGAGGATAAGGAAAATCTGATACTCTCCTGCTTTTATTATGATATCGGGAAGCTGAAACTGCCCTATGAGGTGCTCTGGAAATCGGAAAAGCTTACCTCCGAGGAATTTGCTCTGATTCAAAAGCATCCTGCTCTGGGGTATCAGCTTCTAAATAATACCGCTCTAAACCAGCGAATCAAAAATGTAACTGCCATGCATCATGAACGGATGGACGGCAGCGGCTATCCGTTTCATTCCAAGGGGAATAAGATTGATGTGCTTGCACGTTATGTCGCCGTTATAGATACCTATATTGCCATGGCTTCTCCCAGAAGCTACCGCAATGCGCTGACGCCCCTTGAAATTCTTGACGCTTTTGCCAATACCCGTGAAAAATACGACGTGGAACTGCTTGTTCCGCTGATGAACCGCATCTCTGATGCACAGATCGGAACCAGCGTTGAATTGAACGATGAAAGCGTCTGGGAAGTATTCATGATAAATCCGGATAAATATTCCCGTCCGGTTCTGAAAAATTCTTCGGGAGAAATTTTAAACCTTCTGAAACGGCCCGAATTGAAAATTGTTAAAAATGTATAATCCTGCAAAAAAGAGTATAGTATGGGGCAGCTAAAAATATTTCCGGCTGCCCCACAAATTATTCCTTTTCAATTCCAGATATTCGTTGTATGCTGTTTCCAATATCTGTTTCTCATTGGCAAATTTCAGCAAATGATATGCTTCATGAAATTTGTAAAAACCGGAATCGGTAAAGTACTCCTCCTTCTGTGGTTTACTGTAATAACTGTCTGCCATCATTAGATACCAGTGCACTTCTTTCTCAACCATATCCTCCGGAACGGAAAAAGAATATTCACTGGTTCCCACAAACTTTATGATAGTAGCCTTCGCTCCTGTCTCCTCCAGAACTTCTCTCAAAGCAGTCTCTTTATAGTCTTCTCCCTGCTCCACAGTTCCCTTCGGCAATACCCAGCCCTCGTACTTATTCTTATAATTTTTATACAAAAGCAGGATTTTTCCACGAAAAATTACCACACCACCACAGCTTGTTGCCTCAATCATTGCAATTCCTCCTGTCGGTGGTCTCCGGTGAACGATTCCGTCCGTTTTCAGCGAAATGACAACAGGACGGTACACCGGCCTTGACCTAAACTTTAGTATAGTCTAATCGCCTGATTCGTGCAACCCTATTTTTCCCTGAAATACTCATTAAATATTCTCTTTGCGATAGGAACCGCATAATCTCCGCCGCTTCCCGCCCCTTCCATAATTATGGTGACACAGATTTCCGGATTCTCCGCCGGAGCGAACCCCGTAAACCAAGCGTGGCTTTCCCCTTTTACATTACTGTATTCTGCCGATCCGGTTTTTCCGGCAGCCGTATAAGTAAGACCGGAAAGCTTTGTGGCCGTACCGCTTTCCACCACCTCCGTCATCAACCCAACCAGAGCCGCCGCCTCTTCTTCGCTCATCAATCTTCCGTAAGCGCTGGGCTTAAAAGACTTAACAATCTCTCCTTCGTCATTCTCCACACGGTCGATAATATAAGGCTTCATCAAGATTCCGTCGTTGGCAATGGCGCAGGTAATCATGTTCAGATGCATGGGTGTAATCTGAGTGGTTCCCTGACCGATGGAAATTTGCATCATGCTGCCGTCGGGGGTATCGGCGGACACATCTATATTGCTTTTTGCATAGGATAGCGGTATGGGAAGCTCTTTGCCGAAAAGCAGCTCCTTCAATGTATCCGCAAATGCGTCTCTGTCCAGCCCCATGCCGATATTGGCAAAGGAAGAATTGCATGATTTGGCAAAAGACCGGAAAAAGTCCACATGTCCGTGATTTGCTCCATGATAGCAGTTGATGCGGTTGTCGCCCGTCTTAAAATATCCGGGACAATTAAAAGTATACTGATCATAGCTTTCGGGATTTTCCCTGATATATTCAAGGGCAGTCACTATTTTAAAAGTAGATCCGGGGGGATACAGTCCTTGTGTGGCGCGGTTGAGCAGCACGGTGCTGGAATCATTTTCCACCAGAGAATCCCAGATTTCCTGTATCTCATTGGGATCAAAGTCCGGATGTGACACCATAGCCAGCACTTTTCCCGTGGAGACTTCCGTCACTATGACAGCGCCGCGGTAAATGCTCATTTCGGAATCGGCGGCCTCCTGAAGCCGCACATCCAACGTGGTATACACATTGTCTCCGGGATTTTTCACTCCTGCCAAATCGTTTGCCACCTTATTGTTCAAGGACGTATTTGTATTAATCAAATAGTAATTCGCAAGAGCTTCCGCGCCCATACGTCCCTGTGTGGAATATCCTACCACATGAGAGAAAAGATTCCCGTAGGGATAGTTTCTTGTTTCGTTCTGTTCGCTGTCCAAAACGGTTTCCGCCAATATTTCCCCGTCCTTGGAAAAAATGGTTCCTCTGTAATTCCGGGAAAGCAGTATCTCCTGTCTGGAATTATAGCTGTTATTAATCATCTCCTGCTCACTGGTTGCCGTGAAATATCCCAAATACCCGATTAACACGGCAAAAAGCGTCAAAAAGAAGCCGCAGGAAACCAGTATTTCCCTCCGATTGCCGCTGTATTTTTTGGAGAATTTATTTTTCTTTTGATGCTGCATCCGCTTTTTCTTTGACAGAATCGGATTGTTTTGTGCCGGCAGCTTTCCTTGGAGTGGATTCGGATTTTGCGCTTGCTTCTTTTGCTGTTGAGTCTGTCTGCTTGACCCGGACTGCCGCTCTTGCTGCCCTTGGGGTGCTGTTTGCTTTTCTTCCGCCATTGTGTCTGCCTCCTTCCCGCTGCAGCCGAATATAGATTCCCTGTATGATAAAGAACATGATCATAGTGGTCATGACAGAGCTTCCGCCGTAACTGATAAACGGAAGTGTCACTCCGGTCAGTGGAATCAGCTTTATCCCCCCTCCCACCGTGAGGAATATCTGGAATATATATATAATCCCGATGCCGTAAACAATCAATTGGTAAAATCTGTCACGGATCAAAGTTGAGATATACATCATCATAACAAAGCAGCTGATCATAATCAGTATCAGGCAGATCCCGAAAATTACTCCTAATTCTTCGCACACGGACGAAAAAATGAAATCCGCATCCACCTTGGGTATTTTCTTGGGATCCCCTTTCAGCAGACCCATGCCGAACCAGCTTCCGCTGCCGATGGCAAACAGCGACTGGGTAATCTGATATCCTTGGTTATCAATATAGCTCCAGGGATCTCTCCATGCAAGAACCCTCGTCTTCACATGGCCGAACAAGCGATAGGCTGTGTAAGCGGCGCCGCTGCCCCCGGCCGCTCCGCAGAGCAGATAGAGATAATTCCTTGTAGCGGCAAACACTACAAACACATAGCCGATGAAGAAAATCAACGCGCTTCCCAGATCCGTAGACACCACCAGCACTATCACATGAAGACCTGCTATTACCGCAGTGACCGCCACCCGGGCAAATGTATATTTCTCCCAGAGAGCTCCCGCAAGAAAAAATATAAAAAGGATTTTCACAAACTCGGAGGGTTGAAAAGTAATTCCTCGAAAACTGAAAGATATTTTGGAGCCGTAAGTAACGTTTCCCATAAGTAATACCAGACTTAACGCGCCCACACCCACTGCCGCATATGCCCATGTCAGCTTCTTTAAGAAACGGATTCTTGATAATAAGTAAGGGATAAACAGTGAAACAATCAAAGACACCAATATGATAATGTACTGCTTCACCGCCTTATTAAACGAAAGTCTGGCTATCATACACAACCCTGTTCCCGACAACATACATAAATTGTTCAGCAAAAGGCGGTTTACGTTTTCATAAATCATAGGCACCATTACTAAAACGGCAATCAAAAATACCTGAACAAAAACATAGAAAAACAAATACTGCATATCCTCGCTGACCAGTATCATATCCACAAAGCACATCAGCTGGATCAAAAAAATCAAAATACTCTGTGTAATGTAAATAACCCTTGTGATCCGTTTTTTACCCGTAAACACAAGAAAGCATTCCAATGTATAGATAATCATGCATATGTTGATGAAATACTTTGATAATTCTGTCACATACTCCTGCATATACATCACTCCCTGTTCCGAAACAATTTACCGCTCAGCGCCCTTATCTCTTCGGCTATGCCGCTTTAAGACACAGGCTATTCCACCCCTCGCTTTTCGTGTCCCGTGGTGTATTCACGGTAAGGAAGCTCTCCTCCGCCCACAAAAGCCCTCAAAATCTGCTTGGTTTCCGTGCCGGACTCTATGGTAAAATCCAGCCGGACATCCGTCGTCTCCGACCATCTTTCCATATCCTGATGCAAGGAAAGAGGCACACTGTTATAGATTATATTCATACAATGCTTACAGTTTATTATAACGGGAAATTCCTTCTGATATCGGTCGATTAAATCCGTTCGTTCCCCTTTCCCCGGACGGCAGCCCCATATTGTTTTGGACAGACAGTTTGCCGTCACCATCATAGGAATCCGTCCGTACACTGTCTTTTCAAAGGCGCCGGAAAAGTCTCCGCACCGATCCAACAGTTTCCGCTGTTCTCCCGCTTTCAGTTCCAGCGGCAGGCAAAAGCCTGCGGTTCCTGCCTTTAATTCCTCCCATGCCAAGCTGTTCCAGCAGTATACATTTGCATCCAGACGGTTGTGATATCCCTTCTTTAAGGCATATGCCAATCCGTCCAAAGACCTTGCCAGCACGCCGCAGAACTCAGGATATTGTTCCATCGTCTCGGAAAGGGATGCAAGATAACCGTCGTCCCTCTTCCGCAGAATATGGGGCAAGGCAATGAAAATCGACGGCTCCGTTCCCGTTTTCCCGCAAAGTTCTACCGTTTCTCTGGTTCTATCCAGCAGCAAATCACCGTCAACGTACAAACGTTTCAGACGATACGCAGGATACCCCACTTTTTGCACAGTATCGTTATCTTCAGATGCCTTCATAAGTTCGGAAAATTCCTCTGCCACAGCCTGAAGCTGCTCAAGAGTTCTTATGCCGATTACCACACCGCCGTCGTCATTGCCGAAAGCCTTCCGATCGGTATTAAGGCAGTCTTGAGAAACATTTTTAGCTTCCGGTTCCTTTTTAAATGCTTTCGCATTCTCTTGGGGCAGACTGGCTGCTTCGTCAGATTTCTTTGTGTCCGCTTCCGGAAATTGACCGCCGCACTTTCGTCCGCCGTATCCGTTTCTTTCCAACAATGACCGTTCCAGTCCGGAAACCGCCTCTCGCCGCAGTTCGTTTATCTGCCTTAAGGGATAAAAAACATCCTCTCCCACACACAGGTTCATATTTTCCGGAACAAAAACACTGTCTCCCATTTTCCCCAGCTGTTTCCGCACGTTTTCTTCCGTGACCGGCTGCTTTTGTGCCTTCTCAACCGGCTGTCCTTGTACGGTGACGGCCAATTCCCCTGTCTGCAAAGTGATTTCTGCCGGAGCCCCTTCCAGAAAGATTCCTGACACGGTGACGGGAAGTTTTAATTTGCCGTCCAGATATTTATTTTGGATATCCTGTAAAATATTGTTGTCGCTTCCGCTGTAGGCAGGATTAGACAAGGTTATCATATCCGGGCCGTTCTGCTTAAAATAGTAGCCGTCCTGCTTCTCGCTTCGAATATAGAGGGAGGATAAAAGCTCCAAATCCTCGGGAAGCACCTTATATTCCGAAGCAGCCTTCTCCGTGCCATACCGTTCCCGCATATCATAATATCGGTCCATATATTTTCGATAAACAGCGGTTACTCCCGCAGCGTACTCCGGCTTCTTCATCCGTCCCTCTATCTTAAAGGAATCTATTCCCGTCTCCGCCAGCAAGGGAATATGTTCGATGGTACACATGTCCTTTAAGCTCAAAGGATAACAAGCTTCACTTCTTTTTCGTTCCGTTTTAACCTCATAGGGAAGCCTGCAAGGCTGCGCGCATCGTCCCCTGTTTCCGCTTCTGCCGCCCAAAATGCTGCTGAAAAGGCATTGCCCCGAATAGCAGTAACACATCGCACCGTGGACAAAGCATTCTACCTCCATGCCTGTCTCTTCTTTAAGCTTTCGTATCTCGTCCAGCGAAAGCTCCCTTGCCGGCACAACACGCTCCACCCCCAGCTCTTTCAGAAAAGAACTGCCGCCGGGACCGGTCAGGGTCATCTGTGTGCTGGCATGGAGTGCAAGTTCCGGAAAAAAATTCCGAATGTAATATAGAACCCCCAGGTCCTGCACAATAACACCGTCTAATCCTGCTTCGTAAAAGGGGCTCAGATAATCATACAACCCTTCCAGTTCTGCGTCTTTCACAAGCGTATTGACAGTGAGATATATTTTCTTTCCCATAAAATGGGCTGTATGGATCCCACTACAGATTTCTTCCGTGGTAAAATTCTGTGCATATGCTCTGGCGCCGTATTTCTCTCCACCCAGATATACTGCATCCGCACCGGCATTTACAGCCGCCAGAAACGCCTCGTAATTTCCTGCCGGCGCAAGTAATTCCACTTTTCTGTTCATATTAACCATTACCAAATTTCGTGTATTTTGATTTTTATTAACCGGACCGGAAAGACATTTTACTATTGGCCGCGCGGCAGGTTTGCTTTAGCGGCAGCCTTCCTGCTGCGGGGCTGTGCATAAAAAGCCCTGTAGATTTCTCTGACAGGGCCATGATTCCTACTTTTTCAGTTCCTTTAACTCTGTTTCCAGGCGAACGATCTTCTTTGCATTTTCGTTTGCCTCACTTTGAAGCATACGGACATTCTTCTCTGTATTCTCAAGCTTGATCTGAGATGCGATCAGTTCGTGCTTCAGGTCATACATCTCTTTTTCTTTCGTCTGAATTTCTTCCTCCAACAGACTGATCTGTTTCTTGGCTTTAAAATAATCGTCTGCTATATTAAGCTGCATCATGACATTCTGTGTATTCATGTACTGCCTTTTAAAACTGTCAACCTTATTATATTCGGCCACCTTATTATTTATATAAGAAGCAACCTTCTGTAAATACTCTTCACTCTCGTAACCGCTCAATGTAAATACTTTACCGGCGATGATTACTTCTGTATCTGTTTTTGTTGACATATGGCGTTCCTCCCACACAAAATATGCCGCCTAATATATACGTTAAATACAATATCTATTATATATAGCTTAAGACGGAATTTCAAGCTTTTTTTGGCGTTATACACAATTAAATTAATAATTTAGTTCAGGCTTTCATATCAAAAAATGTTCCTTTTATAACATTGCACCTGAAAAGTTGTTATAAAAATCGGGATATGCGCCGATATATAAAACATAAAAGTGTATGATAAATGTAACAGCGAATACAACGAAACTGTTACCGGTAAACAAAACTTATAGATACAGGAAACGGATTTCCTATTTATGTTCACGGACAGGACTCTCTATAAGGGCTAATTTTAGTTCATATGATTCTTTCGACCCGATTCAGATTGAATTACGTGCCATGTCCTGTAACGATCTTCCGGGTCTGTCATGACCGCTCCTCTGAACATCAGAACATAAACCGAAGTCTGCAGTAAAACCCTGATCAAGTCAGCATCTGACAAAAATGACAGCATAAGAAAGGCAAGGTATTGATATGGGTATGACAGTCGGAACACGTAATAATGTAACAACAATAGAATTCACAAACAAGGACGGTTCACTGGCCGGCACGCTCACCGTCTCCACCCCGCGCAAAAACAACAGCACAAAGAAAACCTCCAAGTCAAACCAGAAAAAGCGCAAGAAGCTGCAGTACAATTCCAAACGGCTCTCCAATCAGATTATGCAGTCGAAGACATCCGTAAGCGCCAAACAGCTTACCACGAAAACAAAATTCCAGATCATTGACCTGCGCAGAAAATTAAGCAGCGGCGACTATAATTATGTGGAAGTCCACAATGCGTTAAAACATGCAGAAAAGATCGCAAGAGTGGCCAAAAAGCGTCTGAAAAATCTTCAGCAGGAGGAAAATATAGAAAAGCTCAACCGCATGACCGATGCTGAAGATATGGAGTTACAACGCGAGGATGAAGATCAGGAGTTCATCGACACCACTGCCATGAGCGAAGAAGAACTGAAAAAGCTTGCACAGGAGCTTCAGGAAGAGATGGAGCGGATCGAAGACGAACTGGAAGAAGCCATGAACGCCGAAGATCTCATGGAACAATTCGTACAGGGCGGCAGTCATGAGATGGAGCCGAATGACCTGGAGCTTTTAAAGAAAAAACATCGCGCCGATGAACTGCGCGATATTATGAAAGCAGATATGGAATACCTGAAAGCCCTCTTCGACCAGTACGCACGGGAAAAACAGGAAGCTGAGAGCGGCATGGGAAGTCTCAATGATTCTTCCGACTTCTCCGGCCAGATCAGCGGTGTTATGCTGGAACTGGGCGGCGTGGATATTCCCGTGGAAGCTTCCACTGCACCGTTGGAAGTGGCCGGTGCAGTCGTAGATGCGATGGCATAATTTTTAAGCATCTGCCGGCGGCAG
>ERZ808037.2171-NODE-2171-length-10647-cov-8.766225_pt1 | contig 10647 bp, 9 predicted proteins | sample MGYA00380190_ERZ808037 | MGnify/ENA primary metagenome ERZ808037 (study PRJEB31490, sample SAMN06133399) | mouse gut metagenome | isolation source: J9 | host: mice | place: China: Chengdu | collected 2015-05 ...
GGGGACTGCGTGCTGCTGGTGAGCGACGGCATCACCACCGGCCGGGACGACCGCTGGGTGCGGCAGCTTTTGTCGGAGTTTGACGGCCTGTCCCCCCAGGAGCTGGCGGGCCGGGTGCTAAAGGAGAGCGGCGGCAAAGGGGGCGGTGGCGACGACCGCACAGTGATCGCCATCAAGCTGGATGTGCGGGCCCGCCCCGCCTAGGCGCAGGTGTAGCGGCAGGCCCCAAAGCCCGCGGTTGACTTTGGGGGAAGGGCGGGGTAAAATGGGGGAAACGCCCCGTTCCGCCCGGAATGGGGGAGAGGAGGCGCCCCCAATGGTGTGTAATGTGATCTCCCTGGGGCTGTACGGCGTGGAGGGTTACCCGGTCACCGCCGAGTGCGCCCTGTCCAGCGGGCTGCCCGCCTTCGACGTGGTGGGCCTGCCCGACGCCGCCGTGAAGGAGGCTCGGGAGCGGGTGCGCTCCGCCGTGAAGTCCAGCGGCTTTGACTTCCCCGTGTCCCGGATCACGGTGAACCTGGCCCCCGCCGACCGACGCAAGGGGGGCACGGTGTACGATCTGCCCATTCTGGTGGGAATTTTATGCGCCGGAGGCGCGCTCTCTCTGAAGGGGGAGCGGGATTCCGCCTTCCTGGGGGAGCTGTCCCTGGACGGGAGCCTGCGGCCCGTGTCCGGGGTGCTGCCTATGGCGCTGGCGGCCCGGCGGGCGGGCATACGCCGCCTGTTCGTCCCCGCCGACAACGCCCCGGAGGCCACCCTGGCGGACGGGCTGGAGGTGTTCCCCGTCCACACGGTGCGGCAGCTTGTCCTCCATCTGAACGGGGACAAGGAGATACTTCCCGCCCCGGTGTGGCAGGGGGAATTTGCCCCTGTCTCCGGCCCGGACTTTGCCGAGGTGAAGGGCCAGGAGCACACCAAGCGGGCGCTGGAGGTGGCCGCCGCCGGAGGGCACCACGTGCTCATGTCCGGCTCCCCCGGCTCGGGCAAGTCCATGATGGCCAAGCGCCTGCCGGGCATACTCCCCGACCTGACGAGGGCGGAGGCCCTGGCCTGCACGGAGATCTATTCCGTCATGGGGCTCACCTCCCGGGAGCACCCCATGGTGCGCCGCCGCCCCTTCCGGGCACCCCACCACACCATCTCCGCCGCGGGAATGACCGGGGGCGGCTCCACCCCCAGGCCCGGGGAGATCTCCTTGGCCCACAACGGGGTGCTGTTTCTGGACGAGCTGCCCGAGTTCCACTCCGACGTGCTGGAGGTGCTCCGCCAGCCTCTGGAGGACGGGCAGACCCAGATCTCCCGTGTGTCCGGCTCGGTGACCTATCCCAGCCGGTTCATGCTGGTGTGCGCCATGAACCCCTGCAAGTGCGGCTGGTACGGCCACCCCTCGGGGCGGTGCACCTGCACAGAGCAGTCGGTGCGGCGGTACTTATCCCGCCTGTCGGGGCCCATGCTGGATCGGATCGACATCTGCGTGGACGTGCCCGCCCTGGACTATGAGGAGCTTTCCGGGGCGTCCGCCCCGGCGGAGCCGTCGGAGGCCATCCGGGCGCGGGTGAACGCCGCCCGAAAAATCCAGACGGAGCGGTACGGCCCGGACGGCCCTGCCTGCAACGCCCAGATGGGGCCGAAGGAGCTGCGGGCGTACTGCAAGCTGGACGAGCCCTGCCAGAAGCTGATCCGGGGGGCCTACGACCGGCTGGGGCTGACGGCCCGGGGATATGACCGAATTTTGCGGGTGGCCCGGACCATCGCCGACCTGGACGGGGCGGGGGATATCCAGGTGCACCATCTGGCGGAGGCCTTGCAGTATCGGCCGCCGGAGCACCTGCGGGCCTGAAAATGTGGGGGAATTTCAAATTGATGCCGCGCCCGTTCCGAGGTATGATGAATCCATCAGGCGCGCTGAAATTTGAAGTTCAGGAGGCATACCCATGTGTGAAACCTATTCGATTGAGGATCTGGCGGTGTTCACCGGGCTGACGGATCGCACCCTGCGCAGCTATTTAAAGGAGGGGCGGCTCACCGGACGCAAGGAGGGCGGCGCGTGGCGGTTCACCCCGGAGGATCTGGAGAAGCTGCTCCAGGACGAAGGGGCCCGGCAGGCCGTCCGGGCCAACCGGAACGCCATCGTGTACGACTTCATGCTGAACGGCGGCGGCGGGGAGGACGCCTGCTGCGCCGTCCGGGATATTCCCGTGGAACGGGATGGGGAGGAGGCCCTGCGCGTCCGGCTGCTGGAGCGGGTGAACCGGGCGGGGGACACGGTGCGCTTTGCCTATGGCTACGGAGAGGATCGCCGGGGCCGGGGCAGCGCCCGGGTGATTTTGGCGGGGCCCACCGCCGTGGTGCAGAAAATTTTGACGGAGGAATAAGCGAACCGCCCCCGGACAGGATCCGGGGGCGGCGTTTTTTACTTCACCAGCTCCTCCAGTGAGGCCACGTACCGGCGGCACACCGCCCTCAGCTCGTCCTGCCGGTGGGCATAGTAGGTGTCGTACACCCCCACCGTGTCCATCCCCGCTTTGGCGGCGGTGGCGCAGTTGTCCGGGCTGTCGTCAAACAGGGTGCAGTCCGACAGGGGGGCGCCCACCAGCTGGCTCAGGCGGACAAAGCACTGGGGATCCCGCTTTTCCAGGCCGATCTCCTCAGCGAAGATCACGCGGCTAAACAGGTTCGTCAACTGGAACCGCTCCAGCGCGATCTGGCACAGGGCGGGGCGGCAGGCGGTAAACAGGGCCATAGAGCGGCCTTCCGCCTGGCACTGGCGGAGGAACGCCTCCGCCCCCGGCTTCAGGGGGGCCAGATCCCGGTAGTGGTGGAGGGCCAGATCGTCCCACTCTGCCATGATGGCCTCGGGCGCGTCGGGCAGATGGTAGTAGTCCCGGGTGAATTGGGCCGCGATGGGGTAGATGGAGCGGGACACCACGGCGGTGTAGTCCGGGGTGGGCGACAGGCCCCGGCGGGCCAGGAACTCCTGATCCACCTCGACCCACAGGTTGTTGGTGTCGGTGATAGTGCCGTCCAGATCGAATAAGTACACGGGATCAACTCCTTTATCTCTGAGGATAGCATACCAGATCCCGGCCCGCCCGGCAAGCCATTTTTTCCGCCGTTGACTTGTCCCGCCGGATTGGATAAAATAGGAGAAACGGCTGGGAGGGGGAGGCGGCGGTGTGAGGAGGCTGGCGTGGTTTGCGGGCGGATTCGGGGCCGCCTGCCTGTGGGCGTGCTACCGGGATCCGGGGATGGGCGCCCTGATGGGCGCCGCCCTTCTGATGGGGCTGGCGCTGGCGGGATGGCTCCCCACCCGGCCCAAAGCGGGGGAACACCCCATCCTCCTGCGCCGGGGAGCGGATAAAAAACGGTACGGGCTGTACCAGCTCTCCCGGCGGGCGCTGGCCCTGGGGCTGGGGGCGGCATCGGCCCTGTTGTGGGCGTCCACCTATTCCGCCCTGTTCCGCGCCCCTGCGGAGGGGCTGGTGGGGGAGGAGGTTGCCATATCCGGGGAGGTGGCCTCCTATCCTGTGGGCACCTCCATCGGCGGGTATTCCGTCACCCTGCGGCTGGGGGAGGGGCTGCTGGCTCCGGACGCCCTGGCCTTCGGGCCGGAGGACTGGGCGGAGCTAAAGCCCGGGGACAGGCTGTCTTTTACGGGCCGACTGCGACCCTCCCACTGGGCCTTTGGGGACGAGACGACCTACTACACCGCCAAGGGCGTGTACCTGATGGCCTACTGGCGGGGAGAGGGGGCGCTTGTCCCCGCCCGGTCTGTGCCGCCTCGGTATTGGCCCGCCCTGTGCGCCCACGCCCTCCGGGACGGGATCTATGCCGCCTTTGACGAGACTGCCGCCCCTATCGCCGCCGCCGTGACCCTGGGGGACAAGACGGGGCTGGACGACACGCTGTACTCCGCCCTCAACCGGGCGGGGTTGATGCACGCGGCGGTGGTCTCCGGCCTGCACATCTCCTTTTTGATGGGGACGGCGCTGGCTCTGTTCGGGCGGAACCGGAGAACGGCCCTGGCCCTGCTGCCCCTGCTGGTGTTTTACGCCCTGATGGCCGGGGGCACGCCCTCCGCCTTCCGGGCGGTGATCATGGACAGCGCCCTGCTGTTCGCGCCCCTGGCCCGCCGGGAGGGGGACGGGCCGTCGGCGCTGGCCTTTGCCCTCTTGATTTTGCTGATCCAGAACCCCTTCGCCGCGGCCAGCGTGGGCTTACAGCTCTCCTTCGCATCGGTGGCGGGTATCCTGCTGGTGGCGGAGCCCCTGTTCCGGTGGATGTACCGCCCCCTCAGGGCCCGGAAGCCGGGGAAGGATCGGCGGATCGCGATGATACTGTGGAAGGCGGGGCGGTACGCCCTGTCCAGCGCCTGCGTCTCCCTGGGGGCTATGCTGTTCACTACGCCGCTCATCGCCTTGTACTTCGGGCAGATTTTGCTGCTGTCGCCCCTGTCGGGGATTCTGGCCCTGTGGGCGCTGTCCCTGCTGATGGTGTGCGCCCTGATGCTGGGGACGGTGGCGGTGTTCCTGCCGGGGCCCGCTGCCCTGCTGGGGGCGGGTGCGGGACTGCTGGCCCATTATGCCCGGTGGGTGGCCCTTGCCCTGGGCAGGTTCCCCTTTGCCTCCCTCAGCACGGACAGCGTGTACTGCGTGATCTGGCTGGTGGCGGTGTATCTGGTTTTGGCCGCGGCCTTCCTGGGGAGGGAGCGGCCCCGGCGGCCCCTGGTGGGCGTGGGGGCGCTGGCGCTGCTGCTGTGCGCCGCCATCGGCCTGGGCAGGCTGGAGGCGGATGGGGCGGATCTGTCCGTGGCCGCCCTAAACGTGGGGCAGGGGTCGTCCACCGTTTTGCAGTCCGGGGGGCGGACGGCCCTGGTGGATTGCGGCGGCAGCGGCTCCCGCAGCGCCGGGGACATCGCCGCCGACTACTTCGCCGCCCAGGGCCGCACCCGGCTGGATCTGCTGGTGCTCACCCATTTTGACAGCGATCACTGCAACGGGGTGGAGCAGCTGTTTTACCGGATGCGGGTGGAAACGGTGGCCGTTCCCGGAGGGGAAACCGATCCCGAGGGGCTGGCGCGGATCGCAGAGCTGGCCCGGCAGGAGGGAGCGGAGCTGCTGGTGGTGGAGGACAGGTCTGCCCTGCCTTTGGGCGGGGCGGAGATCACCCTGTTCCCGCCCCTGGGCGGGGGCACGTCCAACGAGTCGGGGCTGTTCGCCCTGTGCACGGCGGGGGAGTTCGACGCGCTGATCACCGGGGACGCGGACGCCTTTGTGGAGAAGATGCTGGTGAAATACTGTCCCATCCCGGATGTGGAACTGCTGATCGTGGGCCATCACGGGGCGAAAAGCTCCAGCTGTGAGGAGTTTCTCCGCGCCGCCGCTCCGGAGCTGGCGGTGATCTCGGCGGGGGCCAATAACTCCTACGGACACCCGGCCCCTGAGACGCTGGAACGGCTGGAGGCGCTGGGCGCCCAGGTTCACCGCACCGATCAGGAGGGCACCGTCACCGTTCAGGTACGGGACGGCCGAGTGGGCATTTATTAAAGGAAAGGGGGGCGGGCCATGCCGCCCAAGAAGAAAACGGTGGACAACACCGCCATGCGGGAGCTGAAGCGGGCCATCAAGGAGGGTGCGCCCAGGCGGCTGTACCTCCTTTACGGGGAGGAGTCCTTTTTGCGGGATGACTGCCTGGCCCGGCTGAAGGCAGCCCTTCTGCCCGCCGGGCTGGAGGACTTCAACCTTCACACCGCCCAGGGGAAGGAGTGCTCGGTGGACTGGATCGAGCAGGCGGTGGACTGCCTGCCCATGATGAGTGAGCGCACCCTGGTGGTGGTCACCGACTTCGACCTGTTTGGCCAGGGGGACAAGGGTAAAGAGCGGCTGGTAGAGATCCTGTCCAACCTGCCGGACTACTGCTGTCTGGTGTTTGTGTACGATCTGCTGGCCTACAAGCCGGACAAGTCCAAGCTGGCCGCCCTGCTGAAACAGGAGGGGGCGGCGGTGCACTTCCAGCGGCAGGAGCAAAAGACGCTGGCGGCGTGGATCTGCCGTCAGTTTGAGAAGGCGGGCAAGTTGGTGGACTCCGCCGACGCGGAGTACCTGATCTTCTTGGTGGGGGATCTGATGCACGACCTGTCCGCCGAGATCGGCAAGATCGCCGCCTACACCCCCAACCAGCGGGTGACCCGGGGGGATATGGACGCGGTGGCGGTGCCCAAGGTGGAGGCAGTGGTGTACCAGATGACCGACGCCATGGCCCGGAAGGACTTCGACAAAGCCGCGTCCGTGCTGGCCGACCTGCTCCACAGCCGGGAGCCGGGGGTGATGATCCTGTCGGTGATGGGGAAGTATTTCCGGCAGCTCTACACCGCGCGGCTGTTCCTCTCGGCGGGCAAAAGCCGGGAGGAGTTCATGGATATGTGGGCCATGAAAAGCGGCTATCAGGCGGACAAGCTGCTGGGGGCGGCCAGGGGCTTCTCCCTGCCCTGGTGCCGGTACGCCGTGCGGCGGTGCGCCGAGACGGATATCCTCTTAAAAAACTCTTACGGGCAGGAGGGTGAGGTGCTCACTGGCCTGCTCATGGAGCTGGCCTCGGGCCGTCGGGTTGTTCCTTTTTCTTGAAAGAAAAAGGAACCGAAAAAGAACTTGAAACCGTTACCGCCGGGAGTCGTGATCGTTCCGTTTCCGGTCGGCAACGGAACAGTGTTTTATCTGGAAGGCTATTATGAGAATCTAAAAGACCCGCTACCGACGGGGTTGTGATGGTTTTGTTTCACGTCGGCGGCGAAATGGTTTGCTATCTGGGAGATGTCTATGAGAATCCAAGAGGCCATTGTTGTGGAGGGCCGGTACGACAAGGCGGCGCTGGCGGGGGTGGTGGACACCCTGATCCTGGACACCGCCGGGTTCGGCGTGTTTAAGGACGGGGAGCGGCTGGCCCTGCTGCGGCGGCTGGCGGCCAAGCGCGGGCTCATTGTGCTCACCGACCCGGACGGGGCGGGGTTTGTCATCCGCAACTATTTGAAGGGGGCCATCCCCAAGGGGCAGGTGAAGCACGCCTACGTTCCCGACATATACGGCAAGGAGCGCCGCAAGCGCGCCCCCGGCAGGGAGGGCAAGCTGGGGGTGGAGGGGATGCGGCCCGAGGTGCTGCGGCAGGCGGTGCTCAACGCCGGGGCCACGGTGCTGGACGGGGATTCCCCGGCTCGGGAGCAGGGAAATTTGACCCCGGCGGATTTATATGCCCTGGGGCTGTCCGGGGCACCGGACGCGGCGGAGCGCAGAGCGGAACTCCTGCGGAAGCTGGAGCTGCCCGAGCACATGAGCGCCAAGGCGCTGCTGGCGGCGCTGAACGCGCTGTATACGCCGTCAGAGCTGGAGGAGCTGCTGACAGAATAAAAAGCAAGCCAAAACGGTGTGTTTTGGCTTGCTTTTATGTTATTCCAGGTTGTTTAAGCCTTCGTACAGCTCGTTAAAGGACTTCTCCCCGGCGCAACGCCCGAAGGACAGCTCCCTGTTCTCCCCAAACTCCAGCAGGAAGCATTTGGTCAGCTCCTCCACTGTGATCTCCAGCGATTCAAAAAACTGCCGGTAGGCAAAGCTCCGGGCCGGGGTGCCCTCCTCGAACTGGCTGACTATGAGGGATTCCGTCACCTGATCCAGGGGGTACAGCTTCAGGTGCATCAGCTCGTGGACGATGTCCTCCTCCAGATTCTCCTGCCTGGGGTTGGCGGCGTTGAGCAGCAAAATTGCCTTGCGGTCGGTGCAGTCGATCTTGAAATCCCCGGTCTTGGGCCAGTGGGGATCGTCCACCCACTCCAGCTTCACATCCCAGCCGGGGGTGAGGCGCAGCTTGCCGCACCAGTACGCGAACCGCTCCTGGATGCTTTCACGGTTGACAGGGGTGCTCACCGCTCCGCCTCCATCAGCTTGTCGATCCGGCGCTGGTGGCGGCCGCCCTCGAACTCGGTGGACAGGAACACATCCAAAATCCGCTCCGCCAGATTGGCCCCGGTGACCCCCGCCCCCATGGCCAGCACGTTGGCGTCGTTGTGGCGGCGGGTCATCTCGGCGGACAGGGGCTCGTGGCACAGGGCGCACCGCACCCCTTTCACCTTGTTGGCCGTCATGCTCATGCCGATGCCGGTGGTACACAGCACCACGCCCCTTTCACATATCCTGTCCGCCACCAGCTTGGCGGCGGCCACGCCGAAGTCGGGGTAGTCGCAGCTCTCGGTGCTGTGAGTGCCGCAGTCGGTGACCTCGTGGCCCTGCTCCAGCAGGTGGGCCTTCAGCCGCTCCTTCAGGTCAAAAGCCCCGTGATCGCAGGCAATAGAAATTTTCATTTTGTCAAGTCCTTTCCCTTTACAATTTGTGGAGTACGGGCTTCCGCCCCGCGAAGGTGGTGACGCAGCCGAACCCCGCCGCCTGGATCAGCTCCAGAGCCTGGGGGATGCCCTTGCCCACGTCCTGGGGCCGGTGGGCGTCCGCCCCCACGGTGACAAGCTCGCCGCCGCACTCCTTGAACCAGCGCAGCAGGGGGGGCCAGCAGTCCAGATCCCGGCCCCGGCACACGTTTACCTCCAGGGCGTGATCCGTTTTGGCCACCTCGGTGAAGATCCGCCGCACCTCCCCCTCGTAGTCTGCCAGGGTGAGGGAGATTCCGTCCCGGTGGATGTACCGCAGGGGGTAGACGATGTGGGCCAGGCTGTCGTAGCAGTCGGGACAGCGGTTCACCAGCGTCCAGGTGTGCGTTAGGGTGAGCTCCACCGCTTTCCGGGCCAGCGCCGGGTTGCCGTGAAAGTCGGTAAAGGACAGATCCAGATTGCCCTCCATGCCGATCCAGCTGTGGAGGGAGCCCAGCACAAAGTCCAGCTCACCGCCGCCCTGGGCCAGGATGTCCCGGGCCACGGCCGGGTCATAGGGGGCGGAGCCCAGCTCCAGCCCAAGGCGGAGGGTGAGGCCGTCCCCAAGCTCCTTTTGGACGGCCCGAAACTGAGCTTTGGCGGCGGGCCAGTCAAAGGAGGTTTGGGGGTTGCCGTCCAAATCCAGGAGATCGCAGTGGTCGGTGACGCAGAACTCCTGAAGGCCGGTGGCCCTGGCGGCCTGGGCCATGTCAAGGAGTTCAGCTTTACTGTCCGGGGACAGCTTGGTGTGGCTGTGAATATCGCAGAGATACACGTTAGATCACCTCAATATGGAGCTTGCGTCATTAAAAGTGCCCTTTGAACCAAATCGAAGCCCAGCCAAGCGGGTTCGATTTGGAGCTGTAGACGCAGCGGAATGAGCGAGCTTTCGGCGAAGCCGGAAGGGAGGGATATGGAGCTTGCGTCTACAGCGGCCAGCTGGGGAACCACCGCAGGAAATAGGTGGCGTACCAGTTGGGCACGTACAGGCCGGTGAGCTCCGGATAGAACACCGCGTACAGCGAGACGACGCAGCCCGTGAAGCCGTAGACTGTCAGCCGGCCGCCCTCCCGCTTTCGGGTGAGCATATCGTCCATCAGGTAGGCGATGGCAAAGCACAGGAACAGCACCGTGGGGAAATAGTGGTAAGCGAACAGGGTGCGCCCGATGGGTAGCCAGGGCACCAGTTGAGACAGGATGGCGATGAGGATGAACAGCGCCTTTCCGCACCGGCGGCGCACCATCTGGATCGCCACGCCCACAAGGGCCAGCAGCCCCGCCCAGGACACCAGCGGATTGTTGAAGGAGGCGAACAGGCTCCGCATCCCGGTTGCCTCCAGATCCCGATAGTAGAGGATGGGGCGGGCGTCCAGGATCCACTGGTACCAGTTGGACTGGTAGGGGTGGGGGGTGTGGACGCCCTGGTGGTAGGTGAGCATGAAATACTGGTTGCGGAGCATGATGTCCACCGGGTTGTCGCTCTTGTCCGGGATGGCCTGGAAGAAAGCCCCCAGCTTGTCCCCCAGGCCGGGGGTCTTGCCCTCCGCCGCCAGGGCTTCCGCCACCCGCTTGAGCTGCTCCGGATACTTGTCCAGCTGCTCCGGCAGGCGCTCCCAGAACCAGCTCACCGACTCCGCCGCCATGCCGGGGAAGCCGCCCTCGTTGCCCTTGGCCGCGGCGTAGGGGAAGTAGGATATGGTGTAGATACAAACTGGAATCAACACAAAAAATAGAACAGAAAGGCCAATCGTGCCCCAGACATGGGCGGCGAAGGAGGGGATGTGGGGAGGCGTCCAGACAGGGGGTTCCTCCCGGAACATGGCCTCCGCCACCTCCTGGCGGATCTCCGGGGGGACGGGTTGCTCCCGGGCCTGACGCTCCGCCTCCCGCCAGTCCCCGGCCTTGAGGATCAGGCCCAGCAGCCACAGCAGGGCCAGCCCCGCCCCGGCGTATACCACCGTCCACTTGGAGGCGCAGCCGACGCCCCAGAACAGGCCGCTGAGGAACAGGGGGAGGATGTAGTGCCGCAGCTTCTTTCCCGCTGGCACCGCCAGCCAGCGGTACATAAAGTAGTAGGACACCAGGATGAAGAACACGCCGTAGGTGTCGATGGTGGCGATGCGGGTCTGCACCAGGTGCATAAAATCGAAGGTGAACAGGGCGGTGCCGCACAGGGCCACCGGGGTTTTGCCGAACAGGTTCTTGAGGAAAATATAGAGGATAGGCACCATCAGCACGCC
>ERZ808037.2173-NODE-2173-length-10632-cov-12.498626_pt1 | contig 10632 bp, 10 predicted proteins | sample MGYA00380190_ERZ808037 | MGnify/ENA primary metagenome ERZ808037 (study PRJEB31490, sample SAMN06133399) | mouse gut metagenome | isolation source: J9 | host: mice | place: China: Chengdu | collected 2015-05 ...
GCGTCCAGCGGTGGGCGGAGTTGTTGGACACCACCGGGCACTCCCGGCGGGCGTACTCCTCCTCCAGGGCGCGGATCTCGTCCTTTTTCATGTCCACGGCGGAGAACACGAAGTCCACCATACCGCAGATTTTCTCCACGTCGTCCTGGGCGGAGAGCAGGATCAAGTCCTTAGCCTCCTCCGGGATGGGGGTGTCCATGGCCCAGCGGCCCGCCACCGCGTCCTCGTACCGCTTGCCCGCGGAGCGGGGGCTGGCGGCCACAGCGGTGAGCTGGAACCAGGGGTGGCGCTCCAGCAGGGTGACAAAGCGCTGGCCCACCATGCCGGTGGCGCCGATGACGCCGACTTTATACTTTTCCATGACAATTACCTCCTGACCGCCGGTGGGCGGATGATAGGCTGGGGCTGAATTGGGGCTTGCGGCGTGGCCGCGGATACGGTATAATGAAGAAAGCTGTCGAACCTGCGCGGCAGGGCCGCGGCTGTATCTATACTACTATAACATTAACGCACTAAAGTGTCAATTTTACCACAACCCCCGGAGTGGAGAAATGGAGAAGCCCATGAAGCGAAAATTCGTGCAAATTGCAGCGCTGTGCCTGTCCGCCGTCCTGCTGTCCCTGTGCGCCGGAGGGCAGCGGGCCGCCGCCGCCCCCACCGGGAGCACCGACCGGATCATCCGGGTGGGCCTCCACTACGGCACCGGGGCCATGGAGGGGCTGAACTTCGCCAACACCACCGGCGTTGGCTACCGCTTCGGCTACTACGACGGGGCGAACCAGTTTGTCCCCCTGGGCTCCACCGGGCAGAAGGCCATCTCCGTTGTCAAGACCATGAACGTCTACTACGGCACCCTGCGCGATTACACCAGCTATCACTCCGCCCTGACCACTGCCTCGGTGGCGGTGGGGGAGTACCACCTCCAGCTCCCCGGCAGCTACGCCTCCTTCGGGGAGGCCCAGGCGGCGGCGTCCGCCTGGGCGGGGGGCTTCCCGGCGTACATCGGCGGGACGTTCTATGCCCGCGTGGGGAACTACACCAGCAAGGACGGCGCCCTGGCCGCCCAGGCGGAGCTGGCGGCCCAGGGGGTGGAGACCGCCATCAAGGGCACGTCGGAGTACGGCATCAGCGTGGTGATCACCGGCACCAACACCATCCTGTTCCAGTTCGACGACCTGGGCCAGGGCACCGGCCTGGGCATGGAGCCCAACGCCGGGGGGCCGGGGGAGTACGCCACCCTCAGCAAGAAGTGCACCTATGTGGGCGGCTTCCGGTTTGAGCGGGTGAACGGCGGCAGCCTCACGGTGGTGAACATTCTGGGCTTTGAGGACTACATCAAGGGCGTAGTGCCCCACGAGATGTCCAACAGCTGGCCCATCGAGGCGCTGAAGGCCCAGGCGGTGGCCGCCCGGAGCTACGCGCTGTCCCTGGGCACCAAGCACAGCAACTATCATTTCGACATCTGCGCCGAGACCCACTGTCAGGCCTATTCCGGCCGCACCCGGGCGGGGAGCAACTCCGACGCCGCCGTGGAGCAGACCGCGGGACAGGTGGCCGTCTGGAACGGAAAGATCGCCCAAACCTCCTACTACTCCAGCAACGGCGGGGCCAGCGAGAGCTCCTCCACCGTCTGGGGCAGCAATCAGGCCAACTACCCCTATCTGGTGGGCAAGGTGGATCCCTATGAGGCGGCGTCCGGGGTCAAGAACGACTACACCAAGACGGTGGATTCGGCTACGCTGGCCTCCAAGCTGAAGGCCAAGGGCTGCGATGTGGGGGGCGGCGTGGCCTCCATCGCCGTCACCTCGCTGACGGACTCGGGAAACCCCAGGCTGGTGACCTTCACCGGCAGCAACGGGAAGAAGTTCTCCCTGAACTCCCGGGAGGTGGTGTCGATGCTGGCCCTGTCCTCCTACCGCTACGGCTTTGATACGGCGGCGGCCCCGGAGCCCTCCAGCCCTGAGCTGAGCGTCAACGGGAAGCCGGTGGACAGCCTTTCCGGTCTGTACGCCGTGGACGGGGCGGGGAACATCGTCCCGGTGGGTGAGAACGCCTACGTGATCACCGGCAGCGGCGCCACCCAGCCCATCGGGCAGGGTACCGGCGGCTCCAGCGGAACCGGTGGCTCCGGCGGGCTGGGCACCCTCAGCAGCACCACCGGAAAGAACGGCGTGTTCACCTTCATCGGCAAGGGCTGGGGCCACAACGTGGGCATGAGCCAGTGGGGGGCTTACGCCATGGCCAAACAGGGGTATACTTACCTCAACATCTTACAGTTCTACTATACTGGCATTACGGTGGGATATATGTGAAAACCTCGGATTTTTATTTCGACCTCCCCCCGGAGCTTATCGCCCAGACCCCCCTGGAGCGGCGGGACGGCTCCCGGCTGCTGACCCTGGACAAAGCCACGGGGGAGACCAGGCACCTGCACTTCTATGACCTGCCCACCTTGCTGCGCCCCGGGGACTGCCTGGTGCTCAATGACAGCCGGGTGCTGCCCGCCCGTTTGATCGGCAAGCGGGCGGGGGGCGGGGCCTGCGAGGTGCTGCTGCTCATCGACCGGGGGGACAAGACCTGGGAGTGCCTGGTGCGGCCGGGAAAAAAGCTGCGTACCGGGGCGAAGGTCACCTTCGGGGACGGCGAGCTGTCCGCCCAGGTGGTGGACGAGCTGGAGGGCGGCAACCGGCTGGTGCGCTTTGACTACGAGGGTATTTTTCTGGAGACGCTGGAGCGGCTGGGCAAGATGCCCCTGCCCCCCTACATCAAGGCGGAGTTGGAAGACGGGGAACGGTATCAGACGGTGTACTCCAAGGTGGTGGGCTCCGCCGCCGCCCCCACGGCGGGGCTGCACTTCACAAAGGAGCTGCTGGAGCAGGTGCGGGCCATGGGCGTAAAGGTGTGCTACGTTACACTCCATGTGGGTCTGGGCACCTTCCGCCCGGTGAAGGTGGAGAACCTGGACGAGCATGAAATGCACTCGGAATACTGCGTGATCCCCCAGGAGACGGCGGATACGATCAACGAGACGAAGCGGCAGGGTGGACGGGTGATCTGCGTGGGCACCACCTCCTGCCGCACCATCGAGAGCTGGGCGGGGGAGGACGGGGCGCTGAAGGCGTCGGCGGGGTGGACGAACATCTTCATCTACCCCGGCTACCGCTTCAAGGTGCTGGACGCCCTGATCACCAACTTCCATCTGCCCGAGTCCACCCTGATCATGCTGGTGTCCGCCCTGGCGGGCCGGGAGCGGGTGCTGGCGGCCTACGCCGAGGCGGTGCGGGAGCGCTACCGCTTCTTCTCTTTCGGGGACGCCATGTTTATCTCTTAGGAGGAGCTTATGGAAAAGCTGACGGATTTGCCCAATATCGGCCCAAAGCTGGCGGATAATCTGGAGAAAATCGGCGTCACCACCCCGGAGGAGCTCCGGACGCTGGGGGCGGAGGGGGCCTTTGTCCGCATCCGCGCCCAGGTGGATCCCACCGCCTGCCTCCACCAGCTGGAGGCGCTGGCCGGGGCGGTGGAGGGGGTCAAAAAGAGCCTGCTGCCTCCGGAGCGCAAGGCGGAGCTGAAAACCTGGTATCGGGGATTGTGAGGAGAATCGTATGTTTCGCGTGATCAAAACGGAGGGCGCCGCCCGCCGGGGGGAGTTCACCTGCCCCCACGGCACGGCCCAGACCCCGGTGTTCATGAACGTGGGCACCCAGGGGGCCATCAAGGGGGCGGTGTCCGCCCTGGACCTGAAGGAGCTGGGCTGCCAGATCGAGCTGTCCAACACCTACCACCTCCACCTGCGCCCCGGCGACGGCGTGGTGCGGCAGCTGGGGGGGCTCCACAAGTTCATGGGCTGGGACGGGCCCATGCTCACCGACTCCGGCGGCTTCCAGGTGTTCTCCCTGGCGGGGCTGCGGAAGATCACGGAGGAGGGGGTCACCTTTTCCTCCCACATCGACGGCAGGCGGATCTTTATGGGCCCGGAGGAGTCTATGGCCATCCAGGCCAACCTGGGCAGCGACGTGGCCATGGCCTTTGACGAGTGCGTGGAAAACCCCGCGCCCTACGACTACGCCAAGGCCTCCTGCGAGCGCACCCTGCGGTGGCTGGAGCGGTGCAAGGCGGAGCACGACCGGTTGCGGGCCCTGCCGGACTGCGTGAACCCGGGGCAGGTGCTGTTCGGCATCAACCAGGGGGCCACCTACGAGGATCTTCGGGTGTGGCACATGAAGGAGACGGCCAAGATCGACTGCGGCGGCTACGCCATCGGCGGGCTGGCGGTGGGGGAGCCCACCGAGGTGATGTACCGGATCATCGAGGCGGTGGAGCCCCATATGCCGGCGGACAAGCCCCGGTATCTCATGGGGGTGGGCACGCCGTCCAACCTCATCGAGGCGGTGGCCCGGGGGGTGGACTTCTTCGACTGCGTGATGCCCGCCCGGAACGCCCGCCACGGCAAGCTGTTCACCTGGGAGGGGGCGCTGAACCTGAAGAACGAGCGGTTCAAGCTGGACGAGCGGCCCATTGACCCCCACTGTGACTGCCCGGTGTGCCGGAATTTCTCCCGGGCTTACCTGCGCCACCTGTTTGTGGCGGGGGAGATGCTGGCCATGCGGCTGGCGGTGATGCACAACCTGTATTTCTACAACGAGCTGACCCGGCGGATCCGGGAGGCCCTGGACGGGGGGCAGTTTGCCGCCTTCCGGGCGGAATACTCGGAAAAGCTGGCGGGCCGGGCGGACTGAGGGCCCAGGCGCCGGAGTACAGGACAAAAAGCAGCGGCCTCCCGCCGGATGGGGAGGCCGCTGCTTTGTCATTTGATGAGAGGACGGAGCGCCGTGCTCACTGCTCGTAGCTCCACCGGGCGTCGAGGATGGTTCCGCTAAAGTCGAAATGGGCGGTCTTGACGTACTGGCTGTTGCCCACCCGAACCTCCTGGCTGCCCACGGCGTTGGTGATGGTGTTGGTAACCGTGGCTTCCAGGGTGAAGGTGAGATCCAGCCGGGTGTCGTCCCCGGAGGAGGGAACCGCGCTGACCTGACCGTTGGCGTCGGTGGTGTAGGTGATGTGGGGGACAGCCACGCAGTCGGTCACATAGCCGTCAAGAAGCTGGGTGCCGGTCATCAGCCGATCTTTTTTGTCCGCGGCCTTGTCCACGAAGCGGCGAACCACCTCATAGGACTTGGGCGGGACGTTGGGGACGGTGACGGTGTATACGATGGTGACAGGCTCTCTGTCGTTGGTGGGCATACCGGAGACGCGGTTCCTGGTCATCCGGGCCACCAGCAGCACCGCCACCGCCGCCACCAGCAGCAGGGCCAGCAGGTCAATTACATTCAGTTTGCCGAACAGGCGGCCTTTTTCGTCGATCACTTTCATCGGGATGATCCTTCCTTTTCAAATGTTTTTTTGATCGCGCGGCGCTCAGGCGTGGGGTACGGGGGAGGGCCGCTCCTGTCCGGACAGGCGGACGCCTGCCAGCAGCAGGGACACCGTGAACCAGAAGATCAGCATGACCCGGGGATAGGTGAACAGATAATCGGCCATACCGCTCACCAGGCTGCCGCACACTGCGGCGGCCGCGCCGATGGTGATGAGCCGGGCCTGAGGCGGGCACCCCGGCAGAGCGGCGGCCTTGGCGCCCCGCTTGACTGTGTTCCAGCAGCCCACAAGGAAGGCGGTCAGCCCCAGCAGGCCGTGCTCCAGCCAGAGCTGGAGGTAAACGTTGTGGGAATGGGTAAACGTGCCCCGAGAGCCGTGGAAGGTGCCCAGCTCCCGAACCGCCGCGCGGCCCGCGTCGGCGCCCAGCCCGGCCCCGGTGACGGGGGATTGCTGGAGCACGCCGATGGCGGCGTTCCACAGAGGGACGCGGCTGCTGGTGGAGCTGTCGCCGCTGTCAAAGATGGTCAGCAGGCGGTTGCGGACGTGGTCGGGGAGGAGGGGGATACACAACAGAGCCAGAACGATGAGCGGGGGCAGCAGCTTCCGGTTCCACAGAAACACAAACACCACCCCGGCCACCGCCAGCCCCACCCAGCTGCCCCGGGAATAGGTCATGATCAAGGCCAGCCCGCCCAGCCCCGCGGCGCCCAGCCCAACCAGCTTCCACCAGCGGGAGCGGGCCCCCAGCAGGAGGGCGACGGCCACGGGAATGAGAAATACCAGCACCTCGGCGAAGGCGTTGGGATTGTCATAGGCGGAATAGATCCGGCTGGGCAAGTCGCTGTTCAGTGACATATCCACGTAGGATCGGTCGATTTCCAGGCCGCCCAGCCGCTGGAGGACGCCCTCAACCGACGCGGCCATCATGCCCAGACAGCCGAAGCCCGCCAGGCGGACAAGCTGTCCCTCCTCCTCCACCGTGGACACCAGCACCAGCACACACAGGGCACAGGTGATGTGATAGGGCAGGTAGCGGGCGGACAGGGAAGGGAACATGGACAGCGGCCAGGACAGGCACACGGCGGCAAAATAGCAAAGGAGATAGGGCCCGATGTAGCCCATGTCCAGCCGAAGGCTCCGCCGCCGCATCCCCCCGGCCACAGCCAGCAGGGTGAGCAGCACAAAGCCGATGAGGGAATAGGCGTTGTTCCACTGGCTGTAGGGGATGATCAGGATGGCCAGCATCAGCCAGCCGGCGGCGGCGGGAACCTGCTCGCCCAGGCCGAACACCAGGCGGGCGGCGAAGCTGTCGTCCCACACCGGGCGGAGCCGCCGGTAGAGCCAATGGAGCAGGGCGGCGGGCAGATTGATCAGCAGGTTCAGCCCCCGGCACAGCCGGCTGTGCCGCCAGGAGCGGGGGAGCACGCCCTCCTTTTCAAAGAAGAAATGGGCCAGAGCGCTGCCATGCCACCAGCGTTTCCACCAGGCGGCGATTGCCCGGAAGCCCTGGGCTATCAGGCTTTTGTCATACAGCCCGTACAGCGCGCCCCACAGCAGAATGAAGAACTGGCAGACCGCGCTGCCTTGGATCAGGTACAATCGGATCACTTCCCTCGGTTCTTGATTTGGTAAAGCAGGGCCAGAAGGGTGTAATGGCGGCCCAACAGCAGATCGGCCACCAGCTGCTTGTTGCCCGCCAGGCCCTTGGGCCGCAGACGCTCCATGGCCCCGGCCAGCTCGGGCCGAGCGCACAGCGCTTTGAGACAGGCGATTTTTTCCCGGAGGGACTTGGGATTGCCGGGGGCGAACTCGTTGCCCACGGCGATGAGCAGGCCCGCCCAGCAGGTGCTGTCCTCCCACCCGGGGGACAGCTTGTCCAGCTCATAGCGCTCCGCCAGCGCCTGCTTACGGGCCAGGAAGCGGGCGAACTCCTCCTGATAGCGGGGCAGGTAGTTCCGGGTGACGGAAGCGGGATTTTGCAGGTAGATATAGAAGGGGTCGTCCACCATGGCCAGCTTCCGGGCGTGGAGGCAGTACTCCATCAAAAACAGCTCGTCCTCCAGGTAAGCGCCCTCGAAGGCGATCTGGTTGTCCCGCACAATCTCCCGGCTGAACAGAAAGCGGACGATAAAGCCGTTAAGCACGCCCTGGCCGAAATCAAGCCGCTGACCCAGGAGGGGCTTTACGATGCCCTCCCGCAGCTCCTGAGGGCCGTATGTGCCCGCGGGAAGGGCGCCGGGATACTCCTCCCGCCGTCCGTCGGGCCAGAGGAGACAGTGACCGCAGCCGGCGGTGTCCGCCCCGGCCCCGGTCAGGGCGGCATACATCACCTCCAGGGTATTGGGCAGGATGTAGTCGTCCGCGTCGCAGAAGGCCAGATAGTCCCCCCGGGCGGCGGCGATGCCGTCGTTGCGGGCGCGGCTCACCCCTCCGTTGGCCTTGTGGATGACCCGCACCCGGTCGTCCTCCCGGGCCGCCTGATCGCACAGGGCGCCGCTGCCGTCGGTGGAGCCGTCATCCACCAGGATGAGCTCCAGATCCCGGAAGGTCTGGCCCAGCACGGAGCTGACGCAGGTGTGCAGGAAGGACTCCGCCTGATAGACAGGCACGATCACTGAAATGACGGGCATTTGTCCGCCTCCTTTTTTGCACAGGCTTTTAGTATTATATAGCGTCCGCCCCTGGAGCGCAAGAGCTTATTTGTTAAGAAATCCAAAAGAAACCGCCGGAGGACAAAGGCCGTCCGGCGGTTTTTGGGCCAATGGGGCAGATGCTTCCTAAGCCTGCCAGCGGAGGGATTTGATGTACGGCTGGGCCATGAGCGGGGTCAGCAGCCTGCCCAGATCCCCGGCAGGGCAGGGAAGACGCTCAAAGCGCAGCTCCACGGACAGCACACCCTCCCACCGGTCGTACCGGAACCCGGAGGGGGACAGGCCCTGCTCCTCCAGGGCCTGCCGGAGGCGCTCCGGCGCGTCGGGATCGTCGCTGAGCTGGACGATGATGGCCGCCGCCACATGGCCGATCATGACATGATCCCGGTGGAGGATGGCCTGCACCACCACGATAAAGCCGGTGCTGAAGATGCTGAGCACATACATACCGGCGCCGGTGGTCATGCCGATGCCCACGGTGGCCCAAAGCCCCGCGGCGGTGGTCAGACCGGTAATCCCCCGGCTGCGGGCAAAGATGGTGCCCGCCCCCAGAAAGCCGATGGCGGTGACCAGCCCCGCGGCGATGCGGCCGGGATCGATGCTGACGGCGGGGGAGCCCATCACGTCGGCAAAGCCGTATTTGGACACAATCATCATCATGCAGGAGGCAAAGCACACGATCAGGTGGGTGCGTACTCCCGCCTCCTTGAGCCGGATCTCCCGCTCCAGGCCCACGGCGCCGCCGCAGACCGCGGCCAGGGCCAAACGCAGAAGAAATTCCAATGTATCGGGCATGAGTTCACCTCCAAACAGTGGCCGGCCCCCGCCGTAGACGGCAGGCGCGATCCATCAGACGTTGGGGGAGTAGTTGTTCAGCTCGCTCTGAATGATGGCCAGGGTGACGATGGACAGGCCGAACAGGTTCAGCAGCAGAAACAGAATGGAGAAGGAACCGGGCACCACGCCGTTTCTGGCCCGGGAGGCGTCCAGCTTGTCGCCCATTTTCCAGCCCCAGTAGATGTTGTAGATGCCGCAGGTGACGATGGTGAGCAGCAGGCACATCCCGCCGCCGGGGCCGGGGTCTTCGGTCACCGCGTCCACCTCGTTGACGACACAGACATACCAGTAGAGCATATAGATCCCGCAGGTGATGATGGACAGGATGACGCACATAGGGACGCTGCGCTTGACAATCATGCAGATCACTCCTTTCTTTATTACGAGCATACCACAGTTTAGGGAAACTGTCCACAGCCTGAACTGTTTTTTCAGGAAATCTTAAATAGGGAGGAGACGGATCACACGGGCTTTACGGTAAAGGAGAGGGTGCGCGCCTCCCCGGGCCGGAGGGTGACGCAGTGGGGTTTGTCCTCAAACCGGCCGCTCTCGCTGTCCCAGGCGGCGCAGCCGTGCCAGGGCTCCAGGCAGAGGAAGGGGGCGTTGGCCCCGGCCATGGTCCAGAAGGCGATCATGGGGAAGTCCCCGAACTCCATACGTACACCCTTACCGGTGCCCTTGTGGATGAGGCGCACCCCGGTGGAGCGCAGCCCGTCAAAGATCAGGGTGTCCAGCTTGTCGAAGGGCTCGTGGCTCAGGGGAATGGTATCCGTGCCCCGGAGGAGGGGGATGCCCGGGCCGGGGGCCAGAAGACCCTGGCTGGTGAGGGGGAGGGAGTCGGCGTCCTCCACGCAGTCGAACACCAGCCGGTAGTCCTCAAACCGCTCGCCGGGGTACGGGGGGCAGTTAAAGCCGGTGTGGGCGCCGATGCAGAAGGGCAGGGGCTGATCGCCGGGATTGGAAACCTCAAAGGAGGTAGCGAAACCGTCCTCCAGCAGCGCATGCCGCACCCGCAGCAGGAAGGGGAAGGGGTAGCGGGCCAGGGTGTCCGGGCTGTCCCGCAACTCCAGCACGGCGAAGTCCTCCCCCTGCTCCGCCAGGGTGAAGTCGCTTCCCCGGGCAAAGCCGTGGCGGTTCATCTCATAGGTCTGGCCGCCGATGTCCACCCGGCCATTTTTCAAGCTGCCCACGATGGGGAACAGAATGGGGTTCCGGCCCGCCCAGTAGGCCGGGTCGCCCCCCCAGATGTACTCCGTACCGGCCCCGTCCCGGAAGGAGACCAGCTCGCCCCCCTTGGTGTCCACGGCGGCGGTAAAGGAGCCCTTTTGAAGCGTAACCTGCATGACAATCCCTCCTGTCAATTTGCAACAGTATACCATACTCCGGTGGAGAGGGCAAGTAGGGGTCGACGACCCCGGCGGCCCGCCGCTGCGGAAACGCGCCCGTGCCGGGCAGGGTATTCGATCCCCATAGAAGCAGCGGCAAAAAAAGCGCTCAAAAAACGGGAACTCCCCCTTGACAAACCCCAAGTACCGTGATAGGATAACACTACCCCCCAGGGGGGTGTTTTGACGAAGGAGGAACCGCCTATGATGGCCGATCAAAAGACGGTGCTGCGGCTGCTGAAAACCGCCCGGGGGCAGATGGACGGCATCATCAAAATGGTGGAGGAGGACCGCTACTGCATGGACATCTCCCAGCAGGTCACCGCCGCCGACGCCATGCTCCGCCGGGCCAACCGGGAGATCCTCACCGCCCACCTGAAGCA
>ERZ808037.2174-NODE-2174-length-10629-cov-12.938779_pt1 | contig 10629 bp, 6 predicted proteins | sample MGYA00380190_ERZ808037 | MGnify/ENA primary metagenome ERZ808037 (study PRJEB31490, sample SAMN06133399) | mouse gut metagenome | isolation source: J9 | host: mice | place: China: Chengdu | collected 2015-05 ...
CTGCTTGCCCGCCCCGCCCCCTCATCCGCCCCAGTGTGCCCACTGGGGCACCTTCCCCCCGGAGGGTGGAAGGCTTTGCCCCGCGGGGGACGAAGGTTTTTCTATAATCTGAGCAGCCCCCCGGCCGGAGCCGGGGGGCTGTCTTATATCTAGGGTTAGTCCGCGGTGATGATGCGCACCTGCTGGCCTGTGGGGTCAACATAGATGGAGAAGGTATCGGAGTAGGTGCGGATAGAGGCCAGGCGGCCGGCACCGGTGGAGTTGGTGCCATCGCGCAGCCAGTTGTCCCTGGACACCTTGTTGCCGGTGCGGTTGTAGTAGCACTCCACATCGTCAGCGATGCGGTAGGTCTTGCCGTTGACGTTCACATAGGGGACGCCCTGGCTCTCGAAGAAGTCGCCGGACTTCACGCTGTGGATCTCGGTGAGCTGGACCACGGAGCGGATGGTGTATCTGCCCTTGTCGCTCTCTCCGCCTGCCATGGGGGTTCCAACGACTACGCCCACCATGTCGCCGCTGCGGCCCTTGTAGGTGGTGGCGAGGGTAAATTTGATTTCCTGGCTGCCGCTGCGCAGATTCCAGGTGTACTTTGTCTGTTCAGGAGTTGGGGGGATAGCCTCGTGCTCTTTACCGTCTGCGTCCGTCCATTTATCGGTCCCTTCAGTTGCTTCCTGAGTAACCTCATATCCCCCCACCATCATGCCGTAGATGTAGGCGGTGCCGGTGACGTCGTTGAGGATGATGTAGTCCACGTACCCGGCGCTGTTGGTGTGGTAGCCCGTCACCTTCTCGGCGGAGACGGTGGCCATTTCCAGGCTGCCCCGGTCCACGGGGCGCATGACTCCGCCCTTCACCTGCTCGTAGATGCGCACACCGGAGGAGACGGTGAGGGTACCCAGCTTCATGCCGGCCACGTTGAAGTCGCCGGGAGCCCGGTTGGTGGGCAGCTTGCTGACCGAGTAGGCCGACCGGCCGGCGGAGACGATCACCGGCTCCCCGTCAGCCACGCTGGAGGAGTTGGCCACGCTGCCGCCCAGCTTTTTGGTGGTGCCGTCGGGCAGGAAGATAGACACGCTCTTTCCCTCCACAAAGCCTACAGCAGTGGAGCGGGTCTGGGCGGAGGGCTTCACAATGCCGGCCACCTTGCAGTCGGCAGTGAGGAGGAGGGATACGCTTTCGCCGGGCTTGGTGTCTCCGATGGTATCCCAGGCGCTCTCCAGCACAGTGAGCTCCTCGCCGCCCTCCATCACCTTAAGCTTCTCAGGGGCCTTGGGGTTGGGGGTGGGGTCGGTGTAGACGGCGGTCATCCGCAGGTCGGACACCACCAGGGTGTTGCTGATGGCGTCGTAGGTGACCACGTCATAGGGCTTAATCTGAGACAGGGTGATGGGCTGCCGGTCCTTGATGATGTTGAAGTTGGTCACGCCGCCGGTGAGCCGGTGGAAGGTGGCGGCGGTGGCGTTGCCCTGGACCACCACGGCGTCGGTGCTGGCGGTGGTGGAGCCGCTGGTGGAGTAGATGGCCACAATCTTGCCCTTTTCCGCGTACATGGTAATCTGCGCGCCCGAGAGGAGGGTGGTGTAGGCCTCGCTGTAGTTTTTGCCCTCCCCCTCACCCGAGGCGTAGACCAGGGCGGAGCCGGAGATGGTGTACTGCTGGCCGCTGCCCGCCTTCACATAGCCGGGTTGGGCGTCGCCGTTGAGGACGATGGTGGTGGCGGTGCTCTTGTCGGGGACAAAGGCCACAATCTCTTGGTTGCCGTCCAGCACCAGGTGGCCCCGCCGGCCCTGGAGGGCGGTCACGTTGGCGTCGCCGTGGGCGGGGAGGTAGGACTCGGCGTTTTTGTTGCTGGTGGTGCGGATTGCGCCCGAGGCGCTGCCGTCGTCCGCCTCCACGTTGACGGCCAGGATGATGGTCTTGTCCTCCGAGGCCTGGCCAATGGTGGTGTAGTAGACCTTGCCGTCCTGCTTCTTGCAGGACAGGGCGTTGACAAAGAGCTGGGCGGCCTGGGCCCGGGTGATGGGGGCGGAGGCCCCCGCGTCCAGCCCGTCAAGCAGGCCCACCGAGCCGGCCAGGTCCATGTAGCCCTGGGGCCACACCGCCCCGGCCTCCTTGCTGGTGTAGCCCAGGGCCCGCAGCAGGATGGTAACCGCCTCGGCCAGGCTGATGTTGTTGTCAGGCTGGAAGGTGCCGTCCCCCACGCCGGAGATCAGAGGGACGCCCTTGCTGTCCTCCCCGCCCCCCTCCTTGACAAAGAGGGAGGGGTCGGAGGCGGCCAGATTGATGTAGCTGCGGGCCCAGTGGCCGCTTTTCACGTCGGAGAAGATGGTGCGGGTGGCGTACCGGGGGGCCTCCTCCCCCTTCTGGAGGAAGTTGACCGCCATGGTGCAGAACTGGGCCCGGGTCAGGGTGCCGCCGGGGTTGAACATGTTGCCGCCGGTGCCGCTGACCACCCCCATCAGCCGCAGGATGTCGGCGTTGACGGCGGTGTTGGGGTCGGTGACGTCAATGAAGGACCCCGGCGCCGCCGACGCCGGCAGCACCACCAGGGACAGGGCCAGGGCTCCGGTGAGGAGGGCTGACAAAATACGTTTTACTCTCAATCTACTCACATCTCCTGTCTGGTTTCAAACTATCTGCGTATGTAGGGCAAGGGCTCTGCCCTTGCCTGAATCAGGATTCTGCCTGTGGTCGGGAAGGCAAGGGCAGAGCCCTTGCCCTACACAATGGTAACGCTTTGCAAGCCTCAGTCCGCTCTCAGCGCCACCACCGGCTGCAGCCCGGAGGCCTTGATGGCGGGGTACATGCCGAAGATGATGCCCAGCACCACCGAGAAGGCGAAGGCGCCAAAGGCGATAAAGGGCTCGGGCATGAGGATAATCCCCTCAAACACGTCGCTCATCAGCTTGCCGGCAATCATGGTGCCCACATAGCCGATGGCAATGCCAATCAGCCCGCCGATGGAGCAGATCACCGCCGCCTCGATGAGGAACTGGGTAATGATGCTGGACCGCTCCGCGCCGATGGCCTTGCGGATGCCGATTTCCCGGGTGCGCTCGGTAACGGTAACCAGCATGATGTTCATAATGCCGATGCCGCCCACCAGCAGGGAGATGCCCGCGATGGCCCCCATCACCAGGGACTGCATCAGGTTGGCCTTCTGCTGGTTCTCCGCCGCGCTGTTGTCGCTGCCCAGGTCGTAGTTGCCGTTCATCCGGTTGCCGTCGGCGTCCTTGGGGAACATGCCGTTGAGATAGGCGGTGAGCAGGGTCATGGCCTTGACCGTGGACTGAGCGTCCCGGGCCTTGATAACATACTGGTTCATGTCGTAATTGTTGTTCATGGTGCGGTTGAAGGTGTGGGGAATGACAATCACGTTGTCCATCTCCGGCCGCCAGTCTATGTCCATCTTCTCATACCAGCCCACCACCAGGAAGGGGTCGCCGTTAAGGGTGATGGTCTCCCCCACCGGGTCGGTAAAGCCAAAGAGCTGTTCCTTGGCCCCCGCCCCCAGCATACACACCGGAAGGGTCTCCTCCACCTCCAGATAGGACATCTCCCGGCCGTTGGCCAGCTTGTAGTTGTTGCACACCCCGTACTGCTCCGAGCCCAGATAGACGTGGAGCATGGTGGACCAGGGGTCCACCCCCGGAACGTCCCAGTTGATGTTGTCCCAGTCGTTGGTCTTCACGGTCTTGGAGCCGTACTGGACGGTCACGGAGTCGTTGATCTCCGCGTTGGGAGTAATGCCGCTGATATAGGTGTTGAGGGACAGGCAGTAGTCCATCACCCTTTGTACGCTCTCGCCGCCGTCCCAGGCGTAGAGGTAGAGGTTAATCTTGTTTTCACCCATCTTCTCGAACATTTCCATGCTCTTTTTGGCCTGGCCCTGCATCACCGACACCATGATAACCACCGAGGCCACGCCGATGATAATGCCCAGCATGGTGAGGAAGGACCGGGTCTTTTTCAGGGCGATGGATTTGAAGGCCATTTTAAAGGCCTGCCACAGGTTCATTCCCAGTCCACCTCCTGCTGTTTGTCCGAAATGATCTTGCCGTCAGACAGCCGCACCACCCGCCGGGCGGTGGCGGCGATGCCGTCGTCATGGGTAATGAGGAGGATGGTGGTCCCCCCGCGGTACAAATCCCGCAGAATCTCCAGCACATGCTTGCCCGTTTTGGAGTCCAGAGCGCCGGTGGGCTCGTCGGCCATGATGATGGGGGGCGCGGTGGCGATAGCCCGGGCGATGGCCACCCGCTGCTGCTGGCCGCCTGACATCTCCGAGGGCCGGTGGTGGGCCCGGTCGTCCATGCCCACCTTGGCCAGGGCCTCCATGGCCATGTCCTCCCGGTCGAACAGCGACACCCCCCGGTAGATCAGGGGCAGGGTCACGTTCTCCAGGGCGTCCAGCTCCTGAATCAGGTTATAGCCCTGAAAGATGAAGCCGATTTCCCGGTTGCGGATGCGGGCCAGCTGCTTGTCGGAGAGGGAGCCAATATCGGTGCCGTCCAGGTGGTACTCCCCATAGGTGGGGATATCCAGACAGCCCAGCACATTCATCATGGTGGACTTGCCGGAGCCCGACTGGCCCACGATGGCCACGAACTCCCCCTTGTCGATCTGGAGGGAGACGCCGTCCAGCGCCCGCACCTCGCTCTCCTTGCCCTCGTTGTATATCTTATAGAGGTTTTGAATGTCGATCAGCATGGCATTACCTCATCAGCCCCAACCGCTGCTGTAGTCCGTTACGGTGTAATTGATGAACACCTCATCCCCCGCTTCCACGCCGGAGATGATCTCCACATTCTGGGTGTCGGCAATGCCGGTCTCCACAATAACGGGGTAGTAGCCCTCCTCCGGGGTGGGGTAGGTGCGGGCCTGGCCCGGCATCAGCTCGGGATACATCAGCTCAGGAATCTCCTCGGGGGCCTCCTCCATCTTGACAAAGATCACCTTGCAGCGGTTGCCCTCCGGGTCGGGGTAATACTGCACGCAGGAGGTGGGCACCAGCACACACTCCGCCGACTCGCTGGTGACAAAGGAATATTGCAGGGTCATGCCCTCCATCAGCGCGCCGCCGAAGTTGTCCACCGTCAGGGTGACGGGATAGTTGGTACCGCCGCCGGAGCCTCCGCCCATCATGCCGTCGCCCCCCTGTCCCCCGGACATGTCGATGGAGGTAACCAGACCCTGGAAGACGTTGTCGCTCCAGTCCTTCAGCTCCACATAGCTGCCCGGCTTGATAAAGGAGATGTTCTGGTCGTTCACGTTGATGGTGACCAGCATGGTCACGTTGTTGGAGATCATAATCACCGTGTCGCCGCTCTTGACCTCCTGGCCCTCCACCAGGTTGCAGGAGGTGACGGTGCCGTCGATGGGGGCCACGGCGTTGAAGTCGGCCATGGCTTTCATGGCCTCGTCCAGCTTGACCTGCTGGGCCTGAATCTTCTCGTCAATGGTGGACGACCCTAAGTACAGCAGCTCCTCCCCTGCGGAGACATTGGCGTAGTTGAGCAGGTTGCCCTGGCCCGCCACCGGGCCGGCGGCCTTGGTGATAATGTCACGAGTCTCGTAGAACTGGGTCCGGCCGTTCTCGTAGGGGTAAATCTCCGAGCCGTCGGAGGCGGTGAGGACGGCGGAGGCGTCCATGCCGGCTGTGAGGGTGCCCGGGTTGTCAAAGACGATTTCCGCCTCGAAGTGGACCGCCCCCTCGGGGGAGATGAAGCTGACCCGGTTGACCTGCTCCACCCGGCCGGTGAAGGTCTTCATCACCGCGGGGATGGACACGTCCACGCTCTGGCCCGCCCAGATTTCCCCCTCGTAGGCGTAGCTGAAGTAGAGGGAGAGCTTCAGCTTCTTGTCGTTGACCAGCGTGGCCACCTTGGTGCCCTCGCCCACCTGCTGGTCAATCTGGAACTCCTCCACATCAATCAGCTTGCCGGCAAAGGGGGCACGGACGGTGAGGTTGTTGGCCTCCTCCAGCAGTTTGTCCATCTCCTCCTGGGCCTTGGAGAGCTCGGTCTCCGCCGCCTCACTGTAGATGGTGTACAGCGGGTCGCCGGCCATAACGGTCTGCCCGCCGGCCACGAAGACCTCCTGCACCACGCCGCTCTGGGTCAGGGTGATGGCGGCCGACTCCTTGGCCCGGGCGCTGCCCCGGCCGGACACCTTGCTCTGGATGGTGCCGATCTCGGCGGGCTGGGAATAGATCTCCCCCAGCTCCGAGTCGTCGTCGGTGAGGAAGCGGTACAGGGCAAAGCCCCCGCCTCCGAAAATCGCGGCGGCCACCCCCAGGGCGATAAGCCGCTTGACAATCTTCTGCCGGCCCTTCCCCGCCGGCTTTTTGGACTTGGGGGGCGGGACCGGCGTCACCGGCCCGCTCACTGCGGGTTCCACCGCCTCCTGCGCGGGGGCGGCGGTTTGAATCTCTTTCACATCTGGCATAGCGGCTTTCCTCCTGTTCAAACGGTCTGCCTGCCCAAAAGGCGGACAGGCCCAGCTTGTACATGCTCCCCCCATTATATGCCCGTTGCCCGGGGGTATCAATTACAAGTTGGTTACAATTTCGGTTAAGATTTCCTTAAGGTGAGGTGTTTGGCGTTGTCCTTTCTCTATATAGACGCAGAAAACGGAAAAAAGTTCCCGCTCTGGAGAAATTTTTATGAAAACCCGGGCGTGTCTCCCCGCAGCTTTTCCGGCCGCCCGCAAAAAAGACAGCGGGAAAAGGCGCCCCCGGAGAGAAGCCGCCTCTCCGGGGGCGCCTGGCATGTGGGTTGGAACGCTTACGCCTTGGTCATATGGGCCGATGCGGACTTGAGCATCAGCCGCTTGGTGCCCACGTTGTCAAAGGCGATTTCCACCAGGGCGTCGCCCCCCATGGCCTGAACAGAGAGCACCATCCCCCGGCCGAAGGCCTTGTGGTCCACCATGTCCCCCTTGGCCAGCTGGAGGGAGGCGCTGGCGCTCTGTAGGGGGCGGGCTCTGTCCCGCCCCGCTTTCCGGAAATCGTTGGCCGCCTGCGGGGCGGCCCGGAGGCCGCCCCCTACCGGGGTACCCCCTCCACCATAGCTCTGCCGTCCCGCCCCGTAGGCTGGCCGCTGGCCGTACCCTCCGTAGCCCGAGGCCCGGCTGGGCATTCCGTCCCAGTCTCCTCCGCCCAGGTCGGACAGGAAGCTCTTACCCGACCGCTCCAGGTGCTCCGGGGGTATCTCCTCCACAAACCGGGAAGGCCGGTTGGCGCTGGTGCGGCCAAAGAGCATCCGCTGGTTGGCGCAGGTGAGGTGGAGCTGCTCCCGGGCCCGGGTCATGGCCACATAGCACAGCCGGCGCTCCTCCTCCATCTCCTCCGCCTCGCCGATGGCCCGGATGCCGGGGAAAATGCCCTCCTCCGCCCCCACCACAAAGACCACCGGGAACTCCAGCCCCTTGGCGGCGTGCATGGTCATCATCACCACGCAGTCCTGGCTGGGGTCGTGGCTGTCGATGTCGGTGTACAGGGCGATCTCATCCAGAAAGTTGTGGAGGGCGTCCAGAAGGGACTCCTCCGAATCGGCCCGGTTCTCCAGATAGCTGTTGATGGAGGTGAGCAGCTCCCGCACGTTCTCCAGCCGGGTGCGGGCCTCTACGGTGTTCTTGCTCTCCAGCATGACAGCGTAGCCGGTACGGGCCAGCAGCTCCTCATAAAATTCCGGGAGGGTGAGCCTGTTTTCCGCCAGCAGCTGGTAGAGCTCCTGAATCAGCCTGGTAAACTCCCCCAGCCGCCTGGCCGCCTTTTGCAGCTCTGGGTAGAGGGCGGCGTTGTCGATGACGGCGTAGAAGGAGGATTCATCCCGCCGGGCCAGCTCCTGGGCAATCTCCACCGTCCTGGCCCCGATGCCCCGGGGGGGATTGTTGATGATCCGGGTGAGGCGCAGGTCGTCCTCCGGGTTGTCCAGCACGGCCAGATAGGCCAGCACGTCCTTCACTTCCGCCCGGTCGAAGAACCGGGTGCCCCCGATAATCCGGTAGGGGACGCCGTTTCGCTTAAACGCCTGCTCCATCTGGTTGGACTGGGCGTTCATCCGGTAGAGGATGGCGTGGTCCTTCCACCGCCTCCCCTGGCCGAAGTTCTCCAGAATCTTGTTGGCCACATACTGGGCCTCGTCGTTCTCGTTCATGGCGGTGTAGAGGTGGAGGGCCTCCCCCGGCCCGGCCCGGGTCCACAACTCCTTGCCCTTCCGGCCCTGGTTGTTGCGGATAACGGCGTTGGCCGCGTCCAGAATGTGGCCGGTGGAGCGGTAATTTTCCTCCAGACGGATCACCCTGGCCCCCTTGTACTGCTTCTCAAAGGACAGGATATTCTCAATGGTGGCCCCCCGGAAGCGGTAGATACTCTGGTCGTCGTCGCCCACCACGCAGAAGTTTTCATACCCCCCCGCCAGGGTGGAGGCCAGCAGGTATTGCAGGTTGTTGGTGTCCTGATACTCGTCAATGAGCACGTAGCGGAACTTTTTCTGATAATAGGCACGCACGTCGTCAAAGCCCTGCAAAAGCCGGACGGTGTGGAGGATAATGTCGTCAAAATCCAGGGCGTTGGCCTCCCACAGCCGGCGCTGATACTCCATATACACATTGGCAATTTTCGTCAGCCGAAAATCCTCCGCCGCCTTGCACTCAGCCAGATAGTCCGGGGCCAGCTTCATGGCGTCCTTTGCCCGGGAAATGTACCCCAGCACCGACCGGGGGGCAAACTGCTTGTCGTCCATGTTCAGGTCCTTGAGGATGTCCTTGATGACCCGGAGGGAGTCGTCGGTGTCGTAGATGGTGAAGGAGGAGGAGAAGCCCAGCTTGTCGATGTCCCGGCGCAAAATTCGCACACAGGCGGAGTGGAAGGTACTGGCCCAGATGTCGTTGGCGGAGGGGCCCAGCAGGTTGGCCAGGCGGTCCTTCAGTTCCCCGGCGGCCTTGTTGGTAAAGGTGATGGCCAGAATGGTCCAGGGTGCGGCGGGGTCCACCCGGCACAGCCGCTCCTGACGGAGCTTGTCCCCTTCGCCCGTCTCGGCGTACCGCTTCAGAAAGGCCAGATCGTCCTCGGTGACAAACTCCGGCACCTCCTCGCAGTCGGAGCCCCGGCCGTACTTCATCAGGTTGGCGATACGGTGAATGAGGACGGTGGTCTTGCCGCTCCCCGCCCCCGCCAGCAGGAGCAGGGGACCCTCGGTGGCCAGGGCGGCCTTGCGCTGCTCCGGGTTCAGCCGGGGAAACTCCCGGGCAATGGCCCCCCGGCGGGCCTTGCAGAATTGAAGCTGCTTTTCGTGGTTTAACATATGTACACTCCTGTTATTCCCAGATGGTGGCATGGGCGGCCTGTGGCCGCCCGCCGGTTCTTGCCGGGGCCGCCCCTACATTGTAATCCAAATAACTGCCCCGGTCAACCAAATAAAAACAGGCATGTCCCCTTTTCCCGCCGCATAGACTGGGGGTGGACAGGCAAGCTGTAGCCAATCTGTAACCATTTTCACATCAACTTGTAACAGCTTCGATAAGAAGGTAACAGAACATCCGTGCTAAGATAGAGGTACAAACAGGAAAGGAGGTCTCCTCTATGTTTAAAAAAATTTTGACAGCGGCCCTCGTCACCTCGATGCTCATTTTACCTGTGAGCAGCGTGGCCCCGGCCGGTTCGGTGGAGGCCCCGGCCTCTGCGCAGACCCAGAGCTATCTCCCCGGCGACGTGCCCGCCGAGACCGACGCGGCGGAGTCCATGTCCCCCGCCCTCCACGCTCTGGTGCTGGCCATGGTGAACCACGACGTGAAACGGTTTGACTTTGGCAACGCCGCCCTCACTTGGGAGGGGCTGTATAACATGCTCTCCCTCTACGGCCAGATGGACAGCCGCAGCATCACCGAGCAGGGCGAGCTGTTCCTGCCCGAGGAGACGGTGATGGACTACGCCGCCGTGCTGGACGTGGACCTGGACGAGCTGGGCGCCCCCCCGGCCTCCATCCGGGACCGGCTGAACTACGACAATGTCTCCCGCAGCTACGTGGTGGTGTGCGGCGAGGACAACCTGGCCCAAATTCAGGTGGAGAGCCTGACTGCCTCCAGCGACGGCTATGTGCTCACCGGCGCCCTGGTGTACGAGGTGGAGAATGAGGTGCTGGTCCGCTTCCAGGCCACCCTCCAGCCCCAGGACAACATGTTCGGCTTTGTTGTCAGCGCCCTGAGCGAGGTGTAACATATCAGATAACAAACCGGCTGGCCGCTGGCCAGCCGGTTTTCCATAAAAAAACCTTCGTCCCCCGCAGGATAAGCCTTCCACCCTCCGGGGGGAAGGTGCCCCAGTGCGCACACTGGGGCGGATGAGGGGGCGGGGCGGGCAAGCTGTTCTTACAATAAGGGGCGCTGACCTCGCCGCACCCTCATCCGTCACGGCCTCCGGCCGTGCCACCTTCCCCCTTGAAGGGGGAAGGCTTTTTGGACGCATTCTGTCACAGTGTGCTTTTTGACTGCCAGAGAGCCGCCCCACCAGGCGGCTCAGCTTGTCAAAGAAGTAGCTGCGAGACGCAGGGCGCCAAAAGCCTCCTTTTGAAAGGAGGTGCCCCAGTGCGCACACTGGGGCGGAGGATTGCGTTTTGCGAAGCAAAA
>ERZ808037.2175-NODE-2175-length-10628-cov-15.695290_pt1 | contig 10628 bp, 10 predicted proteins | sample MGYA00380190_ERZ808037 | MGnify/ENA primary metagenome ERZ808037 (study PRJEB31490, sample SAMN06133399) | mouse gut metagenome | isolation source: J9 | host: mice | place: China: Chengdu | collected 2015-05 ...
TGAAGCCGGCCCTTCGCCGTAGGCGAACTTTTAATGGCCGGATTCAGTAACTATGAAGCCGAAGGCTGAATAGTTACAGGGCAAATGGAAAAGTTCTCCTGATCCGTTTACAATTCCCGCAGGAATTATATATAATGAAAAGCAATATACCAGGAGGTGACAAAATGACAGAACAGGAAAAAATGAAAAAAGGCTATGTTTGGCAGGATGACGAAGAAAACATGGCGCTTCAGGCCCGCACAAAAGGCCTGGTGAACAAATTCAACAGCCTGCCCCCGGAGGATATGAGCGGGCGCGAGGCGCTTGTCAAGGAAATATTCGGAAATGTAGGGGAAAAGGTGTGGATTGTACCGCCGCTTACGGCCGCCGTGGGCAAATATGTGTCAATCGGAGACGGAACCTATGCCAATATGAACCTGACACTGATTGATGACTGGGAAATAACCATAGGAAAGAATGTGCTTTTAGGTCCTAATGTAACGTTGTGTACGACGGGTCACCCCATCCATCCCAGCCATCGCGGGGACGGTATGTACTCTTTTCCCATTACAATCGAAGATAATGTATGGATCGGAGCCAATGTGGTGGTTCTGCCAGGGGTCAAAATCGGGAAAAACTCTGTCATAGGGGCAGGCTCGGTGGTGACAAAAGACATTCCGGAGAATGTAATCGCATTCGGAAGCCCATGCAAGGTATACAGGGAGATTGATGAGCGGGACGAAGCGTATTACTTTAAGGACAGGCGTTTTGACGAATTGCCCGAATAGACGGGAAGATTTAGAAAGCCCCCGGCGTCTGCCGGGGGCTGGAGCCTTAACTTACGCTGCACTGAGCATATTTTTTCGGCGAGATACCCACCGCCTTTGTAAAGGCCTTAAAAAAGTTACTGTAGTCGGAAAAGCCGCTTTTTTCGTAGGCCTCGCTTACGCTGGCTCCGCCGCTTAAGAGGGCTTTGGCGATGCTGATGCGTCTGGCGGTTATGTATTTGCCTATGGTGGTGCCTGTGGCCGCTTTGAAAATCCGGCAGATATAGGACTCGCTCAAAAAAAACTCCCTTGCAAGCTGTTCGATGGAGATAGAGGAGGCAATATTGCGGTTGATGTAGGCTAAAATATCGTCAACCTGATAGTTGTAGCCAAAGCCGCTTTTGTTGCCCTGGGGCTGATGGGAGGTGCGCAGGGCCGTGTTAATAAGAAGCATAAGCTCCATAAATGCGGTTTGCTCAACAAGATCAGCCCCGTAGCCGTCTGCTCCGGTGATTTTGTTTATGTAGTACAGAAAGCGGCTCTGCTGATCTTTGTTTAGAGAAATCCTGTGGCAAAATTCCCCGGGACGGTCGGAAAAGCAGGCGTCTAAATCCGTCTGGGAGGAGGAGATGCGCTTGGTGTATTCGGGATGGATGGAGAGCACGATCCGTTCGTGAATCATCTTGTCTGCCTGGGTAATTTTGTGGCTTTCATACTGATTGATAATGAAAACATCACCGGGGCTTATGGTGTAAAATTTGTTGTCGATCAAAAATTGCCTGCCGCCGGAAATGGAATAATAAATTTCGTAGCAATCATGGATATGCATATCCATGGTTTTTTCTTCTTTATAAAGATGGGCAATGGCAAAGGTTCCCGTGAGGGAACAGTTCTCCATAGCCTGTTGGCAGGAATACAGTTCTTCCATAGAGATTCTCCTTTTTGCGGGTATGTATCGCTCTCTTTTATTATAAAGTGGAAGTTCAAAATTTGCAATAAATATAGAAATATTTGAAAGGACATAGACAATTTTTTGATGTATACTGGATACTATCAAAGGAGATTCAAAGCGAAAGGACACTTTGAGGGGTTACAATGGGAAAAGCAGACAGATTCGTCTTTTCCTGCCAAAAAAGAAAGGAGTGAGAGAAAAATGGAGCTGAGAACAGCCGCTTCACCCAGGGACGTGAAGCATTATACCACAGAACGGCTGCGGGAAGAGTTTTTGATTCAAAATCTCTTTGTGCCGGGAGAGATTAAGCTGGTGTACAGCCACATTGACAGGATTATCACAGGGGCCGCCGTGCCGGTGGAGGCGCTGACCCTTACCGCAGGGGATGAGCTTCGGGCAGAATATTTTCTCCAGAGAAGGGAGCTGGGCGTCATCAATATCGGCGGTGCAGGCGTGATCACCGTTGACGGCAAAAGATACGAGGTAGGCTTTAAGGAAGGCATGTACATCGGAATGGGCGCGAAGGACATTGTATTTGAAAGCGCGGATGCCGGGACACCCGCCAAATTTTACTTAAACAGCGCGCCGGCCCATAAGACCTATCCCACGGTTCTGATTAAGCCGGAGGGAGAGCCCCGGGAGGGCGTGGTTATTGTAAAGGATGAAAATAAGGTTGAGCTGGGCTGCTTAGAGGACGCCAATCACAGGGTGATCTGCAAGTATATTCTGCCGGGACAGGTAGAGAGCTGTCAATTGGTAATGGGAATGACCAAGCTTGCGCCGGGCAGCGTGTGGAATACCATGCCTTGCCATACCCATGACAGACGTATGGAGGTTTATCTCTATTTCGAAATGCCCAAGGACGCTTTTGTGATGCATTACATGGGAGAGCCCGGCGAGACAAGGCATATCGTAATGCGAAACGAGGAAGCAGTCATCTCCCCGAGCTGGTCCATCCATGCGGGATGCGGTTCAAGAGCCTACACCTTTATCTGGGGAATGGTGGGAGAAAACCAGGATTTCGACGATATGGACGCTGTGGCAATGAAGGATCTGATGTAAAATAAGAAAACAGAGCATAATATAAGAAAGAGGTATAAAGATGAGCGATTTTATGAAGAAATTTTCACTGGAAGGCAAGATTGCACTGGTAACAGGGGCATCCTACGGCATCGGCTTTGCAATTGCAACCGCTTATGCGCAGGCGGGCGCTACGATTGTATTCAACGATATTAAGCAGGAGCTGGTGGACAAGGGGCTTGCCGCTTATGAGGAGAAGGGAATCAAGGCTCATGGCTATGTCTGTGACGTGACCAATGAGGAGCAGGTACAGGCAATGGTAGCCCAGGTTGAGAAGGAAGTGGGTGTGATCGATATTCTGGTAAACAACGCCGGAATCATCAAGAGAATTCCCATGTGCGAGATGAGCGCGGATCAGTTCCGGCAGGTTATTGATGTGGATCTGAATGCACCCTTTATCGTTTCCAAGGCAGTAATTCCCAGCATGATTAAAAAGGGACACGGAAAGATTATAAACATCTGCTCCATGATGAGCGAGCTTGGCCGCGAGACGGTTTCCGCTTATGCGGCTGCCAAGGGCGGGCTTAAGATGCTGACCAGGAACATTGCTTCCGAATACGGTGAGTTTAACATTCAGTGTAACGGAATCGGCCCCGGTTATATTGCCACGCCTCAGACCGCTCCCTTAAGGGAAATCCAGCCTGACGGAAGCAGACATCCCTTTGACCAGTTTATCATCGCAAAGACTCCTGCGGCCCGCTGGGGAGAGACCGAGGATTTACAGGGACCTGCAGTATTCCTTGCTTCAGATGCATCCGATTTTGTAAACGGCCATGTGCTTTATGTGGACGGCGGTATTTTAGCTTACATCGGAAAGCAGCCTCAGTAGGATTCTTAACGGGAAACGACAAATTTATTTGCCGTTTCCCTTGTTAACATAAGGATGGAAGAGATTGAAAGGAGAATATAGAGATTATGAAAATAGCGCTTATCAACGAAAACAGCCAGGCAGCCAAGAATGAGCTGATCTGCAAAACCCTGAAAAAAGTAGTAGAGCCAATGGGACATGAGGTTTTTAATTACGGGATGTATTCGGCAGAGGACGAGCATCAGCTTACCTACGTACAGAACGGTATTCTGGCAGCAGTTCTTTTGAATTCAGGGGCGGCCGACTATGTGATTACCGGCTGCGGCACCGGTGAGGGGGCCATGCTTGCCTGCAACTCCTTCCCCAAAGTGCTTTGCGGACATATCACCTCGCCCTTAGACGCTTATTTGTTTTCCCAGGTAAATGACGGGAACTGTATCGCCCTTCCCTTTGCGGAGAATTTTGGCTGGGGCGGCGAGCTGAATCTGGAGTACATCTTTGAAAAGCTGTTCTGCGCGCCGGGAGGCGGCGGTTACCCGAAGGAGAGAGTGGTGCCGGAGCAGAGGAACAAAAAAATCCTTGACAGCGTAAAGGAGGTTACCCATGTTGATCTGGTAACCATTCTTAAGAATCTGGACGGGGAGCTTGTAAAGGGCGCGCTTTCCGGTGAAAAATTTAAAGAGTATTTCTTTGCAAACTGCAAATGCGACAAGCTTGCCGAGTGTGTAAAAGAGATTTTGGACTAGCTATGCATGAAAAAGTGATAGACCAGCTTGCTTTCATATGATATGCTTAAAGAAACTGGTAAACCGGAAGGCAGCGCTTTTGCAGTTGTCTTTACGGAAATAAAATAAACCTGTCAGGCAGGTTGGAAATGGAGGAAACATGGTTCCGGTTTTAGAACAAATCAGCAAAATTGGGATTGTCCCGGTGGTAAAAATTGACAGGGCGCAGGATGCGCTTCCTTTGGCAAAAGCCCTTTGCGCAGGCGGGCTTCCCTGTGCGGAGGTAACCTTCCGTACCGATGCGGCGGCAGAGGCGATTAAGATTATGACGGATCATTTCCCGGATATGTGCGTGGGGGCAGGCACGGTGCTTAACGCTGCCCAGGTAGACGCAGCAGTGGAAGCCGGTGCGAAATTCATCGTAAGTCCCGGCCTTAATGCCAATACGGTTAAGTATTGTCAGGAAAAGAACGTGCCCATCACGCCCGGCACTTCAAGCCCCAGCGACATCGAGCTGGCAATTGAACTGGGCCTTGAGGTGGTAAAGTTTTTCCCGGCAGAGCAGTCCGGCGGCCTTGCCAAGATCAAGGCAATGGCGGCTCCTTATGTAAACATGAAATTTATGCCTACCGGCGGTATCAATGCCAAGAACCTGACTTCTTATCTTGACTTTAATAAGATCATTGCCTGCGGCGGTTCCTGGATGGTTCCCGGAGACCTGATCAATGCCGGGCAGTGGGACAAGATCGAACAGCTCACAAGGGAAGCGGTTCAGACCATGCTTGGTTTTGAGCTTGCCCATATCGGCATCAATATGGAGAACGAGGAGGAAGCCCTAAAGGCGGCCAACCGTTTTTCATTCCTTTTCGGTATGAGCGCGAAGGCGGGAAGCAGCTCTGTTTTTGCAGGGACGGCCGTAGAGGTGATGAAGACCCCTTACCTTGGCAGAAACGGACACATTGCCATCAGGACCAATTACATCGAAAGGGCTGTGAATTATATGTCCACTGTTCTTGGTGTGGAGTTCAACGAGGAATCCGCAAAGAAGGATGAGAAAGGTAAATATAAAGCAATCTATCTGAAAGAGGAAATCGGCGGTTTTGCGGTTCATCTGGTGCAGAAATAAATTTACAGAGCAGGTTTATTTATAAGAAAGAAGAAAGGGATATACTAAATGGCAAAGGTTATTACCATGGGCGAGATCATGCTGAGGCTGTCTACGCCCAACAACGAGAAATTTATTCAGGCTGACGAGTTTGACGTAAATTATGGCGGCGGCGAGGCAAATGTAGCGGTGTCGCTGGCAAATTATGGACATGATGCGGAATTTGTGACGGCTGTTCCCGACAACGAGATCGGGGAGTGCGCGGTTGCGGCTCTGCGCAAGTATAATGTGTCCACCTCCCATATCGCAAAATGCGGCGAGAGACTCGGAATTTATTATCTGGAGAGCGGCTCTTCCATGAGACCCTCCAAGGTGGTTTATGACCGGGCCCATTCCTCCATTTCCACTGCCACAGAGGCGGATTTTGATTTTGACGATATTTTTAAGGAGGCCGACTGGTTCCATTTTACCGGTATCACCCCGGCGGTTTCTGACGCTGCCGCAGAGCTCACGGAGAAAGCCCTGATTGCTGCCAAAAAGCATGGGGTTAAGGTATCCGTGGATTTGAATTTCCGCAAAAAACTCTGGAGCTCCGAAAAGGCGCAGAAGGTTATGACAGGCCTGATGAAATACGTAGACGTGTGCATCGGCAACGAGGAGGATGCAGAGCTTGTGCTTGGCTTTAAGCCCGGCGAGACAGACGTTACCAGCGGCGAGCTGGAGCTGGCTGGCTACAAGTCTATCTTTGAGCAGATGGTGGAGAAATTTAATTTTGAATACTGCGTATCTTCTCTGCGGGTTTCCCATTCCGCTTCCGATAACGGCTGGTCCGCATGTATTTATTCCAGGGATACGAAGGAATTTTACCATTCCAAGGAATACAGCATCCATCCGATCATTGACCGCGTGGGCGGCGGGGATTCCTTTGCAGGCGGCGTGATCTGCGGCCTGGTGGACGGCAAGGACTTTAAGGCGGCTTTGGAATTCGGCGTGGCGGCTTCCGCTCTAAAGCATACTATACCCGGCGATTTCAACCTGGTATCCAGAAAAGAAGTGGAGACTCTTGCAGGAGGGGACGCTTCCGGAAGGGTGCAGAGATAAGGGGCTTTGGGCATTGAGTAAATAAAGAAATATTGTTTATAATAACGGATGTCCGGCACAAATGGGCATCCGTTGTTTTGATATACAGGCACGATCTCGGGGAATTTGTATACTGATAATATAGAGCAAAGCTTCCCTGGAGCAATTTTCAGACACGTTCCAGGTAAAGGAGGCGGAAAAGAGGGAAATATGAGCCAGGCAATCAGTTGGGCTGCCGCAGGGACGGGATTCACCTTTTTGATGACAGCCCTTGGCGCCAGTGTGGTATTCATTTTAAAGAAGGATATGGGGAAAAATGTGCAGAGAGCTTTTCTTGGTTTCGCGGCGGGAGTGATGATGGCAGCTTCCGTATGGTCGCTGTTGATACCGGCCATAGATGAGGCGCAGGAGGCGGGGAAGATTCCCTGGGTTCCGGCGGCAGGGGGGTTTGTGATCGGAGGTCTTTTCTTATATCTGCTGGATTTTCTGATGCCCCATCTGCATCTGGGTGAGAAGCGTCCGGAAGGGGTGAGGACTTCGCTGCACAGGACGACTCTTTTGGTGCTGGCTGTTACCCTCCACAATATTCCTGAGGGAATGGCAGTGGGGCTCGCCTTTGCCATGGCGGCCCAGCACCCTGAGGATCCTGCCCTTTATACCGTGGCCTTTGCGCTGGCTCTGGGAATCGGGATCCAGAACTTCCCGGAGGGCGCCGCAATTTCCCTGCCTCTTCGGCAGGAGGGGATGAGCCGGGGGCGTGCCTTTTTGCTGGGCAGCCTTTCCGGGCTGGTGGAATTGATTTTTGGCGTAGGCATTACGCTGATCGCCCTGCAGATTGCCCCCTATATGCCATGGTTTCTGGCCTTTGCGGCGGGAGCCATGATCTATGTGGTGGTGGAGGAGCTGATACCCGAGGCCAACCAGGGGGAGCATTCCAACCTCGGGACGGCAGGCGTGATGGCCGGGTTTCTCATTATGATGATTCTGGATGTGGCGCTGGGGTAAGCCTGTGCGGAAACAGATCCTTGGTGATTTCAGTTACGAAAGAAGAGGTTGGAGGAGCGGCTTATGAAAATTACAGACCTGCATATCCAAAATTTCAAGTCGATTCATGATATGCATATTCCGGATATCGAGAGTGCCCTGATTCTGGTGGGACAGAACAATACCGGGAAAACAAGCGTGCTGGATGCGATCCGGGCTGTGGGAGGGGAATATCAGATCAGCCGGGAGGATTTCGGGGAGGCAGGAGCCAAAATCCGTATCCATGTTTCCCTGACATTTACGCAGGAGGATCTTGATCTGCTGCGGCGCAGAGGGGTGGTTAGCCAGTACCGGAGAAGGGAGGCCTGGTTACAGGATTTTTGCGGGAAGCTTCCTTCCTTTTGCGATCATGTGCTCACCTTTACGATGACGGCAAATAAGGATGGAAGGATTCGTTATCAGGATGGGGTGAACAAAAATAATCCTTATATCAGGGAGGTGTTTCCCAGAATATACCATGTGGATGCGGAACGCCGTCTGGAGCGGCTGCAGAGCGATTTGCTGCTTTTGCAGGAGGCTGAGATATTGAAGAGGATGCGTTCGGGGTGCTGTATGTTCAATCAGGCAAGGCAGTGCAGCCACTGCTTCAACTGTATCGGATTGATCGAGCAGAAAAGCCCCGCACAGTTGGATGCCCTGGAGACCTCCAAGCTGTTGGATTACAAGCTCTATCAGTTGAATCTGGATACCTTTGCCCGCATGGTGAACGAGTGCTTTCACAAAAACGGAGGACGGGAGAGTATCCTTTATTCCATGAACCGGGATGTGGAAAAAATTCTGGAGGTCACTACCGAAATCCGCCATCCGGCACAGAACATTCCCCGGCCTATTTCCCATATGGGAAAGGGAATGCGCTCCATTTATCTGTTTTCCCTGTTAGAGGCCTATACGCAGATCGAAGAGAACCTTTCAAGCATCATCATGATCGAGGATCCGGAAATCTTTCTGCACCCCAGTCTGCAAAAGGTGTGCGGCAGGATTTTGTATCGTCTGGCGGCTAAAAATCAGGTGATTTTTACCACCCATTCGCCCAATCTTCTGCCTAATTTTAACAGCAGGCAGATACGCCAGGTCATCCATCAGGAGGACGGCTCCAGCGATATTCGCAGGAAAACGGACATCAGCGCCATCCTGGACGATCTGGGCTATACGGCGCTGGATCTGATGAATGTAAATTTTGTGTTCATTGTGGAGGGCAAACAGGACAAATCCCGCCTGCCTCTTCTTTTGGAGAAATATTATGCGGAGACGGTTGACAGGGAGGGGAATCTGTCCCGGATTGCCATTATTACCACGAACAGTTGCACCAATATCAAAACCTATGCCAATTTAAAGTACATGAACCAGATCTATCTGAGGGATCAGTTCCTTATGGTCCGCGACAGTGACGGCAAGGATCCGGCCCTTTTGGAAAATCAGCTTTGCAGTTATTATGAGGAGCGTAACCGGGAGGATATGGACAGGCTACCGAGGGTCTTGCCGGAAAATGTGCTGATCCTCAAATACTATTCCTTTGAGAACTATTTTTTGAACCCAGGGGTCATGACAGAATTGGGCGTTGTGGAGTCGGAGGAAGCTTTTTATGAGATACTTTTGGAAAAATGGAGGGAATATCTCTGCCGCCTAAAAAGCGGCCGCCATCTGATAGAAATTCTGGGCCGCGATCTGGAGAGCGCAGAGGATGTCAGGCGGCACATGGAAGAAATCCGCATTTATCTGCGGGGACATAATCTTTTTGACATTTTCTACGGAAGGTACAGGGAGCAGGAGGCGGAGCTGCTGGAGAGATATATCGATCTGGCGCCGAAGGAGGACTTCGCGGATATTTTTGCGGCATTGGAGCGTTTCCCCTATTTTGAAGGCAGAAGGTGCTGAAAGGCCCCTTTACGGCGCCGGGATCAGGAAATCCATGGAATTTATATTAAGATATTATAAAGAAATGAATTGTATTACAATAAAAACACGAAATATGGTTGCATAAGATTATTGGTAGTGTTATAAATATACTTGTCAAAAACAGTGCAGGATTTACCTGCCAATATGAGGAGGATGACATGAAAAGAAAAGTATTATTTATGACACTGGCAATGGCGGTAGTATTTACGGCCTGCGGCGGCAATGCAGATAAAGCGGCAAGCAGTAATACACAGGCGAATGTTTCTGAGGATGCAGGCGCTGCCGCGGAGGATGAGGCGGAGGATACGGATGCTGCCGCGGAGGATGAGGCGGAGGATACGGATGCTGCCGCAGAGGCTGGGGCCGAGGATACGGATGCTGCCGAGGATGTGCAGGCTGCTGCGGATGAAGCAGGAAACGGTGCGGCGGCCGGGAAATACGTAAAGGGTACTGTAACCGAGACCGGCTGGGAAAGCGAATTTTTCGGACTTCGCTATACCGCTCCCGAAGGAATGGGGATGTCCACCGAGGAGGAACTCAATGACCTGATGGGTCTTGGGCAGGAGGTTCTTTCCGAGGATTTCAGTGAACTTCAGTTAAAATATGCAGAGCTCACTTCCGTATACGAAATGATGAGCGTAGCCGACGATCAGACTACTAATATCGTAGTGACTGTGGAGAAGCTTATGGGCAAGATGGACGCTTCCGCGTATGCAAAGGCTCTTGAGCAGGGATTGTCACAGGTGAGTGCAATCAACTATACATTGATCAGCGACGATGAGACCGTTAAGCTTGGCAATTCAGATTACCTCAGGGTAAGCTATGAGGCCGAGTCCGGCGGTGTTTCCATGTATCAGGATTACTATATAGCCGTTGTCGATAACAGAGCCATTGCCCTGACCCTTACCTATGTAGACGAGAGTGCAAGAGATAATGTGCTGAACGCCTTTACAGCATACTAAAACGATGGATAACGCCCTTCGCGGACTGTTATCTTAAAACAAAAGCAGCAAAAGCCGGCCCCGTGCCGGCTTTTTGTGTCGGATAAAAACGCCCGATTCTATTTACAAATCGCTGAAATACCCTTATACTGAAATCACAATTATTCATTTCTCTCACGGGGCAATTCCCCAATCCTAAAGCTGTTGCCGTTTCTTTTTCGCGGCGGCAGGCATCGGTCCGTTAGTCGGAT
>ERZ808037.2178-NODE-2178-length-10613-cov-3.301538_pt1 | contig 10613 bp, 10 predicted proteins | sample MGYA00380190_ERZ808037 | MGnify/ENA primary metagenome ERZ808037 (study PRJEB31490, sample SAMN06133399) | mouse gut metagenome | isolation source: J9 | host: mice | place: China: Chengdu | collected 2015-05 ...
GGTTCGATTGTGCCCATGTCGATGAGCAGTCACGGTTTCGGCCGGAAAGCGGGATTTTTCTGTCCACAGCACAAAAAAGGAGGATTATCATGAAAAAGCTCGTACCCCTGACCCTCGCCCTCGCCCTGGGCCTGACGGCCTGCGGCACCGCCGGCCAGAATCCGGCCCCGGCGGCCAGCCCAACTCCTGCGGGGGATGTCCAGGGCACGGAAACCCCGGCAAACACCGAGGGATTTCCCTTTACCCTGACCACCAAGGACGGCGCGGAGGTCACATTTACCCACGTGCCCGAGAAGGTTCTCTGTACGAATGTGAACACGGGCGATCAACTGATGGCCCTGGGGCTGGGGGACAGGATCATTTACACAGCCAATAACAATACCCGCGTGGCACCCGAGTACCGTGCGGAATACGAGGTCATTCCCCAGATGGCGGATAAGCCGAGCCTGGAAACCATCCTGGCGCTGGAGCCCGACTTTGTCTACGGCCGCTCCAGCGCCTTCAGTGAGAAATATAACACGGAACATGACACCCTCTCCCAGTACGGAATTATGTCCCTGTCCTCCATCGAGGGCTACAAGCTGGGGGCTGATTTGGAGGACGTATATCAGGATTTCTATAACCTGGGACGCATCTTCCAAGTGGAAGAACGGGCGGAGGAGCTGGTGAATGACATGCAGGCCCAGATTGCCGCCGCCGAGGAGGCGGTGGCGGGCCAGGAGGCCATCCCGGTGTTCGTTTTTGACATGGCCCAGGAGGAGGGCGCCTACACCTGCGGCAACAACTTCACCTCCAAGCTCATCGAGCACGCGGGCGGCGTCAACATCTTCAACGATCTGGACACCACCTGGGCCACCGTGAGCTGGGAAACCGTGGTGGAGCGGGCCCCCGAGGTGATCATCATCGACGACTACGGCGATACCTCTCTGGAGGAGAAGATTGCCCAGCTCAAGGAGAACCCTGCCTTGGCCACGGTGCCCGCCATCCAGAACGACCGCATTATCTCCGTGACGCTGTGCGAGTCTTTTGCCAGTTCCATGACGGGCGACACGGTGGAGAAGTTTGCCCGTGCCTTCCACCCCGACTGCTTCGCGTAAGAGGGCGGTATGAAGCAGTTTTGCAGGCTGGTGAAGACTCACACCTTTCTGACCTGTCTGGTGCTGGCAGCGGTGCTCCTGGCATCTATCATCATCGGCATCGGCACCGGGCCGGTGGCCATCCCCTTTGCCGAGGTGTGGCGGGTGATGTTCCACCGGCTGGGCGGCCTGCTGACCGGCTCGGAGCTCCCCCTGGAGGGGGTGCGGGAGAGCACCCAGAACATCGTCTGGTTCCTGCGGGCCCCGCGGGTGCTGCTGGGGGCCCTGGTGGGGGCGGCCCTCACCCTTTCCGGCGTGGGGATGCAGGCATTCACCAAGAATCCGCTGGCCGAGCCCTATGTGCTGGGCATTTCCTCCGGCGCATCACTAGGCGCGGTGCTGGCTATGCTGCTGGGGGTGTCCCTGCCTGTGCTGGGCCGCCTGTCGGTGTCCGCCGGGGCCTTTGCCGGGGCTCTGGTGTCCATCCTCCTGGTGTACCTTCTGGCCCGCACCCGAAATGCGGTGACACCGATCCGGCTGATCCTGGTGGGAGTGGCGGTATCCGCCATGTTCCAGGCATTTACCAACTACATCGTCTATACCGCCCCGGACGACGCCGCCGTCCGGGAGGCCACCTTCTGGATGCTGGGAGGACTGGGCAGCGCGGAGTGGGCCGACGTGCCACTGCTGGCCGGCCTGGTGCCTCCGGCCCTCCTGCTGATGCTGGCCCTGGCCAAGCCCCTCAATGCCATGATGATGGGGGATAGCTCCGCCGTCACCCTGGGAGTCAACCTGACGGTGGTGCGCAATGTGCTCATCGGCGTCACCGCCCTGCTGACCGCCTCCTCGGTGGCGGTCAGCGGCTGCATCGGCTTTGTGGGGCTGGTCATCCCCCACCTGGTTCGCTCGGTGGTGGGGCCGGATCACCGGAAGCTGGTTCCCCTGGCCACTCTGTTCGGGGCCATCTTTCTCATCTGGGTAGACGTGGGAGCCCGGATCATCAAGCCGCCGGCGGAGATCCCCGTGGGAATCCTGACGGCGTTCCTGGGCGCACCCCTGTTCCTGTGGATGATCAAGGTGCGCCGCTATGAATTCCAGTAGGGGGGTCCGCGCCATGATAGAGGCAAAACAGGTCCGGTACGGCATCCGCAGCCGGGAGATCCTCCGGGGCGTGGATTTCCGGGTGGAGAAGGGGGAGTTCGTCGGGCTCATCGGCCCCAACGGCAGCGGCAAATCCACATTCCTCAAAAACGTCTACAAGGTGCTCCGCCCCCAGGCGGGGGAGCTGACCCTCATGGGGGACGATCTGCTGGCCATGAGCAACCGGGAGATGGCCCAGCGGCTTGCCGTCATGGTACAGGAGCAGGAGGCCGCCTTCGATTTCACGGTGGAGGAGGTGGTCATGATGGGGCGGCAGGCCCGCAAGCGGCTGCTGGAGACCGACAGCCGGGAGGACCGGGCGCTGGTAGGGGAGATCCTGGCGCGCACCGGGCTGGCCTCCCTGCGGGAGCAGGGGTTCTCCACCTTGTCCGGCGGGGAGAAGCAGCGGGTGCTTATCGCCCGGGCCCTGGCCCAGCAGACGGCGGTGCTGGTGCTGGACGAGCCGACCAACCACCTGGACATCAAGTACCAGCTCCAGCTCATGGAGCTGGTGCGGGGGAGCGGATGTACCGTAGTGGCCGCCATCCACGATCTCAATCTGGCCGCGGCCTACTGCCACCGGCTCTACGCATTGAAGGACGGGGTGATCGTGGGGGAGGGCGTGCCCAAAGAGCTCCTTACCCCCGCTTTTCTGCGGGAGGTGTACGAGGTGGAGGCGGAGGTGCTCACCGGACGGGACGGCTCCCTGCGGGTGTTCTTTTACCCGTCCCGCATATCATAAAAACGGCCCCCGGGCAGCGCCCGGGGGCCGTTTTATTCTGCCAGCCAGTCGAAAGCCAGGCGGGGGGTGCCGTCCTCCACATAGATGGTGCCGCAGGGGAGAAAGCCGTGCCTGGCGATCAGATGGCGCATGACGGCGTTGTTCTCGTGGGTGTCGATGCGCAGGTGGGACATGCGTCTCTTACAGAAGTCCATACAGGCGGCAAACAGGCCGTGAACCGTGCCGTCGCCGGCCACCCGGTGGATGGTGCCGTAGGGTGCGCCGGAGCGCCAGGCCCCCTCGATGACGCGGTAGTTGGGCTCATCCCCCAGGCGGAGGACAAAGGCCCCGTGGATGACTCCGTCCTGGTCAAAGACGTACAGCTCACCCCGCTGCAGATCCGCCTCCAGATCCTCCGGGAGGGGGTAACGGTCGCTCCACTGGGTGGGGTTGCCGTGCTCGGCCATGAAGCGGCGGGCCACGCCGTAGACGGGACCCAGAGCGGGCAGATCGTCGGGCCGCGCCAGCCGGATCATAGGTGCCGCCTCTGCGGACCCCGCGCCCGGCCCATCGGCACTCAAGAGGGCTTCCAGATGGACCTTTTGCGGCCTCAGACCGCAGGATTCGTAAAATTTTATGGCGGAGGGATTGCAGCTCCATACATTGAGCGTCAGATTATAGCACCCGCTTTTCCGGGCGAATTCCGCCGCGTAGGCATAGAGGGCCCCGCCGATGTGCTGCCCCCGAAGCGCCTCGTCCACACACAGATCATCAATGTAAAGAGTTTTTACATCCGTCAGGATGTTGTGATTGACATGCTGCTCAAATTGACAGAAGACGTAGCCCAGCACCCGCTCCCTGTCGTCCACGGCCACAAAAATGGGCGTATTTTCATCGTTTATTTTCTGACTCAACTGGGTATCCGTGTACTTTCTGCCCCCGGCCCGGAAGAGATCCGGCCGCCCGGTGTGATGCACCTGAGCCACCTGAGCCAAAAGTTCATGGATGCGGGGGATGTCTCTCTCCGCTGCTCTGCGAATAAGCATAGGTACCTCCTTCCTAACCGCCCCAGAGGCGCCCCGGCGGAGCGGGGACCTCTGTCCTGTGTTCAGGAGCAAATCATACCACGTTCCGCCCCGGCTGACAAGGCCAGAGCCCCGGCTGGTGGTCCTTTTCCCGAACGAACCGGCCCGGGATCGCAAAATTTTGATTGCCTTTAGGCGCAAAGTGCCGTATGATGGAGGCTGGTGATGCCTTTTGAAAAAATTGCTTCGGGTACTGGGGCGGCTGTTTCTGGCGCTCCTGTTTTTAGCCGCCGCTGCGCTGGTTACCCTAGGCCTGCTGCGCTGGCGGGGCCTGATCCTTCTGCCCGACGAAGCGGACCCCGACGAGTGGGAGGTCTTCGGCGTGGACGTGTCCTCCTACCAGGGGGAGGTGGACTGGCCCGTTCTGGCGGAGCAGGGGGTGGACTTTGCATTCATTAAGGCCACGGAGGGCTCCCTCCTCCAGGACAGGCGGTTTGCCGCCAACTGGGCCGGAGCGGCGGCGGCCGGAGTGCGGGCGGGAGCCTATCACTTCCTCAGCTATGACAGCCCAGGCGAGACCCAGGCGGACAATTTTATCGCTGCGGTTCCGGTGACCGAGGGGGCCTTGCCCCCGGTGGTGGATATCGAGTTCTACGGGGAATATCTGGACACGCCGCCGGAGAAGGAGCGGGTGCGGGCCATTCTGGACCCCCTGCTGGAGCGGCTGGAGGCCCACTACGGCGTCAAGCCCATCCTCTACGTGACCTACCGCTCTTACTACCGCTATATCGCTGGGGGCGGCTACGGGGACTACCCCATCTGGTGCTCCAGCCCCACGGTGTTCCCGCTGGTGCCCGGCTGGGACTTCTGGCAGTACTCCCACTCCGCCGAGCTGGAGGGCTACTACGGGACCCAGCGACGCATTGATCGGAACATCTTCCGGGGCAGCCAGGCGGAATTTGAGCGGTTTGGATAGACCGGACGGGGGCAGGCGAGAAAAAACGCCTGTCCTCTTCTATTTCCGCCGGAATTCTGGTATAATAATAAACCAATGTATTTTGCGTGTGGGAGGTCGCTATGGACCGATTTGAGAGACTGGCGGGTGCCCTGCGGCGGATACCCGGCCTGGAGGTGCGGGAAAACGAGCCCATGAAGAGGCACACCACGTTCCGCATCGGCGGCCCGGCCCGGCTGATGGCGCTGCCCAGGAGCCGGAAGGAGGCCGCCGCCGCCGTGCGGGCCGCCACAGAGGTTGGAATCGCCCCTTTTTTCCTGGGAAACGGCAGCAATCTGCTGGTGGCCGACCACGGCTATGAGGGCTTTGTGCTCAAGGCGTGCGGCCTGGATCAGGTGCGGGAAGTCAACCACCGTCTGCGGGCGGAGAGCGGTATCACCCTGGCCCGGCTGGCCAACGCTGCCCTGGGCCGGGGGCTCACCGGCCTGGAGTTCGTCCACGGTATCCCCGGCACACTGGGCGGAGCCGTGGTGATGAACGCCGGGGCCTACGGCGGGGAGATGGTGCAGGTGCTCACCGCCGTCACCTACCTGGACGGGGCGGGGGAGGAGCACACCCTGCCCGCCGCCGCGTGCGCCCTGACCTACCGGCACAGCCGGTTCTCCGACCGCCCGGACTGGCTTGTCCTGGAGGCGGAGCTGGAGCTTCGGCCAGGAGATGGAGAGGCCATCCGGGCCCGCATGGACGAACTGGCCGCCAAGCGGCGGGAGAAGCAGCCCCTGGAGTGGCCCAGCGGGGGCAGTACCTTCAAGCGGCCGGAGGGCCACTTCGCCGCCGCGCTGATCGAGGGGTGCGGTCTCAAGGGCGTGGGGATCGGTGGAGCCCAGGTGTCGGAAAAGCATGCGGGCTTTGTGGTCAACCGGGGCGGCGCCACGGCGGACGACGTGCGGCGGCTGATGGCGCTGGTTCAGGAGACGGTGCTGCGGGAGACCGGCGTGGCGCTGGAGCCGGAGGTCCGGCTGCTGGGGTTCTGACGGGGCGCGGAAAAAGGAGATTGCAATGGAATTTATCATTATATCCGGCCTGTCCGGTGCGGGAAAGAGTAAGGTGGCCTCCTTTCTGGAGGATATCGGGTTCTACGTGGTGGACAACATGCCCGCCCCGCTGATGCCCAAATTTGCCGAGCTGTGCATGGCCGGGCCGGGCCGCTATGACCGGGTGGCCCTGGTCACCGATATCCGGGGCGGCCAGACCTTCGATGGGCTGTTTGACGCCCTCCACGAGCTGCACCGCATGGGCTGTGCGTATAAAATCCTCTTTGTGGAGGCCAGCGTAGAGACCATCATCAAGCGCTACAAGGAGACCCGGCGGATGCACCCGCTGTCCTCGACCTCCCGCTCGCTGGACGAGGCGGTGCGGCAGGAGCGCACCGTCCTGGCCCCCGTCCGCCAGCGGGCGGAGTACATCATTGACACCTCGGCCCTCTCCACCGCCAAGCTGCGGGGGGAGGTGCTGCGGCTGTTCGGGGATGGGGGGAGTACTCCGGCCATGAGTGTCAGCGTCATCTCCTTCGGCTTCAAGTACGGCATTCCCATCGAGGCCGACCTGGTGTTCGACGTGCGCTTTCTGCCCAACCCCTACTACATCGCCGAGCTGCGCCATCAGACCGGGCTGGACGAGGGGGTATACAGCTTTGTCTTTGGCTATCAGCAGACCAAGGACTTTATGGCCCACCTGGAGAGCCTCATCGGCTTCCTCCTGCCCCAGTATGTGGAGGAGGGAAAGGCGGCGCTGGTAATCGGCATCGGCTGCACCGGCGGGCAGCACCGCTCGGTGGCCATTACCAAGGCCCTGGCCGACTTCATCAAGCAGAAGGGCTATCAGGCCACGGAGAACCGCCGGGACATGACGCGGGCGTAAGGAGGTGGACACTATGACGGAATGGAACGGCGGAGCGGGCCCCAGGATTGTGGCCATCGGAGGAGGCACCGGGCTGTCCACCATGCTGCGGGGGCTGAAAAGCCGCACCCGCAGCCTGACGGCCATTGTTACCGTGGCCGACGACGGCGGCGGCTCCGGCATGCTGCGGCAGGATCTGGGCATGCCCCCTCCGGGGGACATCCGTCACTGCATGGAGGCACTGGCCAACGCCGAGCCGGTGATGCAGCAGCTTCTGACCTACCGATTCCCGGAGGGCTCCGGCAACCTGACGGGGCAGTCCTTCGGCAACCTGATTCTGGCCGCCCTCAACGGCATCTCCGACTCCTTCGACCAGGCGGTGGCCCGCATGAGCGAGGTGCTGGCCATCAGCGGCCGGGTGCTGCCTGTGACCAATGAGAACGTGGCGCTGGAGGCCACCTTCGAGAACGGAACCCGGGTGCTGGGGGAGTCCAAGATCAGCGCCTTCAAGAAGGAGCAGGACTGCCGCATTGAGAGCGTCCGCCTGCTGCCCGAGCACCCAAAGGCCCTGCCGGAGGCGGTGCGGGCCATCGGGGAGGCGGAGCTGATCCTCCTGGGCCCCGGCAGCCTTTACACCAGCGTCATCCCCAACCTGCTGGTGGACGGCATTGCCGACGCGGTGCGTGCCTCCGACGCGCTGAAGATCTACATCTGCAACATCATGACCCAGGACGGGGAGACCGAGGGCATGACCGCCTCTGACCACGTAAAGGCCCTGCTCGACCACTCCGGGCCGGGACTGGTGGATCTGTGCCTGTGCAACTCCGCGCCGGTGCGCCCCGGCCTGGTGGAGCGGTACAGGGAGGAGGACGCCGCCCCCATCGTGGTGGATCGGGCGGCCATCGAGGCCCTGGGGGTGGAGGCCGTCACCCGGCCCCTGGCCTCCGAGACCCTTAACTACGCCCGCCACTCCTTTGCCCGCCTGGCCGAGGCGGTGATGGAGCTTTACAATGAGCGGGCCGACACCAAGATTTTTTGAGAAAGGGAGGGGGGCACTATGTCGTTTTCCTCTGAGGTCAAGGCGGAGCTGTGCCGGACGGCCCTCTCCCGCCGCTGCTGCGCCCAGGCGGAGGCCTACGGAGTGCTGCTCTACTGCAACCAGTTCACCGCCTCACAGGTGCGCATCAGCACCGAGTCCAACGCCTTTGCCGCCCGGCTGCCCGCCCTGTTCCACAGGGCCTTTCAGCTCTCCTTTGACCGCACGCCGGAGGAGGGGGCGGCCAAGCGGATTTTCTCCATCACAGAGCCGGACAAGCTGTCCGCCCTCTGGTCGGCGTTCGGCCATGAGCCGGCGGGCACCCTGGCCCATCACATTAACTTTGCCGTGCTGGAGGAGGAGCACTGCCGCCTGGCCTTTTTTCGGGGGGCCTTTCTGGCGGGCGGCTCGGTGACCGACCCGGCCAAGCGCTACCATCTGGAGCTGTCCACCCCCCATCTGAGTGTCAGCCGGGAGCTGCGGGCCCTCCTGCTGGAGTGTGGCTTCACCCCCAAGGAGACCACCCGCAAGGCCAACTCCATCACCTACTTCAAGCAGAGCGAGGCCATTGAGGACTTTCTCACCGCCATCGGCGCGCCCCTGGCGGCCATGGAGATCATGAACGCCAAGGCGGAGAAGGATCTCCGGGGGAGCATCAACCGCCGGGTCAACTGCGACGCGGCCAATCTGGACAAGGCGGTGGACGCCGCCCAGGGGCAGATCGAGGCCATCTACAGGCTGGAGGAGCGCGGCATGCTGGAGGAGCTGCCCGACAAGCTCAAGGAGGCGGTGGATCTGCGGGTGGCCCACCCGGAGCTCACCCTGGCCCAGCTTGCGGAGCTGTGCGAACCGCCCGTCTCCAAATCCGCGTTCAACCACCGCCTGCGCAAGCTGATGGAGATGGCCAGGGCGTAGGGCGGGAAAGAAAAGAAAGGGTAGATTGCCATGGAGAAGCAAGTGGTTCAAAAGCGCTGGAAGCTGATTTTCTGGGGCCTTACGGCGGCGGCTGTTGCGCTGCTGGCGCCGGGCCTGGTGCTGACGCTGGAGCCGGCGCTGTTTCTGGGGCTGGGCGTTCTGGCGGCTGTGGTATTCTGCACGGGTCTGTGTATTGCTGTGATCAAGCTCCGGTGTCCTGCCTGCGGCGGCTCGGTGTACCACCAGGCCATGCGGGCGCAGGAGGGCATCCCCTTTGCCTGCCCAAAGTGCGGCCGGAAGCTGGAGATGAAATGAGATGAAAAAGAGAGGAGACGCCCGAAAGACCAGGCGGGTGCTGCTACTGCCTACGGTACCCGCCTTTGCGCCCCGCTGTCCTCTCTGCGGGGCCATACTGAAGATAGGTATTGACCATTGCCACTACTGCGGAGCCATGCTCACCAAATAGAGAAAGAGGAGGTACTCCTAATGTCCTTTGTCCACCTGCATGTCCATACCGAATATTCCCTGCTGGACGGGGCCTGCCGCATTCCCCTGCTGGTCAAGCGGGTGAAGGAGCTGGGCCAGAGCGCCGTGGCCATCACCGACCACGGCGTCATGTACGGCGTGGTGGACTTCTACAAGGCGTGCAAGGCGGAGGGAGTCAAGCCCATCATCGGCTGCGAGGTGTATGTGGCCCCCCGGAAGCGCACCGACAAGGTACACGAGTACGACGCGGCCATGTACCACCTGATTCTGTTGTGCCGCAACGAGGTGGGCTACCGCAACCTGTGCTTCCTGGACTCGGCGGCCTTTACGGAGGGCTTTTATATCAGGCCCCGCATTGACAAGGAACTCTTACGCCAGCACGCCGAGGGGCTTATCGCCCTGTCGGCCTGCCAGTCCGGCGAGGTGCCCCGCAAGCTACTGGCCGGGGACTACGAGGGGGCCAAGGCGGCGGCGCTGGAGATGCGGGCGCTGTTTGGAGAGGACGGCTACTATCTGGAGCTCCAGGATCACAAGCTGCCCAACGACCCGGCCATCAACCAGGGGCTCATCCGCATCCACCAGGAGACGGGCATCCCCCTGGTGGTGACCAACGACGCCCACTATCTCCGCCGGGAGGACGCGGAGATGCAGGACACCCTCATGTGCATCCAGATGGGCAAGACGGTGGACGATCCCAACCGCCTGCGGATGGAGACCAGCGAGCTGTATGTCAAATCCACCGAGGAGATGGCCGCTCTGTTCCCCGACTACCCGGAGGCGGTGGAGAACACGGTCAAAATCGCGGAGCTGTGCAATATGGACTTCCAGTTCGGCGTCCACCACCTGCCCGAGTTCAAGCTGCCCGAGGGCTACACCGACGGGGACGCCTACTTCCAGAAGCTGTGCGAGGAGGGCTTCGCGCGCCGCTACCCCGGCGCCCCGGCGGAGTACCGGGAGCGGCTGGCCTACGAGATGGGGATTATCCGCCAGATGGGGTTTGTGGATTACTTCCTCATCGTCTCCGATTTCATCGGCTATGCCAAGGGGCGGGGCATCCCCGTGGGCCCTGGCCGGGGCTCGGCGGCCGGCTCCATGGTGGCCTACTGCATGGCCATCACCGACGTGGACCCGATGAAATACTCCCTCTACTTTGAGCGATTCCTCAACCCCGAGCGGGTCACCATGCCGGATATTGACATCGACTTCTGCATCCGGCGGCGGCAGGAGGTCATTGAGTACGTCCAGAATAAATACGGTGCCGACCACGTGGCCCAGATCGTCACCTTCGGCACCATGGCCGCCCGGGGCGCCATCCGGGATGTGGGCCGGGCGCTGAACATACCCTATGCCGACGTGGATG
>ERZ808037.2179-NODE-2179-length-10610-cov-3.346815_pt1 | contig 10610 bp, 7 predicted proteins | sample MGYA00380190_ERZ808037 | MGnify/ENA primary metagenome ERZ808037 (study PRJEB31490, sample SAMN06133399) | mouse gut metagenome | isolation source: J9 | host: mice | place: China: Chengdu | collected 2015-05 ...
AAAGAAACCGATGGCTCTGACTGAGAACAGTCTATACCATCGGTTTCTTTCGGTCAAGCCGACGTGTGAACAGTAACACCCTTTCCTGATTCCGGCGTGAACGGATTTCAGCCGTCAAATCCCCAAGCAGCCGGCTCTTTGCAAAGCTAATTTTTCATCAACTGTCATAGCTACTGAAATTTATCTTCGGCGGTTCCAGGGAGGATACCTATTTGCAGAATGGTATCTTTCCCAGGCAGAGTATATATTATAGATAAGGTAGGGAATCTCTTTCAGCAGAAAACAGGAGGTCGTTCAAACTTTCATTTCTCCGCATCCAATCAGACATTTCTTTCCTTCAAAGGCGAATCCGTATTTTCTGACATTCTCCGGCGCGATGCCCGATGCCGTAAGTTCCGCTTCATACTGCTTTTCCTCTATCTGAGCCAGCGCGCTGGCCACTGTATCTTCCAAAGTCTTCTCCCCGTCATCTTTGTCAAAGACCTTGAATTCAAACAGGAATGCCTTCTCCTGCTTGTCAAAGGGCTCTATCATCACATCATATCTGCCGTATCCGCTCTCACGGTTCGACTTTACCCTGTAGCTCTCTGCCAAATCCACCACCAGCCCCAGCACGAAACCATGATAGAAACGCTCGGGCTCAGCCTCCTCAGAGGGCTTCTTCCCGCTGTCGAAAAAGCTGAAAGTATTCAGCGCCACCTTGTTCATGAACGTGTTCATCCGCTTCACATCATCCCGCAGCAGGGCTTTGATGAACTCATTGTATTCCGCTGCCGAATTTCCGAACCATCCATGCACCATTCCGGCGAACATGCTCTCGATTTCCATGTTTGTCAGCCTCAGGGTGTAGTATTTCTTTAAGAGCCTTCCCCGCCTTCCTACCTTTTCCACCCGCAGATAGCCGGTGGCAAGAAGCAGGCTCCAGACAGCACTCTCGTTCTGCTCCAGCTGATTGAAGACAATCTGTTCGTCAATCTCCGTATCAAAGCTCCCCCCCTGCAGCAAAAGCTCCATGGCCTGTTTCATGTCAGCCGATCCCTGCTTTATCAGTGAATTCACAAGCCCATTCCCGCTGCTGTCTGCCCAGTACGCGCCGTATTCGCCCTTTTGCTTCATAAAATTGATAATAGACCATGGGTTGTAGATATCCCTGACACTCCCAAAGGTAAAGCCGTCATACCATTCCTTTACCCCCTGCTTCTCTTTCCCCAGCCCGACATTGTCCAGTGCCTGGAAAACCTCCTCCTCCGTAAAGCCGAAGTGGGTGGCATAAGCTTCCGAAGTAGTGGTCACCACCTCCAGATTGTTCAAATCCGAAAAAATCGACTCCCTTGATATCCGCGTGATACCGGTAACCAATCCCCGCAGTAAACAGGGATTCGTCTTGAATGTGGCGTTAAAGAAGCTCCTGAAGAAACTCACGGCTTTGTCCCAATAATCACACAGCCATGCCTCCTGCATGGGAGTGTCGTATTCGTCCAGAAGAATGATGACATTTTTACCATAATAGCGGCTTAAGTAAAAAGACAGATTATTGATTGCCTCCACTGCCACTTTTCTGTCCATGCCCGGCTTTACGCTGTTGAAGAATTCCCTCTCGTTTTCATTCAGGCAATCTCCCTCCAGCAGAAAATAATTTTTCTGATAAGCCTGGAACAGGATGCTCGTCATAGCGTATTCCATATCTTCATAGTCCGTCGCCTTTATCTTCGCAAAGCTGAGAAAGATGACAGGCCATTTACCCTGCAGTTCCCGGAAACGCTCTTCCTCCCATATGGAAAGCCCCTCAAAGAGATCCGCCCTGCCGGCATATTGGTTCGAGAAGAAGCATTCCGTCATGGTCAGGTTCAATGTCTTTCCAAACCGACGAGGACGGGTGATCAGCGTCACGCTGTCCTCATTGTCCCACCACTGCCTGATAAAGTCCGTCTTGTCCACGTAAAAGATGTTCCTGGTCCTGATAGTCTCAAAACTCTGCAGGCCGATTGCCACTTTTCCTGTCATATAGCATCCTCCCTGATTTCCGCGAATCTGTCCAACCCGAATTTCCATCTGCCGCATGCCTCTCCTACAGACAAATTGCCCTTAACATTTATATTTGTATTATACCAAGTGAATTGATTTTTGTTAAGAGTACTTGGATTAAAATTACTGGACATATTTCAGCGCATCCACACTTGCTTACTTTGCAAAATGGTATCTTTCCCAAACAGAACATATATTATAGATAAGGTAGGGAATCTCTTTCAGGAGAAAACAGGAGGTCGAAGAAATTTGCACAGGGCAGAAATAAAGATTGCCGTAGTGGGGACAACGGCAGACACCGTAAATTATGTGAGATATGTGGCATCCGCCCAGGCGGTACCGATTGTGACATTGGAACCGGCGGCCATTAACGGTTGCGACGGACTGCTGCTGCCGGGAGGCGGCGATATCACGCCTGCTTTCTATGGGGAACAGAATCATGGCTCCCGCAACATCGATACGGAACTGGACATCCTGCAGCTGCAGGCTTTCGACCTGGCCCTCCGCAGAGGGCTGCCGGTCCTGGGCGTCTGCAAGGGGCTGCAGGTCATCAATGTAGGATTAGGCGGCGCTTTGATACAGGATCTGGAGCCTGCCTCCCTGGAACGGCATCAATATGACAGCGGCGACAAGTACCACGCATCTGTCATCAGCGAAGGTTCCTGGCTGCATGCGCTATACGGCAGGGAAGCCATGGTGAACAGCGCCCACCACCAGGCTCTGGGACGGCTGGGGAAAGGGCTGTCCGCTGTCCAGCGCTGCCCTTTGGACGGGTGCGTCGAAGCCGTCGCTCATCAGCATCTGCCCATCATCGGTGTCCAGTGGCATCCGGAACGGATTGATTTCGGGGCATCCGGGACGGATGGCATAAAAGTATTGAGACATTTCCTGAAGTTGGTTTCTGACTGCCAGCCCATGATAAACTGAACTCCGCTCAAGTCTTCCTATAAGACCAGGATATAGAAATTCCCAACTCACAGGTTTTCCGTCTCTGCGATTGTTCCCGGAAACCCTTTTTACTGTTTTCCTTTTGCGTTTTCCTCATGGACAGCCCCGCCCATGAACCCCTTCTTCATGAGCTCGATCTCCTGCCTGAGCTGCCGGACTTCATCCCGGAGCTGCCTGACAGCCTCCTCCGTGGTCTCATTGCCGTCGTTGGCAGGGGCTCCCCTCTTCAGGGTGCCCTCGCGGAGCCCTCCCTCACTATAGTACTGGTCCTTAATGTTATGGGCGATCCCCCAGATCCTCTTCTTGCCGAGCACCTCTGCCGGATAGCCGTACCTATCAAGGATCCGGCGGGGGACCTCCCCTTTCTGGTACTCCTGCCAGAAGAGCTCCTTGAACTCCTTCGTGAAGTACAGGGTGGATGGCGTGACCGAATATGTATACGGATTGCTCCGCAGCATCTCCACTTCTTCGTCGGTGAACACTTTCTTTCCCATGTTGCTCCTTGCATGATGTTTTAGAGGCAAAACACCATGTTTCCTTCCATTCTTATTTTGCACCGTGGTTCGGTGCAGCCCAGATACCGTTGAAGGATCGGCATCTGTTCTCCATTTTCAGTATGCCCCCAAAGTCTCAGGAGCCGAATCCCGCGGGGATCGCAGGCAGGCTGCATGGCCGTGGGCCCTGTCCAATCGGCTGCCGGACGGGGCTGCCGGATGTCAGACAAGCTCACAGTCCCACACATCGATCCCCGCGTCCTGGAACACGTCCGCAAGCCGCTCCCTGACCATCTCCCTGCCCACGCCCTTCTTCATGACCGCCTGCAGGAAGCCGCCGCCGCCCGCGCCGCAGACCATCCGCCCTTCGATCAGGTCCTCCACAGCGCTGAATATCTGTTCTATCAGGGTGTTGCTGCTCCCGGCGTCTATCTTCTTGGACAGCTCCCAATGCTCCGATAGCAGGCGGGCAAAGCCGTCGATGCGCCCCCGCTCCAGCTCGAAGCGCATCAGGGCCGCCACCCTCTGGATCTCATCCAGCGCATGCACGTTCTCCGGCTCGTTGCCGATGTACCTCCCCACCACGTCCCGCAGCAGGTTCCTGGCCAGCCTCCTCTGCCCGGTGTAGACCAGGACGAGGCGGCTGCCCAGCTCCAGCCTGGCCTCCTCTGTCATCCGCACGTAGTCCACCCGGATGTCCTGTGCCAGGCCGGGCATGGTGGTGATGAACTTGATCCCGGGGGTCAGCCCTCCCACCTGGTCCTGCCAGCCGCCGCCTGTCGACATGATCTGCTCCATCGACAGCACCCGGCTGTAGATGTCCTGTTCCGTACATGCGGCCCCGGTGAACGCATGAAGGGCCTTCACGCATGCCGCCGCAAGGATGCTGGAGGTGCCCAGCCCGCTCCCCTGGGGGACGCCTGATACTTCTGTATCCATCTGGAAGCCTCCCCCCATGCCGGAAAGGATGTCCTCCAGGTCCCCTCCGTCCGCCGGGATGATGCCGCAGGCAATCAAGGCAGCTTTCTGGAGCACATAAGGGTCATAGGGATCCCCTACCGACTGCAGCTCCTCGACAGAATGGAACTCCCTGTATGCCCCCATGTCCGCTGATGACAGGACTACCTTCCATCCGTCCAGCCTCGTGAGCCTGGCGGCCACCGGCCTTTCCCCGTTCAGCAGGATCGCCGCGTTCAGCACCGTCCCGCCGTTTTCATAGCAATATGGGGGCGTGTCGCTCCATCCCCCTCCCCAGTTCAGGCGCAGGGGCAGCCTCACCGTGCACGTGTCCTGCACGATCCTGCCCCCTGCGGTGCTTCCCCGCTTCCCTGCCCCGGATTCCAGGACCGCTTTCTGGATCTCCCTGAAGCATCGGCTGACATAGCGCTCACCTTCCGCTCCGCCCAGCGCTTTCCCTACATAGTAGTCCAGCCGCATCCTGTCCCCATATCCTGCGGCGGCAAGGCGCCCCTCCATCCATTCCTTCTGGATCGGCGTCAGCCTCCCGCCAGGGAGGAGCCCCCGGGCCTCGGACACTGGTTCCCCAGCTGAGATAAGTTTTGCAAGCATGTCCATCTTTACCAGCTCGCCCATCCTCTTTTCCCATGCGATCAGGGCATCCGGATCCGCATTGGAGAAGCCCGACTTCAGGCTGGCCCGGGGACATGCCCTCCAGGCCGCGGAGTCCCCCTGCCCGCAGGCCATGGCATATACGTTCAGCGCCGCCCCCACCGCCTCCCTGATGCTGCCGCAGACCGGGTAGAGCCGCGCCGCCCACAGGGTATGCTCCCCCGTGCCCCAGAGCTCCTCTTCGGACAGTGCGTTCCTGGCCATGAACCCTTCCAGCGTGCCTCCCAGGAAGGACCCTCCGCCCCCTGCCTTCGGGTTGTCCTCCACGCCATAGATGCGTGCCACGAACTTCCCGTCCCGCTGCTTCAGGGCATGGAGGACCACGTCCGCCGGTATGGCCTCGTCCCCTATGTCCACAAAAGAGAGGATGGAACGGTCCCCTATCCTGGCGCCTGCCCCTGCGCTGCTCACCTCGAGGTATGCGCCCTTCCCGCACTCCGCGCCTGAGGCGAGCACGCTCATGTACCCGGCTGCGGCGTTCCCGTCGATGGAGCTGCTGATACACCTGCCCCAGCCCAGGCCTGCATAGTCCTCCACCCCGGCATCCATGAGCTCAAGGACCTCCCGAGTGGTGCCGAAATGGATGAACTTTGCCGGCACGAGCCGCAGCAGTTCCATGCCAAAGGGCCGCAGGGCCTCCCATACCGCTTTCCTGGCTTCCATCAGCTCCTGACAGAATTCCCCTTCCGGCTTCTCCTGGTAGAACTTCTCGAGGGTCGCGTTGGAGGCCAAGGGGTATTGGAAATCCCCATACAGGCTCAGGCGCACCTTTTCATTGATATACTTCTCCGGCTCTGTCCTGACAAGGCTGTACAGCGCCTTGAGCATGCCTGCCGAAAAGATGACCGCTCCCGTATCGATGTCCACATATCCCCGGCTGTTCACCGCGCCCCTGGACTTCAAGGTCTCCACATCCTGTTTATGTAGGAACTCTGCCACGTCGTTGCCGCTGCCCCGGAGATATACGCCGTGGTTCCTCCCGGTCTCAGCATCCGCCTTGAACGACAGGGCCGCCGCGCCTTCCCCGGAGAAGTCGATCTGCAAGGGGTTGAACAGGAGGAGCACGTCGCCGGAGAGCAGCAGCATCCCCTCCCTGATGCGGCCCGGCACTCCGGACATGGAGACCATGAACTCGTCAAAGAGCGTGGACGGGCGCCCGTCCGGCAGGACGCGGGGGACGGGGGAGAAAAGCTTGCCAAGGGCGGAGTACTGGGGCACGCGCCTGCTGTCCCCTCCTGAATGGATGACGAGGGTGCGCAGGCCCCTGAAGTCCTCTGTCCCTGCCTCCTGCGCAAGGTAGCGGATCACGCCAAGGGTCGCGCCACCGCTCCCCACGCGCTTCCCTTCCGGGTCGGGGAGGACATGGAAATGGGTGCGCTGCGGAAGGGAGCCTGACCTATGCCGCTTGTCCAGCTGCCTGCGGAAGCCCTCGGCCTGGTGCTCGTTGGAGGCTGTCAGGATGACATAGTCCCAGCAGGTGAAGGCTTCATTGTTCAGGGAACGGATGTAGTCGTCCCAGGCGTCCTGGAGGGACTGGGAGAGGAAGAGGGAAGAAAATTTATTGTTGTTGTTCGACATGGTATCACCCTTTCTTTAAAACGTTACATTACCAAAGCTTTTTTATAAAAAATGCCGGAGAAACAAGAGATATAATACCTGAATCCTCCATCTAGCCTTATGTAATTAGTGTCTGCTGATTAAGTTCAACTAAGCCGCGTGAAAACATAATATAGAATATTTTATATCAAAATAATGATATATCCATAAAAGAGCAGAAAGTATCCGCCTCTGAATGTTAACTTCCTGAAATTTTCTCACTCAAATTAATCTTTTTTATTCTCATGCTCTCTTCGTTCATCAGCAGACGTTATAAAAGCCATGATTTCATCATAAGATTTTCTGCTGTTTTCAATGGCTTTTATCAGTTCTTTTTCTTTGCCTCATCTCTTTTTATATGCAGGTCTTTCATTTTTGCCACCTCAGAATCGTACTTCTCTTTTGCTCTTTGCACTGCCTCTTCCTACTTCGCTATCTGCTCCTCTATAGGAATATCTTTCCTTGGCCTTGCCATATATCGTATCCCTCCCCGTTTCCTTTCCCTTCCTGTTCCTCCAGCTCCCTGCTCAGCTCTGCCGCTCTCCTGCGGACATAATCTGCATCTATGCCAAACGCTTTCAGTATCGCTTTCTGCGTGGCTGTCACAGCATGGTCCATCCTGTATCTCCCATCTGTCTGCCGCACCATTTCTATCTTCTCCAGCTCCCGTATTGTCGCGGGGACTGTCATATAATTGGGGCTTTTTTCCAGCTTCTCCATCTCATTTTTTAACAATGTATATATACGACACCTCACGATTAGCGCCATGAATTCTATCATGATTTTTGCGCCTGCCGCTTCATCTGACTGCACCCGAAAAGCTCTTGTTCCCAAGATAGGACCTGCCCCCCTGAACAGCTTCTCCGACGCGTCCCGGCTCTTATACAGCTCCAGTGCTTCCCCTGCCGTTATCTTTTATCTTCATACCTTTCCAGATGGAAATATTGCTTGACCCCCTCCCCTATTACGACTTTTTCCCTTTCACTTTATCAAGGTACTTCGCCATCCTGTCTATCTTTGCCTCTATTTGTTCGTGCCCCGCACCTGCTTTCTGGTCCGAATAATAGATGTGGAAATACCTTTCCCTTCCATCCCCCGCATAAAGCACTTCCTTCACTGTGGTGCCGGAAACCTTGTATTTCCTGATACTGGAATCTTCACTTCGTAATTTAAGTACATTGCTTTCTCCTTGCACTGATATTGAGTGTAATTTCTCACTTAATATTATATCGTCTCTGCAAGGTTTTGGCATGTCCTAATATTGCCTCAAATGCCGATTTTTCAAGGCCTTCGGCAATTCCTCATTTTGTTATGGCGACATTGCGTGTCACCTTTTTCAGGAAATTCACACTAAAAGCAGTATGACTACTATTACTCCCGCAAGAGTGATTGTTTTTTCTTGTGCATACCATCTCTTCCTTAGGGACGTGCTTATTCTCAATAAACAATCTTTCCAAGTTTTGAAGTATCAATCATTTTGGTGATCCTATATGTAAGAAATATTAAGGTGAATCCAAATATATGTCTCCATATGAAATAGCATAAATATGGATTATCTGTGAAGAATGCACCATTACCCATTAACGAAACTAATCTAGCAAACACCACTTCAACAACGAAATATTGTGTACAGTACATCTGTAAGGAAGAAACACCAATCTTACGAATTGCATCGCATAGTTTGTTGAGAATGTTTGTCCTTTTCTCGCAAGCATACCAAACCGAATCAATCAACCACGCAATAGACATACTTCCCAAAATCCCGATACCAAACCTGAATAAATCAATTCCCAATTGTTTAAAAAATGGATTATTGTTAATTAGATTGATTCCTGATATATATATTGAATGTTTATACTTGAAAAAAACAAGTAGGATAGCATAAACAGTAATCACGAAGCCACAAATAATCCCGTGTGTTTTGAACCAAGTCAATTTAAATCCTACCGTTCTTAGTAAATGGCCAACAAGTATAAAAGAAAAAACAAAAGCAATGTTCCACAAATCAGTTGGAATCAAATGTAGAACAATCGCTATTGCAACCAAAGTCCAGGTTTGCATCTGTATCGGAACTTTTTGGCGTACAATTGTGATAATTAAAGCTGAAACAAACGTGGCGTACAAATACCATAAATACTTGAGATTCTTGAGTAGAACAATAAGTGCTTCTTTTGCTCCATATCCATTTACAATAGTAATAAAGGATAATATTATTCCACAATACCCTCCCCACAGGACTGCCGGAACAAGTAAACGTCTTATCTTTTTTGCTATTCGATCTTTAAGAATGCCTTTGTCTGAGTATATAAAATATCCCGTTGTGAGAAGAAAAAAAGGCATAATAAACGAAACAGTCAAACTTGAAAGATAGTCTAACATCGGAGTTTTGTTGTACTCACCCAAAGATGCTGTAGTGTGACCAAGCATCACCATTATAATCAGAAAGCCTTTTACAAAATCCCATTCGTCAATTCTTTTTGTCATATTCATACCCCCGACTAAAAACAGAATTAAAAACTTTCTTTGAAAAACCAATAGCACCTGTAAGTTCTTTGCTTATTGCAAATCCAATAGAGTATACTCCAAAAGATATGCCAACAGAAAGGAATAAACGTATAATCAATCCTGCCAACCCGCCAATTGTGACATATCGACCAAGAAAGAACATAACTGCACAACAAGTTGTCGCTAATAAAGTATGGTAGATTAACTTAGCATAGTACTTACGTTGGGAAATTTCAAAATAATACTTATGCAGTGCCCACGCTCCCCAAGGCAAGGATATAAAAAGCATCGCAAACACTGAAGAAAGTACAACGCCATTTAGTCCGATAAATTGAACCAGGATTATATTAAGAATCACATTACTTATTGTTCCCACATAAGGTTTCCAGAAGTCAGCCCACCACATTCCGGCAGCATCTTTATATGTCAAGGTCATCTTTCTTATCATATTCACATAAAAGTAGATGACAAAAAGGATCATCGTAATAGATGGAAGAAGAAGTCCTTCTCCAACCCAAATTACTATGAATGGCTGGTATAGTCCTATCAAACATACTGAACACATTCCAATTATCCAATCGCTTATGTCTGAAAAGAGCAAAAAGTCGGCATAATTCTTTTCTTTTTGTTCAATAGCAATACTGTTTCCAACGCTTGCTGTAATAGCTTCAAAGCATACAGACAGAATAACTGCGATACCGTTAATAACATAGAAATAATTGCTATACATTGTAACGAATGCAAGACCAAGAAATGCACTTATTACAATGTTATCAGCAGAATTCAATACAACGCCGCTTATCTTATGTCCGATTAGAGATTTAACATTCTTAGAAATTTCGTTTTTGTGTTCTTTGTCTAAAATCCCCTCGCACCTGTATTGAGAGAATTTCTTTTTTGCAACAATATTGGCCCCGATATTGACTGCTAATGTGCTAATCAGGAGCATCAAAGTATAAATATAATAATTCCCAAGTGTTATCAGTACAATGATTTGAAGAATATACATCACCAGATTAGCAATAAGGTGAATTTTTGTTACAACATCATTCCTTTGATTAGCTGTAAGTAGAGATTGGCTATATGCAAACAAAAAATAACTTGATACTGTATTGGCAAGATACAAGAGATAGAGAATGTAGATATTAATTGTATCAGGATATCCATCTTTAATAATGATTGTTAGGAAAGGTATCAACATTATCCCTACTGCGGATATAATAATACCGATTATTCTATAAACCTTTCGATAATAGTTCATCAGTGAACTAACAAGTTCATCGTTTCCTTCTGCAATAGGCTTGTACATGCTATAAACTAAGGCGCTTCCAAAACCTAACTCTGCAAGGCTAAGTGTTTGTAATATTGATGTGAACAAGATGTCTAATCCGGCGTAATCCGTCCCCAACTTAT
>ERZ808037.2180-NODE-2180-length-10606-cov-4.167822_pt1 | contig 10606 bp, 6 predicted proteins | sample MGYA00380190_ERZ808037 | MGnify/ENA primary metagenome ERZ808037 (study PRJEB31490, sample SAMN06133399) | mouse gut metagenome | isolation source: J9 | host: mice | place: China: Chengdu | collected 2015-05 ...
CATTGTGCATCCATGAAGCGTAACTGTTTCCTATATTCATAGCTGTCATCCTTTCTGTCCGGCGATTTGTTTTCCTGAGCATCAGGCTTCTGCCTTCTGTTCTTAGCCCCCTCTGTAAATAATACGATTCAGGCGCCGGGAAAGTTTCACTCTGGCAAAAAAATTAGATTTTTAAAATCATCTGCTCAATAATCGAGATTTTCACTTCAAGTTCTTCTGCAATCTCAGGAATGGTTTTTCCTTTGGACAGCTTTTTCGTAATCTGCTCTTTAAGCATCTCTTCCCGACAGAAAAGATTTCTGTCAACATGTGAATTACTATAAAACAAATTGTAATATATTACAAGCCGCTTTTTCTACCACGTCACAAACCCGTCCCCGTCGATCCGCACGCCCTCGGAAATACTGCGCATATAGGCGAGCACCCGCTCCTTCTCCGCGCCCTGTAAGAGCGTGGTACGGCATCCGCTCTGCAGGCAGGGGACAAACTGATAACTCACGATTCCCGTCTCGTCAATGACTACCTCGACCATACCGGTGTCCAGCGTCTTTGAATTGAACCAGAAATTACCCAGACTGTAAATCACAGGCACGCCCTGAATCACGCCGATGGGCTGCAGACAGTGGGGATGATCCCCGATTACCAGATCCGCCCCCGCCGCGACAAGCTCCGGCGCCTGCTTTAGCTGCGCCCAGTCCAGCTCCGCCTGATTTTCCGTCCCCCAATGTATGTAAGCCACCACGAAATCGCTGTTTTCGGCAGCTTCCCGAACGGTCTCCAGAAGCTTTTCCCCGTTCCAACAACGGAACACGCCGGGAGAAGTCTCCGTCGCCTCCTTCGTGTCCGGCGTGTCGAGCCGCTCGATCTGGGTCGCCGACACAAAGGCAATCTTCATATCCCCCACAATATAGTAGATCGGCTTTCTCGCCTCGCCGATATCTCTTCCAGCGCCCACATAGGGGATTCCCGTCTCACGCAGGGTATCGAGTGTATCTTCCAGCGCCTCCGGTCCATAATCGTAGGCGTGGTTATTCGCCAGTGATACAATATCTACCCCCAGATCCGTCAAGTATGCCGCCGTCTCCGGTCTGGCACGGAACGTAAACTGTTTCTCCTCGAGAGGCGTCCCCCTGTTGGAGTAGGCGAACTCATTGTTTAACATCATGATATCCGCCGCCTGCATCCGCTCCATGACCTCGGGCATAATTCCCTGCGAGATATCGCCGCTTGCACGAACCGTCCCCGTAATGGCATAGTGGTCGTCAAACAGAACATCCCCCGCAAACGCCATGGTCACCTTACCCGATTCCACGGGCTCCACCGAATAAATATTGTTCTCCTCCATATATGCCGGGTCGTCCAGCTCCTTCTGATATTTGGAGACTGTTTCCGGCTCCTCCTCCGTCGCATCAGGCTCCGTCCCTTCTCTGACACTCGTGTCATTTTCTTCTATCTCCGCACGGTTGGTCTCCGGCTTCTCCTTTTCATAATCCGACTGGATTTCATTCGCCGTTTTCGTCTTTACCGGCGCCATGATCCACTGGTGCGCCGCCAGCGCCAGAACGCCCAGCGCCACCGCCGCCGTCAGGGTGATAATAAAAGGAAGGATAAAACTTTTGTGAAACCGTATTCTCTTTTTCTTTGTCTTTTTTCGCGATCTTTTCTTAGCCATGCGACTATTATATCACGTAACAGACGCCATAGCAAAATTTTCAGACAACCATCCATGCCGATTCACAGCGCCCGATATGATGCAGTTGTCGGGCATTTCAAAACCCGACTAATATCTGTTACATCTACTCCCACTCCTTCACCGCAATGCCGTTTTCCAGTTCCTGATCGCAGTCCGTCACCACCTTGATCTCTCCCGACAGCAGTTCGTCCGCCACCGCCGCATACTCCTCGTTCTGTTCAAGGAGACGCACGGTCAGACTCCTGACGCTCAGCTCCGTGCCGAGAATCCCCTCCTTCTCTTCCAGAATATAGATCGCGTTGCTGCCGTCGTTGTGAAGCGCCCTGACCGGCACTACAAAGTCGTAGATTTCCGAGGTGGTATCAAGCTCCATAACACCCTCGGTGCGCCCGAGCGCCACGCCCGGTTCCAGACGGATCGTCACGGTATAACTGCCGTTTTCCTGCACGATGGAATCGATCGCCTCGGATGTTTCCTCGGCGCTTCCCGGAAATGTAAGTCTAACCGTGTCCCCCGTATGCACCATGCCTTTCTGCTCTTGGCTGATCACCGTGCGGAATATCCTGCTGCCCGTATCGTCGGCATAGCGAAGAACCGCATCCGTTCCCATCCGCATACCGGACTGCATCATCACATCCAGCACGTCGCCCGCGCTCTCCGCTGTCACCTTACCCTCGTTCTGGGAAAGTTCCGTCAGAAACGCGATCCGCTCCTGTCTGTCCCGCACCTGGCTGATGCCGGACACCCCCAAATCAATCCCATTCTCCGCCGCGCTCTGGGCGCGTCTGGCGTCCTCTATATTTCGATCCGCCTGCCGTAATATCTTCTCCTTCTCAATCTGCATATCCTCAATCGCACGCTTTTTCTCCGCAATCTCCCGGTCAAGCCGCAGCCGCTCATCCGCCCACGCGATCCAGATCTCATCGGAGGCGTCCTCTTCCGGAATGCGGAACATGTGTGTGTCCAGATCCTCCAACAGTTCCTCCAGCTTTTTTGTCTCCTCCGCGATTTTTCTGTCAAGTTCTATGACAGTTGTGTCATAATCCTCCTGCGCCCGGACAGCGTCCGTCGCCGCGTCCCGCCGCTTTGCCTGTTCCTGATTCTGCCACGCCTGCTCCTGCGCCTCGAGCTCCGCAAGCTGCGCGCGCACATCCTCCATATCCACCTCGTAAAGAACCGTTCCCGCCTCGATCCGGTCGCCCACCGCCACACATACTTCTTTTACGAGCAGACCGTCCAGCCCGATCACCGCTTGGGAGTTGACCACCTCCACCGTACCCTCCGACACGATCTTATGGCGGATGGACGCCGCCGTGGGACTGCTCCACCTGACCCTCGGCATCCGGCTCACATAGACCATTCGTGACACATATGTCATAATTAGCATAACCGCCATAAAAAGGGCAAACCCCCGCCATAATTTTTTCTTCGATTCCATTTACTCCAAACCTTTCCCTGACGGAGAATGCCGCTTTTCAGGCATTCTCCTATGTGAGACTTAGTACTTCTTAACGAAGCAGCCTTTGCTGCTGAGTTTTTAGAAGTACTTCTCACATTTTTACTCCTATATACGCGATTCCCTCCTCCAGCGCGTCCTGCCCCAGCGCAAAGACAAACAGCGCGGGGATCAGCGCCATCACCGCCACCGCGAAGGCAAATCCCGCCTGCCCGATCGTGATCTGCGGCAGATAGAGGGACAGGGGCCATGCCGCCTTTTCCTCCAAAAACGCCATAGGCTGCTCCACCAGATTCCAGTATTCGAGAAAGCTCAAGACCATCGCCGCCTGTATGCCCATCCTCCCGAGAGGCAGACCGATGTAGAAAAAGATCTGCAGTTCCCCCGCGCCGTCCAGTCTGGCGGCTTCCAGAATTTCCGCGTCGATCTGGGTAAATCCCCGGTACATGATAAACACGGGAAAGGTGGAAAAGACTGCCGGAAGGATCACCGCCGCGGGATGGTTGTACAGGTGCAGTTCCTGCAATACGATATACTGCGGCAGAAGCATCACCTGAAAGGGCAGAAGCATGAGCACCACATACAGCCCGAACAGGAAATCCCTGCCCCGAAAGCGGAATGCGGCAAACGCCCACGCTGAAGGCAGCCCCACAACAAGCTGCCCCAGAAGGATCGCCGCCGTCATTCCCACCGTATTCCAGAAAAGCCGGTAAAACGCGGGCGACTCGATGAGCAGCCTGTAAAAGTGATCTATGGTCGGATAGAGAGGAATCAGATGCCACACCGCAAAGCCCTGCCCCTCCCCCAGTATCGGCGACAAAATCCGCTTCATCTCCGTGCCGTCCATCAGCGAGCCGCCGGGAATCATGAGAAGGGGCGCGCAGACGAAAGCCGCCGCCAGCACACAGACTGCCGCGGCGAGCCATGCCATTTTCTTTTTCCGCCATCTGCCGTACCCCCATACCGCCCATGCCGGGGCTGTTATATCCCATTTTTTTCCATCCAAATTTTCATTTTCTCCTTGCGCTATCTGTTTCTTTCCAAACATACTTCCACTTTCCGTTACTCCAGTCTCTTCTGTAACAATAGGCACACCGCCAACAGCACAAGCGACAATATCACCGTCAACGCTGCCATCCTGTCAAATTCCAGTTTCAGATACCAGTTCTGCAGAAGGTGCTGCAAAAAATAAATGCGCTCCTGCGGGTAACTGCCCGCCACCATCCAGACCTCCCTGTAGCTCTTAAAAATCTGCAGTACGGAAAGCATCCCTATGGTAAAGAAGCTGCCGGAAAGCCCCGGTCTGATGATGTAATGCCAGCTCTGCCATCGGTTCGCGCCGTCCACCTGCGCCGCCTCCTCCACTTCCTTCGGCAGCGCCGCAAGACCCGCAAGCCAGAGGATAACCATATACCCCGTGTTTTTCCACAGAAAGCTGCATACCACCACCACTAACGCCCACTCAGTGTTGAGATAGTCGATGGCGGAAAAGGCGGGGAGCGCCGTTATTTTTTCCGACACGTGTGTCAGCATTCCGTTGATGACGCCCTGCCTGTCAATCAGAATCTGCATCGTCAGCACCATGACCGCCGCCGGCACCGCCATGGGCAGAAGCATTGCCGACACCAGTCTGCGCCGCTGCACAAGACCACGTAAAAGCAGCGACAGAAACAGGCTGATTCCCATCAGAAGCGGCACGCCCGCTGCCATATAAAGAAGCGTATTGCGCACGGCGAGCACGAAGGCGCCGTTTGCAAACACCGCGCGGTAATTGTCCACCCCAACGAAAGCGCCGTTGCCGGATTTAAGGAACGAGCGCCGCACCACCTCAAAAAAGGGAAGCAGATAAAAAATCATAACCCCCGAAAGTCCCGGCAGCAGAAACAAAAGCCGTCTACTCTTCCATCGCGATCGCCGTCTTCCTCTCAACTTCTCTCGCTCCCTCCTCCGGCGTCAGCTCCCCGTCAAGTACCCGGACGCCCACTTCCCTGACCGTCTCTTCCAGAAATGTACCCTTTCTGTAACAGCGGTCGGACTCTTCCATCCTGTCAAACAGCCACTGGCGTTCTTCTTCCGTGGGCCAGAACATCTCCTTGTACACCACATCGATCTCCTGTTTGGTCCACCCCTTGACCTCGGCAAAGGCGCGGTTATTGAAATCCAAGAGGGAGACAAGAGAGTCCTTCCGAATCGGCAGCCCGCCGTCGAAATGCCCTTCCAGCCACCATTTCTGCATCATGGCATCCGACAGGAGCAGTTCCAGAAACGCCTCTCCCAGCTCCGGCTCTTTTGCCTGTTCGCACAACCCGACGATGGTTCTCGCCCGGTATATATTTCCCGCCTGACCTGTCAGTCTTCCGTAAGCCACCTCATCTTCCAGCTTTTTATAGGTGGAATAACCATTGCGGTAATTCTCCATTCTTGTATGCAGATTCGTCATCCCGTACCACACGTTTTTCATGTAGCCGAGGGCGATCCATGTCTCCCCGATATTGTAGATGTCCTCATACTGCGTGAACATGATATTGGACAGGTTCGCCTCCTCATCCGCCACATCCTGCTGCCACTTACGCCTCTGCTCCCCACTCATTCCTGCACTGTCCAATTCCCACAGCCTCTGCGCCGTCTGATAGAATGCCGTCAGACGCTCCGTGTCCGGACTGCCGTCCTCCTTTGTCCACGCCGGCAGGCAGAGCGGAATCATCAGGTCAAACAGATTGCTCTGATAGGGCGTATCGATCAGAGGTCCCTCCGGGTGGTCCGCTCTCGCAAGCTCCGCTCCCGCCGCCAGTCCGTCCAGCCCCCGCATATCGCCCACGTATTTCTTTTCCCCGTAATACAGCGGCAGTTCCACCGTCATCGGCACGCCGTATATTTTTTCTTTCTCCGTCATACGCATACCTTCCACAATATTCCGGTACAGGACACCCTCCTCCTCGTAGGGCGCAAGGAGCGCATCCAGTTCCCTCAGCACGCCCTTATCCGCATACTGCTCCATATCCATATCGTCCAGTATGATCACATCCGGCACTTCCCCGGCAAGTATCCTCGTATTCAGGTTTTTCAGCGCGTCTTCTCTGCTGACCGCATTGTCTCCGTCCATCCCCGTCTCATATCTGACCAGCACATCCGGGTGTTCTTTCTGGAACAGACGCCCCGCATATCGGATACGCCCGTTCTCTCTCAGACTGTAGACCGCAAGTTCCTTGGACGGTTTCATCGGCAGCGTCTCGTCATAGTACAGCTCCGCCATGTAATTGCCGCTGAAGTATACCCGGAACTCCCCATCCGGCAAAAGCTGCAGCGCATAGGGATTATACTGGCTGTCCCCCAGCGCAGTCATCTGTCCGTCCGCGATCTGCTCAATCACCGAGCCGCCCCACACATAGCGGTACAGTCCGGTACGGCAGGCGAGATAGAGCACTTCTGAGCCGCCCTCCTGCGTCTCTTCCGCCTTCTGCTCCCCCACCGCCAGCGCGATACGCCCGTTCTGATGGGACTTTATAAATTCGTTCAGAACCGTGTTATCTGAGAGCAGCTTTTCCCCTGCCACGTCATAGAGATACGCTTTCTCCTTGTCCACGGCAAGCATGGTATCGCCTACGAAGGTAAATTCCCGCACCTGATCCCCGGTGGCAAACAGGCTCTCCGTCTCCCCGCTCTCTACGCTGATGCGGTACACGCAGGAGCTGGACGCGGCGTAGACTCTCCCGTCCGGCGCAAAGGCAAATCTTTCCAGATTGGTCGCTTTTTTATAATCCGCCCCGTAAAGGTCAAGCGGCTGCCTGTCCCCGTCCTCACTCACATAGTAGTACAGATAGCGGTTGTCACCCTCGGCTGCATATGCCTCGTACTCCTCATCCGAATAAAACATGGGTGTATAGCCGAAAATCACCGCGCCCGCATCCGAAACGCCGCAGGAAAACTTGACGTGGATATTGGCATTCTTTTCCCAGCCCCATTTTTCCCTGCTGACCGTGCCGTCCGCCGCCACGTGGGTCAGGTCCACATCATTTCCGAAAAGATAGTAACCGCCATCCGCGCAGGGATGCATATATTCGTACCCCGCGCCGGGCAGCTTTACCTCCCTGTCCGCGTACCGTCCCATAGAAATTTCTGCCTCTTCGCCGCCCCCGCAGCCAGAGAGCGCCGCGCACATGGCGCAAAGGAGCATGAGCGCGGCATACCCAAATCCTCTTGTTTTATTTCTGGTTTTGTTTCCGGTTTTTTTCTGAAATATTCTGTCAAATCTCATATTCAGACTTCTCCTACTCCTCCATAGCAATCGCCATCTTCCTCTCCACTTCTTTCGCCCCTTCCTCCGGTGTCAGTTCACCCTCAAGCACCCGGACGCCGACCTCCATCGCACATTCCTCCAGCATCGTGCCGGGGCGGTAACAGCAGTCCGCGTCCTCCATCATCTGATAGAGCCACTGCTTTTCTTCCTCCGTCGGCCAGAACTCCGGGTAGTTAACCCCGGTAGGATCCTTAAATCCCATAGTCTGCCCGAACTCGATGTTGCCGATATCCAGAATGTCGCCAAGGGAATCCTTCCGTATCGTAAGTCCGCTATGATTCCTCGGTTTATCCAGCCACCACTTTCTCATCATCGGATCGGAGAGCAGAAGCTTCAGGTATTCTTCGGCAAGCTCCGGCTCTCTGCCCTGCTCACACAGCCCCACGATTATCTTCGCCCAGTAGACATTGTCCGCCTGTCCCGCATAGGCTCCGAAATTCACCGTGTCATCCAGTTCCTTCTCCTGCCAGTCCGCCGCCATATTCGCCTTTTTCACGTGAATGCCCGACATACCCAGCTGTGGATTCATCAGAAAACCGAGCTGCAGCCATGTCTCGCCAAAATTCTGCTGCGCGCTGTATTGATAATTAGTGCCGATATCCGCCATATCCATATCTGTAAGCGCATACCATTCCGTATTGTTTTTCTGCCACGCTTCCCGCCCGGCATCGTCAAATCCGGCGCAGTCTATCTCCCACATTCTGCTCACCGCCCGATAGTACGCCGTCAGCCTCTCCACATCCAGACTGCCGTCCTCCCCTGTCCATGCGGGAAGGCAGACCGGCATCGTCTGCAGCAGAACGTCCTTCGGATATGGTGTATAGAGAATCGGTCCCTCGGGATGCTTCTGCCTCGCCAGTTCCATACCCGCAATGATATCCTCAAGACTCTCCTCACCCTCCAGATACATTTCCTCGCCAAGCCAGAGGGGCAGGTAAACCATCATCGGTACACTGTATATTTTATTTTTCTCCGTCATCCGCATCCCCTCGACGATATTCCGGTACAGGATGCCGTCGTCCAGATAAGGCTGCAAGATGCCGTCCAGCTCCTTCAGCACGCCTTTGTCTGCATACTGTTCGATATCCAGCTGGTCCATCACAATCACATCCGGCGCCTCCCCCGCCAGCAGTCGTGTGTTCAGATTTTTCAGCGCATCCTCTTTGCTGACCGCATTGTCTCCGTCCATCCCCGTCTCGTACCGCACCAGCACATCCGGGTGCTCCTTCTGGAAAAGCTGTCCGGCATAGCGGATCCACCCGATTTCCTCCAGACTGTATACCGTCAATTCTCTGGAAGGTCTGGCCGGAAGTGTCTCGTCATAGTACAGCTCCACCATGAAATTTCCGCTGAACAGGACGCGGAACTCCCCGTTTTCAAGCACCTGCAGGGCAAGGGGTTCTCTCTGCGTATCTCCCAGCGCCGTCATCTGCCCGTCCGCGATCTGCTCAATCACCGAACCGCCCCATATGTAGCGGTATACGCCGGTGCGGCATGCCATGTATATCATCTGCGCATGCCCGGCATTGTCTGCCAAATCCACATCCGATGTACCGGCGGCTTCATCGTCCGCCGATGCGTTTGTCTGCTCTCCGCCGCCACCCGCTGCGGCATCCAGCATGGTTTTTACCCGAATGTCCTTGTCAGACACCGTCATCACCACAGAGCCTCCAGCACGATGGCTTTTCATAAACTCATCCAGCACACTGCTGCCGGCAAGTAACTTTTCAGCCGCTATGTCATAGAAATAAGCCTTCTCCCTGTCCACCGCGAGCATCACACCATCTGCAAACACAATAGACTCCACCTGCCCCGACGTGGCAAACAGACTTTCCATCTCGCCGCTCTCCACATCGACCCGGTACACATGATTTTCAGATGCCGCATACAGCTCTCCCTCCGGCGAAAAGGCAAAGACGTTCAGGTTCGTCCCCTTCTGATACCCCTCCCCGTGCGGTTCCAGCGCATGCTTCTCACCTTTTGCATCCACATAAAAATACAGATAACGGGTATCGCCTTTGAGCCACAAATCCTCTAATTCCTCATCATTCCAGAAATTGGGCGTATAGGCAAAAACACTTGCGCCGTCATCCGAAACTCCCACCCCATACTTGACATGGATATTGGCATTCTTCTCCCAGCTCCGATCCTTCTCTTTACTTTCCCCCTGCGCGTCCACATAGGTCAGCTCCGTATCCAAGCCGTACAGATAGTAACTCCCGTCCGGGCACGGATGCATATAGTCGAAGGTCCCCGGCGGCAGCTTCACCTCTCTGTCCGCATAGCGTCCCATGGGAATTTCTTCCTCCTGACTGCCCCCGCAGCCGGAGAGTACCGCGCACACCACGCAGCTCATTATATAAAGCAGCACTCGTCTTCTTCTCTTCATGCATCGTCCCTCCTGCACAGCCGACCTTTGAAATATATTATAATAAATTTTCCTTCTAAATATCTTCTAAGAAGTTTCTAAGAAATCTCGAATTTTAGAATTTATTTAAAGAATAAATGTGGTAAACTGTTCACGAAAGCATTGTAAAAAGAGGAACGCAAAATGAATATTCTGATCATCGAAGACGACAAAGACTTATGCCACGCCGTGTCATGGCAGTTGCAGCAGGAAGGGCACCGCGTGGACTGCTGTCACGACGGCGGTGAGGCTGTTCTGTATATCAGACAAGGTATCTACGACCTGATCCTGTTAGACTGTATGCTGCCCGGTGAAGACGGACTGCACATTCTGCGAGGCATGCGCGCCGCCGGAAATCTCACCCCCGTCATCATCCTCTCCGCCCTCGGCGAAGTGAACGACCGGGTGACGGGGCTCAACGCGGGCGCGGACGACTATCTGGTAAAGCCCTTCGCCTACTCGGAGCTAGCCGCCAGAATCGCCTCCCTGTTCCGCCGAAAAAACGCTTTTGAAGGAAGTGCCCTCACCTTCGGCGACCTCTCTCTGGACAGCGCGGAGAACAGCCTCATCTGCGGAGATAAAAAATGCGCGCTCTCCCAGACAGAAAGCGAACTGATACGCCAGCTTCTGCAGGCGGACGGCAAGACAACCGACCGTACCGTGCTGCTGCACAAGGTATGGGGACTGGACACCTCTGTGGAAAACAGCAATCTGGACAACTATATTTATTTTCTGCGCAAACGTCTGAAAACT
>ERZ808037.2181-NODE-2181-length-10606-cov-4.016716_pt1 | contig 10606 bp, 9 predicted proteins | sample MGYA00380190_ERZ808037 | MGnify/ENA primary metagenome ERZ808037 (study PRJEB31490, sample SAMN06133399) | mouse gut metagenome | isolation source: J9 | host: mice | place: China: Chengdu | collected 2015-05 ...
GCCCGTAAAGTGCAGAGATTCCTTTCCCAGCCTTTCTTCGTGGCTGGCCAGTTCACCGGCATGGAAGGAAAATATGTGCCGATTAATGAGACGATCCGCAGCTTCCGGGAGATCCTGGAAGGAAAGCATGACAGCATTCCGGAGAGCTATTTCCTGAACGCGGGCAGCATTGATGATGTGCTTGCCAGAGTGTAACGTGCATCGGCAAAGGTAAATATTTCGACTGGAATAGGAGGAATTTATGGCAGATAAGAGCGATTTCCTTCTGCGCATCATTACGCCGGACAGGGTTTTCTATGAGAATCAGGCGGACATGGTGGAATTCAATACCACAGAGGGTGAAATTGGCGTGCTGCCGGGGCATATTCCGATGACTGTGATTGTGAAGCCGGGCGTACTTTACATCCATGAAGCCGGTGAGGAGAAGAAGGCGGCCCTGCATGCGGGGTTCGCGGAGATTCTGCCGGAGGGTGTGACGATTCTGGCCGAAGTCATCGAATGGCCTGGCGAAATCAATGAGGACCGCGCGAAGTCCGCCATGGAGCGGGCGGAGAAGCGTCTGCAGGGCAAGGAGCCGAACACGGATCTTGCCAGGGCCGAGACGGCGCTGCAGAGAGCGATTGCACGGATACAGGTATTGAGGAACTGAACAGTTCCTGAAATAATCATGCATCTGCCAGAGAGATGGCGGCTATGCATGGAATCAGATCGGCAGCGACCAGTAACAGTTAGAGAAAACGCGCATATGCTGTTAAAAAACGCGAAGAGGAGTGCATATGGAATTCCACTCTACACTGTTACAGCCGTTTCCGGAGGACAAAGTAAGGGGCTGGAACGGGCCCCTTCCTTTTTATATGACGTATCCCGAATATCGCGGTCGGGAGAAAGAGGAGATGCTGCTGCGGGACCTGGAATATCTCCAGCAGATGTATCCCAATGAGATAAGGCGCTGTCAGAGAAGGATAGCGGAGATTTTGGACAGGACGGACTATGAAGGCAGCATGATCTATGACGAGTATCCGGACAGATACAGCGTGCAGGCCCTGGCCAGATCCATGGCAAAGATATTGGAGAACGAGGAGGAGCATGCGCCCGGGGAGGAACTGATACAGGTCCTGCTGTGCGATGAGATATACAAGCGCCGCCACGGGGGCCGCAGAGGGAAATTCTACTCCCTGTAGAACTTTCCGGACATCCGGGGCAATGGCCGCCTGGGTTCCGCGGAATCGAATCCGTGGGTGTAGCGAAACGACAGGCTTTCATGGCCTTGGACATGAAGGATTGAGATAAAAAATGGATGAACTGAGAGAATTATTCCGGCAGATGCTGGATCAGAATATCATACAGATTGTATTGAGCAATACCAGGGATGCCCAGCGGGCCTCCAAGGTGAAAGTCCGTCCGGTGATGATCAGGGGCGGGCTGTGCTTTCAGGAGACGCTCTATCAGGGGACGAAGGTGTTCCACTCCAACCATTCCGGGGAGGAGATGCTGGAGCGTCTGATGGAATATATGGAGGGCCTGTTCCGGCAGGCCCAGATAAACGGAGCAGAGCAGGACGCCAGCGTGCTGGTCAGCAGAAAGGGAGCGGTCTCGATCAAACGCAGGAGCCATGCCGCCGCAAAGGGCCAGGCCCCCAAAGCGCCGGATCTCTCCCACGACCGCGCCAAGCATTACCTCCTGAAGGAGGGGGAGCCGGTGGATTTCCTGGTGGATCTGGGCGTGCAGACGCCTGACGGGCGGGTGGTCAAAGCCAGGTACGACAAGTTCCGGCAGATCAACCGCTATCTGGAATTCATAGAGGATGTCATAGAGGTGCTTCCTGCAGACCGGACGATCCACATTGTGGATTTCGGCTGCGGGAAGTCTTATTTGACATTCGCCATGTATTATTATCTGCACCAGCTGCGGGGCAGGGACATCCGGGTCATGGGGCTGGATCTGAAAGCAGACGTGATAAGGCATTGCAATGAACTGGCCCGGCGGCTTCACTATGAGGGGCTGAGTTTCCAGGAGGGGGATATCAGCGGCTTTCAGGATGCAGAAAAGGTGGACATGGTGGTATCGCTCCACGCCTGTGACAAGGCCACGGACTATGCCCTGGAAAAGGCTGTGAAATGGGGCGCCTCCGTGATCCTGGCGGTGCCCTGCTGCCAGCATGAGCTGAACGGGCAGATACAGTGTGAGATTCTGCAGCCTGTCCTGAAATACGGCGTGATCAAAGAGCGCATAGCAGCGCTGATCACGGATGCCCTGCGGGCGGACCTCCTGGAGAAGAACGGCTATGACACGCAGATCCTGGAATTCATCGACATGGAGCATACGCCCAAGAACCTGATGATCCGGGCGGTGAAGCCTGTGGGCATGCGGCCCGGCGGAAGAGAACGGCTAAGGGAGGACGGCAGGGGAATCGACCGTGTGACGGAGTTTCTGCACCTGAGCCCTACTTTGAAGGAGCTTCTATGAGGAAAACAATCTTAAAGCTGACGGTCTTTTGCCTGGTCTTTCTGCTGGCAACGGTCATCGTGAACAAAATCATGAACAGAGGGCATGACAATCTGACCATGGAGATGGCGCCGGCCACATTGCCGCTGGTGACCCTGGTGATGGACGGAAGGGAGTACAACCAGCTCCACGGCTACAGCACGGACATGGATGTGGCCTTTCAGCGGGAGACGGTGACCGTGCTGGGCGAGGGCAGGGATACGGGCTTCGCGGTGGACACCTATGGAGCGGATGTGACAGGCATCTCCATTGAGGTCAGGAGCGCGGACGGCTCCAGGCTCATTGAGGATACGCCGGTGACGGATTATGAGAGGGCTGAAGGACGGATAAGCGGCCGCCTGGCGTTGAAGGATCTGATAGAAAAAGATACGGAGTACTCTCTGAGGATCCTGCTGGAGCTGGAGGGAGAGAGGACAGTCTCCTACTATACCAGGGTCATATGGAGCGACAGCCTTTATGCTGCGGAGAAGATGGATTTCTGCCGTGATTTCCATGAAAGGCTCTACGACAGGGAGGCCGCCAGGGAGCTTACCAAGTATCTGGAGTCCAACTCCCGGCTGGAGGACAACAGCTCTTACCATAAGGTGAATATCCACAGCAGTTTCCGTCAGATCACCTGGGGGGATCTGGAAGTGCGGGAAATAGGGAAGCCTGTCATGCGCCTGACGGAGATTGCCGCCCAGACGGCTTCCCTGCTGATGGATTACATGGTGGCCACCTGGGAGGGGGAGAATGCCACCTACTACAGGGTGGAGGAATATTTCCGCATCCGCTACACCACGGACAGGATCTATCTGCTGGATTATGAGCGCACCATGGAACAGGTCGCGGATCAGGAGCGGCTCTGCTCAAATGACAAGATTCTGTTGGGCATCACAGGGACGGATGTGCCCATGATGGAGAGCGACGACGGCAATATAGTGGCTTTCGTGGCTTCCGGCCAGCTGTTCAGCTACAGCATGACCAACAATAAGCTGACTGTCATATTCAGCTTTTTCGACAGGGACAGCGCGGATGCCAGGACTATGTACGACAGACATGGCATCAAGATCCTGAACGTGGACGAGGGCGGCAATGTACAGTTTGCCGTCTACGGGTATATGAACCGCGGAAGGCATGAGGGGGAAGTGGGCGTTCAGCTATATACCCACAACAGTGAGCAGAATACCATAGAAGAGCTGCTTTATATCCCCTATGACAGGGCTTACTCCGCCCTGGCGGTCCAGATGGAGGATCTGCTCTATCTGAACCGGGAGCAGAAGCTGTATCTGGCTCTGGACGATGTAGTGTACAGCATCGACCTGGCGCAGCGCAGTTACGTCCCCCTGATTGAAATTACGCAGGATGAGGAACTTCAGGTCTCCGAGGACCACCAGATCATCGTGTGGCCGGAGGACGGGGACATCTATCGCAGCCATGCGCTGAATATCCAGAACCTGGGCAGCGATGCCAGGAAGACGATTACGGCGCCTGAGAGCCAGGTGATTCGGCCCCTGGGATTCATGGAAGAAGACATCATATATGGCCTGGCTTATGAAGGGGACGTAGCCGAGGAGAGTTCCGGAAGAATCTTTTTCCCCATGTACAAGATATGCATCTGCAACTCCTCCGGCGTGCTGCTGAAGGAATACAGCCAGGATGGCGTCTATGTGACCGATTGCATCGTGGAGAACAACCAGATAACGCTGAACCGCGTCAGGCGCCTGGAATCCGGTGCCTATCAGGAAATCGAAAGCGACCAGGTCATGAACAACACGGAGGTGGATCCCGGCCGGAACATGGTGGTGGCCGTGGATACCGAAAAGTATGAGCGGTATATGGAGATTCAGGTCAGAAAAACCATAGACACCAAGACGATCAAGGTCCTAACCCCCAAGGAGGTAGTGTATGAGGGCGGGCGCAGGCTCCTGCTGCCGGAACAGGCGGCAAAGCCCAGGTATTATGTGTACAGCGCCTATGGAATCGATGAAATCTTCGTTTCCTCGGCCAGCGCCGTGAATCTTGCCTATCAGATCTCCGGAGTGGTCATAGACGAAAGGGGCAGCCGCATCTGGATGCGGGGCAACCGTGCTTCCAAGAACCAGATCATGGCCATCAAGGAGGCTTCCGTCACAGAGGAGAAGGACGCGCTGACAGTGTGCCTGGATACCATGCTGGCCTATGAAGGCATCGCAAGGAATACGGAATACTATCTGGAGAGGGGCGAGACCATTTTGGAGATTCTCGGGGAAAACCTGGAGGACGCCAGGATTCTGGACCTGAAGGGATGCGGCCTGGACGCGGTGCTCTACTATGTGAACCGGGACATTCCGGTGCTGGCCCTGCTGGAGGACGGCAGCGCTGTGCTGTTGGTAGGGTTCAACGAGACCAGCGTGGGAATCATGGACCCGCTGAAAGGAACCATCTACACCATGCGGAACAGCGAGGCTGCGGAGTGGTTCGAAAAAAACGGGAACCAGTTCTTCACTTATCTACATTACAAAAGAACCAGGAGGTAAGGAACATGAAGGCAGAAAAGATACCGGCCCTGATAGGCTTTGTGGTAATCCTGCTGTTGGCCTTTCTGATCATATGGAAGGCGGACATCATCGGAATCTCGAAGGGGCGGCTGGAGCAGGATGCGAGAGACCGTCAGGATGTGTCCGGAGACTGGGAGATGGCGCAGGCCATTGACGAAGATATCTGCGCCATGCTTTTCTATGACAGCGACAGGAAGGAATATGCCTATGCCGTGTACCTGACCAAGGACAGCGGCCTGTCCTACGGCTACTTCTTCAGACAGGGCGGCAAGGACGCCTATATGGAGGAGGGGGTCAAGGGAATCGTCTTCGAGGACAAGGGCATCGCGCTGCTGTCCCTGAATGAGGACAAGGTGTGCAAAGTGGTGCTGGACAACAATGGCGCCAAAGAGGAAATCCTGGTAGATGCCCAGGAGCCTTTCGCCCTGGTGCTCCCCATTGACTGCGGGGCAATCACGCTGTACGATGCCCAGGATAATATTGTGACCCTCTATGATACATTTACGGGGGCATGACCAGTGCAGCCCTTTTTAAGCAGCCTTGTCGCCATCGTTTAAAGCAGCCCCGCCTTCAGCAGGCTCTTTCGCAGCTGGCTGCCGACAGTCATGCCCACGATCAGCTTCACGGCATCGAAGCCAAGGTAAGGGATGACTCCCAGGAACAGTGCGTCCACGAAGCCGATGGACTGCTGGTATGCCAGCCATAATGTGCCGAAGAGATACCCCACCACAGTGCCCAGCAGCATGCCCAGCAGATTGAAGAGGAACCGGTTACCGCCCTTGTCCACAAACAGGCCGCAGATCAGGGCCATGAAAATATAGCCGATGATGTATCCGCCGGTAGGGCCGAAGAGCTTGCCGGGGCCGCCTGTGAAGCCCGTGAATACAGGAAGCCCCGCCAGGCCCAGAAGGATGTAGATGATGACGCTGAGGGTGCCGAGCTTCATGCCCATCACGGATGTCACGAAATAAATCGCCAGAAATCCCAGGGAGACGGGAACCGGGCTGATGGGGATCTGGATGGACCAGGGTCCCAGAATACAGATGACGGCCGCCATCAGTCCTGTCAGGGCCAGCTGCCTGACCGTGAGTTTTGTGTTACGAGGTACGGAGATTGTGTTGTTCATGTCTTGTTACCCTTTCTTTTTCTTTATTGTCAACCATCACTGTATATGGTTTACAATAGGAGAGTATACAAGAAAAGACGCAGAATGTCAACCTTTAATGTGAAAGGTTCACATTTCGCGCCTCTTAAAATCGCTCTTTCGGATACGGGAAGCCCCTTCCCACCGAAAGTCGGCGGAAGAGTACTATGACATGGGCTGCCCGCAGCAGATACACGGCGTAGGCATGATGAGCAGCTTTTTCTTATTGGCTCAGGAGTGCAGCTCTCCGTTCTTATACCGCGCAACGATGCTCTGAATCCTTTCGCTGGGATTCAGCAAATCGCTGATTGAGGAATCATGGTTCAGGGTATCGATGATATAGGCGATATATTTGCTCATATCGCAATTGATATACCACTCCCTGCGCAGCAGCTCCGGCGTCTGATAAACCAGATTCGTCGTAAGCACCCGGTCTATGGTTCCGTTTTCATAAGCCTTGTCGAACTTGTCCAGGCCGCTTGTGAACAGCCCGAACGTGGCGAAGACGAAAATCTTGTGGGCCTTTCGGTTCTTCAGTTCAGCCGCCACTTCCAGCACGCTGTCCCCGGAGGAAATCATATCGTCGATGATGATCATGTCCTTTCCCTCCACGCTGGTGCCCAGGAATTCGTGTGCAATGATGGGATTACGTCCATTGACGATTCTTGTGTAGTCGCGCCTCTTGTAGAACATGCCCATATCAAGACCCAGCACATTGGCTATATAGATGGCCCGGGTCATCCCGCCCTCGTCAGGGCTGATGACCATCATGTGGTCGGAATCGATGCTCAGATCCTTCATATTGCCCAAAAGTCCCTTGATGAACTGATAGGCAGGCTGTACCGTCTCAAAGCCATGGAGAGGGATGGCGTTCTGCACCCTGGGGTCATGGGCGTCAAAAGTGATGATATTTTCCACGCCCATCTGCACCAGCTCCTGGAGCGCCAGCGCACAGTCCAGAGATTCCCGGTTCGTCCTCTTGTGCTGGCGGCTTTCATAGAGGAAAGGCATGATGACGGTGATGCGGCGTGCCTTCCCGCCCACGGCTGCAATGATTCGTTTCAGATCCTGGTAGTGGTCGTCAGGAGACATGTGGTTCTCGTAGCCCCCCAGGGGATAGGTCAGGGAATAATTGCACACATCCACCAGCAGATACAGATCGCTGCCCCGGACAGATTCAAGAATCGTTCCCTTTGCTTCGCCGGAGCCGAAACGCGGCACTTTCGTCCGGAGCAGATAGGAATCCCTCTGATAGCCAGAAAAAGCAAGGGAGTCCTTGTGCTCGCTTTCTCTCTCGGCGCGCCATCTGACCAGATATTTATCAATCCGTTCACAGAGCGGCCTGCAGCCCTCCAGTGCAATGATTCCCAAAGAGCCTACGGGAATGGTTTCCAGGTTTCTTTTTTCTTCGCGGTTGCCCATGATGTAACCTCTCTATTCTTTTGCATGCCTATAGTATCCTTGTTGTCTGAATCCGGAAGAACATAAGGAATTGGTTCATAAAAATTTATCATTCTATGCAGGACTTTATTGTGGTGCGGTCAGGGCGATGGGGCCGGAGCGATGGACAGGCGCTTCTTCAGAAGGCGTATATCCGGCCCGGTAAGCTTGCATAATGTAAAATTGCTGGTGATACGGGAAAAAATCCTGTCGGAATAGCGGTCCCGCAGCTCCTCTAAGCTGAGGTTCGTGGAGACAAGCACGGATTTACTCCGCAGATGCCTTTCATTCAGACAGGTAAACAGCTGGGAAGTCACAAAACTGTTGGTGACTTCCGTCCCCAGGTCATCGATGATCAACAGGTCGCAGCTATATAGATCCTCGTACAGGCCGTGGAGGGCTTCTTTTGATTTTGAGTCGAAAGCATAGCGAGCCAGCGTGTCGAAGAGGCCGGAGGCGCTGAAATAAATCACAGAATTGCCCCGCTGCAGCAGTTCTTTGGCGATGCAGCCGGACAGGAAACTCTTCCCAGTCCCTACTGTACCATAAAAGAAAAGATTTTGGTAGATGTCTTTGAAATTTTGTATGAATTTTTTGCTGATGTCCACCGCAGCTTCAAATCTGCGCAGATCATCCTCCTGATAATAGTCGTAGGAGAGGGTGGAAAAATTTTCCCGGGCAATCATTTCCTGTATATTGGACTGGGCATAGAGGATGGAAAGCTCCTGTTGGCGGAAGCAATGGCATTTTACATTGGATGGAAGGAAGCCTGTGTCCTGACAATCCGGACATTGATAGACCGGCTCCAGATAGTCTGTGGGAAAGCCGTGTTCCGTCAGCAGATGCTTTTGTCGGGCAGAGATTTCCGCAAGCTTCTCATGCAGCCGGGACAATGCGTCCTCGTCCCCTTCCAGCATGCGCCGGGCACTGGCTACGGAGATGGAGCTGACGGACTCCGACAACTGTCTGTACTCCGGGATGGTCTCCCAGACCTGGCGTTTACGGGATTCCAGCAGAAAACGGTTGGCGTCCCTTATGCGTTCGTAGCCTTTCATGATGGATTCGTATTGAGAATTGTTCAGTGCCACGTTACCTCTCCTCTTAATTGCTGATCAGTTCCTGCTCCAGCGTCTCGAAATCATAATTGTTCTGTTTGAACTGGTTGAAACGGTTGCCTGTCTGCTTCGGGGCAGAGACGGCTGCGTTCCGCTTGCGCTGCTGATATTGGTCATCGATTCCCTGGATATCGGATTTATGGCGCACATTCTGGCGCTTCCAGCTGCTTAAGATGCTTTCGGCGTACTCAAAGCGGTGCTTGTCCGTCGCCAGGACAGTGCGTTCGCAGGCCTCGATGATGATGTCCGTGGAAAAGCCGTAATCCTTTATCCAGCGGGTGATGAATTCCATTTCCTTGGCGGTGGGGGAATTGCTCTTCCCCAGCCCGTTCATGATGGCATAGATATTCTTATCATAACGGGAAGCGCGTTTCTGAGCCTGCTTTGGCGTGGTGATGTCATCCTCCGCCCAGCCTATGGCTACCTTTTCTATGTATTTGAAATCTTTCTTGCCTTTGTCCACACAATATTGAATCAGGTAATCAATCAGGTCATCGGAAAAATGGAGCACATCCGTGAAGTACAGGATGGTCTTGATCTCTGACGGCGTCAGAGGCTTTCCGATGTAAGACTCTACGATGAAGAGGAGCTGTGCGGTCTCCTGGCGGTTCCTGAACTCCCGAAGCTGGTCTGCGGAATAGTTGGGCTTCTCGAACTGGGAAGCCGTATCCTGAGCGGGAACTGCCGCGGCAGCGGAGGGCTCCGGTGCCCCTTCAGGAGCCAGGGACGCGGATATGTCCCTGGGCAAAGCCACCGTGGGCACAGGGACGAAAGAAGTCACAGCCTGGGGCGCTAAGGCGCTGCCCGTCTCCCTGGCGGCCCGCAGGTCCCGGATATGGATGCCCACCAGGTTCCTGTCGCTGTCGTAATCCAGATCCAGAAGCTGCTTCTGCTCCCAGTATTTCAGGGCCCGGAGCACATCCTTCTCCGTGTGGTTGAACCTGTCCGCGATGTCGGATACGCTGGTGGGAAGCTGCGCGTTCATCATGCGGAGCAGATAGAGATAGACCTTCAGCTGCGCGTCATTGGCGTCTTTCATATATTCGTCGATAAACAGATTGGACACTATTGTAGAATCGCCATGATTGTCCTGATAAATAGTTAAACACGCCATCTCCCTGTCCCCGCTTCCTGATATATCTGTAAGGCTGCCCGCCGGCATGCTGTGCCAAGCAGCGCCGGCACACAGGCGCCCCGCAGTAGAAAAAGTATAGCATAAGGTCTCCGAAAAGAAAATAGTCAAATTGCCAGAATCATGCAGAGCCCCCGGGACCGGGCATGGATTGTGGAAAATGTGGAAACAGTGGATAACTTTCCCATATGCCCGGATTCCGGGGTTTTTTTCAAGCGCCTATCCACAGACCGGAATCCGGCCTTTTATGTGGATAATGTGGATAGCTACCGGCCCAGCAGGGTTTCGCCGATTTTTACCACATCCCCCGCCCCCATAGTTATCAACAGATCGCCTTTTATGCAATTTTCCAACAGGAAATTCTCAATTTCATCAAAACTGGGAAAATAATAGCATTCATGCCCCAGCGCCTGGATTTCCCGCTGGAGGGTCTCGGAATGGATTCCCAGAGTGTCCGTCTCCCTGGCCGGGAAGATATCCGCCAGCACCACTTTGTCCGCCAGGCACAAAGCCTGGGCGAATTCCTTCAGGAACGCCTTGGTGCGGGTGTAGGTGTGGGGCTGGAACACGCACCAGAGGGTCTTGTGGGGATAGTTGGCCGCCGCTTTCAGCGTGGCGGTGATTTCCGTGGGATGGTGGGCATAGTCGTCGATGACGGTGACCCCGCCGATGGTGCCCTTGTACTCGAAGCGCCGGTCGGTGCCGGTATAGCCCCGCAGGGCGCTGTCCGCGACGGCGCTGTCGATTGCCA
>ERZ808037.2182-NODE-2182-length-10600-cov-3.804713_pt1 | contig 10600 bp, 5 predicted proteins | sample MGYA00380190_ERZ808037 | MGnify/ENA primary metagenome ERZ808037 (study PRJEB31490, sample SAMN06133399) | mouse gut metagenome | isolation source: J9 | host: mice | place: China: Chengdu | collected 2015-05 ...
AAAATCGGATATGACTGTTTCGATGAGTTTGACTATGTGGCATTGGGGCATATCCACTCGCCGCAGAAGGTTGGGAGAGAAGAGATTCGATATGCCGGTTCGCCTCTCAAATACTCGCTTAGCGAAGCGAATAATGAGAAGTTGGTTTCTCTGATTACGGTATCAGCGGAGGAGAGGGTTAAGATTGAACTTGTTCCTCTGAAACCGATGAGAAATGTAAGGCACATTAAGGGGACGCTGAAAGAGCTTTTGGATAAAAGGAATGTAAAAGCGCCGGAGGATTTTATTTATGCAACGTTGACGGATGAGGATGTCATCAATGATGCGATGGGAATATTTCAGCAGATATATCCGAATACAGTCCGAATTGACTACGACAATTCGCATACGAGAGAGATTGAACAGGTGGATATCAGCAAAATAGCCGAAAATAAATCATTCCCGGAATTGATTGGAGACTTTTACAGGCTGATGTACGGTTGTGAAATTACGGAAGGAGAAATGGACGTCATGCGGACGGCAGCACGGGAAGCGGGGGTTATCAATGAAGCCGGTTAAGCTGATTATAAGCGCAATAGGTCCCTATGCGGGAGAGTTACCGCCAATAGAGTTTAGCGCCTTTGAAGAAAAAGGGCTGTTTTTGATATCCGGGGATACCGGTGCGGGGAAGACGACGATATTTGACGCGATATGTTTTGCGTTATACGGAACGACCAGCGGTACATACAGGGATACGAAAAATTTGAGAAGCGAATACGCGAAGGATTCCGCGAAGAGCTATGTGGATTTTTATTTTACACATCAGAGTCGCGCATTTCATGTCTGGCGGCAGCCCTCTTATGAAAGGCAGAAACAGCGCGGCTCCGGCGTGATTACAGAGAAGGAAAGGGCGGTTCTCTATGAGGAGGGGCAGGCACCCATAGAGGGTCTGACTCAGGTTAATTCTGCGGTAAAGGAATTGCTGCACATTGATGAGAAGCAGTTTAAGCAGATTGTGATGATTGCGCAGGGGGAGTTCTGGGACTTATTAAATGCGAAAACAGATCAGAGAACAGAGATACTGCGCACAATCTTTTTGACAAGCGGCTACAAAAACATAGAATATAGACTGAAAGACCGGATGGACGCAAGTTACAAGGTTAAAGCAAAGGCTGAGGACAGTATGATTCAGCATTTTCAGGATGTGGCGGCAAATGAAAAGGACGAGCTTTTCGACGAACTGGAAGAGATTAAGGGCAGAGCCGGACGCTCCGGAAGCGCATGGAATCTGGATGAAATCTTAAGCTTGCTGGAACGTCTGGCTTTGTCGGATAAAGAAAAACTAGAGCACATGAAAGTGGATTTGAAAAAAGCAGAAGCGGAGCTGGAGAAGAACAGGGAGGCGCTTGCGCTTGCAAAAACCAATAATGGCTTCATCGAAAAGAGGGATAAACTGGAAAAGGAAAAAGAGGAACTCGAAAACAGAAAGGCGGAAATTGATGCAATAAGTCTGCTTTTGGACAGACAAAAGAAAGCCACCCGCAATGTGCAGCCTTTTTATGACGCATGGGTGAAAAAGTGCGATGAAGCAGCTTTGACCCAGAAGCGGATTAAAAAAGCGGAATCTGATTTTGAGACGGCGGTAACGGATGCAAAGCAGGCGCAGAGCGCACTTGACGATGCTAAAAAGCGGGAGCCGGAGGCGGACAAATGCAGGCAGACGATAAGCAGGATTGATGACGAGGAGCAGAAATATCACCAAAAGGAGAAACTTGCGGGAAAGCAGAAAGAACTGGAAGAACTCGATCAAAAGATCGGCACAGAAGAAACGGAGTTAAAAGAATATGAGAAATCTTTGAAGGAGAAGATACAGGCGCTTAAGGAAATAGTTAAGGAATTGAAAGATAAGCCGACTGAGCTGGCGGGGGCAAAAAACGAGAGCGAAAAGCTGACAGAGCTTTTGGCGGATTTAGATGCAGTCTTGGACGACGAGATTCCGAAAAGGGAAAAAAGGAGGAAGGAGCTTTCCAAAAAACAGAAGGCGTTTTTAGGCGCGCGCGAAAAATATGAAGAAGTGCTCGGCAAGAGAGAAGAAGCCGAGCACATTCTCGAAGACAGCCGGGCGGGTATTTTGGCGAAAAAACTGGTAGAAGGGGAAAAATGCCCGGTGTGCGGGTCCGTGCACCATCCGCAGCCAGCGAAATTGAAGGAGTTTTCCATTTCAGAAGGTGATTTCAAAAAATTGCAGGAAGAAGAATCCGCGCTTCAGGAGAAAAAGAATACGGCGAATACGGAAGCGGAAAAAGCAAAAACATTGCTGGAGGAATGCGAGGAACAGCTTAGGATAATGATATTGGATTGTCTGGAAAATCCGCTTTTGGACATGGAGACGGCGGGAGTATCACTCGAGGAATTAATTAAGGCAGCAGGGGAGGCAAAAACGCAGGTCGAGACCATGTCAGAAGAAAATTATAAGAAATGTAGTTCCCTTGAGAAAGATTGCAAGGCGCTTAAAAAAGCGGAAAAAGATTGTGAAACCGCGCAGGGGGACGAGGCGGAAAAGCTCCATGCAAAAAGAGAAGAACTCGGTGAAAACAGGAAGAGGGTGAATCGGGAGCTGACGGAAACGAACGCCATATTAAAGACACTGGAGAGTTTGCGCTTTTCGGATTGGGAAACGGCTAAGAAAGAGAGAAAACAGGCGGAGACAAAGAAAAACAGGATATTAGAGGATATCACGAAAGCGGAGGAGGAAAAGAAAAAAGCTGATAACCATGTCGCTGCTGTCACGTCCGAGATAAAGACGTGGAAGGGCAGTTTGGAACAGCAGGAAAAGGATAAAGCGGACTTTAGGACGAAGCTGGATCAGGAAATTGGCGCAAACGAATTTTCTTCTGTAGAGGAGATGCTGACATACGTTGTGAAGGAAGACGAGATTGCATTGTCGGACAAGATGATTGCCGAATATCGTCAGGCTGTTGCGGCGAATGAAAAACAGCTTTCAGATGCCAGAGTGGATGCAGAAGGAAAAGTGATGATAGATATGGAAGGATTGAAGGCTGTATGTGACGGACAGAGTGCAGAAGTAGATTTGATCAGAAAGAAATGTAGCAATAATGAAAACAGGATAGCCACGAATGAAGAGAAGCAAAAGAGGATTCTTGATAAGAGAGGAGAACTGGAAGAGGCGCAGAAAGAGAATGCGATCTGCCAGCGGCTTTACAATCTGGTCAAAGGCACAACCGGAAACGGAAAAATTACGCTGGAACAGTACATACAGGCGGCGGGATTTGACGGGATTATTACCGCTGCAAACAGGCGTCTGCTGCCGATGAGCGACGGGCAGTATGAGCTGTACCGGCAGGAGGATTCTCTTGGCAGGCGAAGCAATAATTTTCTTGACCTTGAAGTGCTGGACAATTATACGGGACATAGAAGACCTGTTGGAAATCTTTCCGGGGGAGAAAGCTTTAAGGCTTCGCTGAGTCTCGCTCTGGGGCTGTCGGATACCGTGTCGTCTAATCTTGGCGGCATACAGATGGATGCGCTCTTTGTGGATGAAGGTTTTGGCACGTTAGACCGGAAATCCATAGACAGTGCGATGGAAATTCTGGTGAACCTGACAGGAAGTAATAAGCTGGTGGGAATCATCAGCCACAGAGAGGAGCTTATGGAGAATATTCCACAGCAGATTAAGGTCAGAAAGACGAAAGACGGGAGTCAGATTACCGTTGAGTGCGGATTATAGTGTGAATGAGGTACACAGAAGGGGGGATGGCATCGTATGAAACGCTTATTCGATATTTTTCCGGCGGATTTTTTTAAGCCGCTTACAAGTAAATACCGACAGGAATATGCGGATTGTATCATGCGGCTTTTCAATGCGTTCAAGCCGGAGATCTCCTATGGTGTGGGGCGGGAAATTGTCGTGAGGGAGCTGGCGGATTATTTTGAGGCAGATGATGTGGAGATGAGTTTTGACGATGAGCTCTTTGTTTCTGATGCGCGCGAGAAGGCGAACGGTGTCATTGCCATGTTGAAACGATGTGGCTGGATCGAGTATGAGCAGGAAGTGAATCATCAAATCAATGTGGTACTATGCGAGTATGCCATTCCTGTCATTGAGAGCATGAATCGTGTGATCCGGGAGGAGGAGGCGGAGTATCAGGGAATCATTTCTCAGATCCACGCGAGTCTGCAGAATGAGGAACTGTACACGAAGCCGTATGAGCTGATTATTAAGGGCGTGTTGGAAAACACGGAGCGTCTGCTGTCTGAACTAAAGAAACTGAATGCCAGTATCAAGCGCCATATGGACAAACAGACAAACGATATGGGCGCGGATGAGATACTGGATCATTTTTTTGACTATCATCAAAATATCGGATCGAAAGCATATCTGAGAATGAAGACAAGCGAGAATATTTCTTATTTCAGAACGGCAATCATAGAGCGGATTGAGCGGATAATGGAGAATGTGGAAATTATGGAGCGCGCGGTGTCCGGATACATGGAGGTGGAGGAGACGGGAGACCCGGATCGGGCATATGATCAGGTGATTGGCATATTGATAGATATCAAGTCTTCTTTTTATCGGCTGGATGACATTATTGAGGAGATTGACCGGAAACATGCGCGTTATATGCGCAGCGCGGTAATGCGTGCGAGATTTCTTCTGGCTACGGGCAATAATCTGGAGGGAAAGCTCTCTAAAATTCTGGACACATACGTTAGACAGCTAAATGACGAGACGCAGCCGGATTTGGAGGCGCTGTTTTCACTGTATCCTCAGAGCTATATTTCGCCGGAATCCCTTCAGACCATACCTGTTACCAAAAAACTTGGGGCAGTCAGCAAATTTTCTGATGGTGCAGGGATGAGTGAGGAGGAGCGGCAGCTATACAAAGAGGCACTGAGAATGAAGAACCGCAGCCGCTTTTCCAGAAAAAATATCAACGAGTATGTGGTGAACTTATTGGATGGGCGGGATGTGCTGCCAGTGACCGAAGTGCCCGTGGCGTCCCGCAGAGACTTGATCCGTATTATCTATATCAGTATTTATGCGGGCAATCGTTCCAACAATTATACGATCAAAAGAAGCGGAAGGCAGGTAGAGATGCAGGGGTATTCTCTGCCCTATTTTGATATCTTGAGAAAATAACGCGAAAAGCACTTCTGATGGAGGCTAATGTAGAATTATGTTTGAAGAATTAGTGGAGTCTGCGGCGCAGAAGGACAGGTTCCGTGTGGCAGCTAACAAACTGTTGAATCAGTGCTTTCTGTTGCGAAAGCGTGAGGACACAAAAAAGGAATATGTATTTGTTAGGCAGAACCGGGAATTATTTCTTCCTTTTTTTGATTTGTTGGGATATGACTTAAAGATTAACGAGGATCAGGGGGTGATCGGCATCGTGAATCAATTCGGCACGGGGCGTCTGCCGCTTGGGAAATATGAAAGTGTATTCCTTTTGATCCTGCGCATTTTGTATGTGGAGAAACGCAGGGAGCTTGGTACATTCTCGGAGGAAGTGACGGTGCTCATGGAGGAAATCCGGGAAAAGTACGCGATGCTTAAGATCAAGGCAAAGCCTATGCTGGACAAGGGTACGGAGCGGCATATGATCAGCTTGTTTCGCAAGTATAATCTGATTCAGAGTCTGGACAGTGATGTCAGTCTGCCGGATGCGCGAATTATCATTTACCCGTCGATTATCATGGCGGTGGATGTGGAAGATATCAATGCTTATTACGCTATGACAGAGCAGAAGTTACGAGAGTATGCCGGAGGAAGTACGGATGGAGAATCAGAAGAAGATTTTGACACGGGTGCAGTTGATTAACTGGCACTATTTTGAGAATGAGAGAATATCTTTTCACGGATCAACATTAATCAGCGGAGAAAATACTGCCGGGAAGTCTACCATACTGGATGCAATACAGTTGGTGCTGACCACAAATACGCGCAGGTTTAATGTGGCGGCGAATGAGAAGGGAAACCGTAATCTGAAGGGGTATGTCCGCTGTAAGATCGGAAATGTGGGTGAGGCTTATCTCAGAAAGGATGCGGTGCCTGCCAATGTGGCGCTGGAATTTTATGAGGAGAAGGGAGACCGTTATTTTGTGATCGGCGTACATATGCTCTCCGCGGATGAGGAGAGTCAGGTGATTACACGCTGGTATATGGAGGAATGCCGGTTGGAGGATCTCTCTTTCATGGCGGACGGACACGCTGCCCTTGCGGATGAGTTCCGGATAAAAAATAAGAAAATTACTTATATTGATCAGAAAAATGCGGCAAGAGACCGGTTTAAGCGGAGACTTGGCAATCTGGACGACAAGTTTTTCGATATTATTCCAAAGTCATTGGCGTTCAAGCCTATGGATCATGTGAAGGAATTTATCAATAAATTTGTATTGTCTGAGGCACGGGTGGATGTGGTTTCCCTGCGGGAGAATATTGAGACGCTCAGCGAGCTGGAGAGTATTCTGGCTGTTTCCAGAAGGCAGCAGGAGGCGCTGGAAAAAATTCTTGGGAAATATGAGGAGATAGAGGAGAAGGACCACAGCATTCTGGTCAATGATATTCTGCTGGATCTTGCCAGACGGGATGCGGCGAAATTTGAGGTGGAGGAGCTGGAAAAGCGTATTCGCCGGAATGGACAGGCTTTGGAATCTGACAGGGAAAGCTCAGCAGAACTGGAAAAGCAGATTACAGCGCTGGATAGTCAGATTCTTGCCATCAATATAGACAAAGAATCTAACCACTCCAATCGTATGCGGGAGCAGGCACAAAGACGGATTGATGAGTTGAAGCGGGATATTGACGGCAAAAACGATGACAATAAAAAACTCGCGTTTCAGATTCGCTGTCTGATCAATTACCTGAGCGATCTGGCAAAGCTGGAGTACCGGCCGGTCACCCGTCGAGAGGCGGAGCTGCTTGGCAGGGTGGGAGAGTCTGACGGAAGATCTGCAGCTGGCGGCAGCAAAGCGCAGATTGTGGAGCGACTGGGGACTTTTGCGAGGAAGGAGCAGATCGAACTGCAGGAAAAGGGTGTCCTGTTGAAAGCTGAAATGAAGCAGGTCTCAGATGAGATCGAAGAATGTCAGGAACGCCTTAAAAATCTGGAAAAGAGAGTGCTTCCCTATCCAGAGTACGCGAGAAAACTGAAGGAACTGGTGGAAAAGGAATTTGTACGCAGAGGAATCCGCTCCACCGTATATTTTTTGTCGGAGCTTCTGGAAATTACGGATCATACGTGGAATAACGCCATAGAGGGGTATCTCAACACACAGAAGTTTTATCTGGTGGTGGAGCCGGAATACTATGTTGTGGCGTTGGAGGTTTATGACAGAAACCGAAAACAGATTCATACGGCAGGCATTATCAATACCCGCAAAATTCCCACGGGACAGGAGCCGGAACAGGATTCGCTTGCCGCGGTTGTAAAAAGCGAGAACCGCTATGCCAAGGCATACGCGGATTATATTCTAGGACGTGTGAAGCGGTGTGCGAATGTGCATGAGCTGGAGCAGCATTCCATTGCCATGACATCGGATTGTATGCTCTATCAGGGCTATGTGGTCAGACACCTGAATCCGAGAGATTATGAGAATCCTTTTATCGGACAGAACGCATACCGGGTGCAGATCGGGAATGTGAGACGCCAGATTGAGGAGAAGGTACAGAAACGGAGCAGCCTCAGGGAGCAGATAAGTATTTATGATGCAGTGCAGGAGAGCGGAAGACAGGTGAATCTTGAGGTGCTTAGGCTATATCTTAATGTGCCGGAAGCGCTACGGGATTTGCAGGAACAGTTAGTGCTGGCAAGAATTGATTTAAAGGAGGCTGAGAGTGATCCGACGTTGATTGAGCTGAACATAAAGCTGGAGGGCAAGGAAAAGGAGCGGCATGACAAGCGACAGCAGCAGAAAGAATTGGAAAAAGAGATGGTTCGCTTGGAGGAACAAATTGCGTCTTGGCAAAATGCGGTAAAAGAAAGAAATCGGGAATATGACGCAATACGGGAGGCACTGGAGAGAAAGGCGGACGAGGAGGGGCTTGCTTACCGGGAAGCGGACGAAAAGTACCGCCAGAATCGGAAGAGCAAGCAGCCGGGAACCATTGCGGAGAATTATGCGCCACGGAGGCAGCAGCTTTTGAACGAAAGAGACAGGCTGTTAAATGATAATGACGGACTTTATAGAATGCAGACGCGTTTTAATCAGGAATTCGCGGCGGATTTTGTGACGGGACTTACGGGCATTTCTGATTACAGGGAGGCACTGCAGAAACTTAAGGGTGTGGAGATTGTCCGTTATGAGGAAAAGCTGACGGCGGCAAAAGAGGATTGCGAGCAGATTTTCAGAAGCGATTTCCTTTCTAAAATGAAGGAGAATATTGAGGGGGCAAAAAATGAGTTCCGCAGTTTGAACAAGGCGCTCGACGATATTTATTACGGGGATGACAGCTATCGGTTTAAAATCACGTTTGACAAGAGAAAAGAGGGGCTTTATAAAATGATAACCTCTGAGAACAATCAAGAGGGGTTCAATCTCTGGACCAGCGCCTTCGAGGAGGAGTATCGGGAGGAGATGTCTGATCTGTTTGAAAAGCTGATGACAAAGGATGATAACGGGCAGAAAATCGTGGAGGAGTACACGGACTACCGTTCCTATCTGGATTATGATATTGAGATTCACAAGCGGGACGGTTCCGTTCAGAGGTTTTCGGATATTTATGGGGAGAAGAGCGGAAGTGAGACGCAGGTGCCCTATTATGTGGCTATTGCGGCGTCCTTTTATCAGCTTTACCGATACGGGAACAGTGTGCGTATCATGCTGTTAGATGAGGCTTTTGACAAGATGGACGACGAGAGAATCCAGTCTATGATGGACTTTTTTAATGGCTTGGGGCTTCAGGTGATTTTGGCAACCCCGCCCGCGAAAATAGAGGTGATCGGAGAGAAGGTGGGCACCGTTTTGACTGCGATCCGGGTGGGGCAGAGCAGCATTGTGGAGGAATATGATTTGTGATGAGCGGACTGAACGGACCGAACCAATTTCAGAGGAAAGTTTTGGAGCACTTGCTGGACTCTTATGAAAAGAGTAAGACTTTTCAAGGTGAGAATCAGGTAAATCAGCGTTTTTCGATACAGGTCGGAAAGCTTTTTCCCAGATATCAGGACGACGCGGAGTACGATTACTTTTGCCGGGTGAATGACGCTATGAAAGAGCTGTGTACCGCCTCGCTTATCAATACGGAATACGAAAGAAACGGCGTATTGAAGAAGGTGGTTCTGAATATGGAGAAGCTGGATGACTGTTATGCATATCTGGGAAGAACACCGAGAAGGCAGGAGCAGGAAATGCTGCTTGCTATTTTAGAGGAATTGTCTGTGGATTGTTTTACCCCTTTGCAGCGCTACATTGCAGCGCAGTATCTCAGGATAGATAAAAATCAGAACGTGGAGTATTACAATCACAACTTGGAGGAATACCGGGCGCTTCTTAAAGCGGCGGAGGCTGTACTTGCGAATCGTGAGGAGATTTTTATCAGAAATTTTTCCATAAAGCTGTTTCACGATTCTAAGCGCATGGAGCAATTGGCGGGTAAGCTTTCCTCGTTGCTGTATCAGTATGGCGAATTTCAGGAAAAGGATGCCGTTTTGGAGGAATGTGGTATCGTCCATACGCCCACTTATGTGATGCTGAAAGGAAATGTGAAGTTGATATTGGGAGAGCAGAAGCTGGATTTGTCCTTGCTGCAGGGGGATATCGCCCTGTCCACAGAATCTTTGAAAGAGCTGCGGGACATAGTGGTACTTGGAGCGCGCGTGGTAACAGTGGAGAATCTGACGAGCTTCCATGACTATCCGGCGGGGGAGGACTGTGTGATTTATCTGGGCGGATTTCACAATCAGGTGAAGCGGGATTTCCTGCTGTATTTGTATGAGCGAAACCGGAAAAAGGAGTATCGTCATTTTGGAGATATTGACGCGGGCGGATTTTATATATTGGAACACCTGAGAAAGAAGACAGGAATCGGTTTCCAGCCGCTTTATATGGATGTGGAAACATTGCGGCGGTATAAGGAGGACAGGAAACCGCTGACGGGAAATGACAGGAAGAGGCTCATGCAGTTGAAAGAAGAGGTAAGCGGGAGAAAGGTGCGGGGCGTGGATGAGGAAGATTACAGAGATGTGATTGATTATATGCTGGAGTGGAATTGTAAGCTGGAGCAGGAAGCGGTGAGGGGTGAAGGTTTGTAGCAGCTTGTCTGATTGAGAAAGGAAGAAATGGGGTTAAATTATGAATGGTAGAAAGAATAAAGAGATACAGATTGAGAAAGAGGGTAATGGGGTATATAATAAATATAAGTAAATCAAATTTGGAGTACCTATATAAGCGGATGAAAGGAAGTGAAGGGAATAGCAGTAGTGAGTATGGAGATGCCTGATGAAATGGTAGAATTTGTAATGTCATCGAATAAGGATGAGCAGCTTAAGATAAATGCTATGATACTGTACCCTTATATACAGCAGGGAATGATATCACATGGAAGAGCGGCAGAAATCCTTGGAATATTCAAAATGGAATTGATTACATTATATGGCAAAAT
>ERZ808037.2183-NODE-2183-length-10600-cov-3.086287_pt1 | contig 10600 bp, 7 predicted proteins | sample MGYA00380190_ERZ808037 | MGnify/ENA primary metagenome ERZ808037 (study PRJEB31490, sample SAMN06133399) | mouse gut metagenome | isolation source: J9 | host: mice | place: China: Chengdu | collected 2015-05 ...
ATTTGCTTTTTTCCGTGTGCAATAATGGACCGGTGATGGATGTGGAGATGCTGGAAGATATTTTGGGGAAGCCGGGAAAGGGGTATGGCATATATAATATCCAGCAGAGGATTGCGATTTATTATGGGGAAGACTGCGGGCTTTCCGTAAAGATTACAGAGGACGGATATACTTGTTTTACAATAAAAATTAAGGAAAAGGGCTAGGCAGAATATTACACGAAAAAGGAACAGGTTTCTAAAAAATGTATTATATTAATGCCAGTGGAAAAGCCGTACAATGAGCATATCAAAGGAAAGGGAGGATAGAGTGGAATGAAAAGAAAGTTACTGAGCATTTTGTTGTGTACGGCTATGACGGCAGCGATGCTGACCGGGTGCGGAAGCAAACCGGCAGAGCCGGCGAAGGAAGAGGCGGCTGCCCCGGTTGCTGGCGGCGAAGAAGCAGCAGAAGCTGCGGAAGGAGAAAGCACCAGTGGAAAAACAGTAATACGTATGACTTATTGGAACAGTGAGGATACGGTAGCGGCTATGCTGGATTATCTGGCGGAAGCGGTGCCGGATGTGGAAATTGAGTATTTGTTCATAGACAATTCCAATTATGATACGATTGTGGATACCCAGTTGTCGGCAGAGGAAGGGCCGGATATTATCTGCGAGTCTCCGGGGTCGGCGCTGAAACATGCAAGGCTGGGATATTTAGCATCATTGGATGATTTGGCAGGGAAATATTCGGATGCAGGAACAAGCGTATATTCGTATGATGGAAGCGTATATGCACTGCCCGGGATTAGCTGGTTTGAAGGGATTTTCTACAATAAACAGTTGTTTGAGGATAACAATATAGAGCTGCCTAAGACTTTTGACGAATATATAGCGGTTTGCAAGCAGTTCCAGGATTTGGGGATTACTCCTCTGGCAGCAGGTTTGAAGTCATGGGAACCGATGCTGAAAAACTCTATGGCATTTGTGGCAGCGGAATATCTTTCCACCGATGCGGGGAAAAACTTCGGCAGTGACTACAGGGAAGGCAAAGCAACGATGGACGGCACATGGAACCCTTATCTGGAAAAATGGTCGGAGATGATAACGGAAGGTGTTTATACTACGGATATGACAGGTATCGACCATGACCAGGCGTTGGAACAGTTTGCTATGGGAGATGCGGCAATGTTCTGCTCCGGTCCTTGGGATTTGGATGCGATTATGGCGAAAAACCCCGATTTGCAGATTGACATGATGCCTTTCTATGGACAAAGCGAGAGTGCTGGCTGGTTGATTGGCGGACCAGGATGTGGGTTTGCAGTAAATGAAAATTCGGCAAATAAAGAAGCAGCGATGAAAGTCGTTGCGGCGATTTCCACCATCGAAGGGCAGACAGCTTTGTGGGAGAACAATCAGGGCGGCTCTTCCTATTTAGAAGGGGCATCCTTCGACCTTCCGGCAGCTTATAACAGCGTATCCGATGCATTGGCGGCAGGGAATGTATATTGCCCTTGGAACGAATGGGGAGCGGCAGCGCCGGCACATGAAGAATACGGCACCCAGATGCAGAGCTACCTTCTTGGGGCGCAGGATTTGCCCACTACGCTTCAGAATGTAGATGCGGCGGTAGCAGAATTGCTGTCTAAATAAGGTTATATATAAAGCAGCATCCCGGTAGCAGGATTGCCGGGCCAGTAGAAGCGCCTCAAATGAAAAGAGAAGTTTGGGGCGCTTTTTTTACCATATGGTAAAAAGCAATTATCGCACTGCGGCGGAGGGGGAGCATGTCGCTGCCGCGACCCGCCGCAGGCGGAGAATCCTGTTTGCAGGATTCTTTTTTGCCTTATAGGAAAGTCCTTCGCCAGAAGGACATAAATTTGAGAAGAACCGGAGGTTCTTCATGAAGTGTCGAAGACACTTTTTTACACAAGTGCATTTAGATGGGAAGGGATAGGAAATGAAGAGAATGGGCGTTAAAAAGAGGGAAGCGGGAACACTTGGGTATTATTTTATATTATTTATTCTGCCGGCATTTTTAATTTATCTGTTGTTTAGCATCGTGCCGTTTCTATATACGGTGTTTTACAGTTTCACGGATTATACGGATATGAATCCGGTAAATCTGCATTTTGTCGGAATCAGCAATTATCTGAAGGTATTCGATACACCGCTGATGACGGTAGCGATTAAAAATTCGGTGGTTTATGCGATATTACTGACTTCGTTCCAAACGATACTGGCGTTGCCTTTGGCGGTAGTTTTGGATAAGAAGTTGAAAACAAGGAATCTGTTGCGGGCAGTTTATTTTTTTCCGGCGGTGTTTAGTTCCTTGATTATCGGGTATTTATGGAATTTTATTATGTCTTCTTCGGATTATGGGCTGGTGAATAATTTATTCCACCGGATGGGTTTGGATACATTTAACTTTTTTACGGCCAACCGCGCATTGTTTTCCGTAATATTTACACAGGTATGGCAATGGACGGGATGGGCAATGGTCATTTATCTTGCTAATCTGCAAAGTATTTCCAAGGATTTGTACGAGGCGGCGGATATTGACGGAGCCAGCGGTTTGCAGCGGTTTTTCTATATTACGCTTCCGCTCATGTGCCCTTCGGTAAAGATTATTGTGGTAACAGGGCTAATCGGGGGAATGAAAGTATTTGATATTATTTATTCCATGACATCGGGAGGGCCAGGCAACGCTACGGAAACGGTGATGACAGTCATGATGAAGAAAGGGATTTCGGACGGGTTTTATTCCACCGGCGCAGCGTTTGGCGTATGTTTCTTTATAATTGTGCTGATAATCAGCGCTTTTGTGACCAAATTAATGGGGAAATGGAGTGAGGCGATATCATGACGAAATATCAAATGAAACATCAGACAAAGTATCAGACAAAAAGAAAAAGAAACTTAGCGGTGACGGAAACCATAATGATTTTATTGGCGGTTATCTGGTTCATACCGATTTACTATTTGATTGTAACGACGTTGAAAAGCCCCAAGGAGGCCACGGCAAGCCCACTTGCGTTGCCGAAAGTGCTTATGGTGGAAAATTACGTGACGGCATGGCAGAACATGCAGTTTCCCAGAGCATTTGGGAATACTCTCTTTATTACGGCAACGGCGGTTTTTTTCATCGTTATTTTCGCTTCTATGGCAGGGTATGCATTGGCAAGGACGAAGACAAAATGGGGGATGCGGTTTTTCCTCTTTTTCCTCGCAGGGCTAATCGTGCCTTTCCAGATGAATATCGTAAGCCTTTATAAAATAGTGAAGAGCTTTCATTTGATGAATAACGCGTTTGCGGTGATTCTCGTCAATGTGGCGATTAATACCCCACAGGGTGTATTTCTGTTTAAGGAGTTTATTGAATCCACGATTCCGCGGGAGTTAGAAGAGGCGGCGGAAATCGATGGGTGTTCGGTGATGAAAAAGTTTTTTTCCATAGTTCTGCCATTGCTAAAGCCGGTGATTTCTACGGTGGTCATCATTGTGACGTTGAATGTCTGGAATGAATTTATGACTCCGCTGCTGTTTTTGCAGAGCCGGGAGAAAGACGTGATTTTACAGGAAGTCTCGCGGAATATCGGACAGTTTTCCACAGATTGGACTGCGTTATTCCCGATGTTGATGCTGGGAGTGGCGCCCTTGATGGTTTTTTATGTGTTTATGCAGAAATACATTATTGCAGGCGTGGCTGCAGGGGCGGTGAAAGGTTAATAAACTTTCCTATATCAAAGAACGCCCCAAATGCGGTGTTTTCTCGTTCATGATTAAATGCTGCAGAGAGGCGGCACGGGGGAAAGTGTAAGTGTGGGGAGAGTGCCTGGCGCTTGCAGCAAGGGATGTTTTGTGAAGAGGTTTTCAGCTTTGCGTTGAAAGGCTTTTTCATAGAGAAGAATGCTTGGCGTTTGCAGCAGAGAGTGCTTCCCAAAGAAGCATAAAGAAGTTTAGGAAGAATGGTTAGGGGGTATAGGAATGGAAGTACGGGAGATTGGGGAAGGCTTTGGAAGCATCATGGTGTTGGTGCCACATGAGGATGATGAGATTTTGATGTGTGCAGGGATTATGGAGAATGCGGTCAGGTATGGAGTAAAATTGACGGTGGTGATAGCGACTAATGGGGATTATGGCAGCAAGGATGGCGCAGAGGGAAGGGCCAGACTGAGGGAATCCTTAGAGGGGCTTAAGTTCCTTGGTGTGCCGGAGGACCAAGTGGTATTCCTTGGGTATGCGGATACGGGGATGCCCGAAGAGGAGAGCTTTTTGTTTGGGCTGTATCATGAGGAAGACGGGGAAAAAATCCATCCTTCCCATTGCGGAATATCAACGTATGGTTTGCCGGAGAAGGAGGAATTTCATAAGGAAAACTATGGGGAACATGGCTTATATACGCGGAATGGGTTCCGGGGGGATTTGAAGGCGCTGCTTATGGAGTATCGGCCGGCGCATATTTTCACAACGGCGGCGGAGGATACTCATGGCGACCATAGCGGGCTGTTCTTTTTTGTCAGGGAGGTGCTGGGGGAATGCAAAGAAGAGGGATATGAGCCGAAGCTTTACAGCGGTATCGTCCACTCCCGGGCGGGGGATGAGAATTGGCCAAGACGGGGAGAAGGGATTATTGCTTTCGATTCACCGGAACTTTATGCAGAAGGGGAAACTTTGAAGAACGGAACGGAAGAGGAAGACAATCAGATATTAGGGGATTTAAAGTGGGAGGATAGGATTGTTTTTTTGGTACCGGATTCTATGAGAGGGAAATGTTTGGAAGAAAATAGGAAAGCGAGGGCATTAGCCAAGCATGTGACTGCGCTAAAACCAGATGCGGTGGACTTTTTGTATGCCTTTGTTAAAGAGGAAGAGATTTTTTGGGAAATATAAGAAATGAGGAAACGTAATGAAAGAAAATAAAGTGATTTATCCGGTGGAGGCATGGGATATTACGGAGGAAAAGTTCCGGATGGAGCATGTTTACCGGAATGAGACGACGTTTGCGTTGTCCAACGGTTATATTGGAACAAGGGGAACCTTTGAAGAAGGGTATCCGTTTTCCGAGGACGAAGGGTTAGAGGGCAATTTTATCAATGGGTTTTATGAAAGCGAAGAAATCCGTTATGGGGAATGGAATTATGGTTTTCCGACAAAGAGCCAGACATTGTTGAATTTGCCCAATGGAAAGATAATCAAACTTTTTCTTGGAGAGGAAAAGTTTGATATGCGAAAGGGGAAGCTGTTGAAGAGCCGACGGACGCTCCATATGAATGAAGGGGTGTTAGAAAGGGAAACGGAATGGGAAAGCCCGTTGGGGAAACAAGTACGTATCCGCACAAGGCGTCTGGTTTCTTTTGCCTACAAAAATCTGATGGCAATGGAATACGAGGTGACACCGTTAAACTTTACGGGAAAAATCCGTCTGGTATCGGTTTTGGACGGGGAGGTGGAAAACCATACGAGGAAAACGAATCCGCTGGTGGACTACGGCCCGTTCGGGAAGCATTTGTTGCCGGAAAAGATAGAGGCAGGAGGAGAAACCCTTTATTATGAAGGAATGGCAAAAAACAGCGGGCTTGTTATGGCATGCGGCTGCGGCCATGCCGTTGATACGGAGGAATATCATGTAAAGGAAGGCACGGAAGGGAAGCAAGCATGGATAGAATATGAAATGGAGGGGAAAGAAGGGGAAAAACAGATTTTTTTTAAGTGGATAGCGTATACCAGCGTGTTGGATTGGAAAGAAGGCGGCAGGAAAAAGATGGAGCCCTTTATCCGGGAAGTGCTGCATAGGGCAAAAGAGGAAGGCTTTGAGGAACTCCTGAAAAAGCAGAAGGCCTACATGGAAGCTTTTTGGGAAAAGGCGGATGTGAAGATTGTTGGGGATGAAAGATTGCAGCAGGGAATCCGGTTTAACCTGTTTCATGTGATGCAGGCGCTAGGCAGAGACGGCAGGACGGGAATGGGTGCCAAAGGTTTGTCCGGCGAGGGCTACGAGGGGCACTATTTCTGGGATACGGAAATGTATGTGCTGCCAGTGTTCGTATATACAGAGCCGGCGCTTGCAAAGGCACTGTTGGATTTCCGCTACGATACTTTGGAGGAAGCCAGGAAAAGGGCAAGGATATTAGGGCATGAAAAAGGGGCGTTGTATCCTTGGCGGACGATTAACGGGGCGGAGGCTTCTACCTATTTTCCGTTAGGAACGGCGCAGTATCATATTAATGCGGATATTGCGTATGCTTTCAAGCTTTATGTAGACGTATCGGGCGATTATGATTATTTGGAGAAACGGGCGGCGGAAGTGTTGGTGGAAACGGCAAGAGTATGGGCGGATGTGGGTTGCTTTGCCCCTTCCAAAGGGGGACGTTATTGCATTTGTGCAGTCACTGGGCCGGACGAGTACAATGCTCTTGTAGACAATAATTTTTACACGAATTTAATGGCGAGGGAAAATATCAAAGATGCCCTTTGGGCTTTGAAAGAAATCGGGGAAAGGAACCGGCTGGCGTTGGAGGAGCTTTCCCGCCGTTTGGGCATTACCGGAGAGGAACTGGAATATTGGGAAAAAATTGTGGAGAAAATGTATTTCCCCTATGATGAGGAACGGCAGATATATCCGCTGGACGATGGGTTTATGATGCGAAAACCTTGGGATGAAAGCAAAATCCCTGAAGAGAAAAGGCATCTGCTCTATGAAAACTATCATCCTCTTTTTATTTACAGACAGCGGATGTCGAAACAGGCAGATGCTATTTTAGGTATGCTGCTGCATTGCGGTCTGTTTTCCACGGAAGAGTTACGGAGGAATTACGATTTTTATCAGGAAGTCACATTGCATCATTCTTCCCTTTCAACATGCATTTTCGGTATGTTGGCCTGCCGGATTGGATATAGGGAAGAGTCGTATCGGTATTTTGCGGAGTCGGCGAGGATGGATTTGGACGACTATCATAATAATTTTTATGCCGGAATCCATGCGGCTAATATGGCCGGAACCTGGCAGGCGATTGTTTTCGGTTTTGGCGGGGTAAGGGTACAGAAAGGTATGCTTTTGATAGAACCCTTTTTGCCGGAGGCATGGGAGGGCTATTCGTTCCATATTTCCTATCAGGGAAGTAAATTGAAGATTTCCGTTGGCGTTAGCGGGAGCGAAGTGGAGCTGGAAAACGATGTTCCGGTTTGCTTTATGGCAAGAGGCGTAAAAAAAGAACTGAATGGAAAAGGAGACAAGTGGGTTGAAGAAGTATAGAGGGATTTTTTTTGATTGGGACGGAACAGCGGTGATTTCCCGTAAAGCGCCGGTTGAGGAAGCGGTGGCTGCTATGAAGGGGCTGTTGGACAAAGGGGTGAAGCTGGTGATTGTGAGCGGTACCACTTATGAAAATATAGCGGGCGGAAAGCTGGAGGAGTATTTGACAGAGGAGGAATTGAACCATCTTTATTTGGGGCTGGGAAGAGGGGCGTATAATTACCGGTTCGAGAAGGGGAGACCGGTAGTATTTGCAGACCGGATTCCCGACAGGGAAGGGATTCTGCGCATTCACGATGCGGCTTATGGGATTCATAGGGAACTGTTAGAGGCTTATGGGCTGGAAACGGACGTCATATTCTGCCGCCCCAATTACTGCAAGATTGACCTTATGGCAGGAAAAGACAGAGGAGAACAGCTTTTTATGCAGGAAGACGAGATTGGGTCGCTTAAGGCGATTCTGAATGGGAATGGCATAAAGGGGGGACTTGGGGAATTGTTGCAGATTGCCTGTAAGGTGGGGCAGAAGCATGGAATCGAAATGAAAGCGACCTGCGACGCGAAATATCTGGAAGCAGGAATCAGCGATAAAAGCGATAATGTGGATATGATTTTAGGCGAACTGGAGAAACGTTTTCAGATAAAAGGGGAAGAATGTTGTTTCTGGGGCGATGAATTTGTAGGGCTGGAAGAAGGGATTTATGGAAGCGACAGCTTTATGATTACGGGAAAAACGAAAACCGGCGATTTTTTTGATGTATCTTCCGTAAATGGCAAACGGCCGAAGAACGTGCAGCAGTTAGGGGGCGGTGTGGAATGTTTTTTGAACTTTTTAAAAAGGCAAGGGGAAGAACAGCAATAAAGAAAATAGCTGCTCCGGCTTTTTTTTGAAAAACAAAGTATGCCGAAAAAAATGCGAATGGTGCGGGATAATCCTTGCCCATCCTGGAATGGTGTATATTAATGATGTATATTAAAATAATATGGTGGTGCATAATTAATAGATATGTTTTCATGCCGATGACAGTCCGGGCGGATTTCCAATCCATGAATCAATGAACCGGTGAACCATAAGCACAATGAGAACGTGGAATATGATATAATAAAAATATGGTGCATAAGAATTGTGCTTTAATAAACATGGTAAAACAAAAAAGACATAATAATATGTAAACACACCGTCCTCCAAGCGCTAGACTTCAAATCTGGCCTGGCTTTTGGAGGACGGTACATAACACAGACAGGATGAATAAACCGGCCGATATACAAAAACGTGAAAGGGTTCCCCCAAAATGACACTGGTACAAATACTTAAAGAAAGGCGGATAAAAAAATGCTAGGCGGTTCCGTATTGATAGCGCTCCTCAGGTTCATAATAAGCCTGATAGGGGTCAATATTTTTTATGCGTTGATGAGCGAAGCGCGGTATGGAAGAAAAAAGACCATTATTTATGGCGCTTGTTTTTATACGGCTATGCTGTTGCTAGCATGTATCTGGTATGTGATAGATTGGGAGAATTGCGTAAAAATCGTGGCATTGGCGATGTATATAGGTTTTGCGTTTTTTGTTGTTTATATGAGCAAGGGCCCGTTTTATTTATCCATGTATAAACTGGCCTTTACTTATTATCTTTTGGCGATATTCCTTATCGGCGGAATTGAATTTGCTATTATATTTTTTGATGGGAATGTATGGGCGGATATTGGCGCGCGTATTGTGCTGATAATACTTATCGCCCTTTTTATAAACCGCTATTTGCGGGATTCGATTAAGGCTTTCGGGGCATATGTGGAAAAAGAACTGGACTGGTTCAGCGTTACGCTCATGATTTTCAGCCTTGTATGCGGGATTGGTTTTATTTTGAATCCGGGCAGGCTGGATCAAAGCCCTTACCGCTTTTACCAGATGGCGGTCACGTTTTTCCTGATAGGCACATTGCAGCTTTTGATGTTCCGGCTCTATCTGCATATCGGAAAAGAACAGGAGTACCAGAAAGACAACCAATTGATGCAGATGAACCACAGGCTGTTGGAGCGGCAATTGGAAATGATGGAAGAAGCGGTGGAGTCCGATAAAAGGAAACGCCATAATATGAAACACCATAATGCCGTGATTGCCGAATTTGCCCGTAGGGGACAGACGGAAGAGCTGTTGCAATATTTAAAAGAATGCGAAGAATATGAGGAGGGGACGGATATTGATGTGGAAGAGGATATCTGTGAAAATAACGCTGTCAACCATATTCTTTCCGCGTATGCCAGAAGGGCAAAAAAAGATCAGATTCAAGTTATGCTGGATATTGAACTTGGTAAGGATTTGCCCATCCCCGTTATTGACTTGGTAACCATATTGGCGAATGCATATGAAAATGCCATTTATGGTTGTATGGAAGTGAAAAAGCAGGAAAAAGAGAGGGAATGCCTGATTCATCTTATGATAAAAAGGAAAAAGAATAAGCTAACTATTTATTGCAGCAACACATGCAGGGTAGAAACCGAACTTCGGAAAGGGGAACCGAAGCCGGAGTTTACGGGAGGCGTTGGGGTATCGAGCATTATTAAAACGGCGGAAAAGTTTGATGGGGAATATGACTTTAAGAATGATGAGGGGGTGTTTGTCTTCCGCTTAATGATAAATATACCATAGCCGTAGAGGCTTGCCCGCAGGATGAGTGCCTGCGGAATTTGGCTGTCTTTAGTAGAAAAGGGGAGGATGTTCTAAAGAAGGAATAAGGATGATAAAGCATTTCTATATGAAAAACGGGGGTAAACTATGTATCAGATAGCGCTCTGTGACGACGAACCGGAGGAATTAAAAAAAACAGAGGATATGCTGAACGCCTACCAGAAAGGGCATCCGAAACTGGGTATTGTGGCAAAAGGCTTTGAATGTGCGGATGAATTGCTTTATATGGTTAAGGAAGAAAATTATATGCCGGATATGATTTTGATGGATATTTATATGCCGGAAAAAATGGGGATAGATGTGGCAAAGGAACTTCGCGGTATTGGGAATGAGGCGAAAATTATTTTCCTTACCACGTCCAGAGAACATGCATTGGATGCTTTTGGTGTGGGGGCGGTCCAATATTTGGTAAAACCGGTATGGGAAAAGGAGTTGTTTCCCGTATTGGACAGCTTTTTAAAAGACATAGAGGAAGAAAGGAACCGGTATCTCCTGCTGCGTGCGGAGGGCAGGACACGCAGGGTGGCGGTGGGCGATATTGTGTGCTGTGAAGCTCACGGGAAGGCGCAATGTATGCATCTTGTGGATGGCACGCAGCTATTGCTTCATATGACGATGGCGGAAATATACGGGATGCTATCCCGCTATCAGGAATTTGTAAGGGTAGGGATTGCCTAT
>ERZ808037.2184-NODE-2184-length-10597-cov-6.740304_pt1 | contig 10597 bp, 10 predicted proteins | sample MGYA00380190_ERZ808037 | MGnify/ENA primary metagenome ERZ808037 (study PRJEB31490, sample SAMN06133399) | mouse gut metagenome | isolation source: J9 | host: mice | place: China: Chengdu | collected 2015-05 ...
ATTGCTCTGATACATCATTTATTTTTACATTATAAGGAGGCAGGCTAAAAGTAAAAAGAATGTTTACGATATCAATTGCCGTTTTACTATGTTTTTTGAATTGTAAAAATGGAGATTTTGTGATATTATGGTTATACAAAATAGAGATTTTTTTCTGTAGAGTTTTTTGAAGGAAAAGACATCTGCATTAATGTCAGAGTAAAGATAATACATGACAGCAGAAACAGGGCTATCATCAACCAGTATGTAGTTTTTGCCAGAATATGCAATGAGCAGGTGTCAATACACAACAGGGCAAGGGAAGTGGTGCAGGAAGCTTTCCATTGAGGAAATTCGTGGAAGGAACTGGACTTACACAATTGAAGAAGTTGAAAGATTGTCAGATATTCAATTGGTATATAAAAATGTGGAAAGATTATATAAAAGGAAGCAGGAAACCAAAAAAGGTAGCCTGCTTTTTTTATTGTTAAATATGCCTCTTGGTGAAAAGATGATGATGACATACAGCCTTTATCCGATCAGGCATTCCTTTCCCTTAAATGCAAATCCGTATTTCCGAATTTGTTGTGGTGAAAAACCATCCGCAATCAGTTTGGCATCATATAGCTTTTCTTCAATTTGAGACAGAGCATTCGTAACAGTCTGCATAAGGTCTTTTTCTTTCGATGGTTTATGCACCTTAAACTCAATGATATATGCGCAGTCCCTCTCCCTGTTTAATGGTACAAGCATTACATCATAGCGTCCAAAACCGCTTTCTCTGTTGGAGGTAATTTCAAATCTTCCCGAAAGCTCAACCATCAGCCCCAACACAAATCCATGATAAAACCGCTCAGGCGCATCATCATCCGATACGTTTTTCGCAATATCAAAGCTTGAAAAACTGTGCAGCGCGATTTTATTCATAAACTCATTCATTCCATCAATATCATTGATGAGTAGCGCTTTGATGAAATTATTATATGGAATTTCTGCATTGCCGCCAAACCAGCCCTTGACCATCCTGCGAAACATCTTTTTCACTTCAAGGTTCGTAACAGTAAGCGTATACCATGTATCGCCTTCCTCACCTACGCCCTCTTCATCCATATCCAGTGTTCTTACATTTAACACCTTCAAGTATCCTGTGGCAAGCAAAAGACTCCATACTGCATCCGTGCTGCCGTTCAACTGGTCAAACACAATCTTTTCATCAATTTCCGCCTCAAAGTTCTTACCCTGTAGAAGGTATTCCATTGTCTGTTTGATATCCTGATTTCCTTGTTGAATCAACTGGTTCACAAGTCCGTTCCCGCTTGTGTTTGACCAATATGTGTCATATTTCCCTTTTTTCTTAATAAATGATACGATTGACCATGGATTATAGATATCTGTATGGGTTCCAAATGTGAACCCGTCATACCATTTCTTTACTTTGGCCTTGTGCTCGCCCAATTCGGCTTCTTCAAGCGCTGTAAAGACTTCCTCCTCCGTAAAGCCAAAAAAAGTCGCATATTCATCAGAGGTTGTAGTTATGACATCAAGATTATTCATGCCTGTAAAAATACTTTCTTTTGCCACTCTTGTTATGCCAGTGATAAGTCCTCTTTCAAGATATTTGTTTGTCTTGAATGTGGAATTAAACAGACCGCTGAAAAAACTTGTAGTCTCATCCCAGTAGCCTGAAATCCACGCATCCTGCATCGGTGTATCGTATTCATCCAAAATAATGATTACTTTTTCACCATAACACCTCTGCATAAAACCAGCCATTGAACAGATTGCATTCGTGGCTATTTTTGTATCCATCCCCGGTTTTATACTCTGATAATATTCCTGCTCGTTTTCGTTCAGCAGATTCATTCTTAACAGATAATCATTCTCATTATATAAATCAGCGATCACCTGTGTAATCTTAAATACCATCTCCTCATAGGATGTCGCCTTGACATTGGCAAAGCTCAAAAAGATTACCGGAAACGTCCCCTGAAGCTTCCTGTACTTATAATCTCCGTCAGGTAACTTCTCTTCCCATATGGATAGTCCTTCAAACAAATCACCCTTATCCGCATACTTATTTGAAAAAAAACATTCTGTCATACTCATGTTCAGGGTTTTCCCGAATCTGCGCGGACGTGTAATCAGCGTAACCTTATCGGCATTTTCCCACCATTCCCTTATGAAATCGGTCTTGTCAATATAAAATATATGTTTCTCCCTTACTTCCTCAAAATCCTGATATCCAAGTCCTGCTCTGTTTTCATTCATATGGCATCCCTCCGCATGGAATTGTTTTCTGTTTCTTATCAGTATACACGATACCTGATCTTTTCACAATATAAGGATTGATTTGAGTATGTCAATTTTAAGCCACACAAAAAGGAGCACGGAAATATACTGAAAGTAATACGTGCCATAGAAGTACATATGGTCTTATCCTGCGTGGCTATGGGAATCATCTGATACAAATGTAAATAGTTATATTTCCCACGAACCATTTATCTACAATATTGGATATTTTTTCTCCATATTTTTCTTCCTCTTCTTTGGTAAGCCAAATAAAATATTGGCTTGCTGATTGATTTAATTCATACTGTCTTGAACTTGAAATATGCTTCTGTAGTTCCATCGTTTCAAAATTATTGACAGGGCTAATCAGTAATTCACCGTCGCTATAAAAAACATTAACATTCGCATTCCAAAAACTTGCGTAACCATTCTCAATTCCTCTATTAAGCAGGTATTCTACCGCTTGTTTGTGATTATTGTATGATGTTTTATCTCTCTCTTCTAAAGTAGCAACCAAACTATTAAAAATAATAGACATACTTACTAGCACCATTATACCCCCCCCCGTAAGGCGCCCTTCTTCAATAATTCAGCCAAATATGCGCTAACAAGCGGAAAGCACAAGAAAATCCCCAAAATAAAATATTTTCCTCTGATATCGTTGTAATAATTATCATCTTCTTGGGTAAATATTAAAACAAACATATTTAATACATTGGCACACACTACAAATTTTGTATAAGTGCCATATATTTCATGTTTCCAAAAGTAAACCACAGAGAGCACTGTCACTATAATGAGTGCAATACCCAATGTACTGGCAATACCATGTTTGCTAAACAACGATGCCTTCTCCGTATATCCAAACAACTCAAAGATCCTTTGCAGTGCAGTTGATATTCTGTCAGGAAGTTCTTCCAGTGACACAAAATATCTGCCATGATTTTTTACTGTATAGTGAACCGATAAAACATATTTATTAATAAAAATCCCAACGCCAAAGGCAATATAGCTACACACAGAATAAAGGCATCTTCTCGCAGAAAAACATCTCTGCTCATTATATTTATGCAAATATTCCATACCTTCAATAAATATGGCAGGCATCATACACGCCAAAACATATCGCAATCCCATCGAACCCAAAAAGCATGACCATATACCAAGGAATATATAATCACGTTTTCTATTCATGTATTTCCTAGCCTGTAACCACAATGTCAAATATATCAATTCATATATAAAGTAAGTAAGGTATTCATTGCCCAAATTATAGTAGTATAAATTCCAATATGATATTGGTGCAAGAAACAAAGCCAGCGTAAAGAAAATCCATGATACCCTAATTCCAAGTTTTCTACACAAACATCCTCCAACGGTTATCAATACAATATAGGTCAAAATATTACTGATTATATAGCAGGTATCCCACTTCGGAAATAACCACAGCAAAATAGCAGAAAAGAAGGTTGCAAATGAGATATGTATTTCTGTTGAAAAATTCCACTCGGCTGGCAGGATTGAGTGCGTCTTATTAATGATATCTGCCAGTATAATTTGTGCCGCAAAGTCTGAATTAACAAAATAATTCAAACTCCTTATATTTACCATTATCAACATTCCCAGAATACTAAGCAACATGCCTACATTCCAACAACGCAAAACTTTCTTCATAGTTTATCTCCTTTTACCAACCAACATTTAAACTTATGGTATGTATGTTTCAAAGCCTTCAAAATTCCATCTCTTTTACATATCTCAATAAATATTTTTATTTTTCTTTTTAGTCCTGTGCCAAGTAATTCGTTATGCAAAACTGTCCTCATATCTTGTTGAATTGAAATACTTCGTTGCTCTATTTCGTCATGCAAAACTGTTCTCATGTCTTGTTGAGTCGAAATACTTCGTTGCTCTATTTTATTCTGTAGGCAACTATAAATTATTTCTTCATAAGCTTCCGTTTTTCTGGCGTAATTCCAGAAAATATATCCATATGGTATCGATGGTATATTCCATGGCTTATCTCCTCCTGAAAAATGAATTATTTTGAAATTCTTTTCGGATAGACTATATTCTTTTTCAAATTCACTCAATACTTGAAATTCACCAGTTTTATTTTTATGATGTTGTTGAAAATTCCATATACCATCTAATATTAATGTTCTATTTTCACATACTATGTTTAATGTATCTTGATCGGGATATAATAATTTTTCTCTATTTTCCAGTTCTTTAAAACATTTTTCACGTACATGAAAGTCTTCAAATTTCTTGCAATTAATAAGTAGTAGTCCTGAATTGAAGTAATTGTAATAGTTAAAATTCAATGTATTTTCAATATAATTTCTGTTATAATTATTAATTGGATTTTTTACCGCTGCAACTAAATATTCTGAGATATTTATAGAATATAACTTTGAAACGTCCTCACATGCAATCATATCACAATCCATATATAATACTTTTTCATATTGCGGCAATATTAATGGAATATAAAGTCTATAGTACATTTCTTTGCTGAAATGAAGACATGTATAATAGTCTCTTTTTTCTATATATTCATTTACATCAATAATAGTTACTGAAAAGTTTTCATGTATTAGACGTGTAAACATATCTTTATAATGATTTTTGATTTGATCTGTAAATATATATATCGAGTATAATATATTACAGTTAGCAAATTCCATTATTGAGCTAACTGTAACATAAGCATATAAAGCATATGCATTATTAGTTGCTAACACAATTGGTATTTCTTGCATAAATCTTCCCCCATTTTTAGTTATTTAACTTAATTTAAATTTGTATTTTATATATTGCAATCGAACATAAATCCAAAACACTAACTATATCTAATTGTTTTCAAAATCATACAATTCAATATATAATATTTTTTTATTTTCTCCTTTGCATAACTTTTAACTCGAAATAATGGCAAAAAACTATCCTCTTTAACTTCATCCATTAATTCTAAAATTTCGTTATCTGAAAAATATTTTTCTCTTCTAATCCTTTTTTCTTTTTCACGTTTTTCTTTATTCTCTTCATCATCAGATATTCCATCTAGTACTCTCGCTGCAATAATATAATCCAATTTTTCAAATTTCACATTATGCGAAATAAATAAGAGATTCTTTTCATTGTCACTGCTGATTTTAAAACTTTCATCATACAATCCGTACTTATCAAATAAGCTTGCCTTTACAAACATTGACTGATGCGCCAGAAAAAAATTAAAAAAGAAATTTTTGTCAATTTTATTTGGAAAATCTTGTATAAATACTTTTCTCCCAGGTAGAATTCTTTTTTCTTTCCCATATAAAACTTCACCATTAAATTTTTCTCGTGAAAATACTTTTTCCAATACATCACAGCTATTAAATATATCCCCACTATTCATAAAGTTTATAAATTGACCTTTTGCTCTCTTTATTCCTTTATTCATAGCATTATAAACGCCATTATCTTTTTCTGAAATAAAATAATCAATTCTACTGCTATATTGTTGAATAATGCTCAATATTTCCTTACATGATCCCCCATCAATAACTATCCATTCAAAATTCTGCATCGTTTGATTTACGATGCTTTCACACGTAACATATACATCCTTATCATTATAGCAAATTGTAATAATTGTTAATTTCTGCTCTCTTTTTTTATTGTACTTGTTTCCATATGGATCTAATACATAAAATGAATTAATAATATTTTGGTTTTCAGAACAATTTAATCCATCAATACTATCTAACAAAAATTTCTCTCTCTGAGATAATTCATCATCCCCTTGTATAATTTTCATTTCTTTTTTTCTTTTATCTAAAATATTTATATCTATTTCTCTTTTTATAGATTTTACATAAATACTATTTACAGTATATAGTTTCTCCTTTTTTGCGATAATTTTCCATAAGCAAAAATCAATTGCATAATTATATTTATTTAATTCCTCCATATCTCTATTACTTAATATCTTATGTCTAAAAAAAGAAGCTTCTTGTAAAATGCAATTATCAGCATGTAGTCCAAATCCCCCCTTAATAATTAAGGATTGAGGATATATTTTCAACGCCTCATATAATTCTTTACCATTCTCATCGCAAATATATTTTTTCCCTATTATCCAATTTATCTCTTTATGATTTTCAAATATCTCTTTTACGCTTGATAATGTCTCATCAAAGTATACAGACAACGCATCCATATATGTTACTATATCACTTTGCATTCTTCTTAATGCGCTACTTACCTTTGCTCCCAAAGATTTACCTTCCTGAAAAATAAAGTTTTCAGGAAAAGTGCTTTCACAACAATAATCTTGGGTTTTAATGATATACACTTCTAAAATGTTCATTATATGCTTATTATTATTACAAAAGGTTTTCAATTCTTTCTCATTTTGTGCGAAAACAATTAATGAAATAGTCATTCTACTTTCTCCTTTATTCTTACAATACTTTTAAATATCCAAACAGATAATAATCCTTAGAATCTTTATAGTGTACAATTTTCAAAATTGGTATTAATCCAAATAGAAAAAAAGTACGGATATCTCTAAATCCCTTATAATAATAACCTAATTTTATTTTTCGATTACCCCTTAAAAGATGCTGCATTTTACTAATATATGTTTTTCCTATAGAACTATCTTTGCAAAATCCTAATTCGTAATATGCGGACAATTCTACTTCTTTTTCTAATGAATCCCTAAAAAAAATAAATTTTCCTCTCCTTTTTAACTCCTTTCTCACATATTTATGCGCTTCAATACTACACTCCATGTGATTTCCTCTTTCACTGGAAATATTATGTTCATTATTATATCTATAATGAACCATTACTTCATCTACGTAACAGATTTTATTTGCTAAACACATTGATATAATTGCAAACGCTGTGTCATTATTACATGGAAGCGATTGAAATTGTAATTTATTATCAAGAATAAATTTACGATTATACATCTTATTCCAAATACATGACCCTGTAATGCTTAATATATTTTTACATTTTTCAGGATAAATAACATTATCTAAAAAATTCTCGGTTTTTAACCAGTGATTAATTTTAATATCTTCTTGTAATTGATTATCATATTTATATGCTCCACATAGTGTAACATCTGCATTTTCCTTTTCTGCTTTAATAACCATTTCCTCTAGCATCACTTTTTCAAAGAAATCATCAGCATCTAAAAAAATTATATATTTCCCGATTGCATATAAAATACCTTCATTACGTGTTTTGCCTGCCCCCATATTTTCTTGATGAAACAATCGTATTCTACTATCACAATCTGCATACTCTTGCAGTATTTTCATGCTAGAATCTTTAGAACCATCATCAATAAGAATTATTTCAAAATCATTAAATGTTTGAGATAATAAGCTTTCAATACATTTACTGATATATTTTTCTTTGTTATATACAGGTATTACAATTGATACTGTCACCATTATTCATCCTCCCAGATTTACATTATAATATACTCGTTAATGAAATTGACTGCCGAATTCATACTAGTAAGCCACAAAAATGCAATAAGCCGGACCATAAGGATGCCAAGCGGATTTGTAACTTATACATGTGCAAGAATGGTTAAACCTTTCTTTTTGCCACATGGTATTATAACTGTCATATTTGCTCGCATATTAGCAGTACTTCTCTTGATATCGAATAATCACATGGTTTATGAATTTTAAATTTGTATCCTAATTCCCAGCTTTCAACTATTGATTTAATATAGAAGAAGTCGGCTGCATTGTGATATATACTAAGCAGTAATACAGGTCTATCTCTTTCTATGATTTTTCTTGCTCCCTTTAAAAATTTTTGTTCCGCTCCTTCTATATCTACTTTGATTAAGCCGATATTCATATCTGGATAATCAATGCAAAAATTCTCTAAAGTATTAGCTTGAACAATTTCATACTCATACTGGTCACTCATAGAGTCATTATATTCCTGACTCATAGTTTCATTAATGCAATAAGATATTTTTTCACATTTATCATTTAATGCTAATTTAACTGGTGTGCAATTTTCAATTTTATTCAATCTTAACGTCTCTTGTATTAAATTATAATTTTCTGTTATGGCCTCAAACGAATATATATGTCTTGGCTCAAGTTGTTCTAATATCAAAACAGAGTCTCCTATATAGCCTCCAACATCTAAGATATCCTTCCCTTTTATAAAATTAAGCGATTCTTTATTAAGATCTTGAATTCCATGTTTAAAATAAAAAACACTTGCCTCAAAATGTTTTACTGGCAAAAAATAATTATCATATGCGTAGCATCTGTCATTAATTTCAAAAATATGGCTTTGCATATATTTCCGCATATACTCTATTCTTTCCATTTCATCTCTTGTATATAGATCTATACCCTTACCTCCCTTTTCACGAATCATTTTTTGTCTCTGCATAATTGCAATAATAGATTTTTTATCCTCAATACTCAAACCATTAATCAAATTGAAAAATATTTCCTGAAAATCTTCTCTTTCGAAATATTCATAAAAGCTTTGTATTTTATTTATCTCATTCTCATTCCAATAAAAATAATCTTTTGTTCCTCTATCTTTTATATAATTAATTTTTTGCCTGAATTCATCTACAACTGATTTTTGTTTTTGTTTATTCTCAGTATAATTTTTATCTATTTGGTTTAACTTTTCCATGCTCTCATTTTGCTGATTAATAATTCTTTTCTGACCATTAATCAAATCATCATTCAGACATTCCAAAATTTCCTGATTCATATTATTAATTGATTTGACAAACTCTTCCTGTCCTTTCATAAATACATCAAATTTTGACTTCTGTGTATTCAACAATTGACGCAATTCCGCCTGATTCCTGTTTACTTCCTTTACTGTATCAGTTAATTGATTCAGCATTTCAGCATACAATAAATTGCCCTTTCTAAATTCCTCCGCCACATCCAAAATCTCACGATGCGTATTTTCAGTCTCTTGTATGACTGTACGCATCATAGACTCATCATTCTCTTTACTCTTTCTAAATTCCTCTGCCACATCTAAAATCTCACGATGTATCTTCTCTGTCTCTTGGATCATTGTACTTCGTAATGATTCCTCATTCTCTTCAAACTTCCTGTCCATAAATCTTCTCGATGGCGGAATTATCTTAAATATTGCATTCCTAAATCTTTCAAACATTATGATATCTCCTTCTACAATCACAACAAAACGTTATTTACTCACTTTTTTCTTAATGAAATTCTTAAAACTTCTTAATTTTCTCGGAATAAATGTGATGGTCATACCAAGTCAGTAAGAGATCGAATGTACATAATTGTAATAGGATTACGGCTTGCTTTTTCTGAGATTTGTGTCGAAATCGCTAAGGCGTCCGCCTGCTGCCAGTACATTATACTCTTCAAACGTTGTATACAGACTTTTCAGTATATCCTCAGCAGGAAATACTGGTCATCATGTTCCATGAATATCACATATTTTTCTCTGGGTTACTGTTCATTTAACATCCACGACAATTCTCCTATTATAATAAGTCGATTTCCAGATAGGCTTTATCAATGTCGTCCTGAGCTATACCAAGATAGCGCTTTGTAACTTCGTAATTACTGTGATTATAAATATCCATAATAACTACGGGAGAAACTTTTCCACTTGTCCATGCATGGTATCCCCATGTTTTGCGCAGACTGTGGCAGGAAATCTTATTGGAAATTCCAACATTTTGTACTGCTGTATTTATAATTCTCCAAGCCTGAATCCGGCTGATTGCCTTATGGGTTATATAATTACTAGAAAATATATATTCTCCGTTCCGCTGCGGATAGTATAGGTTAAGTGCATTCACAATCTGCTTATTCAAAGCAATTGTCTTTGATTTTTTTGTTTTACTCTCAGTTAATGTGATGTGGGTGAAAAATGTCTGTCTTTTCTCATCATATACATCTGTCCATTTCAGCTGGAGCAAATCGCTAATTCGTAGTGCAGTATATACACCCATAACAATTAACGTATAATTGCGGAATTGTTTTTTTTGCAAATAAAAATTTGCTAATGCTTTTAACTGTTCCTTATCCTTGATTGGTTCTGTTGCTGCCATAATAAATTATCCCTCCTTATTTGTTTGATCTTAAGTATAACGAATTGGGATAAAATAGTTAAGGATATGTAATAGTATTTATAATTTGTTACCTTTTTCCGGTAAAATATTAATGAAAAAGAGACAAATGGGAAGTGCAAGAAGAATCTAATACAATAAATCTAAAGAAATATAGCATTTTCATATATCTTTTTATTGAATTATAAGAAGATTGTTGCTAAAATA
>ERZ808037.2187-NODE-2187-length-10587-cov-3.858706_pt1 | contig 10587 bp, 6 predicted proteins | sample MGYA00380190_ERZ808037 | MGnify/ENA primary metagenome ERZ808037 (study PRJEB31490, sample SAMN06133399) | mouse gut metagenome | isolation source: J9 | host: mice | place: China: Chengdu | collected 2015-05 ...
CCTCCTTACCTCATTGTAGACTTTCGCTCACAGCCTCGAGACATACTTGGCGCGGTCGTCCATGGGAAGCTTCAGCGCGTCCATGGCCTGCTCGGCTGTCCATTTCATGCTGTCCATCAGATTCCGGATGGAGACCAGTATGGCATTTTCTCTACTTTTCGTTTTCTCTTCTTCGATTTCTTCTCTCATCAGTTCCCTCAACGCCTCACACATGCCAAAATCCCTCCTTACCTCATCGTAGACTTTCCCATTTGCGGAAATGCTGACCTGTAGAACCGCCTCCACGTTATCCCTGTCTCCCGGCTTTGTCAGCAATGACGCTTTTTGAATGAAAGCCCTGACATCTTCCTCTCTGGCATTTTTCGACAGAATGCGCAGCCCGCTGTGGGTTTCCCCACTCAGCTGACCGGTCACCACTATCTGCGTGTCGAACAGCACATTCCCTTGTATATAGTATATTCCCGGAAACCGTTCTTCAACCCATAGTCCCGCCTTTTTCAGCGCCTTCAGCAATTCCCTGGGGCAACTCTCCCGGAAAATCGATACTGTCAGCTCCTGGGCGGGAATCTGATCCACCGTGTCCCCGAATCCTTTGTACAGACATGCATAACCTATCGTCTTGTAGTAGTCGTCTATGGACAGCCCGTCCTCCGGACTTTTGTATTCTACTACATTATATCTTTTGAAAATGCGCCCGATTTCGTTCTCAATGCGTACATCCGCCAGCTTCTTTATGATCAGCAGGTCCATCCGAAGCGGCTCCTTGCTCAGATTGTATTCCCGCTGGAACGAAAGCACATCCTTATCGGAATGCAACTCCAGCTCCGCCGCACTGTAAAAACCAGGATGCCATTGAATCGCCGCTTTTTCATAGCTCAACGCCATCAGCAAGCACCTCCTGTCTGCACTTCCATTCTACCATCCGGCCCTTGGGTATGGCAAGCCTTTACGGCATAAATTTCATCTAAATTTCTCCCTAAATTTCACCTATACTGCATAACGCTGAATACTGCCTAATGTAATCATGCGATTGAACCGGTCAACGTTATGCAATCTGGTTTCGCGGCAAGTGAAATCGTTAAGCAGCTTAAATTCCAAAAAGCAAAAAACATCCAAAAAGGCTGACCTCTGAAAAGGCCAGCCCAATCGCTATAACCATACATTTTCGCCCTGACGCAAGTCCACCTCGTAGCTTTCCGTCTCCCGGCGCACGCCATCACGGCTCCAGCCTTTCAGCTTCACGCGCATCGGTTGGGGCACCTCCAGCACAAGCCCTGTCAGCTTCCCCCGGGAGAGCCTTGCGCTGACCAGGATGCCACCCTCCGTCCGAAGGCCCTGGAAAGCCACCTCCTGGCGCTCCCAGCTGTCCGGTATCGCGGGGAAGGCCTCGATGACGCCCTCCTCCCCATAGAGCAGCATTTCCTGCAGGGCATCCGCGGCGCACATATTCGCCTCCAGAGTAAACGGATGATAGGTAAATGTGGAATACCCTTCCGCTTTCTGATCCCCGTTGAGATGGAAGCCGTTGGGGGAGCAGAAATTGCGCCAGAAAATCCCCAACTGCCTGGCTGCTTCCTCCCCCCTGTGGGCTATGGCATACAGCTCAGCCATCCAACAGAAGCTGAACCCCACCCACATGTCAGTGCCCAGCTCTTCCAAATCCCGGATAGTGGCCTCTATGATACGGCGGTGTTCCTCTGTGTCATATTTCACCAGCCGCAGGGGATGGATGGCCTGTGCATGGGAATGATGGCGGTGGGATTCCTGCAGTATCTCATCCGGCGCCAGCATCAGCACGCTTCTCTCGTCCACCGCCAGAGCCGGAAGTTTCCCTCTGACAGAACGCCACGCCTTGTCTTCCCGCTCCAAAGTCTCACGTTTTTCCGAACATGATTCCACTCTCAGAAGTTTCTCCGCATATCCGCACAGGGTATCATAGAAATAGTGCAGGAAAGCCAGGTCATAGTTGCTGTTGGGCGTCACAAAGGCCTCCAGCTCATCGTCATGTATCTCCGGGGAACTGGATATGGGAAAGCGCAGCAGCCCGTCCTCCCCCTCCTCCAGCAGAGCGCCGATGCATTCCGCTGTCTCCCGGAAATAGGGATAGGCCCTCTCTTTCAGAAAACTCTCATCGCCGGTATACCGGTAATAATCGTCAAAAGCTTTGCAGAGCCACATCTGGTTCACGGGAGAAAGGCTGTACATCGGCCACCCTCCCAGCGGCTTTCCGTCAATGCTCATGACAGAAGGCAGGCACAGGCCCCCTGTCCCATAGAAATTTCGCGCAAAAGCCCGGGCCGCTTCCCTGCGGTTCCAGAGGAAGTCCACAAAGCTCTTCCCCTGGTCCAGATGGTTGGCCTTCAGATAGTGATAATAACTCATCTGGGTATTCAAATCGTTATGATAATCCCCTTTCCAGGGCGGGAGCGCGTCCTCGTCAGCCGTCCATACCCCCTGCAGAGGCATGGGATAGCAGCCCTCCCTGGAGCAGCCGGCCAGCAGATAATTGCTGATGTACCAATTCTTCTCCATGAATTTATCCGGCAGCGAAATGCTGCTTTTATCCCAGAACCCCTTCCACCAGTCCCTGTGCTCCTGAAGCAGTCCGTCATATCCCGCCTCAAGAAGCGCCAGCACATGCTCGCATGCCTGTGAGAGAGATTCCTCCGGGGAGGTGAATATCCGATACAATATATTTGTTTTACCGTCCTTTTCCTGGACGGCCATCACTATGCCATAGGAGAAATCTTCGCTGATTTTCTGTTCAAAGGCTTCCAGGTGACAGTCATTGCCGCACTCTTTCCGATATCGGACAGGCTCTTCATAAAAGACGCTTTTCAGACTTCCGTGGGAAATCCCTTTCTTTTGTTCCGCGGGTCCCGTCTTCCTGTCAGAAAGCCTTCCGAACTCCGGCGATTGTAGCTCTACCGAAAAAAGGGCCCTGGGCATGTCCACGGAAATCATGCCGATTCCTTTTGTGGCATGGACGATGCTTCTGATTCTCCGGCTTTCTGCTCTTTCCTTTTCTGCACCATCGTTTTCCGCTCTGTCCTTTTCTATATCGTACTCTTCTGCCCTGTCCTCTTCCGATTCGTCCCTTTCTGCCCTGTCCGATTCCAGCACAAGCTCCGCCTCCCCGTCCGAAAGCCGCAGACAAGATTTTATTCTATCATATCCGCCAAAGGTAAGAATGATTTTCCCCGCCGGAAGCTTCGTGGGCAGCGGACAATGGTAAGGGCTGTCGAAAATCCTCCGAATCTCATCATTGTCCCCTTCTTTTGCCAGCCGCGCCAGATTCTGATAAGTAAATTCCGGACAATCCGTCCCCGGAGCCGGTGTCTTGTCCCAGACGTCCGTCCTATCCAGGCTGAATCGCAGATGGGCGGGACTGCCCCATATCAGGCATCCCGTCTCCCCGTTTCCCAGCGGGAGCCCGCTCTCCCAGCAGGATATATTTTCCTGAAATCTCAGTTCATGCTCCATTTTTTCATTCCTCTCCATTCTTGCCCATTTCTGTCCTGTCTGGGCTCATACAGCTAAATCGCCCTGGCCTTTCTCCTCCCCGGGGGCTACCTCGCTCAGTTTATACTGCAGCTGCCGCCCTATTCCGGTTCCCCTTATGTCCCCAGAGCCATCGCTCATCCCTCTTCCAAATATAGCCCGACACTCCCGAAAATGCCGGTGGGCAGACTGGAGGCGCTTCCTCTGGTGCCCAGGGGATCCCATGCGAATTCATTGGCAATCAGGTTGCAGCTGTAGATGGACAGGGTATTCCTCCCTTCCCTCACCGCCCGGGAGATGTCGAAACGGTAAGGCTTCCAAAGCCTCTGCCCTATCTTCTGTCCGTTCAGGAATACTGCCGCGCACTCCTTTACCTGGCCCAGATCCAGCCAGAGCGTCTCCCCTTTCTTCAAGGCCCTGTGCTGGAACTCCGTCTCATATCTGCAGTATCCTGAGTACCAGCCAAGCCCCAGTTCCTTCCAGTCCTTCAATCCTGTCCTACAGGCGCGCACACGCACGGTCACAGGCGAGAGGACGCCGAACCGGGGTGCCATGGAAGAGCACTCGATGGCAAGGATGCCAGGCTCCTCCTCACATCCTTCCACCGGAATCCATCTTTCCTCCTGGCTGGCCGGTTCCGGCATGTGTTCCGTAACGGCCTCCACCAGCCGTCCGTTCAGGTACAGCGCATATTCTCCGTTCACCGGGATGGGCCTGCGCACTGCCGCCGTACCCACAGGAAGCACAAAGCGGAACAGCCTGCTCCCCACATGGTCATACAGCTTCGAACCATGCTTCAGGGAAAGCACCTCCCAGTCCCCGTCGTCAAAGCCGGGCTCCATCCAATGCTCCCACACCGTCGCTAATCGCTCTCCGTCCGCGCTTTCATAGAGCAGTTTCAGCGTTTTGCACAGCGGCAGCGACATGTCCACATAGGCCGGCTTGTCCGTATTGGCAGACATGTCTATGTAGACAGATACATCTCCCACGGTAGGCTCCTCTGTCCGGTCAGGCATCTCTCCCCCGGCAGGCTCCTCTGTCCGGCCAAGCATCTCTTCCCCGGCAGGCTCCTCTGTCCGGCCAGGCATCTCTTCCCCGGCAGGCTCCTCTGTCCTACCAGGCATCTCTCCCCAGGCATTCCTGTCAGCTATCCCCTCCAGGCCATTCGGGCAGGGCAAAAAACGGAATTCCTTAAGCTCCTGTACCATGGGAAGCTTCTCCCACTGAGCGGAGTTCAGCACATGCTCTTTTCCGAAAACCGCAGAATCCGCACTGTCCTCCATACCGCACTCCGGCATCACTGCACCGTCTTCCGTGCCGCAATCTGAAGTCATTGCGCCGCACTCCATGTCGCACCTCGAAATCGCTCCCCCGTCTTTCGTGCCGTACCCCGAAGCTGCTTCTCTGTCCTCCGCACCGCACTCCGGCATCACTGCACCACCCTCCGGAATCGTCTCATCTGCCAGCACGAAATAGTAAATTTCCTCCGGCTCTGCCAGGAAGCGCACCTCCGTCCGCTCCCCGCTTTCTGTAAATTCAGCCGGAAAGCGCCGTCCCCTGCAGTCCAGCAGCGCTCTCTCCCGATTCCGACAGCGAACGGAAACCCTATATTCACAGACCTTTTCTCCTGTGTGGGACAGCAGATACAGATCCACTCCGCCAAGCCGTCTGTGGGCCGCGTCCAGAGCCGCCTTTTCCCCGCTCTCCACATAAATATCCGCGGGCATCAACCTTCGCAGCGTCTCCGCCAGCCCCAGCTCTCCCGGGAACCGGTGCAGATGCCTTTCCAGCCTCTCCATGACTTCCGCCAGCTCCGGGTCTCCCATCCCCTTCTCCGCGCTGGCGCAAGGTCGGAACGCTTCCGATGCCAGCACTGCCAGGCCGCTTTCCGCCAGCTCCAGAATCCTTTTCCCATCCGCCAGCCTCATGGTGGACATATCCGGCAGAACCAACGCCCGGTAGCTCTCTTTCGCCACATACAGGCTGCCTCCCTCCATGCGCCCTTCCTCCAGCGCCACGTCATCCAGGATATCCATATCCAGCTGCTCGTTCATCAGGACATCAATGATGCGGTCGAACTGCTGGTATTCCTTCTCCGTCAGTTCCCTCATTTCGGAGCGGATTCCTGTGGGGGAAGTGCGGCCACGCCCGCCGCGCCCTTTGGCCTGCCAGCTGACAACCGGATAGAACACGGCGATATCCGCCACATGTGCCATCTTCCGGTTGATATAGCACTGGAGATCCGTCATGGCTGAAATCTCCCCATACATCTGCCAATAGGGATTGCAGTCAAAAAAGCTGGGGGGACATTCCGCCTTAGGATTTTCCACCGTCTCAAAGAACGCATGCGGCACCAGCAGGTTCGCTCCCGCCACGGCCAGCTGATTATAGGCCTTCTTCATATCGGCGGGCGTACATTCCCATCCTCCTAAAATCCCCAGCGCCTCGCATACCACCATTTCCTTCCCCGTCACATGAGCCACGCTGACAGCCGGTTTCAGACAGCTGTATGGCTTATATCCCAACAGGCTGTCAAGCCCCACCCACTGTTGGGCCCGCAGCGACCGGAACAGATGCCCGCAGGCAGGCCACAGCTTTGAATCCTCAAAAGTATGACCTGTCAATGCAATGCCATGGGCATCGCACCAGTCCGCAATCTGCCCCACAAAGCTTTTCGCGAACAGCCTTGTAACTACATCCCAGTAGTCGCAGCGTATCCTGGGCGTCAGGGCGTCTCCGTCAAAGAACAGATACGGCAGCTTTTCCACGATATCATAGCCCTTCTCCTCCAGGAACACAGCAGGAAGACTCCTTGTCCAGGTAAAATTGCCGCAGGCATAGGGGCTCACCTCATCATAGAAAATGGAGGGAATGGTCTCTCCGAAGAACTCCTCCAGATGGCTGTAATAGGCCTCATGGGTCACGTCGATGAACTGTCTCGTCACCTCCGGGTTCAGATAATCCACAATGCCGCCGTTTCCCTGTCTCAGGGGAGAGGGATGCCTGGTGCGCACTGTATAGATCACGAAAGCCGTCCAGTCTCCCGGCTCTATCTCCATGCGGAACACCCCATCCTTGCAGCTATAGTCCTCCACCAGCCGGCAATGACCGAAATCCAGCTCCTCCTCCGAACGGTAGGGCGCGTAACCGGCTATCAGGATGTCCTCCCTCTTCCCCCATCCCATGAACCCTTCTTCCCAGCGGTCATAGGTAAAGCTTCCGCTGGTGCGCCCGGTTCCGATGGCAATGCCCAGGGCGCAGTTCTCCCGCTCCTTCGTCAGCCGCCCTCCCGCGTTCCCGCTGGACCAGTTGAACTCGTCGTACAGATGAATCCGGTAGCCCTTTTCCCGAGCCTGCTCTGCCATCTGGCGGAAAGCGTCAAAGTAGCGCTCCGTCAGGTACTCTTGTCTGTCCATCCCGTAGCGGGGATGGGGCATGGCCTGGAAGACGCCTTTCCTGGCCATTTCCTCCATCTGGGCCGCGTAGATTTCCCCGTCCACCTCCCCGTTCAGGAACCAGAACGGCGTCTGGGCGCAATCCCTGGGGGGATTATAAAAACCTTCCCAAAATGCTGCTGCATCCATCTTATGTTCCTCCTTCACATTAAGTTATATTCTTTCGGAATCTCCACACCGCATATGTCTATGGTTCTTTTTCATCTCCGTTAACTGATTTGTCTCTATAAAACCAGAAAACAACGAATTTGTCAAGTCATTTTACATTTTAGAAAATTCCCTTGCCTTTTCCTAAAAAACACCTATAATAAAGTTACATGTAAGAAATCGTCTTCGACAATTTCAGGCAAATCCGGGATGGAAAAACCGCAGACCGCAAGAATAAGAAAGGCAATAAAATGAGAACAGTGAATATCATGAATTTCGTCAGGCAGTGCGACCCGAGGATGGAGGATTCCGAGCGCATCCTGTATGAGACTACAGCGGCACAGGTGGCGCTGGTGAAAGAGTACGAATATGAGAATACGTTCCTTCTGCAGTATGATGCCGTGATCGACCCCGCTTATCAGGAACTGTTCCGAAGAGAGGCGGATGAGCGCATGGAGCTGGGGCTTTGGTACGAGATTGTACAGCCATTGGTGGAGAAAGCCGGGCTCCCCTGGAGGGGTCAGGAGGGCTGGCGCTGGGACTGGCATGTGGTTCCCGGCTTTTCCATGGCCTACACGCCGGAAGAGCGAAAAGAACTGATCGACATCGCCATGGAGGACTTCCGCCAGATTTACGGCCACTATCCGAAAACCGTGGCCAGCTGGCTTCTGGACAGCGTCACAGTGGAGCATCTGGCCGAAAACTATCCGGTCACCGCTTTCGCCATCTGCCGCGACCAGACCAACACGGATGCCTATACCCTCGTAGGCGGCTATTTCAACCAGGCCTATTACCCCTCCAGGCGCAACATGTTCACCCCGGCCCAGACCCGGGAGCAGCAGGTGAACGTTCCCGTGCTGCGTCTGTTAGGCCCCGATCCTATCCATAACTATGACAACGAAAAGTACTTAAGCGACGAGAGCTACCTCCCTTACCACGGCTGCTATACGCTGGAGCCCGTCTGGAAATCCGGCTTCACCCCCGAAATCGTGGACTGGTTCTTCCATAATTATTTCCGGAATGAAGATCTGGGATTCTCCTACGCCCAGCTGGGGCAGGAGAACAGCTTCGGGCCTGAACTCCTCCCCGGACTGCGGATGCAGTTCGAGAAGCTGAAAAGTTGGCCCGACCTGTGTATCTGGAAAATGGGTGAGACAGGCAAATGGTTCCAAAAGACTTACCCTGACAGCACGCCTGCCACCTGCGTCAGCGCCTTGAGCGACTGGGACGGTTCGGACCGGGTTCAGTCCGTCTATTACGACTGCAAGAATTACGTCGCCAACATCTTCCGCTGCGATGGGAAAGTGTTCCTGCGCTGCCTGTACTGTTTCAGCGAAAACGTGCCGGAGAGATATCTGGACAGGCCCTGTGAGACCTGGGATGCCACATACGAGAATCTGCCGGTGGTGGACACGCTCCTGTGGAAAGGGAATGAGGGACTGGTACTGGATACCCACGGCAAATCGCTTTCTCTGGAAAAGGCCGAAGAGGGCTGCCTTGTGGTATCCTGGGGGGACAGGCAGGTGCTGTTCACGGAAAAAGGCATTCAGATCACCGGAATCCGGGAGCTGTTCCTGGATGCAAAAGGCTGCCTTGCACAGATGGATTGTCGGGAAGACCAGGTTCTGTACCGCTATGAGGGACAGGAGTATGCGCTCTGCGTAACGGGCGGAAAGTTTGCTCCCAAAAGCAGCGGCTTTTCCATCCTTTCTCCCGGCAAGGAGCTTATGCTTATCCCATTTGAGATTGCCCAGGCTACCGACCCATTCTTCTCCGAGGCCAACATGGCCTATGTGAAGAAATCCGTCCAGAAGCTAAAAGCCGGAAAAGGCACAGTCCATGAATTAATCGAGATGGAAGATGTGCCGAGGCCATTATGGAGATAAATAGCCCAGCCCAAGGGGAAGTCTGGGAATAGAAATCCGGCAAAATCAAAGAAGGGGTTCTTTATCCCAATGCTTTGCCTTTCCCCTAAATCACGGTCAGAATCCCCACCGATTTCAGGAACAGAATCACCAGCAGCACCGGTGCGATGAATTTCACCATCACCACATACAGCCCCCGCCTGCCGAACTTGTCCCCTGTCTTCTCCACCTCGTCGATGATGGCTTTCGGCTTCAGCAGCCATCCCACCAGGATGCAGGTCCCGATTGCCACCAGGGGCATGAACAGGTTGTTGCTCAGATAGTCCATGATGTCCAGAATCTGCGCCGTGGCCCCATTGGGGAGCTTCAGCTCAAAGTACCATATGTTATAGCCGAGGCATACTACAATGCCCGCCACAAGGGCCACCGCCATCTCCACAAGGGACGCCTTAAGCCTGGACCAGTGGAACTTGTCCATCAGGCTGGAGACCACTGCCTCCATGACGGAGATGGCGCTGGTCAGCGCCGCGAACAGCACCATGGCGAAGAACAGGCATCCAATCACGTTCCCGATTCCGCCCATTGCCGCAAATACCCTGGGCAGGGACACGAACATCAGGCTGGGCCCGGAGGCCTCCATCCCCTCCCTGCCCATGAAGGTAAAGACTGCCGGAATAATCATGACGCCGGCCAGGAACGCCACCAGCGTGTCGAAAATCTCAATCTGGTTAATGGAGCGCACCAGATTCGCGTCGTCCTTTACATAAGAGCCGTAGGCCACCATGATTCCCATGGCCACGCTCAGGCTGAAGAACAGCTGTCCCATGGCGTCCAGCAGCACGGTGAAGAATCCTTTCAGCGTGATTCCGCTCAAATCCGGCACCACATAGATTCGGAATCCCTGAAGCCCCGTCCTGGTGATGCCGTCCGCATCCGTATGGGAGATTGTCAGGGAAAAGACCGCAATCCCCAGCACCAGGATAATCAGAATCGGCATCAGCACCTTGGAGAAGTTCTCGATTCCCTTATTTACCCCCAGGATGATGACCACGGATACCACGGCCAGGAAGATTACCAGCATCACGATGGGGGAAAACTGGCTGGTGATGAAATTCGTAAAATAGCCGTCCTCCGCCGCCTGCATGCCCGACCCTGTGAGATACGCCAGGAAATATCTGATCACCCAGCCGCCGATCACACAGTAATAGGGCAGAATGATGACCGGCACCAGAGAGGCCACCACGCCCAAAAATCCCCACTTGGGCCTCAGCTTAGCGTATGCCGTCAGCGGGCTCTGCTTCGTCTTTCTGCCGATAGCCACCTCCGTGACGAGAAGCGTGAATCCAAAGGTCAGCGCCAGAATCAGGTAAATGACCAGAAACAGCCCTCCTCCGTCCTTCGCCGCCAGATAGGGAAATCTCCAGATATTCCCCAGCCCCACCGCGCTTCCGGCAGCCGCCAGCACAAAGCCCACCGAGCCTGAAAACGAGTTCCTCTTTTGATGTTCCATAACTTATTCCAACCTTTCTCATACATGTCTGTATTGTACCAAGCCGCTTACGCGGCGGCAAGTTCTAAAAATAGTTTCTCCTAAATTCTAAAAAAAGTAGCAGTTTTTG
>ERZ808037.2188-NODE-2188-length-10586-cov-4.998858_pt1 | contig 10586 bp, 11 predicted proteins | sample MGYA00380190_ERZ808037 | MGnify/ENA primary metagenome ERZ808037 (study PRJEB31490, sample SAMN06133399) | mouse gut metagenome | isolation source: J9 | host: mice | place: China: Chengdu | collected 2015-05 ...
AATTTGACAAAAGCATACACAGAGAAGTAGGAATGAAACATAAAAGTTTACAACTTTTTATAAGTTTTCAGTAACGGTGTTGTATATATGGGTGTCTATCTGAATCCGGGGAACAAAGGTTTTTGGGAGTCTATCCGTTCTGAAATTTATGTGGATAAAACAGGATTGATTGCAGAAACAAATCAATGCATCAATACAGAGCAGAAATTTCTTTGTGTGAGCAGGCCCAGGCGCTTTGGAAAATCCATGGCTCTGAAAATGCTTGCGGCCTATTACAGTTGCGGCTGCGATTCTAAAGAATTGTTTGCAGGACGCAGCATTGCGGGGCACCCAACGTATAAGAAATATTTGAACCGATATGATGTTGTTTTTCTGAATATGCAGCAGTTTCTGATTGAGGCAGCTTCCGGAAAGGTGACCGAATATCTGGAGCAGGAAGTACTGGAAGAATTAAACGAAGAGTATGGAACGGTTTTAAAGGGGCGTGAAATGGGGCTTGCTGCTGCGTTCCGAAAAATCTATGCCAAAACGGATAAGCAATTTATTTTTTTGATCGACGAGTGGGACTGTGTTATGCGTGAAAGGCAGGAGTCAGAAACGCTGCAAAAACAGTATCTGGATTTTTTGAGAAATCTTTTAAAAGACCAGCCCTATATTGCACTTGCGTATATGACGGGTATTCTTCCTGTAAAAAAGTATGGTCAGCATTCGGCACTGAATATGTTCTGGGAGTATTCCATGACGAACCAGTTTGCTTTTGAGGAATATACCGGTTTTACCGAAGATGAGGTAAAAGTATTATGCGAGAAATATGCTATGGATTTTGCCCTGATCAGTAACTGGTATGATGGGTATAAGTTCCGGGAGTTTCAGCATATTTATAATCCAAGGTCTGTCGTTGCGGCAATGAAAAACCGCATACTGTCAAATTACTGGACTTCAACAGAAACTTATGAAGCCTTGAAAGTTTATATGGATATGGATTTTGACGGGCTTCGCTCAGATATTGTACAGATGCTCGGCGGCGGACGTGTCAGAGTCAACATGCGGAGTTTTCAGAATGATATGCAGAGTTTCAGGATAAAAGACGATGTGCTCACACTGCTGATTCATTTGGGATACCTTGCCTATGATTCCAGAGAAGAAGAAGCGTTTATCCCCAATAAGGAAATCATTGGAGAGTTTGAAAATGCCATGAGCGTAAGTGGTTGGCCGGAAATTGTGCGCATTTTAAAGGCGTCAGACCAACTGCTGAAAGATACGCTGAATGGCGATGAGGAAAGCGTTGCTAAGGGACTTGACAAGGCGCATACAGAAGCGGCTTCGATTCTGACTTATAATGATGAAAATTCGCTGGCGTGTGCAATTGGCCTTGCATATTACAGCGCAAGAAAAGATTACAGACTCATAAGGGAGCTGCCGTCAGGACGTGGTTTTGCTGATGTCGTATTTTTGCCGCTGCCATCCGTAAAGAAACCAGCGCTTATTATAGAATTAAAGTATGATCGGTCGGCTCATGCAGCAATACAGCAGATCAAAGACAGGCAGTATACGCAGGTATTGGAAGGATATGCGGGGGAAATACTGGCTGTAGGAATCAATTATAATCGGGACAATATCAACAAACCGCACAGCTGCGTGATTGAAAGGATGGAAAAGCAGTAGAAGGGGGTGTCGGGAAATAATGGTTTATGTCCCTGCTATGTAAGAACGTTTCAACCGCAACATACAATATCCTCCATAACAGCATTGACGTATACACATATGCAGGTTATTTCTTGCGGATAGACTGCAATAAAGCGGAAGAAGGATTGAAAAAAGAAGATAAAAGTAAAGAGGAACAAAGGAAAAATAATTACAGAAGAAATAATCATAGAAGATAGAGAAGGAATGGTAACGAAAGAATAATTTATAGAAGAAATAAAAAGACTGCTGCAAAATACATCACTGTACTTTGCAGCAGTTCCAACCATTTACAGGGAATCCGATAGAGTTTGCAACTGACGGTAATTCCCGTAAATTCATGTTGTTATTCGGACTGAACAACAGCTAAAAACTCATCTACGGATTTTCCGGAAGCAACGAAAGCATCAATGATTTTCTGCTTAGCTGCCTCGTCTGCTTTTGCAGCAACCAATTTACGCTGTTTCTTTAAGTCAGAAATCTGCTCTTGAAGGTCAGCGATTTTCTGATCAATTGCCTGCATTTCCTCTGTCGGATTCAAGTTGGATTTTCTTCTTCCGCGTGGCATGAAATTACCTCCTAAAATAATGTTAGTAACCGAAAATTCGGTCCCCTATGTTTAAGAGTATATCATCTCTTGCACAGTATTTCAAGAAGTATTTATGCATTTTCATAAAAAAATTTCAATTTTTTATAAACTTAAGAAATACCGGAAAATTGGTTTTTTACTTTTACCAGTTTTTCCTTTTCAGCCTGCTGCTGCTGATACCATCCTTTTTGCGTCATCTGCTGGTAAATGGATTCCTGCATATTTAAGCTTTTATTTAATGCAGAATCAAAAGCCTGGTGAACATCTCCTGTAGAAGATTCGATGGTTCCGTGCAGATAGAGCTCACAAACTCCTTTTGTTGTCAAAAGAAGGTTTTGCATTGTACATTTTTCGTCCATGATTTTCCTCCTTTCATTTTGAACTAGTGTTTGGTTTAAATGCCTGGCTTAAAGAAGGGATGAAGTCCGTCCATGGTATCGGTCAGACCAATTTGTATAAGCTGTCAAAAATTTGCTGATGGGTGGCTTTTAATTCCTGTACACAGGAGATTAACTGGCTGTCGTTTAAACACTTCATCGCTTCATCACACTGATTTTTCAGGAACTGCTCGTGGGTCAGTGCATCTTCGATATAGGATAATTCTTTAGGACTCATTTTTCTCACCTCCGAGATTACTGTGTCCGAATTATGTGAAAGTCATACAGGGAGATTATGGACAAAAAGATTTCTTTTTTCAAAATCAGTAATCTTTAATGGATAGAAAACAGGAATATTCTATGTCTTATACAATCTAAAAATATGGAATCTTTCAATAGAATTCATTTACAGTACTTTTCCAATGATTTTGTATCTTTCCTAATCGATACCTGTTTCTATTAAAGGTGAGTTCTTATCATTAAAAGGTGAATTCTTATAAAATTTTTTGTGCATGCAAATCTCAATATCTTTTTTTGTTCCAATATTGTAGTTTTGATAAAAATAGGGCTTATTTTTGATTGCACGGATAAAATAGGTATTCCAGGAAAAAAATAATTGATTCCTCCTTCTTTCAATGTCGGATTCCTCATATCTTCCATCATGAACTTCCCGCTTGGCGTATCGCTGCGGTAAGTGCCATTTACATACAGTATGTGCGAATCGTCCTCAAATCTTTCCACGGTTTTTAAAAAGCACCATTCAATCGAATAGAGCGCCAATTCTTTTCCCATTACATCAATGCCATATTTGGTTAAGGTCATTAAAAAGAGCATTGTGCTATAAAAATGACCAATGTAAAATAAAATTAGCGTGTACCTGAAAGAAAATTGCCGCAATTATCAGGCTTTTACGAATAATAAATCACAAATGAGGAGAGAACATGATAAATTTCTGTGATATGATAGACAATGAAAAAGCTATGTCTAAATTTGAAAAAATATATCACAAATACAGAAATACCATGTATTATGTAGCGTATAGTTTAACGAAAAATGCCTATGATGCAGAGGATATTGTTGAAGATTCTCTGGTAAAAGTGATTGAAATGCTTCATAAAATTGATGAGGATACGATTGATCAACAGCGTTGCAAAAATTTAATGATTACCATAGCCAAGAATACAGCAGTTGATTTTCTTCGCAAAATGAACCATGAAGCTGTACCCTTAGAAACTATTGAAGACACTGAATTCATTCCGTTAGAAATCGGCCCGGAAGAAATGTTGATTAAGGTAGAAGATTATAAGAATTTAGCCGAATGCATTAATAAGTTGGGTGATATCTATAAAGATGTTTTATATCTGCGAATTTTTCATCAATTATCATCAAAGGAAGCAGCAAAGATACTGAATGTCAGTGAAGCTAATATCAACACTCGTTTAAAAAGAGCAAAACGAATGCTGTACCAAATGTTAAAGGAGTATGATTGATGAGCAGAAATCTGGATGAAAAGAAAAGCGATTATCTTTTGGAATTGGCTCTTGAAGAACAGTTGGAAAATGACGAGGATATGCGCCATTGGGAGCAGTTAGAACAGGAAAATCTCCCACATGAGTTTTCTGAACAGCATAAGAAAAGAATGCGGAAGATTTTCCGGAAGGCAAAACGGATAGAATTTTATAAAGAGCACAGGAAACGGATGGTCAAAATAGCAGCCAGTTTCCTTGTCATTATCTGCGCAAGCGTGATTACGGTGACGCAGGTAGAAGCATTTCGGATGCCGTTGTTGGATTTCTTCTATCAAGTAAAGGAGAAATCTACGTTTTTTGGAGTTTCAGCGGATAGTGGAGGGAAACTGACGAAGAATTTTCAGGAATATGAGCCTACATATAAGCCGGAGGGGTTTGTTGTTACGGAGGTTCGGGAGGATGCGGATAGATTTTTTATACAATGTGACAACGGAAAAGGTAATATGTATAAATTCTGTTTTTTTAATAGTATTAAAGGATTTGCATTAGATACAGAAAAAGCAGTGGCTTTAGATATAGAGATTAATGGATGTAAAGCATCTGTTGTTGAAAAGGAAAATAAAACTAAAATTATTATGTACAAAGAAAATCTTATATTTTATATAGAGGGAATACTATCATATGATGAAGCCTATAAAATAATGGAAAGCATTCCACAAGTTTAAGCATATATTTGGAATAAATGTAGATATGATTGTCATATTTTGCCATTTTTTGCGTATAATACTTGAGAAAAGTATAAGGAGGAGTGGTTATATGAAACGTTTAAAATCTCAAATTTTATTAATGATGGCAATAGTAATGGTAATTTTATCTTCAATTAGTGCATTTGCTAATGATGGAATTGCACCTCGTTGGTCTTATCTTTGGATGATTAGTGCAGATATGAATGTAACAAGTTATAATGCTGCTACGGTACATGTTGAAGCATCTGCTGATCCAACAGAAGCAGATGAGTTAAAAGTGACTATAAAATTACAACAGTTTGATGGAGATTGGAAAAATTATAAAATATGGACAGAAGATGTAAAAGATGATTTTGCCACATTAAAAAAGCAGACTGCTATCCCAAAAGGCTACAGCTATCAAATTGAAGTAACTGTTAAAGCATATAAAAACGGTAAATTCCTGGAAAGTGCTACCGAAACATTTGATTACGGGTTTTATCAATAATTTACCAATAGATTTACTACATAGAGAAAGTTAGTGGGGAAAGCTATTAGCCCTCAAGCCTCATTAACCAAAGTACAAAAGCTAAATAGTAAAGAATAATCCCTGTAAGAGTTCATCTAAGTTTACATAATTGGATTCTTACAGGGATTGTTCTATATTATTAACAAATAGGTACTTTATATTTTAATTATTTGTGAATTATGATTACTAAAGAACATCTCAAAAAATCTAATCAAAGGAATTTCATTGATTTGTTCATATGTTTATGGTAAAATAATTTAAGCTTATGAACAAAAATATATTTACATTCATGATAAATAAGAATAAAAGGAGAACTATAGGATGACTGATGCGCAAAATATGCGTTATAGAGATATACTGATTGCTCCAATTGAAGAATGTGCTAACTATATGCCTAAATTTGGACATGGACGAATTGGGGGATTTTCACTTGCTGAATTTCAAAAATTATATAGTTCAGATGCATTTTATCAATGGTTGGGACTGGATAATCCATTAATGTATTCTGCACACAAAGCAGCAGGGGGTATTACCAGCGTATATCGTCAGATTGGAATTGGATGTGAGCGCCTTGTGAGAACCATTTTTATGGATTATCTTGGCTTTGATACAAATGATGTTGTCTGGTCATATAAGATTACAGGCGTAAATGGGAAAGAGCGTACATTGTCGCTTGATGGAAGAATTATCCCTGAGAAGATATCTAATGTAAAGATCAGAGAACGCTGCAGCAGTTGGATGATGCAAGTAGCGGATGAACTTGGATTGGCTGTTCCTGTTCGTCAGGCAGTAACGGGGGTTGTTTTTGAAATTCGTCAAGGTTACAAGAGCAAAGATTCTAAGCGGCAAAATGCGGATATTGCTAATGCGGCCAATGCCTATGCAAATGGCTATATTCCATGTCTTATGGTGATGTCGGCACAAATTGATGAAGATATTGTTGCTCGGTATTATGTGGCAAAGTGGGCTATACTTCAGGGCTATATCGGAACATCTTCAATAACTTCAACTTTTAGTTTTTTTGAACAGGTAATAGGTTTTGATTTTGTTCAGTTTATGAATGATAACCAGGAGTATTTCAGGAAAAAAATTCAATTTGTTCTTGAGCAATTGATGAGGGCGGGATAAATGTGTAAAGAAAAAATCGTTCAAAATGCACAATATACATTTAAGTATAATTTATCTTTGGGAAGACATGGATGGTTACGCCTTACACCTGCATATTCTGTCCGTTTGGTTGAAGAGATACTTTCGGGTCTGGATAATTTGCCTAAATGTGTTATGGAACCATTTTCTGGAACTGGAACGACAGAACTTGTATGTGCCAGTAAAGGAATTCCCTCATTTGCATTAGAAATTAATCCTTTTTTGGTTTGGCTTGGAAATACAAAGCTGAAAAATTACTCAGAGGATGAAATAAAAGAATTCTTGAGGATTGCAAATGAACTAATAGAAGGAATCGATTCTTTTGCCCCTTCAGCTTTACCTCCTATCTATAATATTCATCGTTGGTGGGGAACACAACAAGCTGATTTTTTAGCGAGAATAAAATCTTCGATTCAAATGGTTTGTAATGTACAAATACGTCAGTTATTAAATATTGCGTTTTGCCGTATTATTATTGAGTTATCTAATGCTGCTTTTAATCATGTTTCTACATCATTCAAGGAATCCAATGATTCGTGTTTTTCCAGGGAACTTGCTAAGGAAAATTATCTGTCGATTTGCAAAAACATTGCTCAAAGTGCGAAAATTCAGCTCCTTGTTCCCACGGAAGTTATGATGCATGATGCAAGAACTATTCCTAAAAAATATCTTCATACATATGATATGGTAATCACTTCTCCGCCATACCCGAACCGTGTTTCTTATATCAGAGAATTACGTCCATATATGTATTGGCTAGATTATCTTGAAACATCGGAACAGGCTAGTGAACTTGATTGGCGAACGATAGGAGGTACGTGGGGAAAGGCAACGAGTTTATTGGCTTACTGGAAGAGTAATTATTCTTTGCCGAAATATGTCTATGATATCGCAGATAAGATTTCTCAGGCAGATAATAAGTCTTCTGGTTTGATGGCGAATTATGTTTTAAAATATTTTGAAGATATTAAAACACATTTAACAGCGGTATATTCTGGATTACTACCTGAAGGGAGAGTATTTTATATTATTGGCAATTCAAATTTTTATGGGATAACCGTTCCGGCTGAGTGCATATATGCTAATATAATGAGTGAAATCGGTTTTCGTAATGTTAAATATGAAATTGTCAGGAAGAGAAATTGCAATAAGCAATTGTATGAGTTTGTAATATCGGCACAAAAATGATAAAAGGTGAAATCGATTGATATTGGAATTTCATTAATGAACTAAGATAATAAATTATAACAAATATTGGAATAATAAAAGTATATTCCTACAAAAAAATAAAAAAAAATTGTCAACAATCCACAAAAAAAGCCAAACCACAGAAAAAACATTGACGTATCTTCAAAAAAGGACTATCATCTACTTTGGCGGATAAAAGTGTAAAACTTCAACTTGCTAAAGTAAATGAGAGAAGCAGGTAAAGCAAAAGTACACCCTAAAATCCTTTCGCCAAACCTGGAGGTAAGAAAATGTTGATTAAAGTTTGTATGCTGGTTGTTTTTTTCGGAGTGATGGTAGGTATTGGGTTTTACTGCCGCAGACATGCCACCGATGTTAATGGATTTGTTCTGGGCGGGAGGAATGTAGGGCCGTGGCTTACGGCGTTTGCCTATGGTACTTCTTATTTTTCCGCAGTAATTTTCGTCGGTTATGCAGGGCAGTTTGGATGGAAGTACGGGATTGCTTCGACCTGGATTGGTATTGGCAATGCGGTGCTTGGTTCGATGCTGGCCTGGATTGTTCTTGGACGGCGTACCAGGGTTATGACGCATCATTTAAACAGTGCTACGATGCCGCAGTTTTTTGAGCAGCGTTTCCAGAGCCGGGGGTTGAAAATCGGTGCTTCGGCAATTATTTTTATCTTCCTGATTCCTTATACGGCTTCGCTTTACAATGGTCTTTCCCGTCTGTTCGGTATGGCGTTTAATATTGACTACACGGTTTGTATCTTTGTTATGGCTGTGCTGACCGGTGTTTATGTGATTGCCGGGGGCTACATGGCTACGGCAATTAATGATTTTATTCAGGGGTTGATTATGCTGTTTGGCATTGCTGCGGTTATTGCTGCCGTATTATCCTCGAATGGTGGATTCCTTGAATCCCTGAACAAGCTTGCTGCAATTGAGGACGCTTCTGCTTCCTCACAGCCGGGGGTATTTGCCTCCTTTTTCGGCCCTGATCCTTTAAATCTTCTGGGCGTGGTTATCTTAACTTCTTTAGGAACCTGGGGGCTTCCGCAGATGGTGCAGAAGTTCTATGCGATTAAGAGCGAGGAAGCTATTGATAAAGGAACAGTGATTTCTACCCTGTTTGCCGTGGTGGTATCGGGCGGATGCTATTTCCTCGGCGGTTTTGGACGTCTGTATTCGGAACAGGTGGATTTAGCGGCGGGCGGTTTTGATTCCATTATTCCGACCATGCTGTCGAATTTATCCCCGCTGTTAATCGGCCTGGTGGTTATTCTTGTGTTATCGGCGTCCATGTCTACCTTATCTTCCCTGGTTATGGCTTCAAGTTCTACCCTGACCCTGGATTTTTTAAAGGATACATGCATGAAGGATATGGATGATAAAAAGCAGCTGTTTACCATGCGGGCATTAATTATTGTATTTATCGCTGTTTCCGTGGTGATTGCCATTATTCAGTATAAGAGCAATATTACGTTTATTGCCCAGTTAATGGGTGTTTCCTGGGGTGCGCTTGCCGGGGCTTTCCTGGCTCCGTTCCTCTATGGACTTTACTGGAAGAAGGCGACGAAGGCAGCCGTGTGGACGAGTTTTATCTTCGGCTCCGGCCTGATGATGCTCAATATGCTGTTTCGCAGCAGCTTCCCCGTGCTTTTACAGTCGCCCATCAATGCCGGTGCAGCCGCGATGCTGATTGGTCTGGTGCTGGTTCCGGCGGTAAGCATGTTTACCAGGAAGCCGGAGGCAAAGCTTATCGAGGATGTATTTGCCTGCTATGATGTGAAGGTATATGCGAAGCAGAAGAAAATTCTGGGAAATTAAGACTTTTTACTCTATGCCTGTTTCCGGAAAACCAAGAAGTTATCGCTTTAAACCTGACAGGGTCCGCCGAAAACGGGCCCTTAATAGTTGTCCGCTGCTTTTCCCGGCCTCACTGCAGCACCCTTGTGAACCATAATTTTTATCACTTCAACGCATTAAATGGATAATATTAACCCTAGTCAAAGCAATAAAAATATGATAAAATAACAAAATATCGGGGTTTAAAGATACATCCCAAAGTACGAACATAAGAAAGGTGGAATTATATTGATGAAGGAAGATGGAGTACAGCAGATGATGCTGGGCAATGCAGCGATTGCCAGAGGTGCCTATGAGGCGGGAGTGAAGGTTTCCGCTGCCTATCCGGGAACCCCAAGTACAGAAATCAGTGAAAATATTGTAGCTTATAAAGATGTGATTTATTCGGAATGGTCGCCGAATGAGAAAGTTGCAACAGAGGTCGCTATTGGCGCTTCCATCAGTGGGGTTCGCGCTTTGGTGTCGATGAAGCATGTGGGGGTGAATGTCGCCGCCGATCCCCTGTATACGATTTCTTACTGCGGGGTGAACGGCGGTTTGGTGCTGGTTGCCGCGGATGACCCGGGGATTTACAGTTCCCAGAACGAACAGGACAGCCGTATGGTTGCCCGGGCAGCCATGGTTCCGGTTTTGGAGCCGTCGGACAGCCAGGAGGCAAAGGATTTTACGAAGCTGGCGTTTGCATTTTCGGAAAAATACGATACGCCCGTGATGGTCCGCACGACAACCCGCCTTGCCCATTCCCAGGGGCTGGTGAGCCTTGGCGAACGGGAAGAGGCTGCCGATAAGCCCTATGTCAAGGATATCCGCAAAACGGTAATGATGCCGATGAATGCGATAAAGCGCCATCTGGCGGTGGAGAAGCGCTTACATATGATGGCAGAAGATGCCAATACGATGGAAATTAACCGCATCGAATACCGGGATAAGAACATCGGTGTGATTACCAGCGGAATTCCCTACCAGTATGTGCGGGAAGCTTTGCCTGAGGCCAGTGTGTTAAAGCTTGGTC
>ERZ808037.2189-NODE-2189-length-10580-cov-4.193754_pt1 | contig 10580 bp, 2 predicted proteins | sample MGYA00380190_ERZ808037 | MGnify/ENA primary metagenome ERZ808037 (study PRJEB31490, sample SAMN06133399) | mouse gut metagenome | isolation source: J9 | host: mice | place: China: Chengdu | collected 2015-05 ...
ATTCCGATATAATCGCCCTCCGCCAGTACCGCCTCGTCCGTGAGAAATTCCCGCGTCCCGCCGTACGCATCCTCTCCCGTCTCCTGCTTCGCCGTATCAATCAAATAGGACTTTGACTCGTCGCCGGAATATATGGTAACCGCCATTTTTGTCTGATTGCTGTAGCAGTAGTTCCCATTGTGATAAAATCTCCTGATACTCCATGATAAACCTTCGTACGGATATCCCGCCCGCTCGGCAACAGAATCCATCACTAGACGGTACTGCTGTGTCCCCTGCGCGTCGTACACATAATATTTCCCGTTGGTATCCTCGAATAATTGGATTCCCGTGTGCACATAATATCCTTTATAACAGGCTCCAATCGGATAGAATAAATTGGTGTCTCTGCCGCTGGTCCCATTGACCACAACAGTAGAAGCCTCATCCCGTTCCTGCGAACGGTTAGGATGGCGGAGGATATCCCGTTCCATAAAAATATCATCCACTGTTCCGTCCTTGGAAATTCGGTATTCCGTGTACTCATTTCCACTGCTTGAGAAAGCGTACCCTTCATTGAAGCCGACCGCTCCCGCCTGTTCGTCCATATCTTCCCCATCAGACGTAAACACCGCTGTGCCGTTTAGATTCACATAGCCGAAATGGTACATCATATCCTCGCCGGTCTGCGTCCACAGCACAATGCCGTCGCTGACTGCCTTGATCGGCTTATCCGTCTGAAAAAGCTCATTTCCCTCTCTGTCAAAGACTCTGAAATCCCCTTCTTTTCCGAAAAAGGTCTGTCCGTCATCATTGGGCGCCGTACAGGCGTAATCGTATTCGATCGGTACAATGACCTGATCGTCATAGGTGACAAGTCCCCATTTACCCCCGGTAGAAACCACAATGATGCCGTCTCTGCCCAATCCCATCTGCTCGTACTTCCCGGAGATCGCAAGTTCCTTATCCCCTGCCGTTTCTTCTGCTGCTTCAGTCTCCGCTTCCACAGCCTCATCGTTGGTCTCCTCCTGCATCTGCTCATCGCTTTTTGCCTGTGCTTCCTGCGGCTGTATCGGTTCCTGCTGCAGCTGCTGCACCGGTTCCGGTTCTTCCTCTGATGACCGGAATACAAGCGCGCCGATCATAGCGGCTGCCCCGAGAGCCACCGCCGCTCCAATCAAAATCCTGCCTTTTATGCCGACCTTCGCCAGACCGCCGCGTTTCGATGCGCCGCCCTGATTTCCTTCTTCCACGCGGTTTTCCCTCGCGGTATCTCTCAATTCTTCCGACATGGGAACGGCTTCGCACGCCTCTGCCTCCTCTGCAAGAAAGAGCAGCATAAACGGCGCCAGCGTATAGAGTTTTGTGTCCTTCTCTTTCTCCAATGCCAAAATCTCTTGTTTGATCTTCGCCTTGGCACGATTTAAGTGGGACTTCACCGTATTGACCGGAATGCCCAGCTCTTCAGCAATCTCCTCCTGTCTGCGTTCCTGATAATAATACGCGATGACACACAACCGCTGCATATCGCTCAAGCCGTCAATGATCTCCCGGATTAGGCGTCTCTTTTCCCTATCCTGCAGAATGGACTCGGGTATAAAAGCCTCATCGTCCGCAACAGAAGCGATCAGTTCCTGTCCATCCTCTCCTTCATTCGTAAGGATCCACTTATCCGCCTTCTTAAAATAAGCACAGCAGCGGTGTCTGGCAATCGACGCCGCCCAGCTTAAGAAATCCTCCGGGCTGCGCAGCTGCGAGATATTTCTCGTAATATCCAGATACGTTTCCTGCAGCAAATCTTTGGCTGCATCTTCGTCCCTGACCAGATGTTCTATACAGACATAAAGATATCTGTGAGACATCTCATAGACTTTATCAAATGCCTCCCTGTTTCCGCTCTGATATTCCCGTACTGCCGTTTCCAGTTCCGTCGGTGTCTTCATCGATCGTTTCCTCCTCATAGATGTTTCGCGCCGCATGGCTTTCCCACTTACTGTACCACTATCCTGTTTCTCCCGCTACGGCGCCCGATAAACATTTCTGTTTAAGATTGTAAACTTAACAGTTACCTTCCCGCCGTATAATCCGGTCCCGGTCACGGTCACGCTGCCCTTATTCTTACCTGCCGCCACATTTGCGCCGTATGTCAGGGTGTAGTCGCCTGCCGCTCCCGTTTTCTCCGTCAGCTTTGTCAGCTTATACCTATCGCCTGTCAGCGTTGTCTCGTCTGTCACCTTATCTTTCTTCGCCGCCTTAACAGCACTGACTTCTCCAAAGTAAACCGTCACACTCGGCGTCACCTGCTGTCCCTTATACGTGGTCTGCGCCGCCTCGCCAGACACCACCACATACAGGTTACTGCCTGTCAGCTTCGTCCGGTAGAGATTCAGGTATACCGTGATCGCCTTATTTTCATCTGTCTTGTAGCCTTTTCCCGCCACCGCCTTGATGACTGCCTTGGGAGCCGCCTGCTGTATGTCTTCCCCGGCTGTGCCGCCGTCCTCAGCATTGGCGGACGTTCCCGGAGACTCCAGTTTCTTCAAATAGCTGTCCACAGCCATCTGGCTGCAGTTCACATATTCCACCGTATAATCCTTATTGTTAGACAGCGTCTTCTTGCCGTCCTTAATGGTGATCTTAGGCTGATACACATAGTCGTCCTTTTTCCTGTCATTGAACGCAACCGACGCGGCGGACACAGCCAGATTCGCTGCGCCCTGCTCCATTGCCGCCTCGCTGATGGAAAAGGTAACTTTCAGGCTGCCCGTATAGTTCCCTTTTCCCGTGAAAGTCATGGTCGGAATCTTAGCAGGCTGATTCGAGGACGCCAGCACCGTATTGTTCGCATATTTTACCGTGTAGTCCGTTCCCTCCTTCAGCACAACGCCTGTCTTTTGCCCTTTCCCGTCAACCAGACTCAGACAGATATGACGGGACGGTTTTGCCCCCTCTCTCGTGTACGTCACCGTGCCGTTTAAGCCATAAGTTGGAACTCCCTTGTTGTCCTTGACCGCATCCGAGAGACTGTACTGCCCGTTCTCCGCGCTTACCGCTTCCACTTTGACAGACTTACTGTCCGCCAGCGGCACCGCACTGATCTTGAAGGTCTTATTAAACTTTCCGCTGTAACCTGACTCAGGTTTCGCCGTAAAGGTCATGGTCGCGGTTCCCTTTTTGATATTATTCTTGTAAGTGATGGTATAGTGCCGCCCGTAAACGAGCGTTTTCGCTTCCGGATTCGCAGTCGTCTTCTTAGTCGTGAGGGTCACCTTATTCTGGGTCACGGCATACCCTGTATAGGGCATATTTGCTCTAAAATCATTCTCGTTCGGACTATTCTGGTCATACGCCTTCACATCTATGGTGTTCGCCTTGAATGCTGCCCCCGTGATCTTGAATGTGACGCTCTTGCTGCCCTTATACTCTCCAATACCATTGACCGTCATGGTGGCTGTTCCCACCGCTTTGTTGTTGACGTAAGTGATGGTATAATCCCTGCCGAAGAGTAAATACGTGTTCCCCTTCTTCACCGTAAAGAGGTCGTTTCCGTTTGCCGCCGGGGCGCTGTTCTCCCATTCACCCTGCGCATTTACCGCATAGTATTTTCTACTTTTACTGTCATAATAGCCGGGCGTCAGCCTTACCGCCCTGCCTTCGTCATAAAATCTGTTTTTCTGGTTCTTACCAACTGTGACGGCAGCATTTTTTATCAGTTTGTCCGCATTCGTCACATAGACCGTTTCCCTTATCTCGCCCTTATAGTTTCCCTTTGCTGTTACGACCATTTCAAAGACGCCGCTGTAGCCCTTAGGAATACCGGGCAGCGTGTACCTGTTTTTATTGTCAGTCGTCCCCGAAACGCTCCATGCGCCGCCGTCCGTACCCCTTACCGCATTGCCGTCCGCATCATACGCAGCGGAGGAAGTCAGGGTTACCGTAAAGTCCGTACCAGCCTTCATCGCCTTCTTATATTTCAGAGACGAGAATGGTTTCTGCTCTTTTTTCTTATTGGTCACAAACTGATCCGTATATTTCAGGGTAACGCCCGTCGCCGCGCTCCCCTTGCCGTCTCCAATGGCTGCTTGTCTGATATGGAAATTCCTGTAAACCGTGCCTGTGTGGTTGCCCTTGCCTTTGATCTCCACATAGGGCAGTTCCCTGCTGAACGTGTTTGCATTCCCATCCGCAGCCTCAAGACTGTCGGAAACGCCTCCCGCAGCATCTTTCTGATCCACATTCACATTGTTCACATATTTGACCGTATAGTCCCTGCCGGATTTAAGCAAAGTACCGTTCACGTCAAAGACCGCAGGCACCGGTTTGATCGCATTTCCAGTGTAAGTCTGATCCGGAATTTCCTGAATGGATATACCGCCCTGACTTGTCTGCGCCCTCCAGCGGGCATACAGCGTGATATTTTCCTGCACGGTGTCCGTCGTGAAGTTCCATGCCTTTGTACATGCCTGATCCTTGTACCAGCCCTCGAAGACAAAGCCATCCGCCGTAGGCACAGCCGGCACGGTAATCAACTGCCCGGAACGAACCGAAACCGCCGAATCCGTTCCATGTCCCATCATATCAAAAGTAACTTTATAAATCACACGCTCTTCCGCAACCGTAAGCGTACCCGGAAGATAGCCGTTGTCTCCTACCGTATAGTTCCCACCTACATTTGCGCTGCCCGGCGTAACCATGTAAGTCCCTGTCTTGTCGGTGCTGACTGTCGCCGTATTTCCCGCCGCATCCGTATACGAGAAGGTGATTCCCGTCACCTTTTCCTCGTCACCGTTATAGAAGCCCGTCATTTCACAGGCAAAAGTTTCCGGCACAGCATCGCCTACCGCAATCGTGGTATCCTCCACCCGGATTGTTACCTCTGCGGGCGTTATGGTAAAGGTTTTTTCCACCGTCCCGCTGTAGATGCCGACGCCATTGACGACCACCGCCGCGCTGCCCGCATTGACATTGTCTTTATACGATACGGTATAATCCGTACCGAAAGTCAACGCGTCGCTCGTGCCGCCTTTCAGCGTCACCGTGGGAGTCGGCTTCTGCTGGCGGCTGTTGTAGACATAAGACGCTTGCGGCAGCGTAACCTCCACGCTGGAATCGCTCATGGCAAGGGTCACTGTCAGTTCGATCTCCGCCGTCAGCGGCGTATTTGTATCAGACTCCGTGTAAGTCACAATCAGCTTCTTTTTGCCCGGTGTGGACATATCGATCTCTGACGCGTTGGTTGTAAAACCTGTGGTAAGCTTCTGGATCGTTCCCTGCGCGCTGCAATAATTTACCGTAATGTCATCCACATTTATCTGATCGCCGCACTGATAAGCCGTCTTTTTCTTTGAGGCGGTAATTGAGGCGGTGACAGTCGTAGTCGGCTTCGTCTTCGTGAGAATTACGCTGTAATTCAGATTCTGCGGCAGTTCCTTGACCGACGTGCCATCCGCCTTGTACCATGTCTCCGCCGTAAATTTACCATCCCAATAATACCCAAGCAAAACCTGATACTTTAGATTTTGAGGTGTATAGATGGTTTTCAGCCCCGCATTTTTCCAATCCGGCAGGAAAGCGTCCACACCCGCCTCGTCCTCGATATTGCTAAGATCAAAGTTGCTCACATCCAGAACTTCCAGTGAAAAACTGCTATTGAACATCCCGCTCACATTGGTTACACTGGATGTATCAAAGCTGCTTACATCCAGTTTGGTTCTGTAATAGTTTTTTGCAAACATATCATTCATAAACATCACTTTGGAGGTGTTAAAACCGCTCAAATCTATGTCTGCATTGTTAAACAGAAACATTCCATTCATATCTGTCACATTGGATGTATCAAAACTGCTTAAATTTATACTTTGCATAGCAGAACAGTTACTGAACATCCCACTCATATCCGTCACATTTGACGTATTGAAATGATGCAGATCCAGATTTTTTAACTTTGAACATCCGGAGAACATGCCACTCATGTTTGTTGCTTTTGATGTATCAAAGCTGCTTACATCCAACGTTTCCAGATATTCATTATCGGAGAACATACCGTCCATATTAGTCACTTTCGACGTGTTGAAACGACCCAAATCGAGACTTTTCAGTCCGGTATCCGTAAACATAAGGCTCATATCTGTCACATTAGACGTATCAAAGTTACTAAGATTCAATTGTCCCAGATTCACGCACCCTGCAAACATTGCCGACATGTCTGTTACTTTTGAGGTGTCAAAGCCGCTTACGTCAAGGCTCTTAAATCCTTTGCATTTACCAAACATTCCGTACATATTCGTAACCTTCGAAGTATTGAAAGCACTGATATTCAAGGTTGACAGTCTTTTACAACCGTAAAACATCACTCGCATATCTGTCACGGTTGACGTATCGAAATTCTTCAGATCGACTTGTGTCAAATTCTCACATTGATAAAACATATACGACGCATCTGTCATTCCCTTTACATTGATTTCCGCAGACTTAACAGACTGCGCGTAATCATACCACGGCACATATCTATATCCCCACCGATCATGTTCGGTATTGGTAACCTCCCCGGTACCTTCCACCACCAGTTTTCCGTTCTTATCAATATACCACACCGTATCGGAGCCGTTCTCCTTATATTCGCCGGACGCAATCGCACCCGCAGGCACTTCCGTAGTTGAAAGCAGGCTGTTTCCCTCCGCATCAAGTTTCCCGGCAGTCTCAGCCTTGATTTCCCCTTCCTCGGGCATCTCTTCCGGCGTCTCTGTCTCTTCCGGCGTTTCCGTCTCCTCCGGGTTCTCCGGCACTACATCCTCACTGGGCTCCTGCGGCGTATCGCCGCCCTCTTCCGGGATCTCGGGTGTTTCCGGATTCTCCGGATTCTCTGGATTCTCTGGATTTTCCGGGATTTCCGGATTCCCGGGCTGTTTCGCTCCCTCGTCTCCCTCTTCTCCCGCAGGCGGATTCTCTGGGGCAGAGTCCTCCCCTGTATCTTTGTCCTCACCGTCAGGCTGCTGCCCGGACTCCCCGCCCGGATTTCCCGCAGGGGCAGATCCCTCCTGTATTTCCTGACCGCCGCCCTTGTCTCCTTCGACTGTCGGCTCACTCTGTACAGACGGCTCGCCCGCCCAAACGGTAAGCCCTGTCGGTATGATGTTCGCAGCACATAACACCCAACAGATCAGTATGGTCAATATTCGTTTTTCCCTCCTCTTGTTTCTTTTCACAATTCTGTTCCTCCTGTTTTTTTAAGACAGATACAGACGCGTTACATGTCTGTATCTGTCACAATAAGGGATACGGTTCTGTATCGTACTGCATACAGATTATTGCTTGTCAACCCGGCATATTTATCTTATAATGTCTTTGTGTGTATCGCAGACATAGTCTGTATTGTGCGGCACTTGCCTGCCTCACTTTGCCCGATATCGTTGGCGCGATATCGGGCGATGCACCACTTTTGTTCTTGCCGGGTCTTTCTGCCGCCGTTCCCAACTACTGATACTTATTCCCCTTTTTTACCAATTTTCAGCCTTCTGTTATAAAAGAGAGAGTCTGTGCCAAAAAAGTTGCAGCCATTTCACAATTTTTTTATAAAATGGCAAAAAAAGACTGCAGTATCGCAATGCAACCGCAGTCTCTCGACTCCGATCTCCCACCGAGCGCTTCCGGGGCGCCAGAATACATTCTGACGCCGGGGAAAGCTCCGTGAGAAATCAAGAACGGGGTGCAAATGCGCTTCCACACTTACACCCCGCTATATTTATGGGTACGAAGGGGACTGCATGACTGCAGTCTTTCCTTGTCTTGTGTGGCACTTGCCTGCCTACCCGTCGATCCTGTTGGCGCAGTTTCGATCGGTACACCGCTATGTTCTTGAAATCTCGTATATATTTTATCATACCAGTTCTGCCGACGCAAGCGTTTTTGCATAAAACCCACCTAAAACCCACCAATATGAACACTGTCTAAACTGAACAGTAGGTGCAACCAAATTTAATGACATTGGGTGCAGGCTCGGTTCCTTTGTTGCGTTATCACTAAAAAACACGTCCATAAATCAGCATTTTGTCAAGTATTCCAATCCGCATAAATCAGTTATACTATATACGCGATAGCCATGAGCAGTGCATATCCAGAGGATGAATGGAGCGGGGAGCTTGCTCACCGAAACATTTATCCGAATGGATATATAGGGCGAAGCCCGCGAACGAGAAAAGCCGAAGGCTTTTCGAGTATGCACTGCAAAAGATACCAAACTCAAAAAGGAGAACCCACATGGTCGAATACGAAAAAATCAAAAAAATCCCCTACGGCGGGGACTACAACCCGGAACAGTGGCCGGAGGAGACATGGGAGGAGGACATGCGTCTGTTAAAGCTGGCGCACATTGACATTGTCACTCTGAACGTCTTTAGCTGGGCGATGTTACAGTCCGACGACGATGTCTATCATTTTGAAAAGCTGGACAAGATTATGGAACTGGCGAAAAAGCACGGCATGAAGGTGTGCCTTGCCACCTCCACCGGGGCGCACCCCGCATGGATGGCGAGAAAGCATCCCGATATCCTGCGGGTGGAGGCAAATGGCATGAAGCGCAAATTCGGCAGCCGCCACAACTCCTGCCCCAACAGCCCTACTTACCAGAAATACGCCGCGGCACTTGCCACAAAACTGGCGGAGCGTTACGGAACATATGACAATCTGGTAGCATGGCACATTTCCAACGAGTACGGCGGGGAATGCTACTGTGAAAACTGCGAGAAAAAATTCCGGGAATGGCTGAAAGAAAAATATGGGACGATCGAGGAAGTAAACCGCGTCTGGGACACCGCTTTCTGGGGACATACCTTCTATGATTTTGAGGATATCGTCGCTCCCAATCACCTCTCCGAACATTGGGGCAACGACCGCAGTACTTTTCAGGGTATTTCCTTGGACTATCGACGTTTTAATTCGGAGAGCATTTTAAACGCTTATCGTCTGGAGTACGACGCAATCCATGCGATTACCCCCGATATCCCTATCACCACAAACCTGATGGGCACTTACCAGCCTCTGGATTACCAGATGTGGGCGAAATACATGGATTTTGTGTCATGGGATAACTATCCTGCCAACGACACGCCCATAGAAGGCTCCGCTATGCGCCACGACCTGATGCGGGGCTTAAAGCAGGGTAAACCTTTTGCCCTCATGGAACAGACCCCTTCCGTCACCAACTGGCTTCCCTACAACATGCTCAAACGTCCCGGTGTCATGCGGCTGTGGAGTTATCAGGCTGTAGCGCATGGGGCCGACACCGTCATGTTTTTCCAGATGAAACGCAGCATCGGCGCCTGCGAAAAATATCATGGTGCGGTCATCGACCATGCGGGACATGAGAACACCCGCGTGTTTCGTGAAGTAGCAGAATTAGGCGCAGAACTTGACCGTCTGGGAGAACAGACGCTCGGCGCAAGGAGCGACGCAAAGGCTGCCATCGTCTTTGACTGGGACAACTGGTGGGGCATCTCCTACTCAGCGGGACCGTCCGTCTATCTGGACTACTGCCGGGAAGTGGAACGGTATTACAAGGCATTGTTCGAGCTGCATATCCCCGTGGATATGATTGGCGCGGAGGACGATTTATCCGGATACGATCTGGTGATCGCACCTGTGTTTTATATGGTGAAAACAGGCTATGATGAGAAACTGCGCGCCTACGTGAAAAACGGCGGTCGTTTCCTGACCACCTTTTTCAGCGGCTATGTAGACGAACACGACCTCGTGACCGTCGGCGGCTACCCCGGAAAACTGCGGGACATTCTCGGCATCTGGGTGGAAGAAGAGGATGCACTGCCTGAGGATATGCACAATGCGTTCCACTACGAGGGCAGAACCTATCCTGCCTCCATGCTCTGCGACCTGCTGCACACGGAAGGGGCGGAAATCCTCGCCACTTATGAGGAGGATTTCTACGCAGGAATGCCTGTGCTTACGAAAAACGCCTTCGGCAAAGGCTTCGGTTACTATGTTGCGACGCAGTCAAGCGACGAATTTTACAAAAAATATCTCGGTGAAATATGCCGGGAAGCCGGAATCGAACCGATTATGGACGCACCGGATGATATAGAAGTGACCAAAAGAGTCAATAAGAACGGCACCTTTGTGTTTATCCTCAATCACGGACAGGACGCTTATATGACCGCAATGCACTTTGCAGGCATCGATCTGCTCAAGGATAAGACTTATGAAAAGGGCGATACGCTCACGCTGGAGGCGAAGGATGTGGCGATCATAAAACTAAGCTGACAGACGGCAAAACTTGAGGCAGACACATGTGAAACCCACAAAATCTGCCTCTTTACAGCGCGTCGATCACACCCCAGATCCCCTGCTCCTCATACACGGATTTGTAATAGGCGACCTCGGTTCTGATCAGCTCGTCGATGACGCGCATGCCGAGGAGTTCCACAGGCGCTTTGTCATCCGTCATAATGCGATTCCCCGCTTCGTAGGGAATCAGGTTTTCAGAAACATTGTCCATCATGGCAAGGAGACTTTCGTCCACGACAGTCTCCTCTCCTTTGCGCAGACCCGCATAAGGAATATCGTCGCTTGCAGCGACATGCGGTTCGCGC
>ERZ808037.2190-NODE-2190-length-10576-cov-5.903705_pt1 | contig 10576 bp, 15 predicted proteins | sample MGYA00380190_ERZ808037 | MGnify/ENA primary metagenome ERZ808037 (study PRJEB31490, sample SAMN06133399) | mouse gut metagenome | isolation source: J9 | host: mice | place: China: Chengdu | collected 2015-05 ...
CAATGTAGACGGCTTTAAAGCAGGTGGCGTCATTGAGCATCCCGCACCACCTTAAGGACTGCCGCAAGCAGCGGCATGGGTGTGGATTCTGTTACGTGGATGGAAAGACCGTTTACAGAAACAGAAAGCCCCAGCCGTGCATCGGTATCGTCTTGTGTTTCCTGATGCAGGAGGCAGGGGGTTACCGGGACGATCTGCTGCGCCGGAGTTTCCGGCGGAAGGTTTTCCAGACACACCTGCCTTACACGGCGCAGCCTGTAATAGTAGTTCGCTTTCGTAATGCCGTGGCTTGCACACCAATCAACGACACTCATGCCTGCGGGCCGGTTCTGGCATTCCCTGATCTGCTCTGCCCGCTCTTTTAAATGGTAGTGTACAGCCACTGCTGTTGTTGCTGAGTTCATAGACTTACCTCCGTATAACGGTATCAAAAGTTAAGGCTTAACTTTTAATACTCATGATAGAAATATAGTCTATTGTCACACACTTTGCCCTCATAGTCGAGGTACGCACTATCTACCGTTTACGAATATACTGTTCCTTCAATTCTTGATAAGTTTTTAACTTTTCTTTGGACTCTGGTTCACTTTAATTTTCTTTTTCAATAGCCATAAGATATGATTTTATCTGCTCATCTGCATAAGCTATCTTTTTCTTCAATCCACTTTGAGTAATGCAGTTGTGTTTGCTATTCTGGGCTCGAATCTTGGTGCCATCGATAGCTATAAGTTTACCATCAATTAAACCCCATCCTTTAAGTATGAGTGATAGATTGCGAAGAGTACTATGAAAGGCTTCACGATTATTTTTTATAAATCCAGCTATAGTTCCATGATCTGGTGTGATTGCATTAATCAACCACATCAGTTCTATATTTCGCTTGCACTCAACTTCTAGAGCACGGCTTGATCTAACCTTATTAAGATAACCATAAATATGGAGTTTCAATAAATCAGAACGACGATATGGAGATTGCCCTCTATTATTTCCACTGTATTCTACAAATCCTAATTCCATTAAATCTAAAGAATTAACATAAGCATCAATAACACGAACAGAATTATCTTTATCAATAAGGTCATCTAATGTTGCAGTTATCATTTTAGTTTGATTTCTATCTGTTCTAACAATATATGCCATAATCAAACCTCCTAGTTCCTATATTTTGTGATCTAATTATACCATTTATGCTAATTGTTAGACAGTCTGATGCACGGTGGTGTGAGAGGAAGGGAGTTAATCACTCCCTTCTACTCGATTAGAACTTATCTGTAATTATATATATGATAGATTGTACATCGGAACAAAAAGTTGTACATTTCAAAAAAACTATTGAATAATATTATAAATCTGGTAAAATTTATCAAAAAAACGAAGGAGAAAAATAAATGAAAAAAATGTCTAAAATCATCATCTCTATTATTGATAAAAATATCCAAAAGGAAATGAATAGTGCATGTGCAATTTTCGGCTATCAACCGGCTGTTCCTGATTCTGCAAAAAAATTTAAGAGCAGAAAGAAAAACTAGTGGGAGAGAAGTACAGAAATTTGATCGATAAAATCACATATGGGTTAGTTGCGAATAGTACCATAAATTCCGCCGATGTGGAAGCTTATAAATTTGGTCTGGAAGTTACTATACTGAAGGCATTTCACTATGTTTCTTATATTGCAATAGCTCTATGTATGAAAAAATTAATTGAATTTGCAATTATTTTTGCAGTTCTCTATGCTTTTCGAAGCAATACAGGTGGTTTCCATGCGAAAACAAGGATTGGATGCTACCTGTTTTCTTGCGCCGTTATTTTTTTATCCCTTTTTGCAACAGATCTAAGCTTTAGTTGGCGGGGTGCGGCAATAATTTCAATTCTTGACATAATCTTATTACTGGTACTTTCACCGGTACAGAACAACAATAGAAATTTAGATAAAGAGGATATAATCTATTTTAGACATAGGCTTAGGATATTATCGATGATTTTTTTGGTAATTTTTGCCGCATCAATCGGAGCAAAGGCCGGCTACCTTACTTTATTGCATACAATAGGATTGACTATGGATACACTTTTAACTATTTTGGGTAAAATACAATCCATAAAACAATCATAATATTGCTAATGTATATGCCTGATTAAAAGGCATTTGCCAATCACATAACTCTTGAAATATAAATTTAATATGAGACGTTTTTTTGTGCAGTGTAAATAGAGATAGTTAATCGAGAGCATAATTTTTGAAGAGGTGAAAATGCAGATACCAAATCTGTTTCTGCGACATATTATCTGAATAGGGTTGCCGATAAAGAACTCTGATTTCTGGAGCCAATCCCCTTGTATCTTGATTTGCGGGATTTTTTGCTATCTGGTTCCTATGGTTTTGTAAATGGTCATCTTTCTGTTTTTTCCTGTCATGCTGATTTTCTCCCTTTCTGGTCTGTGCCTTTGCAGGCTTTTTCCATAGGCCTTGCATGAAGATGGTAAAAGTCGTGTGCCCTAATCTTGTCTATAGCTTGTCCGAGAGTAGGTGCGCTGCCCTGTTCGTGTAAGGGAACGAACTGCTGATGTTTATGCTGGATTTTGCATGTGGCAAAGGAAGGATATTGTTGGTGAATGATGTGCCAGTAGTGGTCTGTGTTTTTGGACTGCAGTGTGACGCAGTAGCAGCCGGCGCTTATGATATGAAAGTAAGTACAGTCAATATTTTTAAGCTCTTCTGTAGTAAACATGTTGCACGTTCCCCTTAATCTCTTATATACTAATAATAGTATATGCTAGTAATAGTACAATGTCAATACAAAATACACTAATATTGGTATAAATTTATTGACAACCATTCTACCAGATGTTACTTTGTAAATGGAGGGATAAAGTATGATAAGATATAAAATAGATGTGTTTAAGGAATTGAGTAATCATGGTTTCAACCAGACCAGAATTCAGAGGGAAAATTTACTGCCAAGGCAGACTATAACCAATATCAGGGCAGGGAAGAGCATAACACTGGAAACATTAAATAAAATCTGTGTTATGTGTAACCTGCAGCCTGGGGATATCATTGAGGTGGTTCCGACAGACGAGGAAAAAATAAAATACAAATTATAATAAAAATCCGATGCTCCCAAGATGGAATACATCGGATTTTACTATGTTATATATCTTCCGGCAGAAGTTCAATCATAAGCTGCATTTGAAAGTCTTTGTCCGTAGCAGCGCGTTTTAAGTCATCAAATCTGTTCAGATTTATCAGAATAGCGTTGAGGGTGTTGATACGGGTTTCGCCTTCAAGCCTTCCCTCAAGTCTGCCCTCATTACGTTCTTCTTTTGCAATTCTTTCCATAATTTCACACATAACCTGCTGTCCCTCCTCTGTCGTTTTATACCGGCGCTTACTGCCGGAGGTAACGGGAAATTTGCTGTTGTATGCAGCATCGTCAACAAATACTTCCATCAGTTCGGATACTTCGGAGCCGTCCTTTACCTTTGCATTGACGTAAACCTCTTCAAATCCGTTATCGACAACTTTTCCGGTTTCCCTTATGATCCGATCCACATGATATAAAGAATGATTTCCCCCAAAGATGTCAAAACGGGAGATAAATACCACGCAGACATCGGGAATGTTCTCAAACTTCTCGCTGGGATCGGTGAGGTTGGTCGTAAGGATCGCGCCATTGTAGCGGACCCGCCGCTGGTGATCGGTGTCATTTGCCTTTTGCACTTCGATGTCCGTTTTCCGTCCGTCCCCAAGGACACATTTGGCGTCAAGAATCACGGAGCGTCCCTGCGGATTTGTCCCGGCATATTGGGGCGTGGATTCCAGTACCGTAAGTGCCGGATCTGACAGGATCACCCGCAGGATTTCTTCGCAGAACGCTTTATCTTCTGCCATCGTGCGGAACATCAGGTCGTCGATGGGATTCAGTTTTTTTGCCTCTTCTCGTATTTTTGCCTTATTGCTCATGCCTGATCCTTTGTTTGTATTCACAGCATAAAACGCCTGCTGTTAACTATAGTATACCATTTTTCAAAAGATACTCAATAAAAAATTTATGACAGTGGGTGCCGCTCAGAGTGTCGGCTCTTTCGTGTTTTTCTGCACGGAAACAGTGTCCGGCTCAGCGTTCAGATACTGTTCTGGTTTATCCAGTTCACGATCCAATTGTCTGCAGTCTTTTTCTGCAGTCTGATAAGCCTGCTGCAGTTCTTTTTTCTTCTGTTCCATCTGCGAAAACTCTGCGCGTAGTTTGTTGATATCAAGAGTACGGTGATCGATCTTTGCCCTGCGCAGCATTTCTTTTGCACCGTCATACAGGATCAGTTCCGTCTCATGTTTCCGAAAATAATCGTCGGGATTTTTGGCTTTGCGGTAGCGGATCTGATAAGGACGGTTCTCCTGATATTGCTGCGCGTATTTTATGATTTCTGCCATGCTTTTCATTCGGCGCTCAAGGATAGTAAGTTTCTCACGGTTACTTTTGGCAGAGGCGGAACATTCTGCGATTTTCTTTTCCAGATCAGCGATAGAGTTTACTTTACTGTATGCGCTGGCGGCTGTTTTGAGGTTTTCGATCTCAACCCAGCGCTTTAAGCCAGCACTTTCCTGAAACTTTTCCTGTGAAGTGTCGATCAGACGTTTCCCTGTAGAACCGACTGTCAGGGCTTTTCCACGGTTCTGCACTTTTTCAGAAATCCGCTCAGCGATGCGCTCCTTCGTGTATTCTGCCCCGAGGGACTTTATGCTGCCGCGCACAAAACGCTCCCTGCCCGGCGGCAGGAAAGAAATGTATTTTGGAGATTTTCCGTCAAGGTTTTCCCCTTTCACAACGTAGCCTTTTGCCCGCAGAAGATGCAGAAACTCATCATAAGTATCGGAGGATCTGATGGCGGCATTGATATCCCTGCGCAGTTCTGATTTGCGGGAATCACCGTGTCTGTCCGCTGACCATTCGTTGTACTTTTTTCCGCGCTGTCCGTCCGGCACGATGACGGATAAATGGTGTTCCCTGCACAGTTCATCGCTTAAGTAACGGATACGGTAATAACTTCTTTTGCAGTCATTGTATTTGTGGTGGTCGATGTTGTCGGCAGCGCAGAAGATGATGTGGTTATGAATGTGATCCCTGTCGGTATGCGTACTGACCACATAGGAATACTTCCCCTCTAAAACTTTATCGGCAAGCTCCATGCCGATCTGGTGCGCCGTATCAAAATCGACCTCGCCGGGGAGGAAGGACTGGATCAGATGGTACGCCTTGTTTTCGTCATTATGGGAAGTCTTTGACAGGGCAAACTTAAAGTCAAAATGGGCAGTCTCCGGGCTGCACCCATAGGAGGAAATCAGCAGGCTGCCATCGGTTTTATCCGGGCTGCAGATGTAGGCTATTGCCTTATGCACGGTTGCTTTGACAGCATGGATTTTTGTGTATGCCATACCTGTTTCATTATCTCCTTTACCTCTTTTACATCCTCATCGTAAACGTGTCCTGTGGCGTTCATACGTTTGGCGATCTGGTTTAGGCTGTTCCCGATGCGGGACAGATTCGTGTTGTACTCATGCAGCTCCTTATAGTCCACATCATAGACATATCCATAAATAATGAGGTGACGCAGGAAAGCCATGCGGTTGTGCATACCGGACAGTTTATATTTTGTGTCGAGGATATATTTTTCGTCATCGTTCAGGTACAGGATGAGGGAATGTTTTCTTGTCCTTTTTGTCATTGAGTAGTCCGTTCTTTGTGTAAATATACAGGATTTTTAGAAAGCGATACCGTGTCAGAAGCGGCTTGTTTTTGTATCAGAAGGTGGTCAGGGGGCTTTCCCCCTGCAAGCAGATTTTGACAGGTTTCCGCCTGCGGAAATCTGATCAAAATCATGGATTTGCATATGCAAATCCAGTGCTTGCTAAGTAAGCCATTTACGGAAAATAAAAAACTGCTCCAGCCTTAAGCAGGCATGGTTGCCCGCTTGGAACTGACAGCAGTTTCAGTGTCATCTTATGGGTGCATAGATTTATCCATAAACGATTGTAAGTCTGAATGGCAGAAAAGTCAACAGTATTTAAAATGGCGTATTTATGGCACATGTAACTTATATTATAGTTTGAATGATACTGCGCTTGGAAGCGGTTTGCTTTATAATAAGAAGGAAGGTGTAACAGGGGAATTGGAGAAGTGAATACCACATCTCGGTGGGGACTCAGGTGATAGGAAACCATTGTCACTCTTTTTATTTCATTTGTCTAAAAATGTCGTTTGCTAAAATCCACATTTTAAGTGCCTTCGGTGATTTAGTCATAGTGAAGGGATAAAAACAGGAAACATTTCTGCGGAAAGGACAGGAATGAGAGAAAACAAAATTACATCGGACAATGCGGAGAAGATATCTTCTGAGTTTCATGTGTTCTGCCGGAAAGTGATCAGGCGGAGCGTTCTGAACCAGCTCCGGGGGTATGTCAGGTACTGTAAGAATTATGGAACTGTGCCTTTGGAGGAAACAGAAGAAAGTGCAATGGCAGTTTATGATGATGTTCTGGAGGGAAAAGTAAAAATCCCTGTGTGCGGAACCGTCGTTCTGATCGGGGATGAGAAACTTGCCGCCGCACTTCTGGAAATGCAGGACACAAAAAGGGAGATTGTCTTAAGAAACAGCGCATTTGGATATTCCCTGTCAGAGATAGCCGGGCAGCTTGAATTAGAATACGACACAGTGAGGCATTACAAGTCAAACGCAATGAAGGAATTGCGTGGGAAGGTGGGGATAGATGCAGAAAAAGAATAATGGCGGAATACTTCCGGCAGGAGTGATCGCGTTGGCAGTGATTGGCGACGAAGGAGCAATGCAGGAAGTTTTCGACCAGTACGAAAGACGGATCAACTATATCCTCTTCTGTGAAATCAGAAGCTGGCAGTTAAACAGTACACTGATGCCCATAGAAGATATGGAACAACAAGTCAAGGCGACCTGGTGAAAGCGATCAGAAAATTTACAATCAGGAATTAACGTAGTGGAGTGCGGAGATGCTCCTGGATTATCTTTTCACTATACTTATCGCTCTGATAAAGTGCACAATAATTACGAAGCGCCGACAGCAGGCGTCAGTGTCTTGTGCGCTTTACGGATTGATAAGCCGGACATAGATTTATCCAAAAAGTAGGGGCATAATCCGGGGACGTACCTTGAAAGCTGAATATGGTCTACACATACAGGACGTGTGGGATATGGGGAGCCGCTATGCGGACACGCCAAGAACTGTTTGGCTTTATTTTTATAGGGAGCTGGGTGCGAGGAAACACCAGAAACAGGTGTAGAAGTGAAAACAGGGAGCGGGGAATGTCTGGCGAAATGTACAACATCTGTACGGGGCAATGATCCATATCTTTGATAATGATACTTCCGGATCGCGGGTTGATCTGTGATCCGGTCAATTTGAATGACGGTGCGAGACCGATGTGGACAGGAGTAGTGACCTGTCACCTGTATTGTGTTTTTTATATCTGTCAATAAAAGTGCATTTTGAGAGTGCTTTTCTATTGGCAGATATATGATTACCAGAAAGGAGAAAGAGATGGGATGTGAGAAGTCGTTATTGTCAGTAGATGAATTTTGCCAATATGTTGGAATTGGGAAAACGAAGGCAAGGGAGATGCTTGCCAATCCATGCTGCAAGTATGCAGTTCGCATAGGCCGCAGAGTGTTTGTCCATAAGGAATTGTTCGATGAAGAAGTAAAGAAAAGCGCAAAGTTCCAGCTTACAATGTGATAAAAAAGATGCGAATTTGTGTGAATAATCCTTGAAAGTGCGACATTATTATGCTACACTTAGAACAAAGGAGATGAGAAGATGCCAAGAATAATCCCGATCAGAGAACTAAGAGATACTACAAAGATGTCTGAATTGTGCCATAGTACGAAAGAGCCAGTATTCATCACGAAGAACGGGTACGGAGATATGGTAATCATGAGTCTGGAAACTTTTGAGGAAAATTCTGGCATGAGTGATTTTTATTCAGACGTGAAATTTAGTAAAGGGAAATACGCTGATTTACAGGGGAAATAAGGGCATCTATATTCTTTGGTTTTAAGGTGTACTTATAATTTGAGCTTTTCGGGGATCTGAATGGACAACTGCGAAAGGATGAGAATTATGGGTAAAAACTTAAATGGCAAAGAGTTAGGCAGGGGATTGACCCAAAGACCAGATGGAAGGTATATGGGCAGGGCTCAGGTGGAAGGAAAGGCGATTGTTCTTTACGACTGGAAGTTGAAAGAACTGAAAAAGAATCTGGCTATAGCCATAGATGAAGCTAAGAGGAGTAATTTAATGCCGGATATGGATGGCAAAAAGGTTACTCTGAGCGAGTGGTTTGAAGAATGGTATTCTAAGTACAAGGCGCCAACCTTGAAAAATGGGGGATCACCTTCATACAAACGGAGATTCTTAAATTATTACGGGGTGCGTATTGGCTCGAAACCGCTGGCGGATATCAGACAACTTCATGTGCAGACGGCGATAGCGGATATGCTGGAAACCGGAAGGTCAACCAAGTCCGTAAGGGAGGCAACAGGAATTTTACAGAACTGTATCGAAGCTGCCATTGCAAACGGTTTGATGAGTATAAACCCGGTGGTAGGTGTGATTGTACCAAAGTGCGAGAAAGTCGAGCGCAGAGTGCTTTCTGTGGAAGAACAGGAGATTTTTCTGGAGTATCTGGAGCGGACAAAGAGTTGGTATGAGGAAATGTACAAGTTCATGCTGCTCACTGGTATGCGGGTAGGCGAAATTGGTGGACTTCGGTGGGAGGACATAGATTTTGCCGGCAAATTCATCTATGTGAAGCGGACATTGTCTTATGACTATGCGGATGGGAAAAAGACACTGCGCATGACTTCACCAAAGACAGAAAATTCTGTCAGAAAAATACCGTTCTTTGGGGAAACACAGAGTATCCTTGAAAGGCAGATGGAAAAAACAAAGCAAGGCGGGAGGAGTTAGGTGAACGCTGGCGGTTGCCGGAAGAGTTTGGAAATTTAGTGTTCCTGACATCCAGAGGATCACCGATCGGGCGTTACGCGGTTGAAAGCGATATGAGGTGCATAACGGGACAAATCAATGATATGTACCGTATGGAGGCGCTGTATGGGACTACCGCACCGAAAACTTTTGAGCGGATTCATCCACATGCTTTACGCCATACCTTCGCAACCAGATGTTTTGAAAAGGGAATGACACCCAGGACGGTGCAGGAGATCATGGGACACGCAAACTACAACACAACGGTTTCATATACGCATGTTTTAGATGACATCAAAATGAAAGAGGCTTTGAGTGTTGGAGATTTTCTGCAGAACAATAATAGGGAAGGAATTGAGTATGAGGGTTTGATAGGTATTATATAGTAGAAACGCTCTACTCAAGAAAATTGAGTAATCGTAGTGTCGAAATAGAAATGTGTGCAACGACCAGAAAAATGAATGAAGCTGAAAAAGTGCTGATAATATAGGAGTTTTGCTGAGATTTAGGCGGAAAAACTTCGCAAAGCAGATTGCGAAAAAATAGTAAATTTCGCAAAACAGATGAATGCGTAGAAATTTGTCGAAATCAGGAGAATAGAGATGAGAATGAGAACCCTTGTAAGTGGTGTGGGAATGCCATTTACAGGGGTTTTTATATGGTATGTATAAAAGTTGTAATGGATATTGTTTATAGAATATGGTAGAATAAATAAAAGTAGAATTTAGGAGTTGATTTTATGCTAGTCAGTACAGATAAAAAATGGGATTATGCATTAGGTATGATAAAAGTAGATGGATTAGAGCCATCCCCAGAATTTAAAAAATTAGTTGAAAAAGAAAGTCGTGGAGAAATGACCACGGAGGATATGCGTAAGGTTTTAGACAAAAAATATAAGATGAAAGATTAAGAACAATATTATGAAAGATCCATATTTATATCCACATACAGATATTCTGAAGAATCTTGCTGATATACGAGACAGGGAAATGTTATCGTGCATGGAAGCAGAATATACGAGTATACGGCTTGCGGAACTTGTGACAGGAGAATCCGTCAGCCGGTTTGATTTTGCAACCGGTTGACAGAGAGCAAAGGTTTCCCATGTTATAAAAGAAGCAGGCTTTAGAATGACAGAAAGCAGGCGTTTTTTCTCCAAATCCCCGAACCGAATCGAACCCTTTCCGCGTCTAATAGATATAGTACCCAAGTCCGGACGGGGAAAATATAACTGACAATCACAGATGCTCCTGTGACTGTCAGGCTACAGGGAGAACGCATATGAATACATTACTTAAGAGGGCAAAGCACCGCGACGGAGAGGCGTTTGTGGCTTTGATGCAGGAGAATATGAAGGGGATGTATAAAGTGGCCATCGCCATCCTCTCCAATGACGAGGATGCGGCGGACGCCATTCAGGATACCATCTTAACCTGTTGGGAGAAGCTTACCACGTTAAAGCAGGATGAATTCTTTAAATCCTGGCTTACCAGAATCCTAATCAATAAATGCAACAGCATCCTACGTAAAAGGCGAAAACTAGTGCCAGATGACAGTATGATG
>ERZ808037.2192-NODE-2192-length-10574-cov-9.733733_pt1 | contig 10574 bp, 5 predicted proteins | sample MGYA00380190_ERZ808037 | MGnify/ENA primary metagenome ERZ808037 (study PRJEB31490, sample SAMN06133399) | mouse gut metagenome | isolation source: J9 | host: mice | place: China: Chengdu | collected 2015-05 ...
AACTTGAAGCTTTGGGGTTGACCTAAAGGTTTCGCCTTAAGGCGAGGGTTTTAACCCCATTATACAGACAATAAAATTGTTTATCCCATCTTCGATGTACCTCCACTATTTTACATGAACACATTGTACTGTGTTTACAGTAATACCACAAAACTAATTTGATAAATTACATTATATTCCATATTTTCACTTGATGCATTGGACGGTTAATCCAAAAAACAAAGAGCTTTATACCCTCTGCTTTCTGTGCATGATTTTGCAATACACCACCACCACCGTACTAAAAAACGTCGCCACAATTGCGGGCGCTATGACCGCCGCCGGATTTGCACTCCCATACTGGCTGCGATAAGCGATAATATTCACTGGTATCAACTGCAACGACGAGATATTCATCACAAGAAATGTACACATTTCATTACTGGCTGTCCTTGCCCCGCAATTTTGCAAACTGACCAAAGAACCAGACGCCGCCCCACAAATTCATTGTTCCCGCGCGCCCTCTCCAGCTCCTCCAAGTCGCTCATCGCCCGCAGCTCCCCTTCAGTCAAGGTAGTGACACGTACTTTGTTAAAAGGTACTTAAAACCAGTTGTTTTGTACCATTTATTTGTTGAATTTTCCAATAAATAAAAATCCATATATTTAAAAGCAGACATCTCTATTTCAAAAGTTCCTGCTTTTATAATCACTATGCCAGTTACCATACATTTATTATCACCTTTTATCAAATTGTAGAACAATCAATAAGTCCATATACAAAAGCAGAACCTCTTCATTTCAAGAGTTCCTGCTTTTCCGGATATCATTAAGCCTTTCGATACACTCCTTTGTCAATTCTTATAAGCTTATCCTCACACAAGCGTTTCAGCCATATTTCCATCTGTCTCTCCACGACATTCAGATTCTTCGAAGCATCCTCAACACGCATCCCATTCTCCAAATGCGCAACAATATATTCTTTTATAACATCATATACATCATTCTCTCTGACTCTGTTTTCCGCAGGCTTTTGATTCTCCTCCGTCCCATTTCGGACGGTATCTGCGTGAAATAAATCCAACTGCTCATAAGTCTCTTCTTTTTTTGTAATAGCCAAATAAATACTTTCCTCTGTAATGTCATAGGGTACGCAGCCCTCCTCGATCAGTTTCTGATTTCCAACATAATTCTGATTGTCCCACACTAATGTTTTCGCAAATCCATTGCGCAATGATTCCATTGCCCCGTTCCATGTACCGCCTTTATTATAATCTGCCGCAACTACAAATGCCCCATAAGAGGACGCATAAATGTACTTATTCCGATTCATAGCCCTTGCCGCCGAAAATCCCGCATCCGGCTTCACATCCGAAAACAGCAGCAGATTTCCCGAAATAATATTAGCCGTTACCTGCTTTTTTTTAATCTTGGAAAGCAAAGAATCCGCTATAAACGAAATGACAGCGCTGCCCGTTTTAATCGCCGTTTCCTCCGCCACCGTGTCAACACCTTTTGCTCCCCCTGAATAAATCACCAGCTTTTCTTTCGAGGCTTTTTCCACTAATCTCCTTGTAAACATCATCCCATCTTCATCCACATTTCTAGAGCCTGCCACTGCAATCCCAATTTTTTTTGCCAAATCAATATTTCCTGAATAATATAAGATTGGCGGCATTTTCTTTTTTAACCTCCGCTTTAAAAGAATGGGATAGTTCTCATCAAACTGTGTGACCACAAAAATCCCTTTTCTGCCCAAATCATCCAGTTCAAGCGCAACATTGCCCCCGCGCAAAATAAGCCCTCTGATTCTCTCAATCAATTCCTTTGGATAATTCACCTTTTCAGCCCAGCTACTGTCGTTTTGCAAAACAGCTCCCGGCTCCTCCTTCACTTCCGCTAGCTTTTCCAATAGGGTGTTCCATTCTCCCAGTGAAAGCGGCTTCACAGAAGCATCGCTTTTGATGCCAAGATAAGAACACAATAAAATTGCACACATTGCATTTTCTGAATATACCATACTCAATCGTCTCCATTTCTTCCCGCCGTATTTGCCAGTGCAAAAGGAAAAACCCTTCCGCTTCCCTTTTCCCTCAGCATATAACCGCAGACTGTAAAAGTCCATTTGGAATCAACCATATCGTCCACTAACAGGACATTTTCCGGCAGCACTTCTGACTCCCTCACGTCAAAGGAATCGTTCACATTCTGATACTGCAGATAAGCAGATTTTAATTCCTTTTGATATTTTCTGTGCACTCTTTTCTCAATGGCATCCCGATATTCCAGCCCTAGATGTTCCGCAAGCTGACACGCAAAAGTTCTCACCAACTCCGGTCTTTTCAAAGATGACACGTTTGTAACCCATTGAATGTCATTTATGGCAACATAGTCCTTAAGTAGCTTCGCCGAAGCCTCCACCAGTTGTTCCTCAAAATATCCCTTTTCATATTTACACTCTTTTACGAGCCTTCCCCAGCCCGCATCACCGTAATCAGACAGCACACGTCCCGTTTCACACTGAATTTCCGGTAATATTTTATTTTTTCCGTATATTATAACGCCGCTTGGCCACATTTTTCTCGGTTCAATAATATGAAACCCTTCCCGGACAAATTTCTGCGCATCCGCTATTTCCTGCACAGAAACCGTTGTAGGGAAAATTTCCATTTTCAGGCAATTTGCACAATGACCACATTCCACTGCACTCGTATCATCCAATGTATCCGCAATATACTTCATATAGCAGCTTGAAATGCGGGCAAACTCATTCATCTGTTGTAGTTCCTGCTTCCTGATACGCGTAATTTTCCCGCTCTTCTCCAAATCCGGTTCCCATTTGCGGGGCGTCTTATAATATTTCCTTTTCTCTGCATAAATATCCCCGTTTACTGTCAGGTACTTAACACACTGCTTTATTTTTCCTTGACACATGTCCACATATTGTTCAAAAGCCCTCTGTCCGATCCCCGGATGCTCGGTCACAGCATCAATTACAGCATTCATTGTCTGTTCTGTCGGAAATGCCGATTCAATAAAATAGGTATTAATCTCATCATCCTCACTTCCGCAAAATAAAATCGCATATGCCCGTTCAATGCTTCGACCCGCACGTCCAATCTGCTGATAATACGCAACGATATTCCCCGGCTTTTGAAAATGTATTACAAATGCAATATCGGGTTTGTCAAATCCCATTCCAAAAGCAACTGTCGCAATCAATACCTTAATCTCGTTCTTCATGAATCGATCTACAATGATGCCTTTTTCCTCTGTCTCAACTTTGGAATGATAACATTCACACAATATTCCTTTGGTTTTCAGCCAACGATAAACCAGCTCACAGTCCCTTATTGTTAAACAATAGACAATCCCAGTTCCGGGAATTGACATGATGTTCTCTGACAGCCATGCCAGCCGTTCTTCCCTTGAAGCCAATTCAATCACTTGTATCGACAAGGAATCCCTCATAAGACCGCCGCGGCTTATCGCCAGATTGCCGCCTAACTGCATTTTTATGTCATCCACAACCCTGTTATTTGCCGTCGCTGTTGTTGCAAGCACAGGAATATTTGGCGGTAAAAGTCTGACAATATCAACAATCCGCCTGTAATCAGGTCTAAAATCATGCCCCCAGTCTGAAATGCAATGCGCCTCATCCACTACAAACAGACCAACCTGCGCAGAAAGTTTTGTTGTAAGCACTTCTTTAAACTCCTCATTTGCCAGTCTTTCCGGTGAAATAATCAAGGCGTCAACACAGCCATCTTGAATTTTTTCAAAAATATGATCCCATTCATCACTGTTTTCAGAATGAATTGTCCTGACTTGTAAATCAAGCTTCGCCGCAGATTCAATCTGATTGTTCATCAAAGCCAAAAGCGGGCTGATAATAAGCGTAATTCCCCCTGTGCTCTCCCGAATCAATCTTGTAGCCATAAAATAGACAAGACTTTTTCCCCATCCTGTTTTCTGTACAACCAAAGTTCTTTTTCCCTGCAGTACATCCCGAATTGCTTCCTCCTGCCCGGCTCTATATTGGGCATTCTCTCCATAATATGTTTTTAAATAAGAAAGCAATTTATCCAAAAATAGTTCCTCCTTCGTGTCGTCCTTCTAAATTCATCGATTGTCATTATAAACATATCGTCCCTTATATCTCACTGCATGATGCTTCAATGCAAATGCTGCACGCTCTTTACTGCCTTCATATTAGGAACATAATGGACTACATCTATTATCGTTTGAGCATCTCCTTTTCTGCTTAATTCAAAATGGGAGTACTCCTCTTTCAGAAAACTAAATTTTCTTCGTAAAAATTTTGCCATATGACTATCGGCAGTTGTTATAATGATCTGAGTTCCACCGATTGCTAATTCACGCAGCAAGTCAATTAAATTCAAGACATGCATGTCATCCAAATTTGCCACCGGTTCATCAAGCATAAGAAAATTAGGTGCATTAACAGCTCTCATATGCAATGTTATCATCACAGAAAAAGCAAGCGCCATTCTCTGACCTGTACTCATCTGTCCGCTCTCGACTAATTGCTCATTACTGTTACGCATAAAATGTATATTCCCGTTTGATATACTTAATTTCCCAAATTCCTTTGGTCTATGAAGCAATTTGAAAAACAATTCTATTTGTTTCGCATTCTTCATAAGAAACTCTTTCATAACATCTTCTAAATGTTTCTGTGTTTCTATAACTTCACATACCATTTGGCATCTCTGAATCCATTCTTCAATAATTCTTTTCTCTTCTTGAAGCCTCTCAATCTGCCCCTTCCTTAATTTCATAGCTTCTTGTTTTCCATACATTTCTTCTGCATATTGTACTGTATGCCGAAAACCATTATACATATGAATCCAAGAAGCCACGGGAATATGATCATTTATTTCCCATGATTTTTTTAAAGCCTGAAATCCCTTTGCCTTTAATTGATATTCTCCCCATTCTTGTTCCGAATAAGGATTTTTTTCTTCCATCGTATTATTATATTCCTGCTCTAACTCCTTCTCTTTAAGCGCCTGCTCTTTTAATAAAAGTTCTGTTTCCGTTTTTTGTCCATCCAAATCTTGTAATAATTTTTTCAAATATATCGACCATTCCAATTGTTCAGAATAATTGACAAACTCGTCGGTTTCCAAAACTTTTTGTGCGTATTCGTACTTGTTTATGTTATATTCTAAATTTATTTGTAACTGTTCTATGTATGCGGTAACATTTCTATTAATATCTTTTCCACTTTTTGTTTCATCAATTACCATGACTCTCTTTAGTTTTGATATTGCAATTCTCTTTTGTATTACTTTTTCTTTTTCTTCTTTCAGAAACTTCAAAGTCTCTTTTTCTTTCTCTAAAATTCTTTCTTTCTCCACCTTCTGCTGCAGCAGCGTCTGCAAAAATGTTTCGTCAATTACTCTAAGCTGCTTTTGTTGATTTATTGCACTCATTAACTTTTCTTTGGACGAAAAATTATTTCCGCAAACAGGACAATTTTTTGTATTTTTATGAAGTTCGATATATTGCCCAGTCAAACTTAAAATTTCTTGAATAATAGTATCTATGTTATCATTCTGCTTTTTTTGAAACTCAATCTGTTGCGCTAATTCTTCTATTTCATTTCCTAATCCACGCAAAATAGTTTCTTTCGTTTCTATTTCTTTACATAATTCTATCTCATTTCCTTCTGAATATATGGCTCTTTCATATTGATCTATCCAATTTAACAATTCATTTTTAATATTACGATTTTGTTCATATTCATTTTTCAATGATAGAAAATCCTGCTTACAAAGGAACGTGTTTTCCATTCCCTCCCCCAATTGTATTAACATTTTCACAGTATTACTTTTTTCATATATCTTTTTTAGCAGTTGGCTGTTATCCTTAGACTTTTGTTGAAGTTTTTGAATATCCTGTCTTAATTGCTCCTGTTTTGCTACGATTGTCCTAGATATTTTCCGGTTTTCATTTAATTTCTCTGATTTCTCCATAATAGTAATCCCAGTCTCATCTTTATCACACTTTAACTGCATCATTTCAACATACTGATTACTTTCAAGGAGAATTTTCCGGTAATTGCTCAAAATACGATCAATTCCCCCATCCTTTAAAACAATTTCCCCTTTATATCCCAGCCTTTTAAATTCGCTGCCAATGTCCTCTATAGAAAAATTTTTTATGTCATAATCAACTTGGATTCCGTCCATTTCTGACAAAATCTCTTTCAATCGCTTATTATATTCCTTTTTCTTATCAGCAAATGCTCTCCCATATCTCTGCATTTTTAGTTCTGCATCCGTTACCTCAAGACCAAATAAAACATTTTTCACCAGTTCATATATATCCAATTCCTGCATATATTTACCGGAAGCATCTAGTCCAAGATAATTAAATATATGAAAATTCCGATTTAAACTACTGTTTCTTGAAGTTGTAACCGTCCCATACCATAATTGATCCAATCGTTTTTTCTCTTTGGTTTCCTTTGAGGAAAACAAATCCTCACATGCATTTTCTTGATTTCTAATAGTAACCACTGCACATCCGCTTTCCGCTTTTGAATCTTGAATTTCCCCTGTTAATGCATATTCAATCGCAGAGCAGATGCTACTTTTCCCTGTACCATTACATCCTGAAATCAAGTTCACCTTTGTCAATGGAATCTTCATATGATCTGTCAAACAATGTGTCCTAAATCCATGTGTATTTAAATCCTCTATCTTCTTTATGAGAAATTTTGAATTTCCTTTGCCTGTATTATGCCAATTTTGAATCGGTCTGCCTTGTAGGCGTATAGGTACATTTTTCTCAATATAATTTTGCACCCTGATACTTTCATATGAATATGTAAGAATCCCTTCCAGCCCAACTGCACTTAACTTCTGCTGCCACTCGGCATATGTATCCATCCCACTTATCATTTGCCCGGAATCGTCCTCTATATTTTTGCCATGTCCAATATAAACCTCAAATTCATCTTCCATCATAACCAATTTCCGAAGGTATTTATCATCTTGCTCCAATTGGCATATATTAGAGTCAGCACTCTCGCTTTCATCAACTATAATAAGAAGATAATAATTCCATTTCAAATCTGTGTCTTCTCTAAAAAAATACTTTGAAAAATATCTTCTCTCAAAATCATAAAAATCTTTTTCTAAACGTTCAGTTACAAGCAATTTTCTCCCCACTAAATCACTATATCTAACTACAAAATTATGTGAAATCACCGTCTCGTTGTCGGAAGCCTTTTGTTTATATACAATATGCGGTATTTCCAAATCATTATCCTTTTCCCAGCACAAACCATATTTATCCAGTAACGCTTGTATTTTATCCATATTTTCCTTTCCCCATACTACAAGTATAGCCTGCGGTATTACATCAATCTATATTTTTTCTACTTAAACGACTCTATATCAGCACTATAATCTGCATTATGTACTAATATGCTCTCCTGTTCATAAGGTTCTGTATATATATGAATTCCGTCCATGTCCACATAATATATCAAAATATTATCTTGTCTATCTATATGAACTGACTTTTTTATTTCTGTATATCGACGGCGAACATCCCCAATATCCATATCGCCTAAAAAAATAACTAATAACCGCTTATATCCTGATTTTTTACACTTCAGTACTAGATTGTATTTGTTGTTTCCTCCTCTTACTGCCGCATCGTGATCAATTTCAAATGAAAAACCCCGATTTTCATTAAAATCCCCAAATCGCTCAGGAAAAGGTATTGTTTCCACCCCACGCATAAGCCCTTTCAACTGTCTTTTTTTATCCCTGTCTTTATCACCTTGATATAAAGCCTGAACAGTTCTATGTGCTTTTCCATTTTCAACCAAAAATTCTTCAGAAATTTCCTCTCCCAAGCACCAGCTGATCAGCGCATCCGCGTAAAATCTTGAACAATCTTTACAATTTTTGTTCGCACAGCTTTTTATATCATCAGATGCCCTATGTTGCATTGTATTTAATATTTCTTTCATTTCATCGCAATCACAACGATTTTCTTTATCTTCTTCCAAAATATCCTTGTCATTATATCTATATTTTTGTACGATAAAAGGATAAAACTGCCTTCCCATTATGTCTCTTTCAAAACTTTTACTATTTCCTACTTTTTTCTCATAATAAGCTACTTGAATTTCCTCTTGTATTTTCCATATTTCATATTGCCTAGTCAAGAAATACTCCAAACCGGATTTCTGACTTTCACCGATTCCTTTCATTATGAAATCCCTATTTTCAAAAATACTGCTTATACTGTTTTGCCAATGGTTATTTCCTAAAGAAAAATATATTGTGCTGCCCGAATCACTATATCCCTTATCTTTATTATCTTCCTCTTCCATATGTATTGTCGTTCCGCATCCCCAGTTAGCAACAATCATTTGCGCATTTCTCATATCATTATCTTCGAAAAATGTTCTTCTAAATCCAATGATTTTGTCATGAAACGGTTTTGAATTCATTTGAATATTCAGTATTACCGGAGACTTGCCATGAAATTTACTGCAAAAATCTGCACAATTTATGTTTAAAATGTCAGCACAAATAAGTGTAGCCAATACATTTTGAGCCACATCTATGCCATTTAGGTCTAATATAAAAATTTCTTCGCCTGTGGACAAATCAGCCTGTTCATGGCTATAAGATACATCCCGCATTGCTCCTGTTTTCGCCTGTAAAACCACAGCAAGTTTATTGCCTATCGTTTGGAAGAAATAGAATAATGCATTAATATGTTTGCTCATATTAATTGTCTGAGGATAAACAAAAGTAATATCTTGTATTTTATTCCATTTATCAATCAACAATTCATAATCCTTCTTAGCGATTCCTTCTACTCCCAAACACCATAATTTTCCCTTTTCAGGTCTTACTTCACTTCCATCAATAATTTCTTCAATAATTTCAATTGGCACAGATGCTTCCGGTGTGACAACCAAATCTATACCATGTGAATTTGCAATTTTGAGAAATTCATGTATTTGTTTAACTTGTCTTCTTTTATCCTCAGAATACATTCCTCTTTCATGAGAATACAATAAACAGCCCTGCGCTTTATATTGAAGCACACTTACACTTCTTTTTTCATCACTGCATATTTGTAGTTTTGTACCTTGCATATTTTCATTTTCAGATAAAAATGTATATTTAACAGACATTTCGTACAGTACCTTTCTATAACTTTTACATTTTCTCTCTTGTCATCTTATAAATAATTCTAACCAATTTCATTATAATTGCATAAAGGTATCAAAGACGATTCATTACTAACATTCCATTATTAATAGTGCAATATAGAATGCTTATTAATCAGTATTATATTATAATGTAGTATAGCATCGATTAATAAATTCTTCAACCGCGTTTTATCTCCCATGTTGTTACTCTAATCTCAAAAATAAAATAATATTTTACCATTATAATGAGGAAAGTTTCCTTTAACTATTGGAAAGACAAGTTCATCAAATGCATTTTCTCCCCATCACTTTACAATACACCACCGTGCAAAAATCGCCACAATTACAGGCATAGTCGCTACTGTCGGATTGGCACTTCCATACTGGCTGAGATAGGATTTCCTCGCTGTCGCTTAAGCTCCTTCAAATCACTCATCGCCCTAATCCCCCTTGTGTGTAGTCAGTGACACGAACCTTTAGAAAAACTATGATAAAAAAACTATTACAGTCCGTACCGGGTATGAGATCATAAATCATACCATTGATAATAATGGGTAGTTGCTTCTAAAAGGCGACATAGAAGCCAATACCCGGTGGACAAACCTGTGGATAAGCGACCAAAAAGTCATCGGACTCTACCATGCCCATAGTGAATGCGAGCAGTTCCACAGCGAGATCAAAACCGATATGGATCTGGATAGACTGCCTTCCGGCAGGTTTGAGACCAATGAGCTGGTGCTTGAACTTGCAGTTCTGACCTATAACATCCTACGGATGATCGGACAGGAAAGTATCAGCAGGAGAGGGACAGCCACTAAGCAGAAGGTCAGACGCAGAATACTGCGAACAGTGATTGGTAACATGATCCTAATGGCAGGCCACATAACGGAGCACGCCAGACAAATGCTGTTATGCCTTGACCGAAGTATTACATGAAAATATGCCCATAAGAAGGAATTTCTGGCGTTTATAACCGTTATTGGAAACCAAAAGCGATCAAATACATGAAGTTGTTGCCCTTGGAGGGCAGTTTATTAAAAGTAAGCAAATCCAATTATGGATTGGCATTATCAAACAACCAACTTCACAAATTTAGGTATAGATCATCAAAAATATATGCTACGTCTCAAAAGAAATTTTATGTACTCCGATTAACAAGTTCATCAATCGCATTTTCTCCCCATTACTTTACAATAAATCACCGCCACCACCGTACTAAAAAACGTCTCCACGATCGCGGGCACTATGACCGCCGCTGGATTTGCACTCCCATACTGGCTGCGATAAGCAATAATATTCACTGGTATCAACTGCAACGACGAGATATTCATCACAAGAAACGTACACATCTCATTGCTCGCAGCCCTTGCCTCGCAATTTTG
>ERZ808037.2193-NODE-2193-length-10574-cov-8.587596_pt1 | contig 10574 bp, 7 predicted proteins | sample MGYA00380190_ERZ808037 | MGnify/ENA primary metagenome ERZ808037 (study PRJEB31490, sample SAMN06133399) | mouse gut metagenome | isolation source: J9 | host: mice | place: China: Chengdu | collected 2015-05 ...
ACATGGGCACCCGCTCGTCCTCCGGCTTGCCCCGGTCCCGGGTGGTGAGGGTGAGGCCCAGCTCCTCCGCCCCCAGCCTGGCGTCGTCGTGGAACATCTCGTAGAAGTCGCCCAGCCGGAAGAACAGCAGGCAGTCCGGGTGATCCTCCTTCACCTTCCAATACTGCTTCATCATGGGGGTCAATTCCGCCATTGTTTGACACGCTCTCTTTCTGAAATGCGGCGGGGGCACTTCCCCCGCCGCCTGTGTAGGGGCGGACATTGTCCGCCCGCGCCCTATGCGAATGTCCGGGCCCATGTGATCCGCCCGCGCGGCACAGGCCGGTATCCCGGCCTTATTCCCCGTAGTCCACAATCACATACACATACTGCACCCCGCTGATGTCCGCCGCGGGCTCCACCTGGGCGTACCGGGTGAGGCCGTCCTCCTCGGTGATGAGGGAGCGCACCGTGCCCACCGCCAGCCCCGGGGGGTACATCCCCCCCAGCCCGGAGGTGATCACCTGATCCCCCGTCACCAGCCGGGCCTCCTCCGGCAGGTAGGACAGCCGGGTGAGCCCCTCCAGCATGAGGGAGAAGTCCCCCTCCAAAATGGCGTCCTCGTCGGTGCGGGCGATGCGGCCCCCCAGCTCCAGGGTGGGATCCAGGATGGTGGTCACCAGGGAGGAGTTCAAATCCGCCTGGGTTACCACGCCGATGAGGTGACCGTACTGGTCGATGACGCAGTCCCCGGCCTCCACCCCGCCGGAGGCGCCCCGGTCGATGGTCAGATCGGACGTCCAGTTGGACGAGGCCCGGCGCACCACCGCCGCGTCCCGGTATTGCAGCTCCGGCCGCTGCTCGGCCAGGCCCAGCAGATCCCGCATCCGCTCGTTCTCCCGGACGGCCTCCTGGCCGGCGATGGCGTCCTGCTCCAGCTCCGCCACCCGGCGGCGCAAAGCGTCGATCTCGGCCTGGGCCTGCTCATAGCGGAAGGTCTTATCATACTGCTCCTGGGTCCAGCCCGTCACCGCCGAGGAGGCGGCCCGGAAGGGGGTAGCCAACAGCTCCAGCGCCCCGGACAGGGGGTGGTAGCCCAAAATATACGCCCCCACCGTGAGGACGCCGGCCAGCAGCACCGCAGCCACCAGCAGCAGCCCGCCGTTGTTACGAAAGAATTGCTTCATGATTTTGCTTGCTCCTTATTACTTCCCAGCAGATCCACGCCCAGGCCGGCCAGCATCCCGCCCAGCCGAAACACCGGCAGGCCCACCACGTTGCAGTAGTCCCCCCGGATGCCGGACACCAGCAGCGCCCCCAGACCCTGGATGCCGTAGGCCCCCGCCTTGTCCATGGGCTCCCCGGTGGCGATGTAGGCCCGGATCTCCTCCGGGGTCAAATCCCGGAAGGCCACGGCGGTCTCCTCGTGCTGGGTGACGGCCTCGCCGCCCCGGAGTACCGTCACGCCGGTGTAGACGTGGTGCTCCCGCCCGGACAGGGCGGACAGCATGGCGAAGGCGTCCTCCTCGTCCCGGGGCTTGCCCAGAATTTTGCCGTCCAGCGCCACCACCGTGTCGGCGGCGATGATCAAATCATTGGGGCCCGCCCGGTTGACCGCCGCCTGTGCCTTGCGCAGGGAGAGCTGCTCCACAGTTTCAGCGGGAGACAGGCTGGGCTCTACCGTCTCATCTACATTGGGGGCGGTGACCTTGAACTCCTCAATGCCCATCTGATTCAGCAGCTCCCGGCGGCGGGGGGACTTGGAGGCGAGGATGATTTTCCCCACCCCATCCGGCGCTGGCTCGTTTACGCCCAACAGGTAGTCGGTAGAGACATGATACAGCTGTGCCAGCTTAATCAAAATCGCTGTCTGGGGATCCCGATTGCCGTATTCGTAGCCGCAATATCCAGTAATGGACAATCCGAGGGCTTTTGCAACTTCGGTTTGTTTCAACTTGTTTTCAAGGCGCAATTCTTTCATGCGCTCAGATAATTTACTCATATATTTATAGAATTCCCCTTGACTATCTCATGTGAGATGGTATAATAAAATCATCGCAAATGTGGGAGGGCTCACTATGACAGAACTGATCAACAAGCTATATTATATGATGGAGGACTGGATCGGTCAATACAACCTACAGGGCAAAGAAATAAACGAGCTGGAAGCCCGTCAGGAGGAACTGCGGCAAGACATCGCCTGCCGCCTGGGGGAGGACGGCCAGGAGCTGATGGAAGCCCTGGCCGATTTGAACCTGCGGGTGGAAACTATCCATGACCAGGCCCTGTTCCGCGCGGCCATGGGGCTGGGCGCGCAGATCGCCCAGCCTGCGGCACAGCGGGCGGACGCCGTCCGCCCCTACTCCACGTCCCGATAGTACAGCCCCCGGGTGAAGTTGTTGGGCTTGTAGGCCCCCGTGCCCCGGTAGGCGTCCAGCACCTGGGTGCACTCCACGCCGTTCTCCGTGGTGAACAGCAGCCGGACGGCCCGCAAGCCCGCCTTTTTCCAGTCCTCCCCCTTGTCCGCCAGGAAGATCTTGTTGGCGTTCAGCAGCTCGTTGCGGCAGCCCCAGGCCTTCTCCACCGGGAAGCGGACGCCCTTCCGGTCAATGAGCTGGTTCACATTTCCGCAGGTGCACTGCCCCGACTGGTTTTTTACCGCGCAGTTCTCCGTGATCATGAGGGGCAGGCGGCCGTAGCCGATGATCTCCGTATCCACTGCCTTGCTGAGATCCCGGATCTGGGCCAGCTTTAGCTCAAAGGAGGCGGTGAGGGACTGGAAGCCCAGCCGTTTGTACTCCTTCAGGCCCTGGCTGTTGAACACCTGGAGGCCAAAATCCCCCCGAAGGTTGAAGCCCAGCTCCTTACACAGGGGCACCAGCCCCAGATTGCCCACATAGACGTCGGTCACCCCGGCCTGACGGCAGGCTTCCAGCTCCTCCCGGAGCTTGGGCAGCTCCCGGTCGAAGCAGATCCGGGGCAGCACCGCCGCCACCGGCACCTCCCGCTGAATAGCCCCCGCCACCTCGTCGGGATGGGCTGCGATCTCGTCGGCGGGGAGGGTGATCAGGGCGGGTTTGGCCTTCACCAGCTCAAAAGTGAGCTGCCCTGCGTGGCGCAGGGAGACGTACAGCTCCGGCTCCTCCCGGCGGTTCTCGTACCGGGCCCCCACCTTGTACTCCCCGTGGCGGCGCTCAGGCAGGGCGGTGCGCTGGCGCGACAGCTCGTCCAGCACCTGCCGCCGCAGCGCGTTCACCGCCGACAGCGGCACGTTCAGCCCCCCCTCCACCAGGGTACGCATCCCGGCGGCGGTGAAGGGGGTGCCCCCGGTCTTGCCCAGCTGGGCCTCCACCTCCTCCTGGGAGGTGGGACGGCGGCGGGCGGGCTCGGGGATCTTGCCGGCGGCGGTGGCTACCCGGCCCTGGCTGTCCTCCACCCCCACCTGGATGGGCTCCCCAGGCCGGATCATGGCGTAAAACTTCACCGGTACGCCGGGGCCCTCCCCCTTCTCATAGCCCGCCCTGGCCCGGGCGAACAGCTCCCGGGGGGGCTTGGCCTCCTCCCGCACGCCGAACATATCCGGCCCCGTCCGGCCCAGATAGTAGCCGTCCGTAAAGCCCTGCCGGGAAAAGGCCTGCTCCAACTGCCGCAGCTCGTCCGCGGTGGGCTCCCGGCCCTCCCGGAGGGCGTCGGCGTATACCTTCGTGACAATATAGACGTATTCCGGCCGCTTCATCCGCCCCTCGATCTTCGCGCTTGCTACCCCCATGTCCTGGAGCTCCCGCAAATGGCCCGCCAGCGACATATCCTTCAGCGACAAGGGGTAGCCGTCCGCCAGATCCCCCCAGCCGTAGGGCAGGCGGCAGGGCTGGGCGCACATGCCCCGGTTGCCGCTGCGCCCGCCGATGACCGAGGACAGAAAGCACTGCCCAGAATAGCACATACACAGCGCCCCGTGGACGAACACCTCGATCTCGATGGGGGAGCGCTCGCAGATGTAGGCGATATCCGTCCGGGACAGCTCCCGGGCCAGCACCGCCCGGGTGATTCCCAGGTCGGCGGCCTGCTTCACGCCGTCCAGGCTGTGCAGGCTCATCTGGGTGGAGGCGTGGAGCGGCAGGTCTGGCGCGGCCTGCCGCAGCGCCCGCACCAGGCCCAGATCCTGCACCAGCGCCGCGTCCACCCCCAGGCGCGAGGCCTGGATGGCGCAATCCACCGCGTCGGCCAGCTCCCGGTCGGAGCACAGGGTGTTGAGGGTGAGGTACACCTTCACGCCCCGGAGATGGCAATAGGAAACCGCCGAGGCGAATTCATCCCGGGTGAAGTTCCGGGCGCCCCGGCGGGCGTTAAATTGGCCGAAGCCCAGGTAGACCGCGTCCGCCCCTGCGCACACCGCGGCACGCAGAGCCTCCGGGCTGCCGGCGGGGGATAGTATCTCCATAGGTATTCTCTCTCGTTTCTACAAAAAATTATCGTTTTTGCTGCAATTTGAAGATCTCCCGTTTGGCCTCGCTCAGCTCCGCTTTCAGCCTGGAGTTCTCCTCCAGCAGCTCCTTGATCTGGCGGCGGAGGTTTTCTGACGCCTCCTGCTCCTTGAATCGCTCGTCGGCGAGGTTGATGGCGGTGAGGATGGCGCCGTCCATCTGGGAGATGCCGCCCTGGCCGCTGGTCTCCTTCAGCTTGTCGTTGACATAGCTGGCAACACGGTGGACATAATCCTCCCCCTCGGTGGCCAGCAGGGTGTACTTCAATCCACCTACGGTGATGGTGACGCGGTTTTGCATGGCGTTCCCTCCTGCGCATTTTATCAGATAGTACATTATAACACACTACTTCAAAAAAGGAAATGAAAAAAGTATAAATCCGGGGCATTTTTTCAGGGCTCCGGCGGCGCGTTTGGGGGCGTCGAAGTTCCGCGTACAAAAAGGCCCCCCGGGAAATCCCGGGGGGCCTTCTCGCTCAGGTCAAGCGCACTTACGATCAGGTGACGGAAATGACCTGATTCACAGCGATGTTCAAGGTGCCGATGGTGGTGTTGGAGATAGAGGCGTTGACACGGTAAAGGCCGGTGTTCAGGGACAGAGTAATGCCGGTAGTGCCCAGCGTACCCGCCGCAGCCACGGCCTCAGTCCACTCGTAGGTCCCAACCACAACATAACCATTGTCGGTCAGCTTCTCCACCACAGCAGTCACATCGACATTGAAGCCGCTGGGAGTGGTGTAGTCGGTACCATTCTTAGTGATCCAGGTGGTAGCCTTAGGCGCAATAGTACCCGAAGTCAAGTTAATACCAAGCGTCTGAGCGGTAGTGCCGCCGGAAGCGGTCACGGCCTTAAAGGTCGTACCAGTGGGAGGCGGAGTCACGTTCGGGTCGGTGGCCACGTAGATCTCCACGATGGACTTAACCGCGTTCTGCTCGTAGACGATGGTCACGTCGTTGGAGGTGGACTTGTTCAGGTAGTCCAGGATGGCGCCGTCCTGATTCACGCCCATGCCCAGGCCAACGACCTTGGTGCCGGCGTTCAGGTAGTAGGTGCCCGCGCCAAGGCCAGCGGCCACAGTGACAGTCCGGGTGCTGGGATCATAGGTCACGTTACTGTTGCCGGTACTATCATTCAGATAGATGGCCTCGGTGGTGGCGGTGTAGGGGTTGCCAAACTTACTGTTCACACTGCCCAAGCCGAAGAAGGTGCCGGTAGTACCAACTTGGACATTGGCACCGAAGTTGGTAATCGTAGTGCCGGTGGTATTGGCGGAACCAGCATAATCATACAGCAGCCAACTATAAGTGGCGTTAGCAGCCTGGTTCAGCACGTTGGTCACCACGCCGTTGGTCATCCGGACGGCAAACAGGTGGCCCTTGTAGGTCTGGCTGTTCTTCACCGCGTTGAAGGCGTTGGAGCCAGCGAAGGTCAGGGTGGTGGGCTCGCCGTTCAGCCAGCCGAACATGGTGCCGGTGCTGCCGTCCCACTGGGCGGCGCCGCCGTTGTAGTAGAACAGGCCGTAGGTCTCGGTGCCCTCGATGGAGCCGGAGACGTACACGTACTCAGCGCGGCCGTCGCCATCGGGATCGGCCCAGTCAACCTCGCTGTTGTTGTCCAGAATCACATCGCCGGTCAGGGTGTCCGGAGTCAGGCACAGAACCGAGGTAGCGCCGGTCTTAACCATGATGTAGGCGTCGGTGTCCAGACGCACATCGGCGTTAGCGCCGCCATTCAGGCCGATGTAGCTGTAGTTCTTGTAGAGCCTGCCGTTGGTGCCGGTGGCCGCGCCGTTGTAGTTCCACTCGAAGATGCCGGTGTTCTCGTTGGCGTGGGTTCCGTCCACCTTGCCGGACACCTCAATGGCGGTCATGCTGCCATTGGCGGAAGCCACGAACTTGAACATATTGCCGAGGATAACACCGTAGTTGGTGGTGTTGTTGTCCATGGCGGCATTGATGGAAGCCACGGGGGCCACGTGCAGCCAGCCGGCGTACTGGGCGTTGCTCACCTTGGTGGCGGCGTCGCCGCGGACAGTGGCGCTCATGACGTTGGAGCCGATGCTGTTGTCATACACGGGAACCAGATTGGCCACGCCAGCTCCGAGGTTGGCGCTGGTCACAGTACCGGTCGTATCAAGCATCGCATTCGTGGTATTTACAGCGCCAACGGGGGCATAGTGGCCACCGACAGCAGCCGCGGTGTTCACCAGGAAGCGGTCGATGGTGATGGTGCCGGTGTCGCCATTGGCGTACTTCACGGTGGCAATAGCCTTGGCGGTGCCATCGGTGACGCTGTCGCCCTGGCCGAAAGCGCTGTAGATGCTGGTGATGACGCCGTAGTGCACGGTGTCGGGCACGTTGTCAATACCAATGATGTTGTTGTACTCATCGAAGTACCAGGCAAAATTGGAATTGGTGGTGGTGCCGGCCACGTCCAGGAACAGGGTAATGGCATCGAAATAGTCGGCGCCGTCCACAGTGTGCTTGTCCTGGCTCCAGTAGGTCACGGTCTGCTTGGCGATCTTGGGCTCCGCCTTCTTCACCACGCTAATGTTGGTAAAGTTGGCAGCAGTGCAGGTCTTGGAATCGTCGTTGGGATAGTTGGTGACGCCACCACCGTTACCAGAGGACTTCAGACGGTTGGTCTCAAAGGCGGCCTTGTTGACGGCGTCAATGCCGGCGGAGGGCCTGTGATCCACGCCCACACTCTTGTCGGTCCAGCCCTGCACCAGAACCTTGTCGCCCTTGACGTACGTCCAGTTGGCGCTATAGTCGGAGAGGCGGTGCTCGCTGGTGTTGTGGGTGGCGGCGGCGGTCTTGTCGGACGCGCCCACGCGCTCGCCCTCATACACATCCAGGTACAGGTAAGCGGGGACGATCACATGGCCGGCGGGATCCAGCACGCGCTCGGTCACGTTGGTGACGGTGGCCAGATAGGTGTCGATCATGATGACCCGCTGGTTCAGCTTCCAGTTGGTCTTGGTATACAGGTCATTCCAGGGGTGCTCCGTAGTCGCATAGAACTCGGTGACACGGCCCTGGCCGCCCACGTTGGTCACGGTGTCGGTGGCCTCGATGCGGTACTTATTGGTGGCATTGGTGATGGCCGCATTGCTGTTGACGAACAGATCGTAGTCACGGGTAGTGCTGATCTTCAGCGCCTCAGCCACTTCGCACTCTTTCCAAGCCTTCTCCTCAAGATCCAGAACGGGCTCGAGCTCGATGGTGGCCACCACATGATCCGCGTTATTGTCCTTGATCCAGTAGTAGCCGGGACGGCCCCAGTCGTCGATCTCGGCCCAGTCGGTCACGTTCAGCTCAAAGTTCTGCCAAGCCAGGCCGCGGGTATTGCTCTGGCCCTGGATGGAGTTGTCGCCGGACTGGTAGCCGAACACCGGAGTCCAAGTCACAGTGTCGATCAGGCCGGCCTGGAACAGGATCTCGGCCACCAGCTCACGGGTGGCGGGCTGGTTCAGGGTGTTGGCGTAGGTGGTGTTGTTCACGTTCTTCAGCAGGCCCAGGGTGCGGCTGAAGTTAGCGGCCTGCACCTGCCAGGTACTGCCCTTGAACTCGTTGTTCTTGCCGTAGCCGACAGCCCGCAGGATCATGGCGGCGGCCTGGTAGCCGGTCACCTTGTCGTTGGGGCCGAACTTGCCGTTGCCGTAGCCGGCAATCCACTGGGCGTTGGCGCAGTAGTTGATGTAGCCGGCGGCCCAGTGGTCGGACGTCACGTCGGTAAACGTGGCATAGTCCTTATACAGGTGGGCCTTGTTGCCCTCCACATCGCCGGTGGCCAGACGGTAGACGATAGTCGCCGCCTCAGCGCGGGTGATGTCGTTCTTGGGCTTGAAAGTCTTGTCGGGGTAGCCCTCAAACACTTTCAGTCCTTCCAGGACCTTGATAGCTTCGTCGAACTCAGTCGTGATGCTATCGGCGTCCGAGAACTTGCTGGCGGCGTTGACGGTGATCATCAGGCTGAAGGTCATCATCATAGCCAGAACCAGCGCGAGGAACTTTTTCAAGTTTCTCATTGGAATGTTTCCTCCTTCATAAATTTTGCCGTAGGGGGGTGGGGTATGCGGTTCCTTCCCTCAGGCTGATTGCATTATAGCGCCGCCCGGGGGCAAAGTCAATGGGTCAAGCCCAAGTGTAACACAACTGTAACAAAGGCGGAACAGGCGCAAAAAGATGCAAAACGCGCAAAAATAACCAAATCGCGAACCTTTCAGGCCGAAACGCAGTTCAGGACACCCCCTCCCCCGCCGGCGGCTTACAGCTATAGTATAGAGTAGCGCGGTGGACTTGTCAAAGCGAAAAAACGCCGCAAGAGGGCAAAATCGCCTATATTTCGCCGGCGGGGTTTTGGGGCCGCGGGCGGAGCGGCGTCACTTGACAAGCCGAGCCGGGGCAGGTATAATATAATGTAGAAGGGTCCGTGAGGACGGATACTCAGACCAGCGGTTTGGCTCAAATTAAGTTATAGAACTGTTGTGCAAGGCACAAGACAGCCGTCACTTGGCAGAGTGGCGGTTGTCGCTTGACAAAACCACTCAGGCCGGGTATAATAAGTATAGAAGGGCCCTGTGAGGACGGACGTCCGGACAAGCGGTTTGGCTCTTTAAGTGTGTGGAAGTCTACAAAACGCCATAGACAACCGTCACTTGTCGGAGTGGCGGTTGTCCTCTTTTACCCTCACTGTGACGGTACAACCGAACACATGAAACGTCAAGGTAATAGGCATCTGCTCACCCCCTTTCGGGTGCGAGCCAAACCGCCGCCGCGTCCGGGCTCCTCACAGGGCCCAACAATATTTTACACCATTCTTCTAAAAAAGTCAACGTCGCACACAAAAGCCCCCTGCCGCCTGGCAGAGGGCTTTTGTTTTGTTGCTTACACCAGCTGAACGATGGCCATCTCGGCGGCGTCGCCGCGGCGGGGGCCCAGCTTCAGCACCCGGGTATAGCCGCCGTTGCGGTCGGCGTACTTGGGGCCGAGCTGGTCGAACAGCTTCTTGGCCACGTCCTCCTTGGTGACGTAGGCCAGCACCTGCCGATAAGCGGCCAGGTTGTTCTTCTTAGCCAGGGTGATCATCTTTTCCGCGATGGGGGCGACCTCTTTGGCCCGGGAGTAGGTGGTCTTGATCTGCCCATTCTCCAGCAGATAGGTGGTCATGGCGCGCAGCATGGCGCGGCGCTGGTCGCTGGTGCGGCCCAGCTTACGGTTCTTAGCCATTGTTAAGCACTCCTTTGGCCCCGCTTAGCGGGGTGTTTTAGATTCGTTCTGGCGCCCATCTGGGACACGGTCGTGTGCGCGGACAGGAACGTTACATACTCCCGCGCCGCCTCGTCGGCACAAGCTCCATATCTTTCGCTGTGCCTCCTCTCCCCGCGAAACCCGCTTCGCTGGGCTTTCGCGGGGCCCCAATACAGCGCTGTGCGTTGTTTTAAAGGTTCTCGTCGCTGGCCAGGGACAGGCCCATCATTGCCAGCTTGTTGATAACTTCCTCCAGGGACTTGCGGCCCAGGTTGCGCACCTTCATCATCTCGTCCTCGGTCTTGGAGATGAGATCCTCCACGGTGTTGATATTGGCCCGCTTCAGACAGTTGAAGGAACGCACGGACAGATCCAGCTCCTCGATGGTGAGCTCCAGCACCTTGTCGCGCTGGGCCTCGGCCTTCTCCACCACGGTGGCCTTGGAGCCCATGGTTTCGGACAAATCGGTGAACAGGGTAAAGTGATCCACCAGAATCCGGGCGCCCAGGGAGACGGCATCCCGGGCAGAAATCGTGCCGTTGGTCCAGACCTCCAGCGTCAGCTTATCGTAGTCTGTGGCGTCGCCCACGCGGGTGTTTTCCACGAAGTAGTTCACCTTCCGCACGGGGGTGTACACCGAGTCCACGGGGATGACCCCGATGATGGTCTGGGAAGGCTTATTCCGATCCGCGGTGACGTAGCCCCGGCCCTGGGACAGGGTGAGCTCCATGTTGAGGGTGGCCTCGGGCCCCAGGGTGGCGATGTGGTGCTCCGGGTTCAGGATCTCCACGTCGCTGTCGGTTTTGATATCCCCCGCGGTGACGGCGCCCTCGCCGGCGGCCTCGATGTAGACCGTTTT
>ERZ808037.2195-NODE-2195-length-10565-cov-6.916285_pt1 | contig 10565 bp, 8 predicted proteins | sample MGYA00380190_ERZ808037 | MGnify/ENA primary metagenome ERZ808037 (study PRJEB31490, sample SAMN06133399) | mouse gut metagenome | isolation source: J9 | host: mice | place: China: Chengdu | collected 2015-05 ...
ATTATCCGCAAGTATGTGGGGATAAAGGAACTCACCCCCGCAATCGTCAATGAATTTATCAAGAAAATCATAGTCCATGCGCCGGAAAAGGTGAACGGGAAACGGGTACAGAAAGTAGATATTGTTTTCAACTTTGTAGGGGAAATCAATTTCCTTTCTGCCACGCAACCGAAACGGCAAGGTGCATAAGGAAAATGCGCTCGTTGAGCGCAAGAAAAAACGGTACAGCCCTTGTAATTGGGGCTATACCGCCTAATCTGAAATTACTTCCCTCTAACCGTAAACATTTTAATTCAGATAGTACGTTATGCGTATAAGAGAAATCAGAAACTGACAAGCCTTTTCATAGGATATGGACAAAGATTTAACCTATATTGCGGACAGAATCAGCGTATTTTAACAAATGAGCAGGAGCAGATTATGAGACAGATTGCAGAATACGTGATAGATGCAGGAGCAATTTCAGTAGCAGAATTGAATGAGGTAGATACAGATTTATGGCGGAAGGCTGTAACAATTTTCGGAGCATCTACGCTGAAAGAGGAGATGTCAGCTTTATCAAAATTTATATTGAAGGTGGCTTAAAATGGCAAATCAAAAAAGTGAAGCGGCTTTATTGAAAAAAGTATGGGATATAGCGAATGTTTTGGCAGCGGCAGGTGTCGGATTTACAGACTATATCACACAGCTTACATATATTCTTTTCCTGAAAATGGATGAGGAGAAAGAAGAACTTGGGCTTAACAGTACTGTTCCCGAGGGATATAAGTGGAAGGATTTAGCTGGTCTTAATGGAACGGATCTTGTTGAATAATATGAAGAAATATTGAGGGAGCTTTCAAAGGATGAAGGATTAATCGGAACTATTTTTACAAGGGCAACGAATAAGATTGACCGTCCGGTTATGCTTGCTAAAGTCATAGAAATGGTCAGTGAAGAAAACTGGTATATGATGGAGGGGGATTTTAAAGGCGCTATCTATGAATCAATTCTTGAAAAAAACGGACAGGACAAGAAAAGCGGAGCAGGTCAGTATTTTACGCCGAGAGCGTTGATTCAGGCTATTGTTGAGGTAGTAAACCCTAAAATTACAGAAACGGTTGCAGATCCCGCCTGTGGTACCGGAGGTTTTCTGCTTGCGGCGTATGAACACATGAAGAGTCAAAGCAAGGATATAGAAAAACAGCAGTTTTTGAAAAACAATGCGCTCTTTGGAGCGGATAACACATCTTTAGTTGTAACGCTTGCTTCTATGAATTTATATCTGCATGATATCGGTGTCAATAAAAGCCCTATTGCATATCAGGATTCTTTGATTGATACATCTGACAGAATGTTTGATGTAATACTGGCAAATCCGCCTTTTGGAACCAGACCGCAAGGAAGTGTGGAGGTTGCGGTCAACAGACCTGAATTTGTAAAAACGTCTGATAATCAGGTTAATTTTTTACAACACATAATGTCTATCGTAAAGAGAGGCGGACGTGTTGGAGTGGTGCTTCCAGATAGCGTTCTTACGGACATGGGAGCTACGGAGAAAGTAAGGGAAAAACTTTTGAAAGATTTCAATCTTCATACCATTCTCAGACTGCCCACAGGTATATTTTATGCGAATGGTGTGAAAACAAATGTGCTTTTCTTTGAGAAAGGGAAGCCAACTAAGGAAATTTGGATTTATGATTATAGAACGGGTATCAAGCATACATTAGCGACAAAGCCAATGACGAGAGCGCATCTTCAGGAATTTGTGGATTGCTATTGTGTTGGTCATCAGCAAGACAGAGTTGCCACGTATAGTATTGATAATCCGAATGGACGATGGCGTTGTTTCACAGAAGAAGAGGTTAGGAACGCAGATAATCTTGATTTTAAGTGGATTGATTTGGAAGAGAAGGATGAGAGAACAGTGGCAGAGATACTTCGGGATATGCAAGAGGAGTCTGATGGTATTGCAGAGACTGTTGTCAGGCTTAGGCAGTTGTTGGGAGGAATTACGGTTTGATAGATACTGAGGCGATGAGATGTAAAATACTAGAAAATGCGTTAAAAGGTCAAATCTCTGACACATTGATTGCAGATGAAAATGTGGCAAACTTAATTAATTTATTAAGAATGCAAAAAGAGGAGTGCATAAAAAAAGGATTGATCTCCAAAGATAAAAAAGCGTTGCTAATAACAGAAAAAGAAACGCCGTTTCAGATACCTGCTGCTTGGAGTTGGGTTAGAATTGGTGATATATTTTACCACAATACAGGAAAGGCGCTAAATTCGTCTAATACAGAGGGCAATACTTATGAGTATATAACGACATCTAACGTATATTGGGACAGATTTGAATTAAATGAGTTGAAAACAATGCTGTTTACTGAGTCAGAAATTGAGAAATGTACCGTGAAAAAAGATGATTTGCTTGTCTGTGAAGGTGGAGATATAGGTCGTGCTGCTATATGGAATTTTGACGAAGAAATAAAAATACAAAATCATATTCACAGATTGCGCCCTTATGTAGAGATATGTGTAAGATTTTATTACTATGTTTTTTTGTACTATAAAAAAATTGGTCGAATCAACGGCAAGGGAATAGGGCTTCAAGGATTGTCGACAAATGTGTTGCATGAATTGATTGTACCTTTACCGCCTAGAGGTATACAGTGGAAGATTGCAGAAAAAATAGATGAAATATTTGAACAATTGGAAATAATTGATGAATTACAGAGAAACTATGTTGCTGACATTAAGGCTTTAAAAAACAAACTATTTGATGTTGCTGTTCAGGGTAAGTTGTCAGAACAGCTTTTAGAAGATGGAACAGCAGAGGAGTTATATACAAAGATACAGATAGAAAAACTGCGTTGATGCAAGAAGGCAAAATTAAAAAGGAAAAAGCACTGCCTGAAATAATTGAGGAGGATATGCCGTTTGATATTCCGAAAAATTGGAAATGGGTTAGGTTGGGCGAGATATCATGGTTTCAGGGGGGATATGCTTTTAAAAGCAATTTATATGTTGAGGATTCTGACAATCAGATAATCCGTTTGGGAAATGTAAAACAGAATGCGTTATTATTGGATGCAAGACCTGTTTTTATTTCGGATGAATTAGCCAGTGAAGTCGAGGATTATAGAATTAGAGAGAATGATATTTTGATAACTATGACCGGAACGAGGAGAAAGAAAGACTATTTTTATGCCAAATGTGTTGAACAATCGGATTTACAAGGGAAAAAGTTGTATTTGAATCAACGTGTAGGCTGTATAAGGGTAGTAGATGGAGTGTACCCACAGTTTTTAGTTATTGCATTACGAAATACAGAAATAAGAAAGATTATTTTTGAAAGGGAAACAGGAGCTGTAAATCAAGGTAATTTAGGCTCCGAAGATATCAAGAAGTTTGTATATATTCCACTTCCGCCATATGCTGAGCAGATTCGAATTGTAGAACAGATAAGGGAGGTTATTTCATGTGGACAGATAATGCATCTAAAATAGATATGTTATTTTATAAACCATATGCTGATATTGTATCAGAGACAGCCATTGGTACAGATGAGGAGCCGTTGACAGTGGGTATATTTGGATTATGGGGTGCGGGTAAATCCACTCTCCTAAATCTAATTGGTAAGAATTATGAAGGGAACAAAGATGCTATTTATGTCTCTATTAATGCTTGGATGTTTGAAAATTACGAAGATGCAAAGACCGCTATTATGGAGGCTTTGCTTCGTGAATTAAAAGATAACGAAAAGATACCTATAAAAATAAGAAAATCATTTGTTTCATTGATTAAGAAGATAGATTTTCTGAAAGTCGGAACAAAGGCGGCAGCTACAGCCGCACCTGTTATAGCAAGTTTTGTTACGGGAAATCCATTGCCATTAGTTTTGAATTTACCTAATGAGGCAAAAGAAATTGAAACAGCTATTAAAAGTGTGTCTGATTCTGTAAGAGGAATAAAAGATGACTATCTAAAGGACGATGAAACGGTAGATGATAGTGTCGTTAATAATATAAGAAATTTCAGAAATGAATTTGAGAAAACGCTTGAATCAGAAGAAATAAACAGAGTCGTTGTTTTGATTGATGATCTGGATCGCTGCCAGCCAGAGAGGATTATTGAAACTCTGGAGGCAATTAAGTTATTTTTGTCAGTGAAAAAGACAACCTTTATCATAGCTGCTGATGAGAATGTAATTCAATATGCAATAAAGAAGAAATATCCTAATATTGACGGATTCAATATTGAATTAGATAAAGAGTATATTGAGAAGATGATACAAGTTCCTATTCAAATACCGGAATTATCACCAAAGGATGTACAAAATTATTTATTGCTACTTGTGCTGCAAAAGTACATGGAACCAAATGAATTTGAAATACTTGTATCTAAGATAGAACAAGAAAAACTGATGGTTCAGTCCGATGTAATTGAAGTGGAGGGATTGGAAGAAATATATGGCAGTTTGAACGACAGTATTTCCTTTGAAGATAGGAAGGAGTATAAAGAGGTAGTGGGTGCTATTCTACAGATTAGAAAAATTGCATCCCATACGCTTAAGGGAAATCCGAGACAGATTAAACGATTTTTAAATACATTTATTTTGAAGAGAAAGCTATCTAAAATGTATTATGGTGATGATTTAGACATGTGTATTATGGCAAAATTACTTATATTGCACAAATTGAATCCGGATTTGTTTAATCAATTAAATGTATGGAATTCAAATTTTAATCAAGAAACAGATTCGGGAAATGAACAGTATAAACTAATGAGGCAGGGAATAGAAGAGAGTAATCCTGCTTCTGAATATCAAAAATGGTATAAACCACGTATCAAGGCATGGGTAATGTGTCCACCAGTGGAGTTGGAAAAGGAAAATCTTGACAGGTATTTCTATTTGACAAGAGAAATCTTAATTCAAAGCGATGATTTGGAATCAAATTTAAGTGAAGCAAGTAAAGCAATGCTAGATAGAATAGGTCATTTGTCAGCTCCGTTGGTTCCCAGAGTGGTAAATGATATGCGACAAATGAATTCCAGTGATTTAGATGATGTAATGACAATAATTATTAAAAGAATTGAAAAGGGAAATATTGAATCTTATTTCTATGCTTCTTTGTTTAAGGAATTTACCGATTATAGGAGAGACATAATTGACGGGATATTAAAGGATGAGAGTAAAATAGAACCGAGCCAATTGCCCTCTCTAAAATCTATGTATACTGCAGATCAAGCTATAACAAGTGAATTATTAGATAAACTTTTGTCGGATAAACGTATCACACAGGCTGTTATTAAAAAGATAAAGGATGTGAATAAATAAAATGGGAACATCAAAAGGTTACATTGCACCCAAAACACCACATTGGTCGCAGGCAAAAAGAGCGGTTACTTCATATATAAATAATGGAGATAGTGGTTCAAGAGCAAATGCAGCAGGGAAATTTGCGGAAGCTATGAGACATGATATATCCTCATCTGAAAGCTTTTTTAAGGCAAGTGGAAATGTTATTGCCTTTGCTAATGCTGTATCAAGAAATGGCTTAAATCAGGCATTGCATGATTTTGGCAGGGATGATTTAATAGGAAAGAGTTCAGAAACTGTGTTTAATGAACTTCTGCAAGACTTTACTAATTACGGAAGTACAACAGAGGATTATCTTTCGGCGGAAGCAATTTCATCTGCCCTAAAGGAATTACAGGTCACTGATATGGAACAGCTAAAGGATATTCCATGTGAGAAAATATTAACAGAAATCCTCATTGAATATATTAAGTTTAGTTTCGCCTTTCGGTATGAAGAAAAGATTCGGATGAAAAAAAGTCCATCAGAGACAGAAAAACTTTTAAAAGAAATGAATAAATACATATCAAACGAACTACATGAAAAATTAGGCATTAAAGACTTAAAAAGTGTAGACTTTACAAAATTAGAAACTTCAAAGCTGGTAGAAAATGCTTTAAATGATGCTTATCAGGTATTTGAATTATTTTATGGGGAGGCAGACTAAATGAGATTTTGGGTTGATAAGGAGAACGAAATGTTTCCCAATAAAGAATGGGATGGTTCTTATATTTTTACACTGATTAGAAAGGGTTACAGTACTATTTTTACAAATATAGCTGATATATGGTATAGAATGGATCAGCTTACAATACCTGAAATATATGAAGATTTATTCATAATTGGTATAAGTGTATTTGCGTTGGACAAGAGGATTGATAGACGCAAGTTTCCTGATTGCTGGACAAGGAACATAAGTGTAAGTATACCAGTTTTAGGAATAGAACGGTGGAAGCAAACAGAGGAACTGTGGAACAAGACATTGACTTTTTTGACAGGAGACATATGGGATATTCATTTTAGAAAATGTGAAAAACAGTTTAGCAAGAGGGAAAATCCGAATAGAAAGCATTTGAATCTGGGAGGATGTAATTGTGTATGCTTATTTTCTGGCGGTCTGGATTCTTATTGCGGTGCAATCAGGTTGTTAGAAAATGGAAGTAAGCCTTGTTTAATAGGGCATAATGAATACCCTAAATTAAGGAGTAAACAGGGCGAATTTGCAGAAACTTTTCAAAAGTTATATTCAAAGCAAGAAGTGAAATTTGTAAGTTTTACAGCTAATTCGCATGCGCCTAAGAATTTGCAAGGAGAACCTTTGGTGGGAACAGAAAATACATCGAGAGGAAGATCACTGCTTTTCTTGTGCGCTGCATTATCAATAGCAGGAATTTTGGGGCAGAATGTACCTGTGTATATACCGGAAAATGGTTTTATAGGATTGAACATCCCCCTTACGAACAGTAGAAAAGGAACTTGCAGCACTAGGACAACTCACCCATATTTTTTGAATAGTTTTTCTGAAATAATAAAAAGTGTTGGAATCCATAATACAATTGACAATTTCTTTGCATATTCAACCAAGGGAGAAATTGTAGATTTGGTAAAAGATACGGAAGCTTTTAAAAGTCATTATAAGGATACAATATCATGTTCCCATCCCTGTCTTGCCCGTTATAATGAGAAAGGGAATAATGAATATCCTATAAATTGTGGATATTGTTATCCTTGTTTGATTCGAAAAAGTTCATTAATGAACGCACAAGATTTTAAATACTCATTTTCTGCTGAAACCAAAGATTTTTTGAACCAATATGGAGAATCTGAAAAATCTAATGATTTGAGAGCAGTGATTTCAGCAGTGTATCAATACAAATGTATGCAGGATAGTGATATTAAAAATAAAATCAGGTTGGCTGGACATTTGACAGAAGAAGAGGTTAATAAGTTTTTACGTTTGTATAAAGCAACTATGGAGGATTTGGATGAATTATTTTCCGTTAATAGTGATATGAAGAAAATGTTAGGTAAATAATATGATTGGTTTAATTGACACGCATTTTCATTTAGATATGTATAAAAAATATGATGAAATATTTCAATATCTTGAAGTGGAAAAGCAATATACTCTTTGCATGACGAATTCTCCGGGGGTGTTTTTAAGTTGTAGAGATTTATTTCAAAATAGTAAATATGTAAAGTTTGCATTAGGGTTTCATCCTCTAAATGCGGACTTGACATCAAAGGATATTAATGATTTTGTACATTTATTAAAATATACAAATTATGTTGGAGAAGTTGGGCTTGATTTCACGCGAAAAAAGGGAATTGAAAAAAATAAGCAGCTTGTTTTTTTTGACAAGATTATGGCGCTGTGTGCATATCAGAACAAAATAATATCAGTGCATATTCGAGGTGCAGAGGAAGAAGCTGTACAAATAATTAGTAAATATAATCCCAAACGCTGTATTTTACATTGGTATACGGGTTCTGTTATAATGCAGGAACAATTTATAAAATTAGGCTGCTATTTTTCTATTAATGCCAATATGCTGCAAAGAATGGAAATTATTGATAGGATACCTAAAAATAAACTGTTAATAGAGAGTGATGGACCATATTCAAAAGTAAATGGTAAAAAATATGAACCACAATTTTTGATAAAGATATATGAGTTAATTGCTCGTTCAATGAATGATCCTGATTTGATTCAAAGGGTATATTCTAATTTTAAGGAATTGTTAGAGAAATAATGTGATTTTACATAGCCGAAATAGTAGAAATTAATAGTCAAATAGTAAAATAAAAGTTTGGGATAATGGAGAATTTAATGTGAAACCCATGGCGCGGCAGGGTAAAGGCTATAATTGTTATATACCAAAATAATTGCAGAAAGCAGATGATGATATGAAAACAATAGATGAATACATAAAAACAGACGATAAGGCAATATGTGAGAATATAGACGATTTAGAGTATAAGACAAGAGATAAGGTTGCACAGAATATGCTGAGTTATTTTCGTAACCTTGTGGAACATATTGCAGTCAGGGTGTATGCGGAGCAACACGAAAATGCTTTTGTAGATTATGATACAATACCGAAGGCTGTTGAATTTTTAAAGACAAGCAATGAATTTTATTTTTTTAGGAAGTTCCATCAACTGTTGCAGGAATCGCGTTCTCATTATACGCCGGATAATGATGGGGCAGAACGGTTGCTTTTAAAATATTATGAATACTTACTACAGATTAAAGATTTTGTTTATAGAAGATATCAGATACAGATTCTTTCCAATATAGACAAGTTTCCGATTGATTTGGATGATACACTGCAACAGTATTATGAAAAAATTGTGGAGAAATTGGATAAAGTTCATTATCAGAGAGCTCATGAGACATATAGTGAACGATTTTATGTGCAAAAATCAAAACCATTTTTTGTGAATCATCATGTTTATTACGAAAATACCTTAATTCCAACAAATGATGAGTCAAGTAAATTTAATAAGCTGGTGGTATTCTCAGCCTTTAAGATTCCTGCTAATTATGCGATAAAGGTAGATTTGGATGATGATATCATCGAAATATCTGGAAAATTTATGCCGATTAAGATTGTAACTGCATGGAGTGTATCTATAAGACCATGTGAGTTGAAAAATTTTGCAAAAATATTTGGATATAATATTGAGGTGCGTAGCGATCTTTCGGAATATATTGGATTAATGAATTATATATCAAGAACAGGGCTTAATTTAGTTGAAATTCTGGAATTTTCAGATAGAAGGTATCAGGCATTTAAAGAAAGAATTACGGAAAAGGCACAAAAAATTGTTTTATGTGATATTTTTGATAGAAGTAGAGATTGGATAAGAACAAATAGGTTAGGCAGTAATAGTGTCCGCTATTTGTTATACGGTCTTAATAACAAAATAATAAAAGCGCAGTTGTCGAAGGAAGAAAATTATAGAATGAAGGGACTTTATTTAGATATTAAAGTTCTCCCATTTGAGGAAATGCCATTCAATTCAAGCCTTTGCAACCATAACCCATCAATATATGATTTGTTTTCATGCATAAAATCAGAAGGAAGAGAACACGAATTACTGGCTCGCCGTATGAATATTAATGCAGATACATATGCGAAGTTATATACAAAAACAGATGAACTGGCAAAATTTGAGAATATTGATGAATTGGTAAAGATTTATAATGATAGTCTATACAGAAAGCATCAAAATAGAAGACTGGAAATTATGGGTAAAAATCTTTTTGTAAAAGGCTATGAGGATGATACAAAAGAAATAATTCAAAACCTGATTTCTTTAACAGAAGAAGGAGTGGTTGATTATAATGCCTCTGTGGAAGATTGGCTTATAGAGAATCCGAATGTGATAGATAGTGACGAAAAGAGGGCTATCCTGCTTAGAATGTTTGAGAACTCAAGCCTTGCAATGATTTATGGGGCAGCAGGAACGGGAAAATCAACTTTGATAAAACATATTTCACAGTTTTGGGAAGATAGTTCTAAGGTCTATATAGCAAATACCCATCCGGCAGTAGAGAATTTACGAAGGCGGGTGAAAGACAATAGTGGTGAATACTTGACGATCAAGAAGTTTATCTATTCATATTCGGCGGATAAAACTGTAGATATATTATTTATAGATGAATGCAGTATGATTAGCAATCGTGATATGATAGAAGTTCTTAGAAAAAAGAATTTTAAACTGCTGGTTTTGGTGGGAGATATTTATCAGATAGAATCAATTCAGTTCGGAAATTGGTTTAACTTGGCAAGATATTTTGTTCCTGTAAAAGCACAATATGAACTTAAAAAACCATATAGGACAGAAAACAACCAATTACTGGAGTTGTGGAACAGGGTGCGTAACTATCAAGATAATATTACTGAATGGATGGGACATTGTGGATATACAACAAGGTTAGATGAGTCAATATTTGAGAGAACATCTGAAAGTGAAATTGTTCTGTGCCTTAATTATGATGGTTTGTATGGAATCAATAATATCAACAGATTTTTGCAAAGCGATAATCCGAACAAAGCATTTATGCTGGGAGTTTGGACATATAAAATAGGTGATCCTATTTTATTTAGTGATTCCTCAAAATATAATTCTATATTATATACACCACTTTACAACTTTTAAGCTAAGCTGTTTCTTCAAGACATAGCTTTCGTAAGGCTTTGATAACAGCCATTGA
>ERZ808037.2196-NODE-2196-length-10563-cov-3.891284_pt1 | contig 10563 bp, 9 predicted proteins | sample MGYA00380190_ERZ808037 | MGnify/ENA primary metagenome ERZ808037 (study PRJEB31490, sample SAMN06133399) | mouse gut metagenome | isolation source: J9 | host: mice | place: China: Chengdu | collected 2015-05 ...
CTTCTGATGGAGAGGGAATTCTCCTTCTGTTATTCATCAGATATGACTTTGTAACTTGTTAACTATATAGCTCTTGTGGCTATATCATTATTATACTAGACCAGCTATTACGATGGGGAAGGAACGTTGACCCGGTGGGAGGAGAGAGAATATAATGCAGACAGCAAAGTGACAAAGTATATAGAGCATGACGCCGATGGCATTGAAACAGAGTGGGCCTGGTATGAATATGATGAAAGTGGCCGTCTGACCAGGATTAAGAAGAATTTTATTACGGAATCTGGAGAATGGGTAAATGAACATACCTATGGTGATGAGGGTCATATCCTGTACATTTATGCTGTAGATGGTTATGATTCCAGAACAGTAACATATTACGATGAGGCAGGCCGTATGTGGAAATATGTGGCCTATGAAAATGGAGAAGTACATCATTGGAACGAGTATGAGTATGACAGCGAGGGCAATCGGATAAAAACAATACAGCACAATGCGGATGGCAGTGTGTATGAATATTAGTGCAAAAGGGGCGCTTTCCTGTAAAAGGGAAATCGCCCTTTTTTACATGGAGTTTTCCTTAAGTTTAAAAATGCTTTTCAGGTTTTTTAGATTTTAATTATAAAATGGACACAGTTTGAACACATTTTATCTGTAATATGTATATCAGATAGTTGATGAACTCACTATCTCCCCCCTCATAAGAAAATAGTAAAAGGGTCTCGGTGGATGCCGGGGCTCTTTTACATTTCTCGTAGAGCTTGGGGGAGAGCCACAGGGGCACCTGTTTCTTGGCATTCGCCATCAGTACAGGCTCCCTGAGGGTTTTTTGGAAAAGGTTTGAAAAAAGAGGCCTGGAACTTGCGGATCCTATGGGGAACGTGGTACAATATGTCTATATTCCCGGTAGGGGATAGTGCTATGATTGCGCTGTAATTATGGTATAGTGGCCAGAAAGAGAGGAGGAATCGGAATGGACGCACTGAGAAAAGAAGAAATTCATACGACAGATGACATCTACACTTTGCCGGACGGAGAGCGGGCAGAGCTGATTGACGGACAGATTTATTATATGGCCCCTCCGGGCAGAACGCATCAGAAGTTGGTACATTTTCTTGACCGGACGATAGGTAACCATATCCAGTCTAAGCAAGGGGGCTGCGAAGTTTATCCCGCGCCTTTTGCGGTATTCTTAAACGACGATGACCTCAACTATGTAGAGCCGGACATCTCCGTCATATGCGACACATCCAAGCTGGACGAAAAAGGCTGCCACGGGGCACCGGACTGGGTCATAGAAATCGTATCTCCCACCAGCCGTTCCATGGACTACTTTACCAAGCTGTTCAAGTACCGCACGGCAGGGGTCAGGGAATACTGGGTAGTTGACCCCCAGAGGAAGACAGTGACCGTATATCAATTTGAGCAGGATCAGATGACGGAGTATGCCTTTGGGAAGAGCATCCCAGTGGGCATTTATGAAGACTTCTCGATTACAATTCCGTAAATTTCCGCTGTCATTGAAGCCCATGAGCCCGCTCAAGCTGAAAATTTTTATGATTGACAAAAAGCGGGAACCATTGTATGCTTTACGAAAGCATTACCAAAGGCTAGGAAGAGAAGAGTAGGCAGCCGGATATGTCGCAGAGAGCCTGAGTAGGTGGGAACAGGCACAGAAGAAGCTGCTGAAAATGGTCTCGGAGCCGCGTACCGAAGCGTCCGCTCTCGTCCCTGAAAAGATATTTTTCAGAGAGGAGGGCTTTTTTTATGGCAATGCGGGACTTATAAGACCAAAGGAGTGCAAGGAAACGGGTTATCACGAAATTGGGAAATGAGGTAGATAAGATGAGGAATAGGAAGGCCTGCGCGGATACCCTTTACCAATGTGTCCAGATCATTGTCAACCTAGCCGCACTGCTGGCTCCGTTCCTACCGTTCTCATCAGAGAAGGTATGCGGATGGCTGGGGACGTGCTGCAGCTGAGAAAGGCAGTGGGTTCCCGCGGGCCGCCGGATTCCGGAGGTGGAAGTTCTGTTTCAGAGGATTGATAAAAAGGTGATAGAGATGGAGACGGAAAGGCTTTTATAAGGATGTTAGTACAAGTTGAAAAATTTACCGTGGACATGGGCGGTATTTATGGTATAATACCTAATGACCTTATTCGTGGCATGGAGAAGCCAGAAGTATGTTTTTGCAATAACTTTTGAGGTACGGTCTGTGCGGATTCTATAGAATATTTGTTCGGGAGATACAGAATGCTGGAATGATTGGGCAGCCATTATTATAAATGAGAGTAGGGGAAGTACATGATAGTAGGGATTGATTTGGGGACTACCAACAGCTTGATCGCATATTTCACGGAGGAGGGGCCGAGGATCATCCCCAACAGGCTGGGGAAGAACCTGACGCCCTCTGTGGTCAGCGTGGACGAAGAGGGGAATGTGTACGTGGGAGAGACGGCCAGGGAGCGCATGAGCCTGTATCCGGACACTGTGGCGGAGACTTTCAAGCGCAGCATGGGGACAGAGCGGGACTATGTGCTGAGCGGGAAGCACTTCAGGCCGGAGGAGCTTTCCAGCCTGGTGCTGCGCTCCCTGAAAGAGGACGCGGAACATTTCCTGGGAGAGGAAGTGACGGAGGCGGTCATCAGCGTCCCTGCCTATTTTGACGACAAGAGAAGAAAGGCCACCAAGCGCGCCGGGGAGCTGGCGGGCCTGAAGGTGGAGCGCATGATTTCGGAGCCCACAGCCGCAGCGGTGGCCTATGGGCTGTATGACAAGACCAGGGACACCCGCTTTCTGGTGTTCGACTTGGGCGGCGGCACCTTTGACGTGTCCATTCTGGAGCTGTACCACAATATCCTGGAAGTGCGCGCCGTGGCCGGGGACAATTACCTGGGAGGCGAGGACTTTACGGAGGTGATGGCGAAGCTGTTTCTGCAGAAAGCCAGGCTGCAGCTGCAGAACCTTTCGGAGAAGGAGCAGGTGCGCCTGTTCCGGGAGGCGGAGCGGGCCAAGTGCGCCATCAATGACACGGACAAGGTCACCATCAGCTTTTTGTACAAAGAGGAGAACATAGAGCAGCAGATCACCTATAAGGAGTACGAGGAAGCCTGCGAGGAGCTTCTGATGAAGATCAGGGAGCCCGTGAAGAAGAGCCTGGCGGACGCTGGGCTGAAGCTTTCGGACATCGACGAGGTGCTGCTGATCGGCGGGGCCACCAGGCTGAATATCGTGCGGGATTTCCTGATTCGGCTGTTTCGGAAGTTCCCGGACACGAAGATGAACCCGGACGAGACCGTGGCATTGGGGGCGGCGATACAGGCAGCCATGAAAGAGCGCAGGGAGGAAGTGAAGGAGGTCATCCTGACGGACGTGTGCTCCTTTACCCTGGGCACGGAAGTGGTGGTGGAATACGATGAGGGCAAGTTCGAGGACGGGAGGTTCTGCCCCATCATAGAGCGGAACACGGTCATCCCAGCCAGCCACACGGAGCGGCTCTACACGGCCCGGGACAACCAGAGCAAGGTGCGGGTCAGGGTGCTTCAGGGGGAGAGCCGGTTCGCCAGGAACAACTTATTTCTGGGAGAGCTGGAGATCGAGATAACCAAGGCGCCTAAGGGACAGGAGTCCGTGGACGTGACTTATACATACGACATCAATTCTCTGCTGGAGGTGGAGGTCACCGTGGTGTCCACAGGGGAGAGCCGGAAGATGATCATCAAGGGCCAGGACAACCAGATGACGGAGGAAGAGGTAGCAAAGCGCATGGAAGAGCTGGCCTACCTGAAGATCCAGCCCAGGGATTACGAGGAGAACCGGCTGGTGCTGCTGCGGGCGGAGCGGATGTACGAGGAATCCCTGGGAGACCGCAGGCGGATGCTTGACCGCTACATCACCGCTTTTGAAGCCGCTTTGAAAGGCGGAGACCATGACGAAATCCAAGAGACAAGAGATGCGCTGAACGAGCTGCTGGAGGATGAGGAGGAGTGAACCTGTGGAAAGAGAGAAGACAAGTGATAAATTGCAGCTTTCCGTGGAGGAGCGGATTTACGGCCTGTCTCTGCTCTGGAGGGAGGCGGAGTACAATTTTGCCTATTGGGATGAACTACCGGAGGTAGACTGGAACGCCCGCTACCGGGAATTTCTGCCCATCGTCATGGCGGCGGAGGATTCCCTGGTCTACTATACGGAACTGATGCGCTTCCTGGCGGTGCTGCGGGACGGGCATACCTATGTGAGGATGCCGGAGGAGCTTAAGCCGCCCTATATTTATAAATTCGGCACTACCTACGCAGAGGGAAGACATCTGCTCTGGGGAAAGCCGAAGTCCTGTGAGGTACCGCTGCTTTCGCGAATCGTTGCCGTGAACGGAACGCCTGTGGAGGAATATGTGGAAAAGTATATTCTTCCCTATTTCTGGCATGAAAATATGGAGCACTGCTTTGCCTACAGCCTGTTGGGATATGTCATCAGCTGCCGCGAATCGGGGGATGTGAAGCTGGAGACAGATGGGGGAGATCTGATTCTGACACAGGAATGTGAGGAAGAGGAGGTATATGCTCCATGGCTGGTACATCAGACAATCCGGGAAGCGAAAAGAATCTGCGATGAAGACTATTTTACAGTGAGGATATTCGATGACAATATGGCATATATCCGTGTGGACACTTTTGCCGACGGAGAGGTGATGCAAGCGCTTCTGGAGAGCGTCAGACAATGTGCGGACTGCAGGGCATTTCTTATTGACGTGCGAAAAAACCAGGGAGGGAGCGGCCATAATGCCAGAGCGCTGGCGGAAGTGTTCTTTGAGGAGACGATACCGGATACTCCCGATAAGTCCCCCGTGAACATAGCCAATTACAGGGCGTATGGCCAGTACAGGAATCTGGATGAGTTGGACATGCAGGATGCATGGGAGAAGAAAATATATGACGTGTGCAGACATCGATTGTATGATGTGGATGAGACTGAGATACCGGTAAAGAAAAGTACCATTACTTTCCGGCAGCCTGTGGCTGTGCTGGCAGGAGCAGATACGGCCAGTGCTGCCGAAAGCTTTCTGACTTATATGAAGCATAAGAACCGTGCCGCTATCATCGGCCAGAACAGTGCGGGAACCAATGGGCAGCCCTATATGGGACAGCTCCCGGGCGGAGGGGCTTTCGGCATCTGCACCATGAAATGCTTTCTGCTGGACGGAACCAGCTACAATAACGTGGGCATTGCGCCTGACATCTACGTGGAAAACAGAATAGAGGATAGGAAAGCGGGCTTCGACAGGGCGATGGATGAAGCAATCCGTTATCTGCGGGAAACCGTGGCGGAATCGTAGACAGGGCATGGACTGACAAGGAGGTGCTGCATTGCGGCTTTGCAGCACATCTGAAATGGCGGCCATGGCGAAATCACAGGGACGAGCGAAGAACGGGATAAGCTGTCGGAGGAAGAGGATATCTGAAATGAATATTTGAAACACAGACGATATAATATCGGAATAGAGTCAAATCAGGAAATGAAAGTAGGGAGCATCATTGGGGGAGCCAGGATGCTTCCTATTTTGATTACCGCCTTTTCCTCTTTGCCTCTATCAATGCAGCGTATCCTTTTCAGGCATCCTGTAGAAATCGTTTTGGGTGCCCGGAAGCGGCGGGTTACAATTGCGGCTTGTTTGACGCAGAGGTTCCGGGCGTGTTACACTGGATTCAGCATCGAACAGGAAGTAAACAGGATGTAAGCCGACCCGGGATTGGAATGCGTTTCAGAAAAGCGATGCGGAAAAGGAGAATACTATGAATATCGGAGAAGTGATTAGAAATAATCGTCAAAAAAGAAATATGACACAGACGGAACTGGCAGCATGTCTGAACATCACGCCCCAGGCGGTGTCGCGGTGGGAGATGGGTATCTCCTACCCGGATATCGCCATGCTGCCCCGGATATCGGAAGTCCTGAGGGTCAGCGCCGACGAACTGCTGGGCATCAGTCCGCTGCCGCAAAAGGAGCAAAGCGAGTGCGAAAGCGGCTGGGAGCATCAGGAACCCTGTCTGAACCAAAGCCAGGTTGACAGCATCTTCGATTATGTTCCGGCTCCTCTGTCAGGCGAGGGAAAGAGAGTCCTGGTGGTGGACGACGCGGACTTCATGAGGATGATCCTGAAAGACATTCTGTCCCGTTGCGGGCACACCGTCCTGGAAGCCAGGAACGGCCAGGAGTGCCTGGACATCCTACAGAGCGAGACCGTGGACGTATGCGTGCTCGATATCGTGATGCCGGTGATGGACGGGATAGCGGCTTTGCGGAGGATTAAGGAAGAGCATCCAGGAATCAAGACAATCATGCTATCGGCCCTGTCCAGGGAAAGCTGCGTGAAACAGGCCAGACAGCTGGGGGCGGATGCCTTTGTGGTGAAGCCTTTCCAGGAAGAGAGCCTGATAGAGCGAATCGGGTGAGGGGAGCGTATGGAGAAAAAGCATAGTCTGATGCAGAACATGTGCTATGTCCTGGACGGCGTATGGAAGCATAACAGGGTGATTCTGCTCCTGATTCTCCTCAATACCCTGGTGACAGCCGTCTCGCCTTTCATCGGCATCCTGTTCCCCCGGCAGATACTGGAGGAGCTGCTTACGGCAAAACGCCCGGAGAGGCTGTGCATGCTGCTGGCGGCATTTCTGCTGGCATCTGCCGCGGCAGCCTATCTTGCCCAATGCCTGAGGGGCGTCTACATGGTGCAGCCTGTGAAGGTCACCGACCCTTATCTGAACCGGCTGTATCAAAAATGCATGGACATCAGCTTCCAGTGCACGGAGGACGCGGATTTCCTGAACAATGTACAGACCGCCAGAAAAGGCGCCGGATGGGGCGATTACGAGGGAATCAGCGGCATGCTGCACGAGTGGTTCGAGACGCCGGGAGCGGTGATCGCTCTGGGGGGCTACATCACCATCGTTTCGAATCTGAGCCTGTGGATCCTGCTCTATCTGACAGGGTGTGTCGGCATCCACTATGCCCTGTCCCTGGCCGGAAAGCGGCGGGAGCACCGGGCGCGTGAGGAACTGGCCGGAAACCAGCGGCGATCCAATTATCTATATGACATCATGTACGATTTTTCCTATGGCAAGGAGATTCGCCTGTATGATCTGTCGGACTGGCTGGGCAGCAGGTTTTCATTTTACCGTGATAAAATACGCGGCATAAAGGAAAAACAGAAAAATTTCCAGATGTGGAGCACATGGGTGGACATTTTCCTTTCTTTCCTCCGGGAGGGGATCGTCTATGGCTATCTGGTGTACCTGGTGTCACAGAATCGTATGACCATTGCGGATTTCACCATGTACGCGGCGGCAATCGGGGGATTCCGATGGGCTTTTGAACAGGCGGCCGGGCATCTTGCGGATCTCCATGGGCTGAGCATGCAGATTGATGACTACCGGACTTTCATGGACTGGCCGGACGCGATGGAACAGGCGCAGAATCCGGTTCCTGTTCCGCCCGGCCCCTATGAATTCCAGTTCCGGGATGTGTCCTGGCGGTATCCGGGCAGCAGCCGATATGCGATTCGGCATCTGAACCTGGAGATTGGGAAAGGACAGAGACTGGCTCTGGTGGGATCCAACGGGGCCGGGAAATCCACTTTCGTCAAGCTGCTGCTGCGCTTATACGATGTGACGGAGGGGGAGATTCTGTGCAACGGAATCGATATCAGGCGATTTGACAGAAAGCAATATTACGACTGCTTTTCTGCGGTATTCCAGGAAGTCATGCCCCTTGGATTCTCCGCGGCGGACAATGTGGGAGTAAGCGACGGGGAGCGGATCGACAGGCAGCGCGTGGACGAGTGCATCCAAAAGGCGGGCCTGGGGGACAAGATGCGGGCTCTGAAGTACGGCGCGGACACCTGTGTCCTGAAAGCCATGGACGATGAGGGCATAGAATTTTCCGGCGGGGAGAAGCAGAAGCTGATGATTGCCAGGGCTTTCTATAAGGACGGCGCGGTCATGGTGCTGGATGAGCCCACCGCGGCTCTGGATCCGTTGGCGGAACAGGAGATATACGAAAGCTTCGACCGCCTGACCAAGGACAAGACCACGATATACGTGTCCCACAGGCTGGCGTCCACGCGCTTCTGTGATGCCATAGCCATGTTCGAGGAGGGTAGGATTGTGGAATACGGGACACATGAGGAGCTGCTTGCGCGGAAAGGGAAATATGCGGAAATGTTCCGTGTCCAGGCGCAGTATTACAGATAAAAAGGAGCGGCCAGACGGCTGGCGGAAAAACGAAGACAGCCAGACGGCTGACGGAAAAACGAAGACAGCCAGGCGGCTGGCGGAAAAATGAATGTAGCCAGACGGCTGGCGGAAAAACGAAGATAAGCGGAGGTATGGTGATGAAAGAAGATACGGAATCCGAAAGAAAGCGGTCGCTATCTGCCATATGGCATTTTATCAGGCTGGGGTACCGGATCCACCCGGGGTATTTCCCCTTGGCCGTGCTGTCGGCGGTGCTTGGGGCGCTGTCGCCTTTTTTGGGCATAGTCATGCCCAGATACATCCTGAATGAGCTGGTGGGGGAGAGGAGAGTCCAGCGACTGGCCTTGTGGGTCACCATATTGATTTTTGGGAATGCCCTGGCGGGGATTGCGGGAAGCGTCATCGGGAAAAAGCTGCAGGTATCGGGGGAAAAGCTTGCGGACGGCTTCGAGCTGCATGTGGGGCGCCATATCATGCACATGGACTTCGAAAAGCTGGAGGACGCGAAGATACTGGACATGAAAGAAAAAGCCCTGTTCAACATACGGCTCCATGACGCGCTGCTGGGAGGCCCGAGAACCATCTTGAGCATCTTCCAGCTGACGATCACCCTGATTGGCGTGGTGGGGATGATCGCGGTTCTGAATCCTGTGCTCATCGCGGTGCTGCTCTTGCTGATTGCAGTAAATGTGTGGGTCTACAGACGGATCCAGTCCACGAAGATGCGCTTCTATCAGGACATTGCCGTGTACAACCGCCGGTTCCAGTATTTCCTGGAGCTGATACAGGACTTTAAAAATGCCAAGGACGTGCGGATCTACAGAATGTCCGAGTATATCATAAGACGGATAAACAATCATATAAAATCGATAAACAGTATTTTCTACAAGATGTTCCTGAAGCAGCGGCATCATGACGGCCTTTCTGCTGCAGATATCCAGGCTCAGACCTTTGCCGCCTACGCCTTTGCGGCATGGGGCGTATTCCGGGGAACGGTCAGGATTGGCGATTTTGCCATGTACATTTCCGCCGCCAACCAGTTTTCCAGTGCGGCCACGCAGCTGATGGCAAAGCTTGTGGACTTACAGATGCTGGGCAAAGTGCTACAGGACTATCTTGCCTTTGAGCAGCTGCCCTCCGGCAATAGGAAAGGAGAGCGGATCCTGTGCACAGGGCAATCGGCCTGGCCTACTTTGGCACCCACCGGCAATGGGGAGGGAGAGCGGACGGCTGCGGATCTGGAAGCGGGTACGCTGCAGATTGAATTCCGGAATGTGTGGTTCCGGTATCCCAATGCGGAAGACTATGCGCTAAAGGATGTATCGCTCACCATCCGTCCCGGTGAGAAGCTGTCCATTGTAGGCAGGAACGGCTCGGGCAAGACCACGCTCATCAAGCTGCTGTGCAGGCTCTATCGTCCCCAGCAAGGGGCAATCCTGTTGAACGGCGTGGACATCAATGAATTCCAGGAGGCGGCATACCACAGGCTGCTGTCCGTCCTGTTTCAGGATTACAAAATCTTCTCTTTCAGCGTGAGAGAGAACCTGTCATTCCAGGAAAAAGCCGACGCGGACAGAATTCGAGCCGCCCTGAGCCAGGCGGGCATCCTGGAAAAGATAGAGGAACTGCCCATGGGAATCGATACGCCCTTGTACAAGAATTTCGATAAGGACGGGGCAGAGCTTTCCGGAGGGGAAATGCAGAAAATCGCCATCGCCCGGGCCCTGTACAAAGATGCTGCGGTGGTGGTGCTGGATGAACCCACAGCGGCCCTGGATCCCTACTCCGAGTACCAGGTGTTCTCTCAGTTTGAGAAAATGGCCCAGGGCAAGACGACGATCTATATTTCCCACCGCCTCTCCAGCTGTCGCTTCTGCGATGCGGTGGCCGTGTTCGACAATGGGGCTTTGGTGGAATATGGGAGCCATGAACAGCTGGTCAGGGACGGGAAACTGTACGCCAGGATGTGGGAGGCGCAGGCTCAGTATTATCAATGATGTTATTTTTGGGGCGTGGGGATAATATCCTCATGCGCTTGTTTTTCCTGGAAGAGATATGTATGTCCTCCGCAAGAGTGCAGATTTCCTGAATGCAGGATTTTTGAAATCACATTTTGTGATTTCAAGTTCGGAGAGGAGATTTTTTGGAAGAAAAAAGTAAATTATCGATTGTAGCCGAAGCAAGTACTGAACAGATACAGAACCTTTAAATTTTTGTTGAATTTTTTCATATTTTCACATATAATATCTAAGGAAAGCATCTGATTTAGGGCAACAGAAAAGAATAACTTGTACAAAAGATAAAATGCCCTAAAT
>ERZ808037.2198-NODE-2198-length-10551-cov-9.706798_pt1 | contig 10551 bp, 5 predicted proteins | sample MGYA00380190_ERZ808037 | MGnify/ENA primary metagenome ERZ808037 (study PRJEB31490, sample SAMN06133399) | mouse gut metagenome | isolation source: J9 | host: mice | place: China: Chengdu | collected 2015-05 ...
TCCGTTTGATTGGTATGTCCCTCCTTTACAATGGCTTTCAGTAAGAACAGATAGTTGAGGCTGTCTGTGATCTTTTCATCCCATGTGCTTATCCCATAATCCGTATCATTGTCAAAGCACATGTCATACAGGGAAACGATATGCTTCGCCAGCATCCCGGCAAGGGCGCGCTCCGGCGTGGTGTGCTGCAAGGCTGCCGCCGCCTTAAAAGCCCCCAGCCGGTCCGTATCGTCCCCGGTGTATTCCTTCGTTTTCTTTTGCAATGTGTCGGCACAGAGCCGCACCTGCTCGTCAAATACGGCATTGACTTCCTGTTGTGTGATATGGCATCCCTCCTTTGAATTTGAAAAATGGATTATCCGAGACAGTCTTACTTGAAGCAGAATAAAATACGCATTATATTTCTTATCCGCTGCATTTCAGGCGCTCGGCAGATAAATCCAGTCGTGCATCAGGCACACGCTTGGTTCGTCCTCCCTGGGGATCAGGTGGTAGGTACATTCCCCGTACACGGTCCGCTTGTCCTCGATCTCCATGCCATATGCCTTGTAGAAGCGGTATTCCAGGTTGGAAATGATACACCGCAGCGTCTGCAGCGCCTCCCGCTGTGAAGTCACGATCAGGTCCCGGTCAATGCTGCGCTTTAAGAACAGCAGGGATTTATAAAGCTGTACCTCCGTCCGGTAAGGGCGGTAATCCTCATGCTCCAGCCAGCCGCTAAAGGCCACCGGCCCGCTCTGGACTACATCACGTTCCGGGTGGTAATACTCGTAACAGTCCAGGTTTGCCGTATTCAGAAGATAGAGCATTTCCCGGACCTCATTCTCCGGCATATCATAGAACCGCAGAAGGGAGCGGTACAGATGGACGTAGCCGGGTATCGAAACAATGGTATTCACCATAAAAAAGTCCTCCTAAATAGCAGGTGCGGGAGCAGAGTGCCCCCGCACCAGTTTCCAATATTCTTGTTAATCGTTTACAGCCGCCAGCTTTCCCATGACAATAAAGCGGCTCTTACCTCCGGGCGTACAGGTGGACAGGGTCAGCACCTTATCACTGGACGTCACCGTAACATCAGTCTCAATGACGGAGCGGCCTGCCATTTCAGAAAGCCATGTGGTGTAGGCCCCGTCATCCTTCCAGCTAAGCCTCCAGGGGGAGGTATCGCTGCCGGATTCCGCCGGTTTCGCCTCAAATGCGGAGAAAACCTCCATCACATAACCGCCGTCGGGGGTGACAAGGTACATCTGCGGGTGTCCGTCAAAATAGCTCTGCGCGTCATATTCATTCAGTGTTGCGAACATGGAGCCGTCCCGCATGTTGTGGCCGTAGATAATGGTATTGCGGTCTGAAAAGTCCGCTTTATTCTCATAATCTGCAAACAGGCAGCCCACCTTGTTATAGGTGCCGTCATACAGATGGTGCAGGTAATACTCATTATCGCCTGCCTGCGTTACCGGGTAGTTAATGGCCGTATCAGGAAGGTTGAGCCATCCGATGGTGTCCGGCCCGTTTTCCCTGAGAGCCTCAAAATCAACAACAGGGAGGACCGCATTTGAATCCTCCCCACCTGTTTCTTCCTCTGCCCCCGATCCTTCCGGTTCCCCTGCCTGCTCCGGCATTTCCACATGTTCCGCCAGCCCGTCATAGGTTCCGGCACTCTCGGCATACTGGCTAAGGTCGCGTACTATCAGGAGCCCGCTGCCAAGTGCCAGCGCCGCGCAGAGGGAAATTACCGCAATGCAGGCGGCCTTTGCCCTGGCGGTATTTCTGCTGTACTTTCCCTTTTTAAAATAGGCCACGGCAAACAGCCCGCCGCCGATCACCGCCAGCGCCAGAAGCCCGCCATACAGAAAAATAAAATTGTCATCCCCGGTCTGAGGTACCGGTTTATCAGGGTTAGACGACGTGGACGGATTGGAAGGTGTTTTCGGATTATCCGGATTGTCCGGCGTTTTCGGTTTCTCCGGCTTTTCATTGAAGAACTGGACCGTTGCGGTTTCGTCCGCCTTGATCTCCACGGTGGCAGCGTCAGGAATGATATAGTCCTTACTTGCCCGGTTGGAGATTTCCGTTACGGTATAAATGCCGACACGCAGCCCTTTGACCTCGATCACGCCGGATTTCGGGCTGGTAAAGGTCTCACAGTAGGAGCCGTCTGCATTCTTAACTTCAAAAGCGAACCCATCCTTGCGCCCGTCACTGGAATCTTTCGTGATTTTCAGATTTCCGCGGTACGCCTCATTGGTAAAGCCCCGTCCGGCCTCGCCGTTTTCCACAACCGCTACCTGGCCGTCCTCGGTGATGGCAAAGTAGTAGGCGTTCTCGTCAAGCTGGTAGCCCTCCGGTGCCTTGCTTTCCTTCACAAAGTAGCCCTTTGCCAGAAGACCCTCCGCTGTGTGGTAGCCCGCATCCGTCTCCTTCAGCGTGCCAATCTTCGTATCTTCGGAATCAAATTCCCTGTTGCCGTTGGCGTCCTCATACAAATCGAATACCGCACCGGAGAGGAAACGCAGGAAGGTGTTATTATCTTTGTCCTCTTTCTTCACAGAAGAAGGCTCGTCCACAGCCTCGGTTTTCATCACCTGCACGCTGCCGCGGATCAGGGTATTTTCCACTTTGATTTCAATGCTCTGACCGTCCACACCGATATAGATATGGTGCTGCTGCGGGCTTACCGTATAAAGCGCCGGAGAGGAAATTTCCTTTACGATCCAGTGGCCGTAAGGGATATTCTCAAAGGCAAAGCTGCCATCCTCGGCGGTGGTAACGGTAAGCAGTGCGTTTTCCCCGGTAAATTCTTCCGTGTCCGGCCTGAATAATCCCATCAGTGCCCCGGACAGCTTCACATCTTCGCCGCCCTCCGGGTTTTCACCGACTTTCACGCCGTCCACACGCCCGCGCAGCAGGTCATTGGAAACCGCCTCGCCCTCATTCACAAGAATCTGGACCAGCGCCGCCTCCTGGCCGGCATACTCAAAGATAACCGGATATTCGGTATCAGAGAGGATATAGGCGTTGTTTGTGGTGCGTTCCTTCACATAGTAGCTGCCAAAAGGAAGGTCGGAGGCAAAGGAAGCGTCATAGCCGCTAGCCTCATTCGGGTCAATGGAAACCACCTCTAAAAGCCCGCCAGCCGGGATCACGCTGCCGTCAAGGGCCATCAGGTCTGCGGAAGCATACAACCCGAAAGAAATATCTTTGTATTCCTCATTCATGCCAAGCCCAAAAAGATTGTCCGTTTCCAATGCTTTGAACAGACTAACATCCACCTTCTGGCGCTCGTCATAAAGTCCGATGGCGGTCTGCGTCACTTCCACAGTTTCACCCGCATAGGTAAGCTCGGCATATTCCGGCTGGGTATTTAAGACCATCCCCTCCGGCGCCTGGCGTTCCTCCAGACGGTAACGGCCTAGGTACAAAAGTCCGCTCTGGGCGGTTCCATCCTCCCCGGTGGTAAGGGTTTCCACAACCGTATCTTTTGCCGCCCTGAGCGTACCGTCGCCGGTATAAATATCTTCATCCGCGATCACGTCATAGACCGCGCCCGGCAGACCCATGACTTCATACATCGGCTGGTACAGCCCATCGTTCTCCTGGACGGAAGCGAATACCTCGCCGGTCTTGGTGATGGTAAGCTGCCCCTTCTGCGGCATATTGTACTGTGTAACCGTGACAACGGCCTCGCTGCCGTCAATGGTAAACGGCACCGGCTCGCTGGAAAGTACATACCCGTAAGGCGCCGCCACCTCGTAAAGCTCATAATCCCCGGTGTGCAGAGGCTCCGGCAGCATGAGCCAGCCTTCATCCGAAACATAGAACGTATCAAGGGTTTCCGGGTTCGGATAGTAAATCTCCTGGGTGATAAATTCCCCGGTGGAGAGGTCTTTGATCTGGAATCCCGTGCCAGTCATGGAAATAATGTTTCCGGTCTCCGCATCGCATTTTTCCACCTTCAGCCTTGCCGTGATGGTGCGATTGTTTAAGATATAGCTGTAGGTCTGACCGTTAGAAGAAATGAATACCGTAAAGTCCGGGATAAACGCCTTGCCTTCCTCCCCGGAAACCTGGTGGACTGTATAATGGCCGTAAGGGAGCATTTTGGAGGAAGCGAAGCCGTCTCCATCGGTGGTGAGCAGATCACGCTCGCTTTCCTTTGCCGCATCATAGCTGCCTGCCGCCTTCAGGTAAACCTCAAAGACCGCACCGGCCTCCGGGCGTTCAATGACGCCCTCATTGGGTTCGTCCGTATTTTCATCTCCGGACACATCCGGGTCCAGGTCGTCCGTATGCTTCACAAGCTGGATATTTCCATAAATGACCGTTTCCGTAACCTGGTTCTCGGTGGTATTCAGTTCCACTTCATACAGGGTCGGGGAAGCGCCCACCTCATAGACCGTATCGTTTAAGAGGTAGCCGGTGCTGGGATCAATCTCCCTCACCGTCCAGTTATCACCGCAGACATAGTAGCGGGTCATAAAGCTGCCGTCCGGCCCGGTGGTGTAGGTGTCTACCAGCTCGCCATTGTTATAAATGCCATAAGTTGCACCGGCAAGGGTGGCGTCGCCCTGGGCGGTGCCGGTATCAGCGTCGCTCTTTACCACATGGACGCGGAACTTTTTCAGGATATTGCTGAAATGCACCGTGGAGGTCTGGCCGCTTTCAATGGTGACATACTGCGCGGAAGGGGTCACATAGCGGTCCACCGGCAGCTCTTTCACCAGATAGGTGCCGGGCAGCAGCTTTTCCTTAATCTGCCCGTTTTCTCCGGTAGTGACAGTTTCATCTACTTTATTTCCCAGAATGTCCGTGCCGGAAATGTTGAAAGGAATACCAGACACAATGCCGTCCTCGCTGGTCTTGACGATTTTTGCGGTACCGTAGGTTTCGGTCTTGATCTTTACAAAGAAGGAAACCGGGTCGCTGGCACCGGTCATCATAGTCTGGTAGCCGGGTCTGCCCCAGATCAGCATGTCACCCACGACCGGAATATCCTTTCGGAATTCAAAGGTGACAGGGTCCATGATCATGTTTTTACTGGTGAACGTGTACTTGTTCCCGCTCCTTGTGACGGAAACGCCGCTGCCCTTCAAGGTCTCCAGGTTGATTTTCAGGTTATTGGTGTCCGTGATGGTCAGGGCATAAACTTTTTTCTCCGTGTCCCATTTCAGTTCCAGTTCCGGGGCTTCGCTTTTCTTCGTGGAAGTAAATGAGGGAACCGTGGAATGGGAAGCAACCTGTGAAAGAATCCAGTTGTAGGCTTTTTCAGCAGGGCGTCCGGCAATCACGCTGAAATACTGGTCTGCGTTTGCCTGGCCGTTCCCGTGCCGACTGTAAGGGTCGCTGCGGAGCTGCTGCTGGTATTCCCAGAGGACGATCTGCGTTGCCATTTTATAATCATCCTCGTTAATGCCGGACACAGGGAGGGAAGCGCCGGGTTTCCAGCCATAGATCGCCGTCAGGGTAATGCCCCGGCGTGCTTCTGCCGGAAGAAGGTTTAAGTAATTGCTGTTCGTACCGCTTTCCGATGTATAGGTATTGTCAGAAGTGTTATAGGCAATGCCGCTCTCCACACAATAGACCTGCTGGTTGCTCCCGTCCGAAGCTGTCAGCATATAATGCCGGTAAGCGTTGCCCCCGGAACTGGTGCGTACATCCATCGTTCCATCAGAATTGTAAACAAGGTAGGTGTAAGGCGCCGGCGCATAATAATGCTGCCCGTCGGACCCCACATATTGATCGCCCAGCCAGGAGCTTGCTTTCTGTCCCGGCGAAAACGCAAACGCCTGAGTAGGGATCAGCCCAAAGACGCATACTGCGCAGAGAAGAAATGCCAGCAGCCGCTTTAGGCCGCTACGGTAATGGATTGTTGTTTTCTCCATGTAATATCCTCGCTTTCTTAAAATACTAAAGGACAGCTTTATTCGCTGTCCCTGTCGTCAAAATCGTCCTCGGAGAGAAATTCCGTCTCTCCGTAAGCCTCATCCGGGTCAAAGCCTTCACCGTACCCGTCATCCTCGAAATCTTCGTCATCCTCTGCCTGTTGTTTCGGACGGACGATCTTCACATAATAACCAACACCGCCTGCCGCAAGAAGGGCAATGATAATAAAGATGATCGTGCCGGCGCTGCCCTTGTCCTTTTTCGGCTGCTCTGCCTGTGCGGGTTCCTCTGTTTCCGCAGGTTTTTCTTTCCCGGCGCAGCCCTTCAGGTCGTTCTTGCAGACCGGGCAGGCGGTATTGACTTCCCCGGCCTCGCATTTATCCGTACAGGTGCAGACATCCTCCGCCGGGATCACGCTCATGGTGCCCTCGCTCTTTTCCGCCAGCGCCATCAGGTCAGCCTCGGTAACGCCGTTCAGGAAGTAGACGTTGTTACCGTCCCGCTTTCCGTCAATAATCAGATAGAACACATTTCCTGCCTCGGTGGTGATGGTGTAAAACTGTTTATCCCCATCTGCGCCGGTGGCTGTATCTAACACCGTGCCGGTGCCCTCCGGGGTAAACGCGCCATCCGGGATAGCGGAAGGGGGTTCCGTTTCCTCCTGTGAACCGGAGCTGCCGCCATTGGTGCCGGAGGCTATATTGCTGCCAGCATTGGCGCCCGTATTCGTATCCGTATTAGAGCCGTTCCCGGAATTGCTGCTTTGGGCGTTATTATTTGTACTGCCAGAAGAAGCAGCCTGGGCCTGTGCCGGTTTTACCGCCGTGCTGCCCTGGTTCTGCTGTACCGCGGCAGCAGGTTTTTCCGTGGGCGCCGGTTCCTCATAATAAGGATTCTCAAACTTCACAGTCTTTGAGCGGTTCCCGGCATAATCCCGGGCGTACACGCTTACCTGCTTTTCCGTGCCGGCATAATCCTTTAAGGAAACGGAAGCCGCCCCATTGGTCAGGGAATTGATACGGTTCCCGTCCACAAAGACCGCCTCCACGCCGGAATTATCGTCGCTGCTCTCTATTTTCAGCGTATCGCCGTCCAGAGAAGCAGCAAGCTCCGGCGGTGTGGTATCTTTGTCCCCGGCTGCATAAGCCGTCAGGGGCAAAGCTATGGCGCTTATGACAAGCATAAGCGCCAGTAGCAGAGAGATTTTTTTAGTCCTCATTCTTATCCTCCTGTTTCTTAAGCGGGCCATCCCCGGACAGGGCGGATTGCTGCGATTTAAGAAATTCGGCCAGCTGCTGGGGTGTCAGATGGAAGCTGCGAGCAATCGCCACATAATCGGTATTCTCCAGCTCCGTTTTCTGCTTTTCCAGGTCGCGGAGCTTGGCCTGCATCTCCGCAATCTTTGTTTTTGTCTTGTCGATCTCTTTCTCCAGTTTCTCAATCTTAAGGTTCAATTTATTACCTCCAATCTGTCAGGGCAGACGCCCAAATGTATAAAAGTGCTGCTGCCAGTAACTTGTGTTGATATTTGCATAGGAGATCGGGTCCCCACAATGGATCATCATGCCGTTACCCACATAGATTCCAACATGGCTTGCGCCGCTGGTATTATAGGTGCCCTGGAAGAATATCAGGTCGCCGGGCCTTGCATCCTCGCTTGATACAGGCGTGCACACGCCTAAAAGCCCGTCCGCAGTAAGCCGTCCGAAGTTCCAGCCTACGCCGCAATGGTTGACTACCCAGGAAACATAGCCGGAACAGTCAAAGGAAGTGGAAGGGCTTGCGCCTCCCCATACATACGGATAGCCTAAATACTTTTCGGCCTCCGCAAGCATGGCGGCAAATTTTTCATCTGCAAGGGCCTCCGGCGGGACATCATAGTCAAAATAGTTCCCTCCGCCGCCTGCGCCTGCCTCCGGTAAATGCCGCTCGCTGGTATCGCCGGTATCGGCAAAATACAACGGGTTCATATACTGGCCGTCAACCAGCACCTCCAGGTGCAGGTGCGGCCCGATGGAATTTCCGGTGCTGCCGACCTTCGCGATCACATCCCCGGCCTTTACCTCCTGTCCGGCAGATACAAGAATCTGTGAACAGTGGCCGTATTTGGTGGTAAGGGAGTGCCCCTCATAAGCCTCGCCCTCAATGGCAACGCACAGGCCGTATCCGCCGGCTTCACCGGCCAGCGTGACCGTGCCGTCATGCCCGGCTAAAATCTCCGTACCCTGGGACATCCCGATGTCAACGCCGGTATGGTAGTTCTTTCCCCCGCTGATCGGGTGTACCCGGTAGCCGTAGTAGCTGGTGACATAGGGCAGCCAGTTCGTGCCAAATACATTTTTTACATACTGCCTGTTGCCTTTGGTCTGCAATAAAATCTCGCAGATTTCCTTCTGGTCTGCGTTCATGCGTGAGACAACCAGGTTTTCAAGCGGTGTAGAAGTAAGCGTTACATTCAGGATGTGCCACTCATAAGGCACTTCTTCCTCTGTTTCCTCGCCGGTCTCCGGGTCAACGCTGGTTTCTGTCCGGTAGCGGGTTTCCGTTTCTTCTGAAAAAGACAGGGAATACTGCCCGTTAAACAGCTCCCGGAGGACGCCCTCGATCTGCGCATAGGTAAAATTCTGATAGGCAGAAGTGAGGTACCCCATTAAGACATAGGGATCATGCTCAATGGGGCCGATATTATAGCGGTACTCGTCATAGCCGGGCCGGTCCGATTCCACACGGTTGATCTGCATCTGCAGGTCCGTTTCCCACTCAGTATAAACAAGCTCCGCATTGTTGATGTCCGCATCGTCCGCCAGATAGGTAGAGGCAGCAAGGCTCCCCAGCCCTCCGGTCCCCAGGTTGGAAAAGGAAGAAAACAGGGACGCAATCAGGAAAAATACCAGAAGGAGCAGGATCACGATCCCGCATATGACCGGGTGGCGCCTGACAGCACGGACCACTCCGACAGCGATCTTTTCCGTGGTAACGGCGGTGTCCTTTGCCCGCTTTCCTGCCTTTTTCGCCTCTCTGGCTGCTTTGGCATACTGCCTTTTTATCTTCTGTTTCTGCCACATCCGGGCAAGAAGGTTTTTCTTCAGCTCTGGGCTGTCATGCAAGGTCTGCCGGTAGGCAAGCCGGGCATTGGCCCTGGCTGACCTCTGCTGTAATTTTGCCACCCTGCGGTACGGCGCCGTCTTATGCCTGTGATATGCCATGCGCAGCCCTGACTCACTTACAAGCTCGGTGCGGTGGGCCGCTTTAATGCCGACATTTTCATCCTCCGCCTGGTAAATCTTTTTATGGGCGTAGCCGATAGCCGTATTTGCGCCGGCCTTTACCGGGCGCATCGGAACAGGCCCCTTGACATGGGCCCGCTGGGATTTTACCTCCTTTTCAAATTTCAGGCGCTTTTTGGCCTTGCCCGTATCGGGATCAGAAGATGTTTCCATCCGCAGCTTACGGCGGGCAGGAAGGCGGTTTTTCGCCTGTTCCAGTTTTTCCGCTGTCCGTTCCGCCTTCCGCCTGGCCTGGGTGAGTTTCTTATCCGCTGTTTCCGGTGGGAGTTCGTCAGCGGTAAATTCCAGCTTGGAAGGCCGTTTTGGTTCTCCTTCGGCTGCCTCCGGCGGTTTCTCCTGAGGTTCCTCGGCTTTTGCTGCCTCCTGGAAACGCTGTTGGTATTTATTGCCATGCTGCCGTGTCCGGTTCCGGTGTCCTGCCTGGCCGGATTTTTCTTCCCCTTTCTGTGCCCCGGCTCCTTCCTGAAATATTTTCCCATACCGGGAATCCGCACCTTTCGGACTGTGTTCTGCAAAAGCTGTCCGTCCGGGATTTTCCTGTCTGGAATTCTCCTGTGGGGATTCTTCCTGCCTGAAATTCTGGTAAGCGGAATTGCGTCTCCCTGGGCTCTCCTGTCTGGAATCCTTCTGCCTGGGTCCTTCCTGCCTGGAATCCCTGTAAGCGGCATTGCCCTGTCCCTGGCCGCCCCGCCCGGATTCCTTTAGCCCGGTTTCCGGCACATATGGCTCTGATCCGGTTGGTTCCTGTCCGGGAAAAACCTGGGTAGGGGAATCCTGTGCTGCTGTATTGCTGTCTCCGCGGCCGGCAGATATATCTGATCCATAAGTTTCTGCCTGCACCGGTGCCGCCTGCCTGCGGTTCCTTGAATTGCCGGAAGAAGGGGCGTCCCTTGCCCGGCGCAGGTCAAAATCCGGCTCTCCCTGCCGGGTCTCCATGCGGTCCTCCCCGTGGGAATCCCGCGCCGGCATCCGGGCATCTTTCTGTTTCCTCTGAAAATTCCTGTCACGCGCCATTGCCCTCACCTCCAATCGCTTTCAGGGTATTTTTGTTTCCTCATGCCTTCGTCCCCGCCACTTCATCAGGCCGTGTTGTAAGTACGCTGTACAGCAGGGTATCCTTCGGAAAATGATCGACAAAGGGGATAATCACATTCCCAAAGAACAGAAGCCCCTCGTCGGGGCCGGAATGGGTCACATAGGAAAGCTGGTGCGGGGAAATCCCCAGCTGCTTCGCCAGAATCTGCCGGTCTCCCTGGGCCTGGTTCAGCATGTAGATAAAATCCGAGTTTTCAAAAATATTCTCAATCTCACGGGAGGCCAGCAAGTCCTTCACGTTCTGCGTCAGGCCGCTGGGTATGCCGCCCCATTTCCTGAACCGTTT
>ERZ808037.2199-NODE-2199-length-10543-cov-6.315689_pt1 | contig 10543 bp, 7 predicted proteins | sample MGYA00380190_ERZ808037 | MGnify/ENA primary metagenome ERZ808037 (study PRJEB31490, sample SAMN06133399) | mouse gut metagenome | isolation source: J9 | host: mice | place: China: Chengdu | collected 2015-05 ...
GCGGAATATGCCCCCACCCATTCCGGGTGAACCGTTACGGCAGCTTCCGACTCTCCGAAAAAAACATCTAAATTTTCTCTCGCAAACGCTTGCCTTGTCAACGCATACACACTATATACCTGCTCTTTCGGCAAAACTACATCTGCATCAATCACCAACATGTCGGACACCTTCTCGCTGATATGGTTTGTTCCAGATTCCGGCCCTCCCATACTCCCCTTCATCGCCTCTGTGCTGCTTCCCATCTGTGTACTCTCCGAGGGTTCTGCTGCCGTACCGAAACAGCCAGTCAACAGAATACCGGCAGACATAAGCACAGACAACGCAAACATCTTTCTTGAAACGCTCTTTTTCATAATAGTCCTCCATCTGATCAACAATATTTTCTTTTTCCGTTCTGTGAATTCAATGACAATTTCCATTATCCCTATTTGGGCCACGGTTACAACCTTTCCTGCATGAAATGACATTTTTTGCCCTTTTTTGGTCATTTCACAAATATTTGTCTCATGTTTCCCAAAATCTATAAAAAAATGTCTTTTCATGCAATTTCTATTCATTTACCAGCTTAGATGTTATATAATTTTTATGCTGCATATTGAAACAATCGTACTAAGGGGAAGATTACAATGCGAATACTTATCTGCGATGATGATGATTTGATGATCAAACAGATTAGAAAATATTGTCAATTCTTTTTTGATAAAATACAGGTAAAATGTCCGGAACTTGTCTGCTTTTCTGATGGAGAAACACTGCTTTCTGATGAAGGTGAAAAAGACATTCTTTTTCTTGATATAGAAATGCCCGGAATGAATGGTATCTATGTGGGGAACGAATTAAAAATGCGAAATGAGAATATTATTATTTTCATTGTGACATCACATTCGGAATATCTTGACGAGGCAATGCGTTTCCATGTGTTTCGCTATCTGTCAAAGCCATTGGATAAACAGCGGTTTTTCCGTAACATGAAAGATGCCGTTGACCTGTATAACTCCATGACAGTCAAAATCCCAATCGAAACAAAGCAAGGTGTGCATACTCTGCCTGCTTCATCTATCGTAGCAATAGAAGCGCAGGGCAGGAAAATAACTGTCCATACTGTCAAAGGTGATTTTGAATCCATTCATACCATAAAATATTGGGAAAATCTTCTTCCGAAAAACCACTTTTTCCAGACACACCGCAGCTTCATTATCAATTTTGAGTATGTCACGGATTTTGACCATACGCTTGTACACATGAATGATAACCAGTTCCATGCCTACCTGACAAAAAGGAAGTACAGCGCTTTTAAGGAAACCTATCTTCTCTACTTGGAAAGTACAAGGTAATAGAAATGAAAAATGCTGTTTATTATTTGTTTTGCTTTTTTGTAGAAGCAGTCACACTTTGGCAGTATTCTTCCAGCCTGTTTTCAGCCAGGAAAAGGACACTCACAAGGATTATCGCATTGTGTGGCCTTTATTTTATTCTGTTCTTTGTATCGCTGTATGAGTCTGTATGGTTGAATACGGCTTTCTATTTTGTGCTTAATCTTATTTTTTTATTTACTCAGTACGATTTGAATTTTTATACCGGACTGTTTCATTCTTCCACACTGACAGCCGTGATGGGAATGAGCGAGCTTATGGTATATGGAATTACCAAGTATTTTGCTCCTCATTTTCTTGAAAACGGAAGGAACTTCCTCCATCTTTTCTTTTATGCAGTTTTCAGCAAGCTGATATTTTTCTCTGTTATCTATATACTGACGCATCTGATGCAAAACCAGGAGAAAAGCAGGGAACAGTATGATAAATCTGTTTTTCTTCTTGCTTTTATTCCTTTATCATCTGTCTTTATCATGCTTACTTTCATAAGCATAGGTACGGCATTTTCTCTTTCGCCGTCACTTGACTGGATGATAACTGCAGGAGCCGTTCTTCTGCTGTCATCTAATCTGCTTATGTTTGGAATGAATCAATATCATCAGAAGAAAAACGAAGAATTTACACAGATGCAGCTATTGCTTCAACAGGAGTCCGATCGTGCACAGTATTACGAAATGCTGCTTATGCAAAATGAGAACCAGCGTATTTTAATCCATGACATTAAAAAGCACCTGCAATCCATTGCCATGCTGAATGAGCAGAGGGAACACGATAAAATAGATGCCTATATCCGACAACTGATACTTTCTTCAAATTTAAAGGAAGCCTCAAGATTATGCGACCATGAATTGCTTAATTCTATTTTATGCCGTTATATGCAGCAATGTATCAAAGGCCACATAACCTTTCATGCCGACATACGAAGCAGGACAGTGGATTTCATCGCCAGCAATGACCTTACTTCCCTGTTTTGTAATCTGCTTGACAATGCCATTGAAGCAGCAGGGATTGTTCCTAATTCTTTTATTGAAATCAATACAAGCAAGCGCGAAAAAACTCCATTTGTTGTAATAACCGTTATCAACTCATGCAGGACCAATCCTTTTCTCAGTAAAGGCAGACAACTTTGCACCAAAAAAAGCGACAAAAGAAGGCATGGTTTTGGTTTAAAAAGCATACGCAAAACAGTCCAAAAATATCACGGCTACATGCAGATGTATTACAATGATGATACTTTTACGTTTCATACAATCATAACATTAAAGCAATGTGTTCCGGTATACTAAAGTTGAAACACCTGGTTCGGATAAGGTGTAATACAAACGAACAAAGAGGAACCAGCATCATGGCCAAAGTCTATAACGAAGAATTTAAAAAGCAGTTAGTGAAAGAGTACATCCAAGGTAAAAGTTATCCTGCTCTTGAAAAAGAGTATGGGGTTGCCAAGTCAACCCTTTCTGGATTGGTAATAAATATAGCGAAAAATGCCAGTTCTTACAAACACATACTGCAAATTTCCATGTCTTTTCTCCAAAAGAAATCCAAGAGTTTGTGCTTTATTGATTTTCTTCGTGTGGTGCTTTATGTAATAAATCTGAATGGTCTATTTCTCTAAAAATCCCAAAAACTTCTTCCACTCCATGTAGCCTTTCAAATCCCCATATTGGTACTCGGACCACATGATATCATTTACAATTTTCACCCAATCCGTCTTTTCCGAAAAGCTCCATGAACCCGCGCTTCTCTGCTCCGCATTTTTCACCGCTTTTGCGACCGCTGCTTTTAGATCGGTATCCTCAAAGCTGCCTTTCACGCTTTCTTTCAGATTAGCGGTGTACGCATACATCTCAGCCGTATCAAAGTTTTCCGGGTCTACCTTTGACACGTCCACCATATAGGTTCGCCCCTTTCCCTATCTAGCAAGCAATTATTTTTTTGGTAGTAACTATCATATTACAGTGAGTATTTAAAAAGAGCCATCGAACAGCCCTTTTCTCTAATTGTCATTTATCTATTATTTTTTTACCGCTTTACCCATACGCAAACACGGAAATAATGCGACTTTAAGACCTATGCAGTGCCGAAAGTGCCGTGTTTACTGGCTTTCTCGGCTTTCCGTGTCCGTATCTGCCGGAAACTAAGACACCCTGACAAAATTTGACAATATCCCCCAAATTTAGCTAGAACTGATAGTTTTTCTTTTCAGATTTAATCCGCGCTCTCACTAAATAAGTCCTTCTCCCTTTTAGACAACATTTTTAATGCCCCGTCAATCAGCTTATCAATAATTTGTAGCTTATCATTATTAAAGTCAAATTCCTTATTCGTTTTTTCATCATTACAATATAAAATTCTTTGAGGTGAAAAGTAGCAATTTTGATTAGATAACTCTTCCTTGTAAATTTTCTCTTCTAAATGCTCCATATAATTGCGTAGCTTATTATCAAAAATTTTATCACAATTTTCTATCACTTCACTTATGCCTTTCCAATCAAAACTTTTTTCATTTGCTCTAGCTTGCTTTATGCATGTCATAATTCTATGTGCCGCAGTAATAAGTACAATAAGGTTACCAATCACCTTAATTTCATATACAAATTGATACTCTCTATATTTCTGCTCCCCAAAAATCCCATCATTTATATGACAAGTTTGAGTTTTAGCAAAATTATAGAAATTCAATTTTTCCATATTTTCATTGATCATTTCCACTGCTAATTTATATATCTCATAATTTATCAACATATGAAATGATGAATCTTTTGCTTTTTTACAATTTACCTTGTTAATAATAATATCCATTTGTTTTGTTTCAATTGTAAACATAAGTTTTCCTTTACTCTTATTTCCTTGGGTATTTTTAACCACTCTATATTACCTTTTACATAAAATATCTAAAATCATATGGCTTATCATAAATAACCACATCCTGCTTTGCTACTTGTGAGAGCATCTTTGCAAAATCCAAAGTAACTGGCAAAACTTTATAAAAACTGTCTCCACTATTCCAGTTCATCTTCGTCAGCATCATTATCTCATTTACTAAAGTCGCCCCGTCCGATTTTCCCATAAATCGCTTCACAAGAAGCGGTGCCGGGATTCCCCTTCCATTTTTATAATAATTCATGTTCCTTCCTGCTAATTCATCACTCTGTACAGCCCCGTGTGTCCAAATCAAAAATGTATCCTTATTTAACTGAATAGTCGTTCCCCTCTGAATAGGGAATTTTGATGTATCTTTCATATCAGATGAATTAAACCGTATTGCCCTCCAAGGCGTAAATTCTTGTATCTGTAATAACTCAATATCATCTATTCCAGATAAGCCGCGTGTTATCCCCTCCATCTCTTCTTTTGTAAAAAATGTTGTTTTATGAATCACCACTCTTTTCAAATCGTATGTTGGAACAGAATCATCATATAATTTCTTTAAATTTAACATCAGCCTGCAAGCATCCTCATTTCTCATAAAAGGATTTTTCTGAATAAACTGCGGATTTTTTAAAGGTCTCAGATATAATCGCATCCCATTTCCTTCCGCATCGAATAACTGGCTACATCCAATTGAAATTTTTTCGCCATTATTGACTGACTGCACATAACTAAGTCCTACAAACGCAGTGTTCTTATTATATACCGCAGGTTTCCATAAGCGTCCAACAGCTTTAGAATAAAGCCCGGTAGATAATCCCCACATTATCTTTGCTGTATCATTATTTTTATCCGGTATAGCAGATTTCCCTTCTATTAATTGCACAACTATTCCCATGTCTGCACAATACAATTTTAATGAATCATGTAAATCAAAATATACCGATTCATTTTTTATTTCCCGAAGATGTGCCAAACAACTTGGAATATATATTATCAATATATCAAATGACATTAGATTTTTTGCTAATACATTGATATACCGAGTCAAGCCTTTAAAAAAATTAATTGCATCTAATTTTAATACTGCATCCAAATTGTAAGACATAAATCTTACATTGTCATTAATACTTGGAATATCTATATCTTTCCCAAATATCTTCTCAAAGCCTAAATATTCTGGTAAAAAATATCGTTCTTGCTTTAAATTCGTGACATATTGCTGCTTTAATTTTTCTAAATGTGCCACAATTTCCTGCTGTGTCTGAGCCGGTGTTAAAACTGCTAACTTTATACTGTTCAAGCTTGTTCCATTTTTTTGACACTCTATAGGACCATAATTAATCAATCCTTTCAATTGATTTACAGCAACCTTGCTATCATCATCTATTGAAAAACACATCTTCGGTTCTTCACATTGGAAACACTGAATTTCTGGCCATGATTCTTTCCTGCCTACCCCTCCACCAGTATAAACAATTTTATTAAATTCCAGTGAAAAACCTTCAATTCTGAAAGCTAATTCCTTATTCAAACATAATCTTTTTGTCCAGTCATTTATACGCTGGCTAACATCTAAATTGTACAATTTTGAAGAATGAAAATTAATAATCCTCTGTTTATGCAATTTATCCATAGGCTGTCCGTTATCTTTTTCAATATAAAATGTAGGTAAAATGGTTAAGAGTATTTTACCGCCTACACATGATAAGAACACTTCAACTGCATCATAAATTATATTCCCATTTTCCTTTTTGCTTGCTTTTGAATCAAAGAATTTATTTCTCCCAAAACATATTAATCCTTTAGAAACTAATACAAATTTAATCAGATCATAATACAAACTCCAAACGAATGAATAATCTTTTTGTATCCAATCTTCTGGGAATTTTTGCATCTCTATATCTGATTTTAATACCTTTTCAAATATGTTCTGTATCTCCGCCTTATCTCCAAAAGCCCATACTTTACCTTTAAATAGCGCTGCTACTACCTTATCCGAATTATTCAGATAACTCCTCAATTCTTTCCATGATGTAATGGTTGTTTCAAATGCATAGCTTTCCTCTGGATATTTTAATACTTCAAATGTATTTGTCTTTGTAAACACATTCCTTTTTCTTAGCCCTCCAAATAAAATTGGCTTAATGCAATCTGGATTTTTCCATCTTTCGTCAATTCCCTTATACGACTTTCCAATAGTCAAATATAACCTGTACATTAGATCATCAAAACTATCAATATCCACAACACCAGATTGCTCATTTGCAGAACAGGCAAACTCCATAAAATTTTCGGCACGTTCACTTAGAACGGTGTTCTTAAGCTTGCACCAAATTATCCCATATGGCAGACCATTTTGATTTACTATTTTTTCTAATACGGTCATTACAGAATTATCATTTCCTGCATATCCGACTACAATAAGTCCCCTTTCATGCAAAACATCTTGAAGTTTTAAATTAATGGAATTTTCTAATGCCTGCAATTCCTCTGACGTATTTTTTAAATGATCCACCAAATAATCCCCGTGCAATTTCAATATTGTAGGAATACCATCATTTAAATTAAATCCCACACTATTCTCAATAGCAGAAGATATTGTTTTTATAGAATGCCCTGCATCAATAGCATACACACCGGCTTTAATTAAATCATCAAAATTAGTAGTATTTAAAAACTTTATACGACCTTCAATAATTAGTGCTCCCAAGCAGAGATATCCCAAATAAGGAGTCACATTTTTCACCTTACTTTGAATATATAAATCTCTGTCTCTTTTATTTCCAAACAAATATTCAAAGTAATGCGAATATTCTTCCTTTGAATATAAACTTGGATGTTCTCTCGTTGCATCAAGGTAGGTTTGTATTTCCCTTTGCGCAGTTTCCTTTGACATATCTGGGAACGTGGCCTCAGAAACCCTATTCTCTATACAATAAATTTTTCTCTTAAAGTCCCACACCATTTGCCCTCCTGACATTATACCAGAAGATATAGACGCCCCTGCCCCTAAAAGCATAGATATACTTTCATTCGGTTTTACTGAAAAACTGCTTATAACATTACTGATCGTATACTTTTTCAATTTTTCCACCCCAAAAATGTATATTAAAACCAATGTCTAAAGGTTTTAATATATTTTACCATATTTTGACATTCTTTACTATCCGAAAAACAGAACAAAAAGAACCGGACATGAATCATATTCCCCCAATCCGTAACATGGAAACTATATCTATCTTCTCCAAAAATTTTGCCCCTCCTTATACCCTATCTTCCATATTTCAACAGCATTTTTCTACAAACAGGCGAAACTCCATACTATCACGGAAACTCCCGACTTTTGCCTAATAGTACGATTTTTGCCCCTATCGCCATCCTATCAGCGGCATCCAAAAACAAAAAAATTGGGGTCCACCACCCACCGTGATGAACCCCACTAAACCTAAAAATCCTTTGATTTTAAGCCATTCTTCAATACTTTCGCCTGCGAGTACCCAACATCTGTTTCTGCCAGTCCTCGCATGGCTCATTGCCTACGCGCATATGGCATCATTTGGAAATAGCCGCCTGTGCCGCCGCGAGCCGTGCTATCGGCACTCTGAACGGTGAGCAGGAAACATAGGTCAGTCCCACCTTATGACAGAACTCCACGGAGGACGGATCGCCGCCGTGCTCGCCGCAGATACCCAGCTTGATGTCGGGTCTGGTTGTGCGCCCTTTTTCCGCCGCCATCTGCACGAGCTGTCCCACACCGCTCTGATCCAGTCTTGCGAAAGGATCGGACTCGTAAATCTTGTTCTTATAATAATCGCTTAAGAACTTCCCGGCGTCGTCGCGGGAGAAGCCGAAAGTCATCTGGGTCAGGTCGTTCGTACCGAAGGAGAAGAACTCAGCTTCCTCGGCGATCTCGTTTGCCAGAAGCGCCGCTCTCGGAATCTCGATCATCGTGCCGATGTGGTACTGGATGTCGGAATTTTTCTCTTTCTTCACGGCCTCAGCCACTTCCACCACAACGTCCTTGACAAACTTAAGCTCTCTCTTCTCGCCTACTAAGGGAATCATGATCTCAGGTACGATGTCATATCCCTTCTCATTCTTCACCTCAATCGCGGCCTCCATTACGGCTCTGGTCTGCATCTTTGCGATTTCGGGATAAGTAACCGCCAGACGGCATCCTCTGTGTCCCATCATCGGGTTAAACTCATGGAGGGAATCGCAGATTTCCTGCACCTCTTCCGCCGTCATCATCATCTCAACCGCCAGATCGTCAATGTCCGCCTGCTCTGTAGGCACAAACTCATGTAACGGGGGATCCAGGAAACGGATGGTCACGGGTCTGCCCTCCATCACCTCATACAATGCCTTGAAGTCGCCCTTCTGGAACGGGATCAGGGCATTGAGCGCCTTCTCTCTCTGCTCCTGGGTTCTCGCCAGAATCATCTGTCTGATCTTCGGAATCCTGTCGGGCTCGAAGAACATATGCTCGGTACGGCAAAGGCCAATGCCCTCCGCGCCGTATTTCACTGCATTTGCCGCGTCAGCCGGGGTGTCCGCGTTGGTGCGCACCTGCAGTTTACGGTATTTGTCCGCCCACTCCATAATCCGCCCGAAGTTTCCGCTCACGGAAGCTTCCACTGTCTTAATATCTCCTTTATAAATCTTACCGGTGGAGCCGTCAAGAGAGATATAATCTCCCTCATGGAACACCTCGCCGCCAAGCTCAAATACTTTATCTTCCTCATTGATGGCAATTTCGCCGCAGCCCGATACGCAGGCTGTACCCATGCCGCGGGCCACTACGGCCGCGTGGGAGGTCATACCGCCGCGCACGGTCAGAATACCTTCCGCCGCATGCATACCCTCGATATCCTCCGGAGAGGTTTCCAGACGCACCAGCACCACTCTCTCGCCCTTCTCGTGGGCTTCCTTCGCCTCGTTCGCAGTAAAATAAACCTTACCTGCGGCAGCGCCGGGAGAAGCGGGAAGTGCTTGTCCGATTACCTGACCCGCCTTCAAAGCGTCGGGATCAAAGGTCGGATGTAAGAGCTGGTCCAGTGATTTCGCTTCGATGCGCAGCACCGCCTCCTCGGGCGTGATCTTGCCCTCATCCACCAGATCGCAGGCAATCTGCAATGCCGCGGGCGCGGTACGCTTGCCGTTTCTTGTCTGTAAGAAGAAGAGTTTGCCCTCCTCAATGGTAAACTCCATATCCTGCATGTCGCGGTAATGCTCCTCGAGGCGGTTCGCAATCTCCATAAACTGCTTATAGCACTCGGGAAGATCCTGTTCCAGTCTGGTAATGGGCTGCGGGGTGCGGATGCCTGCCACCACGTCCTCGCCCTGTGCATTGATCAGATACTCGCCGTAAATGCCCTTGGCGCCGGTCGACGGATTTCTGGTAAAGGCAACGCCCGTACCGGAGGTATCGCCCATATTGCCGAATACCATGGCCTGCACGTTTACCGCTGTTCCCCAATCGCCGGGAATATCGTTCATACGTCTGTATACAATCGCTCTCTCATTATCCCATGAGCGGAACACCGCCTTTACAGCCTCCATAAGCTGCACTCTGGGATCCTGCGGGAACTCTTCGCCTTTGTTCTCTTTATAAATATTCTTGAAACGGACGATGATCTCTTTCATGTCCTCAGCGGTCAGATCCGTGTCAAACTTAACGCCCTTGGACTCTTTGATTTCGTCTAAGATTCTCTCAAAATAGGATTTGGGTATCTCCATAACAACATCGGAGAACATCTGGATAAATCTGCGGTAGGAATCATACGCAAATCTGGGATTCCCGGTCTTTGCCGCAAAACCCTCCACTGCTACATCCGTCAGACCCAGATTCAGAATGGTATCCATCATACCGGGCATGGATGCTCTTGCTCCGGAGCGGACCGACACAAGAAGGGGGCTTTCGGTATCGCCGAATTTCTTACCCTGTTTTTCCTCCAGGTCAGCAAGTGCGGTAAATATCTGCTCCTTAATCTCGTCCGAAATCTGCCTGCCATTATCGTAATAGTCTGTACATGCCTCCGTCGTCACGGTAAAACCCTGCGGGATCGGCAGCCCCAGATTGGTCATCTCTGCAAGATTGGCTCCCTTGCCGCCCAGAAGATTACGCATGTCCGCGTTTCCTTCCTCAAATAAATATACCCATTTTGCCATTTTATTTGCTATCCTCCATTCCGTTAAAATTAAAGCCATTTAGCTAGCATCTATTTTACCATATATTTGCAATTTTAACACTGGTTTTTTGAAAAATTTCACAAAAAGAGGGACAAATATTA
>ERZ808037.2201-NODE-2201-length-10532-cov-3.925968_pt1 | contig 10532 bp, 4 predicted proteins | sample MGYA00380190_ERZ808037 | MGnify/ENA primary metagenome ERZ808037 (study PRJEB31490, sample SAMN06133399) | mouse gut metagenome | isolation source: J9 | host: mice | place: China: Chengdu | collected 2015-05 ...
ATATCATCCATACCTTCCACACGTCCACGACGGGAGTTCAAATCACCGATTACATCACCCATATACTCTTCAGGCATGGTAACTTCCACTTTCATAATCGGCTCAAGGAGTACAGGCGCAGCTTTCTGCATTGCATCCTTAAACGCCATGGAACCCGCGATGTGGAATGCCATCTCAGAGGAGTCAACCTCATGATAGGAACCGTCGAACACGTTAGCATGAACACCCAATACAGGGAATCCTCCAAGGATACCTGCCTGTGCCGCCTCTTTGATACCGGCTCCTACTGCAGGAATATATTCCTTAGGAATAGATCCGCCCACAACAGTGGATTCGAACAAAAGCACAGGGGGCTCGTTGATCAGAACATTAGCCTTGGGATCAAATTCAAACTTCTCGCAGTTAGCTTCCAAAGGAGAGAATTTAACCTTACAATGACCATACTGACCACGTCCGCCGGACTGCTTTGCGTACTTGGAATCTACTTCCACAGACTTGGTAAATGCCTCCTTGTATGCAACCTGAGGCGCACCTACGTTAGCTTCCACCTTAAACTCACGGAGCAGACGGTCTACGATAATCTCCAAATGAAGCTCGCCCATACCGGCGATAATGGTCTGGCCGGTTTCCTGATCGGTGTGTGCACGGAAAGTAGGATCTTCCTCGGCCAGCTTCGCAAGAGCCTCACCCATCTTACCCTGACCAGCTTTGGTCTTAGGCTCAATGGCAAGCTCGATAACGGGCTCGGGGAACTCCATGGATTCCAGAATAACAGGATGCTGCTCGTCACAGACAGTATCACCTGTAGTCGTTAATTTAAAACCGACTGCCGCTGCGATATCTCCGGCATACACCTTATCCAGCTCAGCACGCTTATTTGCATGCATCTGCAGAATACGTCCCACACGCTCCTTCTTATCCTTTGTAGCATTCAGCACATAGGATCCGGAATTCATGGTACCGGAATATACACGGAAGAACGCCAGCTTTCCTACGAAAGGATCCGTCATAATCTTAAATGCCAGAGCCGCAAAAGGCTCGTCATCGGAAGAATGCTTCTCCACTTCGTTACCGTCCCTGTCAACACCCTTGATAGCAGGTATGTCGGTGGGAGCGGGCATATACTCAAGAATCGCATCCAAAAGCTTCTGGACACCTCTGTTTCGATACGCGGAACCGCAGCATACAGGAATTGCCGTGCACTCACAGGTTGCCTTACGCAATACCTTTTTCAGCGCTTCAACGGAAGGCTCCTCGCCCTCCAAATACATCATTGTCAAATCGTCATCCAGCTCACAGATTTTTTCCACCAGCTCGCTGTGATATAACTCTGCATCATCCTTCATATCACCGAGATCATCAGTGACAGTGATGCTTTCACCCTTATCATCATTATAGATATAGGCCTTCATCTCAAACAGGTCAATAATGCCTTTGAACTCATCTTCTTTACCGATAGGAAGCTGAAGAATGATAGCATTTTTACCAAGTCTTGTTCTGATTTGATCTACTGCACCATAGAAATTTGCACCCAAGATGTCCATCTTATTGATAAACGCCATACGGGGTACATTGTAGGTATCAGCCTGACGCCATACATTTTCGGACTGGGGCTCAACACCTCCCTTTGCACAGAAGACGCCTACGGCACCATCCAATACACGAAGGGAACGTTCTACTTCTACAGTGAAATCAACGTGGCCAGGAGTGTCTATAATATTGATACGATGCTCCAGCGCGCCGTCCATAGGCTTGGTCTCTTTTTCCAAAGTCCAATGACAGGTAGTAGCCGCTGAAGTAATGGTAATACCTCTTTCCTGTTCCTGCTCCATCCAGTCCATGGTAGCAGTACCTTCATGAGTATCACCGATCTTATAGTTAACACCAGTATAATACAGGATACGCTCGGTCAATGTGGTCTTACCAGCATCAATATGAGCCATGATTCCGATATTTCTGGTTCTCTCTAACGGATATTCTCTTCCAGCCAAGATTTTTTCCTCCTATTTTGATTCTGAAAGACTACAGAAAACAAAGAACCGACAGGCGTACCCGCCCTAAGGCCAAGCCGCCGATACCGCTTTGTTCACGCCGGGCAATCAGCCCGATTAATCATTCTTCCTTGCAGACAAAAACGCCGCCCGCCGAAAACCGATAAATTCGGTTTCCTCAAGGAAATGATTCTGCCGCCCCTCTTAGAAACGATAATGAGCAAAAGCCTTGTTTGCCTCTGCCATCTTGTGCATATCTTCTTTTCTCTTAACCGCAGCGCCGGTATTGTTAGCTGCGTCAAGGATTTCATTTGCCAGTCTGTCCTCCATGGTCTTCTCACTTCTCTTACGAGAGAACATGGTCAGCCAACGGAGACCCAAAGCCTGACGTCTGTCGGCTCTAACCTCGATAGGCACCTGATAGGTGGCACCACCGATACGTCTCGCCTTTACCTCCAGAACAGGCATGATATTGTTCATAGCCGTCTCAAATACTTCCAGAGCAGGCTTTCCGGATTTCTCCTCTACTTTTGCAAACGCACCATATACAATTTTCTGGGCAACACCCTTCTTACCGTCAAGCATAATGTTGTTGATAAGCTTGGTCACTACCTTATTATTGTATAAAGGATCTGCTAATACATCTCTTTTCTGAATATGACCTTTACGTGGCACGGTTCTTCCCTCCTTAACTACAATAAATCAATTCGTTAAATCATCGGTACTCACATGTGTTTCCCCAAGTGTTCGTGCTGTGATATCTGTATAACAGAACTCCAACACTTTCTTAGTTTCGTTTAGATTTGTCCCGAATCTCCTTTAAAGCAGCGATTATTTCTTTGCTTCTTTAGGTCTCTTAGCGCCGTACTTGGAACGAGCCTGCTTTCTGTTTGAAACACCTGCGGTATCAAGAGTACCACGAATGATGTGATATCTTACACCGGGAAGATCCTTTACTCTTCCGCCGCGGATCAAAACAACGCTGTGCTCCTGAAGATTATGTCCCTCACCGGGAATATAGCTTGTCACTTCGATTCCGTTGGAAAGACGTACTCTGGCGATCTTTCTAAGAGCTGAGTTAGGCTTTTTAGGTGTGTCAGTCTTTACTGCGGTACACACACCGCGCTTCTGGGGAGCAGACACATTTGTAGCCTTCTTATGAAGGGAATTGTAGCCTTTCTGAAGAGCAGGTGCTGTGGACTTCTTTACAGATGTCTGACGTCCTTTTCTTACTAACTGGTTAAATGTTGGCATTCTGTTTCACCTCTTTCTAAATTGTATCATTATACATGCTCACAAAAAAAGCATCCGCACGCATGCTTTATTAGTATAGCCGCTTACGAATGCAATGTCAATCATTTTTTTTGGAAAATTCAGATAAAACGGCGCCATAACGTTACTGTTCACTCCGTTCACAGCAACAGATGCACAGAAATCGCAACAACAGCGTTTTCACCCATGTCCGTTTCGGGTTTGCCACGCACAACAACACTTTGCAGAATGCTTTCATCCTTCTCAAAGTGATTTCAGTTCGGCAATATACCGCTTTAGGGCATCCTCCCAAGAAGGCAGTCTCTCAAATCCCTTCTCCGTCAGCTTATCCTTGCTCATGCGGCTGTTCATAGGACGGTTCGCTTTTGCCCCGTATTCCTCCGACGTAACCGGAACCACATTTACCTTCACTCCGGCCTCCTTAAAAATGGCACAGGCAAAATCATACCATGAACAGAACCCTTCGTTTGTGGCATGGTAAACCCCATACTTGTCCGTCTGAACCATATCCACCAACAGCCTTGCCAGATCAAAGGTATAGGTAGGGGAACCGAATTGATCGTTGACCACGGTGATGGTGTCATGGCTTTCCGCCAGACGCAGCATGGTTTTCACAAAGTTCTTGCCGTTTACTCCGAATACCCACGCAATCCTCACGATAAAATACTTATCCAAAAGCTCCTGCACTGCCAGCTCACCCTCATATTTCGTCTGTCCGTAGACACTTTTCGGAAGGCACTCATCCTCCGGCTCCCAGACATGCTCTCCCAGTCCTTCAAATACATAGTCCGTGCTGATATAAATCATCTTAATATCAAGTTCTTTACAAACCTTCGCTATATTTCGGGGTCCGTCGGCATTTACCTTCCGGCAGGCCTCCACGTTTTCCTCTGCGGCATCCACAGCCGTATAGGCCGCACAATGAATGACCGCGTCAGGGGCAGCCGCCCTGATCACGCTGTCCACACTGGCAGCGTCCGTGATATCCATCTCTTGAATATCCACGCCGACGGCTTCCATCCCGCGTTGTTCCAGTTCATTGACCACGTCATATCCCAGCTGTCCCTTAACTCCCGTAACCAAAACCTTCATATTTGTACCCATACCTTTCCGCAGCCTGCATTCCTTTTACAATAAGGGCAATGCCTTACGGCATCGCCCTTGTCTTACAATGGTACTATTCGTTGTCCTCAGCGACAGCGACCATCTCCTCTGTTGCCTCTTCTACTTCATCCGTTTCTTCCGAATCCAATGCTTCACCTGATTCTTCCAAATCCGTCAACTCCATGTCTTCATCGAAATCAACCTCATCTTCCATTTCAAGCTCGTCAAAGGATATGGTTTCCGTCTCGTCCGTATTTAGTTTGGTATTCCGGTATCTCTTCATACCCGTACCAACAGGAATCAGCTTACCGATAATAACGTTTTCCTTCAAGCCGATCAGATTATCGACTTTTCCCTTAATAGCAGCCTCCGTCAGAACCTTGGTAGTCTCTTGGAAGGATGCCGCCGACAGGAATGAATTGGTAGCCAGAGCCGCCTTGGTAATACCCAGAAGCACTTGTTTTCCGTCTGCCGCTTCCTTTCCTTCTGTCAAAAGCTTCTCGTTCATGTCCTCATATTCAAGGACATCCACCAGCGTACCGGGAAGGAATTCCGTATCTCCGTTCGTCTCGATCCGGATTTTCTTTAACATCTGACGGACAATTACCTCTATATGCTTATCTGCAATGTCAACACCCTGAAGACGGTATACGCGCTGTACCTCACGGAGCATATAATCCTGCACCGCACGAATTCCCTTGATTTTCAACAGGTCATGAGGATTGACGCTTCCTTCGGTCAATTCGTCACCGGCCTCCAGAACCTGTCCGTCCATAATCTTAATACGGGAACCATAGGGAATCAAATATGCCTTGCTCTCTCCGGTCTCATTATTTGTGATGACAACTTCACGTTTTTTCTTGGTGTCCTTAATCTCTGCCTTACCGCCGAACTCGGCAATAATGGCAAGACCCTTAGGCTTTCTGGCTTCAAAAAGCTCCTCTACACGGGGAAGACCTTGTGTGATATCGTCACCCGCAACGCCTCCGGTATGGAACGTTCTCATAGTCAGCTGCGTACCGGGCTCACCGATGGACTGTGCCGCGATAATTCCCACCGCTTCACCCACCTGTACGGCTTCGCCGGTAGCCATGTTTGCCCCATAACATTTTGCACAGATTCCCACATGGGAACGGCAGGTTAAAATGGTGCGGATTTTTACCGCTTCTATAGGTTCACCCTTCTCATTCACGCCGACATTTAAAATTCTGGATGCGCGGCTGGGAGTGATCATATGGTTCCGCTTTACGATAACATTGCCTTCTCCGTCCATGATATCCTCACAGGAGTATCTTCCCGTGATTCGATCCTTCAGATTCTCAATGGTTTCCTTACCGTCCATAAATGCCTTGACTACCATTCCGGGAATCTCCGTCCTGCCCTCACAGCAGTCTACCTCCCGGATGGAAAGCTCCTGAGACACATCCACCATACGTCTGGTCAAATAACCGGAGTCTGCGGTACGCAGCGCGGTGTCGGACAGACCCTTGCGGGCGCCGTGGGCGGACATAAAGTACTCCAAAACATCCAAGCCCTCACGGAAATTGGATTTAATCGGCAGCTCAATGGTCCTGCCGGTGGTATCCGCCATCAATCCACGCATACCTGCCAGCTGCTTAATCTGCTGGTTGGAACCACGGGCGCCGGAGTCCGCCATCATAAAGATGTTATTATACTTATCCAGCCCTGCAAGCAGCACATCCGTCAATTCCTTATCCGTCTCGTTCCACGTCTCCACCACTGCACGATATCTTTCTTCCTCCGTTATCAAACCGCGGCGGAAGTTAGCGGAAATCTTATCAACGGTTGCCTGTGCGTCGGCCAGCATCTGGGGCTTTCTCTCAGGCACGGTCATATCGGAAATGGATACGGTCATAGCCGCTCTGGTAGAGTACTTATATCCGATGGCTTTCACGTCATCCAGCACTTCGGCCGTCTTTGACGCACCATGAATATTGATAACCTTCTCCAGAATCTGCTTCAATCCCTTCTTGCCCACATGGAAGTCTACCTCCAGCTTCAGGAAGTTCTCCGGCTTGCTTCTATCTACAAATTCCAAGTCTTGGGGCAGAATCTCGTTAAAGATAAACCGCCCGAGAGTGGATTCCACATTTCCCGTAATGGTTTCGCCTGCCGCATTCACCTTGCTCATACGGACGGTAATTCTGGAATGCAAAGTACATGCACCGTTCTCGTAAGCAAGTATGGCCTCGTTGACATTCTTGTAGAATCTGCCTTCGCCGATCACACCGGGTCTCTCCTGTGTCAGATAATAAATACCCAAAACCATATCCTGTGAAGGAACCGCCACAGGACCGCCGTCAGAGGGCTTCAACAGATTGTTGGGCGAAAGCAGCAGGAACCTGCACTCGGCCTGCGCCTCTACGGACAAGGGAAGGTGAACCGCCATCTGATCACCGTCAAAGTCGGCGTTAAACGCGGTACATACCAGAGGATGCAGCTTGATCGCCTTACCTTCTACCAAAATAGGTTCAAACGCCTGAATACCCAGTCTATGCAGAGTAGGTGCACGGTTCAGCATAACAGGATGCTCCTTAATAACCTCCTCAAGCACATCCCAAACCTGATTGTCCATTTTGTCTACCAGTTTTTTGGCATTCTTTATATTTTGGCTGATTCCCTTTGTCACCAGTTCTTTCATAACGAAGGGTTTAAACAGCTCGATTGCCATCTCCTTGGGCAGACCGCACTGATATATTTTCAGTTCAGGCCCCACCACAATAACGGAACGGCCGGAATAGTCCACACGCTTGCCCAGCAGGTTCTGACGGAAACGGCCGGATTTACCTTTTAACATATCGGACAAGGACTTCAGCGCTCTGTTTCCGGGTCCGGTGACAGGACGGCCGCGTCTGCCGTTATCAATCAATGCGTCTACTGCCTCCTGAAGCATCCTCTTCTCATTGCGCACAATAATATCCGGTGCCCCCAGCTCCAGCAGTCTCTTCAGACGATTGTTTCTGTTGATAATCCTTCTATATAAATCGTTTAAATCGGAAGTTGCAAAACGTCCGCCGTCCAGCTGTACCATAGGACGAAGGTCGGGAGGGATTACGGGAACCACATCCATAATCATCCATTCAGGCATATTGCCGGATTCACGGAAAGCCTCTACGACTTCCAGCCGTTTGATACTCCGGGCACGCTTCTGTCCGGTGGATTCCTTCAAACCGGTCTTCAGCTCTTCCGCCTCCGTATCCAGATGAATGGCCTGAAGCAGCTCTTTGATTGCCTCTGCACCCATACCCACACGGAACTTATTTCCGTAAGTTTCTCTTGCGTCCTGATATTCCTTTTCGGACAGAATCTGCTTATATTCCAGTCCTGTCTCTCCGGCATCCAGCACAATGTAAGACGCAAAATACAGAACCTTCTCCAATACTCTGGGAGACAGATCCAGAATCAAACCCATTCGGCTGGGAATCCCCTTAAAGTACCAAATATGCGACACCGGAGCCGCCAGTTCGATATGACCCATACGCTCCCTGCGGACACTTGCCTTGGTAACTTCCACACCGCAGCGGTCGCAGACAACACCCTTATATCTAATCTTCTTATATTTACCGCAATGACATTCCCAGTCCTTGCTGGGGCCGAAAATCTTCTCGCAGAACAGACCGTCTCTCTCGGGCTTCAATGTTCTGTAGTTGATTGTCTCAGGCTTTAATACCTCGCCATGGGACCATTCGCGAATCTTATCAGGTGAAGCCAACCCTATCTTGATGGCATCAAATGTCATGGGCTGGTAGGACGCTTCATTCTTTGTTTCTGACATTAATGGCACTCCCTTCTACTATTCATAGCTCGCTCGGCTCTGAACCCCGTCCAGAACCGTCTCGGAAAACTTTAGGTCTCACCCGGCTCCGAACTTACTCAAAATCATCATCGCCGTCAAAATCATCGGCATCCATGTCATATGCATCATCGTCAAAATCGTCATCATCCGCACTTACCAGTTCGCCGCTCTCCGAATCGAACTCCTGTGCCTGATAACCCATCTCGCCTAACGAGCCGTTATCATAATCGTCGTACTTGCGGTCGTCTCCCATCTCATACCGATAATCCGTATCTCCGTAATCAATGGTTTCCATAATCTCTACTTCGGTCTGGTCATCGCGGAGAACTCTCACATCCAAGCCCAGCGCCTGAAGCTCCTTAAGCAATACCTTAAAGGATTCCGGAATACCGGGTTCGGGAATATTGTCGCCCTTGATAATCGCCTCATAGGTCTTTACACGTCCTACCACATCATCGGATTTCACTGTCAAAATCTCCTGCAGTGTGTAAGATGCGCCGTAAGCCTCCAGCGCCCAAACCTCCATCTCTCCGAAACGCTGTCCGCCGAACTGAGCCTTACCGCCCAGAGGCTGCTGTGTCACCAGAGAGTACGGTCCGGTGGAGCGGGCATGAATCTTATCATCCACCAAATGGTGCAGTTTTAGGTAATGCATGTGGCCGATGGTTACGGGGCTGTCAAAATACTCACCGGTACGTCCGTCGCGGAGCCGTACCTTACCGTCGCGGGAAATGGGTACACCTGCCCATACTTCCCTGTTGCTCCTGCTCTTTGACAGGTAGTCTATTACCTCCGGAAGCAGTTCTTCTCCGTGTCTGCTCTCAAAGGTCTCTCCTTCCCACTTTCTGCCGTCAGCCGTATTTTCCCTTCCTTCGGCCTTCCACTGCTTTGCCTCGGCCTCGTCAAAGGGAAGATTTACATAGTCATTCGCCAAGTCGAGAGTATCCATAATATCATTCTCGTTAGCGCCGTCAAATACCGGTGTAGCCACATTGAATCCCAGCGCTCTTGCCGCCAGCGACAGGTGAATCTCCAATACCTGTCCAATGTTCATACGGGAAGGCACACCCAGAGGATTCAATACGATATCCAGAGGTCGTCCGTTGGGCAGATATGGCATATCTTCTACCGGAAGCACACGGGAAACCACACCCTTGTTACCATGACGGCCTGCCATCTTGTCACCTACGGAAATCTTTCTCTTCTGTGCTATATAAATACGAACCGCCTGATTCACTCCGGGGGACAGCTCATCGCTGTTCTCTCTGGTAAACACTTTGGCATCTACCACAATACCGTATTCGCCGTGAGGAACCTTCAGCGAAGTATCGCGGACTTCTCTTGCTTTTTCTCCGAAGATTGCACGGAGCAGCCTTTCCTCGGCAGTAAGCTCCGTCTCTCCCTTGGGAGTTACTTTTCCCACCAGAATATCGCCGGCGCGAACTTCCGCACCGATACGGATAATTCCTCTGTCGTCCAAGTCTTTTAACGCATCATCGCCGACACCGGGGACATCTCGTGTGATCTCCTCAGGCCCCAGCTTGGTATCTCTGGCTTCCGCCTCATATTCTTCAATGTGCACGGAAGTATACACGTCTTCCTGAACCAGTCTTTCGCTCAACAGTACCGCATCCTCGTAATTGTAACCCTCCCATGTCATAAATCCGATCAGAGGATTCTTTCCCAAGGCCAGCTCGCCCATATATGTGGAAGGACCGTCGGCAATCACCTGTCCCGCTTCCACATGGTCGCCCTTAAATACAATAGGCTTCTGGTTATAGCAGTTGGACTGATTGCTTCTGGAGAACTTTGTCAAATGATATTCCGCTCTCTCACCGTCATCGCAGGTCATGCGGATCAATTTGGAGGACACATAATCAATCGTGCCTGCCTTCTTTGCCAAAACACAGACACCTGAGTCTACCGCCGTCTTTGTCTCCATACCGGTGCCCACCGCAGGAGCATCCGTCAGCAAAAGAGGCACTGCCTGACGCTGCATGTTGGATCCCATCAGCGCACGGTTGGCATCGTCATTCTGCAGGAAAGGAATCAATGCCGTCGCCACCGAAAATACCATACGGGGAGAAACGTCCATATAATCAAACATGGAACGGGGATATTCCTGTGTCTCCTCACGGTAACGTCCGGATACGGTAGTACGGACAAAATGACCGTCTGCGTCCAAGGCCTCGTTAGCCTGTGCCACATGGTAATTGTCCTCCTCGTCGGCGGTCATATATACCACCTCATCCGTTACTCTGGGGTTGGAAGGTTCGGACTTATCAATCTTACGATAAGGTGCTTCCACAAAACCATATTCGTTAATTCTTGCATAGCTTGCAAGAGAG
>ERZ808037.2202-NODE-2202-length-10528-cov-3.436322_pt1 | contig 10528 bp, 5 predicted proteins | sample MGYA00380190_ERZ808037 | MGnify/ENA primary metagenome ERZ808037 (study PRJEB31490, sample SAMN06133399) | mouse gut metagenome | isolation source: J9 | host: mice | place: China: Chengdu | collected 2015-05 ...
CAAGCTGTGCCTTTTCGTTTTCTAATAATTCTAATTGTTTCTGCGACTGGTCTATCTGTGCCTTGTAGAACGACTCGCCGACCAGATCCCCGGCTTCCTTCAATAAATCAATCTGTTTGGAGATTAAGTCCTTGTTGTCGTCACGGAGATTGAACTGGTCATTGAAGTCCTCCATGACATTGTTGAACTTGTCCAGCTCCAGCTTCCTGATTTCGGCTTTCAGCTCTTCCAGGCTCTGCTTGCAGTCTGCCACCTTGTCTGCCCATTCCTCATATTCCTTTATGGCTTCCACGACATCCTTGTTGCCGTCACCTATGAAGTCCGTCAGCTCTACAGCGCCGTCCTTGACTTTTGCAGCTATATCTGTCGGAAGCTTCGACAATGCTTCATCTGCCTTCTTCGTGTACATCGCCATGGCATTGGCATAGCCGTTGAACTTGTCTTCCGTGACCCCAAGCTGTGCATCGACCAGGCTGTTCTTGGCGAACGCCCCGTTCACGTTGTCCATCCCCGCCTTCAGGAATGACACTGCCTGGTTCAGGACTTCCAGCCTGCGCTCGAAGAAGTCTATCGTCTCAGAGAACTCGTCCTTTGTGCTTTCAGTCCCTTTCTTCGCATTTCCTGTGGCATCCTTTATGGCATCGTTTATCTCGCTTTTCTCTTTCTCAAGCTCCTTTATCCTGTCTGCATAGCCATGGCCACCAATCCCTCCATGCTTGTCTCTGTCGAAGGACGACTGCAGATTCCTGAGTATCTCAATCTGCGCGTCTATGTTGGAGATGGCATCCGTGTACCCTTTTATGTCAAGCTCAAGCTGTGACTGGAAGTCGTCAAGGTCGAAATTGTTCGATGAAAAATCTATCTCTGAACGGTTGAAGCTGCCGGAATGCTTGTCTGCAGTGATTCCACCGCTTTCCACAGGCTTGCCGCCATTGAATATGGTGCTTGTGCCAGAACGTACGCCGTTTGCCGCCCCCTTTATCGCATCTGCCAGCTCCCATACCGTGCCCATCAGCGCCTTGAATGACTCATGGGACGCTGCGGCATTGACTTTTACGGAAGTTGCCATATTCACGGCGGCCTTGTCCATGTTGACGGAAATGTCCTCTGCCACCTCTCCAACGATGCGGTTGTACTCGTCCATGTTGCCTGCCATGTTCTCAGCCACTGCGGCATATGCTTCATCTTCGTCCATGCCTGAAGCAATCAATGCCTGCAGGAGCTCATCCGCTATCTGAAGGCGGTACTGTGCCACCTCTTTTGTGATCTGCCCCTCGCCTTCGCCCACCTGCCTTACGATTTCAAGCTGGGCTTCTGCATATTGTTTCTTACCTACGAGGACTGCCTTGTCGGCTTCAAGCTTCGCTATCTGCGCGTCTATGATGGACTTGTCGCCGTCAAGGATGCTGTTGACCACTTCCTCGTTGAGCGTTATCTGTCCGTCTGCTGTCACCTGTGCATGGTTCAGTATCTCTGGGTACATCTTCGCAAGCTCTGCTGCGGCATCGGCTGACATGGTAAGGCCATCGGCTACCGCTTCCTGTACCTTTGCGAGGTTCTCGAACTGTGTGGTCACACCCTCTATGACGTTCGCCGTATCGTTCCAGGTGTCGCCTATCGTTGTGGCATATGCTTCTAATCCTGAATCCCCATATGAACTCAGACGCTGGAGGGAGTCTATCAGCATGTCTATCTGTGCGCGTTCAGCATCAGTATTAAGTGTCTCCTTCAATGCCTGTAGGTTATTGATTAGCATCTCAGGCTGTTGCTGTATGAGTCTGCTCAATCCTTCTGACAGGTTGCCAAATCCGTCTGCGGCCATATCAATGTATGGCAGAAGCTCTGGAAACTGGCGTGCAAGTTCAAGCACATCAGATTCCTCCATCGTCCCCTGATTCAAAGAGTCTAAAGCAGAACGGAGAGAAGAGATAGAGGACTTGACATTATCCACCTGTTTCACATAGTCTTCAAAGCCATAAGAAGCCATATTTCTGAGCGATTCTATAAGCGCATCTACATTCGCACGTTCTTCGTCTGTCTCCAATGACAGCTTCAGCTCTTCAAGGCTTTCAATCAGCGGCTCTGGCTGCTGTAAAATCAAAGCGTTCAATCCTTCAGACAGATTTCCGAATCCTTCAGCTGTCATATCGATGTATGGAATAAGCGAAGGGAACTCTTGCATCAGGTCTATTACTGCTGACTCATCAAGCGTCCCTTGGTTCAGTGAGTCCATGGCAGAGCGGAGGGTGGAGATGTTGGACTGGATTCCGTCTATCTGGTCTTTATAATCAGTTAGATTGAAAGAAGCGTCTGATTTGCTGACAGTAATGGATGCAAGTTGCCCTCTAATATTTTCAATTACAGCAATTGCATCATCTAATCCTAGACACTGTGACCAGTCAATAGAATCCGCATTCATAATGGACTCCAGCTCTTCAGCCGAGAATCCTTCTGCCACAATCTTAGAAACTTCTTCTGATAGGCCAGACTCGACAAGCTTGCTCCTTATCGTCCCAATATATTTTTCAGTAGCGTCCTCAATATTTCCACCATTAAGATACGATTCTACATTCCTATATACAGCATCAAGACGACCAACGAGTCCTTCATATCCTTCAACAGCCTTGCCATTATAGTAAAGTCCATCATCTTCAACAGAAAGTTCATTATAAGTGGAACTAATCAATCCCTCTGTTTTTTGTAATTCTTTTTGGTACTTTTGTTGCTGGCTAATCAATGACTTATATGCCGAATCATTTTTATATTTATTATCTGTAGCAGACTCTTCAATATCCAGGATCTGCTTGTTTACTTCGGATATTTTATCCTGGTAATAGTTAGCGCTGTCGATGTAGCTCTGTAATTTATCGATTCTATCCGTTGCATTATATTCATTGTCCCAATGGTCATCATCCGTTTTATATGTAATTGAATTTGCTGCGTTGTCAGCGACCTCTTTAGCATCCATTTCGGCCAATTTCTCTTTAAGTGCAATTTCGCGCTGCAGTTCGCTGTTCTGCTCTTTAAGCTTATTAAGTTCCTCTTCTTCGGCTAAAGAGATTGAACCACTATTTGCTTTTTCTACTAATTCGTCAATTCTATTTTTTGTGGTTTCAAGTTCATTATTTAAGTCACTTATTTCAGAAGTCAGCTGATCTAATTCTTGCTTTGAGAATCTTGTTTTCTCGATTGCTTCATCCATGGATACTGTTAATGCATCAAATCCTTTGACTGCACCATAAATGGTAATACCGGCAGCAGCAATAGCAGTTAAGACAGGGTGAGCTAAAGCCAATGCTTTTATTGAAGCACCGAGCCCTTTGATAGCAGTTCCTAGCCCTAGTGTGGAAGCTGTTGCAGCTCCTTCCGATGCGGCTAAAGCATTTGTTGTCGTTGTCTGTGCTAATTCTGCTGTTGTAGTTTCAAGAATCTGTCCTTCAAAACCTTTTTCTATGAGAATGGCTTTTATCTGCTCTTCGTTCAGGGTCGATTGGGCAATAGCTGATTTGATAGCTTCTGTCGAATAACCTTTTAAACTGTTTGCTAATGCCAAATTGGATTCTATTTCTGATAATGTTGTGTCATTCAGAATATTCCTAATACTTTTTAAAGCATTTAAAGACTCTCCTACCGTTTTTAATTGCATTAACATGCTTTGCATGATATACTCATGATAAAAATTGGAGGAATATTCATAATGAATATTGATGAGGCATATGAAATATTTAATAAAAACGCAAAAGCATCTGACTACATACTAATATGCAGAAAGCAAGGGCTGTCTGGTTGTATTAATTATATACAACAAACAACAGGTTGTGATGAAACTATAGCTGAACAGATGATAAAACAATACAAATTTTTGCAACCATCTCAACACCAAATTTCACCTGCTGAAATAGCCCACAACAATGCTATCGCCCAGGAATGGCAGAACAAGCCCAAATGTCCTACTTGCCAATCACAGAACTTAAAGAAGATTTCTGCGACTTCTAAAGTTGTCAATACTGCTGTATTTGGATTGTTTGGAACAAAACGGCATAAAACTTTTCACTGTAATAACTGTGGTTATGAGTGGTGATTTCTTTTAACTTTTTGCTTGCACTGTTATACGTGAGAAAGCTATAAAACTCCGTATAACACTATACCTTAAAAGCAATTTCAATAAGGTAGAAATTACTCCGAAAATCGGTAGTCGATGAACATCCATTCCTATTCAACCTGTTATTCCTTTTTACAGGGTTATTGGTTTAGATTACATATCATAATCTTAGGAATGTGTGCTGCTGATTAAGCCTTATCAATGATACTTAGGCGTACTCCATGTTTGCACACGGATTACCATATATATCGAATATCCTGTTTTTTCTGCTTTCGCTACATTTACGTTTGCCGTTACCAGCCCCGCTTTAGTAGGATATTCATAAACTCTTCCAGCAATTACTTTTCGTTGGTTTATTTTAGAACTCCCAATGCAGAGACTTGTACTGATGAACCATTTTATCATGTTCCTTATCTCTGTTAGCCCAATCATAAAACTGTAGAAGAGGTTTTATAATGTACCCTTATTCCAGTGTCAAGCAAAGTTCTTTACAAATGCGGCAATGCCCACACTTGCTATAGTAGTCTTTAACAATCCGAATTTTTCTATAAGGGACGATACCGCAATGCCAGCATCGGCAAGGCCTTTCAGGGATTTTGAGCTGATAGCTTCATCGCCAATCTTTTCCCATATCGCCGACAGTTCGCCCATTTTTCCTGTCAGGGATTCTGCATATATCTCCTGGTTCTGCAATGTCGTCCCGCTGGCATTATTAGCTTTCTCCACAAGGCTTTCATAATCTTCCCAATACCCTAAAAGCGATTTGAGGATATTGGTCTGACGGACTCCAGCCACATTATAGGAGATGTTGCTCTGTTGCACAGAGGTCAGGCTATCCCATACTCTGCCCAGATCAGACATTATGTCTGTCAAGTCCCTGAACTCGTCTGCCGTGTCCCTGACTTCAATGCCGACTGCCCGCAATGATTCCTCGGCAGCAGAAATATCTTCAGCAAGCGTCCCTTCGGTAGCGGATGCCTTGGTAATCCTTTGCAGTATCGTCTTATAGGCATTGCCGACTGTGCTCCCACTCTGTCCAGTCTTCTCAATAACAAGGCCAAGCATGGATACATATTCCTGTAGGCTCAATCCCGCCGCTTTCGCGACTGAGCCAGACTGTTCTATCCCCTCTGAGATTTCATTGATTCCAGACGCAAAATCATACGCCATGTTCTGTGATACCGTCTCAATCGTATCAGCAATCTCCATCAGGTCATCTTGTGTCATGTCAAACTGGTTCATGATGGACTGGAGCATCTTAGCGGAATCCTCTCCTGTCATCCCTGTGGCATTTGATACCATGATCGCTGGCTTTGATTTGTCCAAGATGGATTGTGCTGTTTCTTTTGCATTCGCATACAGCTTCACAGCGCCCAAGACATTGCCAGCCGATGTGTTCAGATCCTTCGCCATCTGAAGCGATGACGCACCAATCTCCTTCAGCTGCCTTCCGGAAACATCCATCGTATAAGATATGTTCGTCAGCGCATCGTCTAGTTCATGGACATTGCTGGCTATCTGCTTAATGCCGTGTACTGTCTGCGTGATAAGGTAGCTGGCACTTGTCAGGTACGACAGGAACGAAAAGCTCTTCTTGAATGATGAAAGGAATGAACCTGTAGCCTTCTCTGCCTTTGTCTGCTCCGCAGTGACACGTTTTGTCGCAGACACAACAGAAGACATGAGCTGCTGGTACTCTTTCACCCAGGTATCTGTAAGAGGGACTTTCCCATCTGCTGCATCCATCTCATTCTTCAGCTTGACATATCGGGCTGACAAGTCACTGATAGAAATCCCCGCCACAGCTGTCTTATCCTGAAGGCCTTCCATATTCGTCTCAAGATTCTTCAGCATGGTCGGTATATCCTTCATATTGTTTATTACATTCTGGATTGGGTCTAAGGAAGCTCTCTGGCTCTTGAGGCTCTGCACGCTTATCTTTGCGGAATTTTCAAGCTGATTGAATGCGGTTTTCAAGTCGTTGACTGTACCGATGCCCTGTTTGAAATTATTGAACACCGTCTCGAAGCCAGAATAATCCATACTTGTCCTGGAATACTTTGTCTTCAGATTATCCAGCTTAGCCTGATAGTCCGTGAGGGTTTTCTCCATCTGCTGCATCTGTTTAAGTGCACCGGAATTGTTCAGCTCTGCACCTATGTTCTTGAATACATAAAACGGATCATTTTCGGAACCTATATTTTCTAAAGCATACCGTAAAGTTTCAACTCCACCGCTTGCACGTGTTATAGTGACAGCGAACGAAGCCAGTGCGTTGGCTTTATTGAAACGCTCAGATACGGAAATCAAAGCATTTTCGTCTTCCAATAGCTCCTTGAAATAACGTGATGCTTCTCTTGCAGCATCATTCGTGTTCTCAAAGGAGACTATGTTCCCACCAGACTTGATAAGCGATTCCACAGATGCTATCTGTCTCTGCGCATCGGCAGTCCGTTCATATGCCTGCTGTTTCCTATCCTCATTCTGGACGACCTTATCAGCAGCAGAAGTGGAATCTTGAGTCTCCTTCTGTGCGAGTGCGGAGATTTCGGTTTCCAGATTAGCGACAACTTTCCTAGCCTTTTCAACACAATCAAAATATTCTGATACAACACCATGTGCATTTGGGAAATCAACCAATCCCTTTTCGCCATGCATAAGAGAGTCTGCTTGCTGCAGTTCAGATATGATGGTCTGTAATTGGTCTTGTGCGGTAGCAATGTTGAGCAGATCCATCCTACCGGTAGTGTTGCACATTTCTTCCCAAACACTGTCTAGTTCAACAGCCTCTTGTTTGGTGGCTGAAAATCTGACACCCAAATCTTTTAATTCTTTATTTAATTGGCTTACCGAAAAGTCTGTCCCAGATAATCCGGAAGATCTGTAGCCAACAGATATAGTCTTCCCATGGAAATAATCTGCTAGTTTCTTGATTTCCTCTATGGCTGGGTAATTTCTTGTCCTTCCGAAATCGTCCAGTGTCTTGCCGAGCTCAGTGCCTTTACTTATAAGCTTATCCCAGGAACCATCACTTCCAGTTTTTGCTACTTCCAGACCTAGGTTATTGATTTCAGATACCAATAATCTGACTTGGTTCACAACATCAGATTCCACGGAATCCCTGTTCAGATTCATCTCTTTGATTATTTTACTGGCATCGAGCCTAGGAATTGATTTGATTGTATTTGCAATATCATTTTTTATATTCTTTAGGCTTGATGAGACACCTTGGTTAATGGCACTTCCAATATTCTGCCCTACTTTCTGGGCATCTTTATCTGCTTTGTTCTGGTCTATTTCTATATTGGAAACATTAACCGTAGCTTTCAAATCCCTTATCTGTTTCAGCAGTTCCTCCGCTGCATTCTTATCCAGTTTTGCATGGCTGATGACTGCTTCCAGGTTATTCATTTGTGATAGGATTTTCTTTAGATCCTCATTCATTACCTTTAGAGATTCAGGTTGGTTTATACCAACAACAATCTCACCGTCTACATTTCTACTTGGCATTCAATTACCTTCCTTTTTTCATTTCTCAATAATACAACAGTGGTCTTATGACTTCTATTCTTATTCCATATCTGTTTGTCCGTTCAAATTCTTCAACTGCGTTTTCTACAAAATGCGCACCCTCGTAATGCCCAAATCTATAGATGTCCTTAAACCATACGTTTTTACGCACTTTCCAGCCATCATTAATCAACCAGAAAGCATTTGCTTCACTGCCATCTAAGATAGAATTATGGATTGCATTTTCGTCTATCAGTATCCTACAAGTTAGCATTCTGTTTTTAGAAGATAGCTCACATATGTCATCTACAGAAAGGGACTGTCTCAAATTACCGCCATGATTGCCACGGTCATACACGACTGGTGTATAAGATGAGTAATAGTCATCAATATGTCTCTGTAAAATGTCCTTGAACCTAAGAAGCTCTTTTTTCAATATCTGCTCATATGATAAATTGGTTCCTGGATATCTAATATACTTTGGATTCAGTTCTTTTATGAGTCTATTTAAGGGCATTCATAACCTCCGAACTATTTTGTTTATATGGCCTCTACTGCCATCTTTAACAAGCATCATACTACTGTCTTATAGTTTTTGTAATGGTTTTACGGCTATTTTCGAACATATATTCTCCTAACTCTACCTCCTAGTATCTTCCCTCCATACATTTTATACCACATTTCTTTTCAAATCTCTTTCCACATTATTCAGTTGTAGTTTCTTGATTCCTCAGCCTGATATTGGCTGGATTGATTGTCTGATTGAAGTACTTGATTTTCAGATTAAAATTCAATTAAATAATTCTGATTGTGCTGCACCATTCAGTTACCTAACTTCTGGCTGTCAGTAAATCAAAAATGTTTTGGGATTACGACTTTATCAAGATAATTTGAGAGGATTTCGGCATCGGCTCTCCTCAAGCATAATCTGTAATTCCTGAATCTTGATAGGTTATTTTCACTGATTCCAATATTTTGGGCGATAGCTTTTAAGGCAAGGCCGCTTTCTATGATTCCATTCAGTTTATCCCTCAATGCGTCATAGTCATAGGCTTCACTATTATACTTCATTGTTTTACCTCCATGAAAAATTTTTCAAAAATCCACCTTCCTATTTCCAACATGTTATTTGTAACACTCTCTTAGAAAAGCCAGTAATTGCAACGTTTTCAGCAAATATTTTTTGTGCAAATCCACTGACTTTTCTACATTTATCTGCTTAAATATCTGTTCATCAACTTAAATGCTGATAAATAATTGCTCCCATTATAATAGGTTATTGTCGTGTCAGCACCCACATCAACTCCCCTATACACTTCAAGCCTTTTTTTAAATGGGTTAATATCAATCAATCCTCTCTTTTCCAGCCAATCCATCAAACATTTTACTTTCTTACCATCCATTCCAAGGATCTCTGCAATAATAGAATAATTTATTCTTACTTCTGACTTTTCTAGAAAAGGGATATACTGATTCTCTTTTCCTGATAAAGCAGCAACCTTTTTTTGCATCACATACAACACATAAAACAATTTCCTTTTATTGATGTAATCATCTTCTGACGTAGGGATCAATCTCTTAATGGCAGATATGCTGTCCCTATAGATTATGATGTCACCAGTGTTGATGACCTCCCTTTTTCTATCTTTTAAGGACTGCAGACATGGAATCTCTTTCAGCCTGTTCAGACGCATCTTCTCATTTTCTTTTTCAAACCGGCAGATTGACTGCTTCAATTTCTTATTTACCGTCTCTGCAAATGCATCTAATTGCTGCTGGTTATACTTCCTTCTCCTGAAATTTCCTTTTGATCTCTGTATCAATTCTTCGGGAAACATATTCCATAGCAGGTTAAAGACTGTTAGCTTATTTATAAAATATCTATCCGTATAACAACAGAGTATACAGCAATCTAAAATTATGTCCTTTGACACGTTTCTGCCATTATCTTTCAGTATAAGGAAATCGTTCCTGCAAGAATCGTAAAAGGATTTATACAATGCAGAGTAGTTCTCTTTTTTCTGGCTGTAACTACATTTATCTTCCCTTTTTTCAGTATTGATGGTTTCCTGATATTTATAAAATATTATCATTTTCCTGACAACATCCTTATATATATCCCTCTGCATAATGGAATTATCCTTTGTATATAATAGTGTCATAAAATCAAAATCGGAAACTTCATAATTACATCTAATCTCCTCCAATTGCCCCATCATATACCAACATATATTATTCACTGTACACGAATCATGGCTGAATAAAGATTCTTCCCCTTCCCTGTGCCTCTCTTCCTTTCTCCTGAGTTCTTTATTTGCGGGTAGGTACATTTCAAATTCCTGTTTCTTTATATTATTTTCCTTCATATACTTTTTAATGTCTTGTGGTATCTCTGTTTTCTGTCCTGTTTTAGGAAAGTCTATTACGAGCGAGTCAACCACGGACATAATCTTGATATAATCCTGTGTAACAGCATCCTGCTCCACGCCCCATAATGCCGTGATTTTATTTGTGCAGCCACCAATGTCATTTTTAAAGCCATTGTTCTCACTGATAATCTGCGCTTTTATGTCGCTTATCTCCGTATATTCCTCAATCGGCTTATGTAAGCCAAAATCTAAATCCGGGTATATCGTGTTCGCATCTCCGTTTTCCAGGATACTTTGGACTTCCTCCCGCAATACCCTATTATTGACTGTTGCAATGATATCTCCGTCTGTATCCGCGCTGTTCATCCTTAAGAGGTTCGTGTCCCAGACAGAGACAATCGTATTGGATGGCAGATACCGGAACCATTCATTTACATCTGGGTTATTGATGCATGTGCCGATCCAATGCTCTCGATAGATGTGGGGGTTCCTCCATACATTTACCTTATTGACATTGTGATGGTTCCAATAATTTGAATAAATTTCA
>ERZ808037.2204-NODE-2204-length-10524-cov-3.023069_pt1 | contig 10524 bp, 7 predicted proteins | sample MGYA00380190_ERZ808037 | MGnify/ENA primary metagenome ERZ808037 (study PRJEB31490, sample SAMN06133399) | mouse gut metagenome | isolation source: J9 | host: mice | place: China: Chengdu | collected 2015-05 ...
GGATGAGTTAATCACAGCCGTAGGTCCGCCGGACTGACCAACAACACTATTTCCTTTCATTGTTATCTCTCCTTCTTGTTTTATTCATTTTTATTCTAACCGTACCTGAAACATACGGTTGATTACCATAAAAGATTATAGCAGATTCACTGTTTAAGCACAAGTTCTTTGTTGTCTCATTATAGGCAGCTCATATAATATGCATACAAGTTTTGATAAGTTTCCGCGTTAAAATGAAGCCCGTCCACCAGCTTATATCCTATTGTGTTCAAATAGCTATGGCTGTCTATCCACTGCACATCCCCGCTTAACCCGTTCTGCATCTGGCTGTTAAAATACTGCACCTGCTCTTCTGTCACATAAGGGTTATCCCATACCGGGTTTACGGACGCATAATAGACTTTTGCCCCTTTTCCTACCCATTCCGCCGCCTTGGCATTTACCAATTCCAAATAATTGTTCAGGTTCCCCGGGTCATTGACGCCAAGGTTAATCAGTATCTTAGATCCTTTACCTACGCAGCCGTCAATTCTTGCAATCGCATTCTCATTAAACCAATTATAGCCTTTTCCGCTCTCTGCAATCCATGTACAACTATTTTCCCCTACGTTCGCCTGCATTTGTACAAACCGGGAATCCCCTACTAAAATAACGCCCGATACGTTTTTTACCTCCGTTACCGCCTGCGTTGCCGCTGCCTCCTGCGGATTGTTTTCCGGTATTGGGGCCGGAGCCGGTTCTGCAGGTTTTTCGTCCTGAAGATATTTACCGCTTACGTAAGCCTTTTCTTCCCCATAAAAAATTTCATACCACCCATTGTCAGCCTGTCCGGTTGCCGTAACCTCCTGCCCGCGTCCTAAGCCTCCAATCCTTTCAAAATCCGTGGATGGCCCTTTCCTCACATTGACCGCACTGGAAGCATACATTGCTTTTTCCCCTTCAAAAACCGTTATTGTATAATCCGAAAGTTTCGGTTTTTCTGCCTCTTTATCCTCTTTGCTTTTTTCCGCCGCCCCTTTTTCTTCTGTACTTTTTCCTTTTTCCGCCGTCTCTTCCGTACTCTTTCCCTTTACCGCTGTTCCTTTTTCTTCCGTACCTTTCCCTTTTTCCCCGGCCTTTGCCATACTCCGCTCTTCCGTATGGACACTCATTATCATGTCCTCTTTATCTTCTTCCGTTCCTTGCCCATTTTCTTCCACAGCCTCCGCTGTCTTACGTGCATGTTCCCCGGCTTCGCTGCCACACCCTGTAAATGCCAGCGACAAAACCAGAGTCAACATTACTACTGCTTTTTTCATTTCCTACCTTGCTCCTTTTCACGCTTTGCATATTTTCTTTTCCTATCCTAACTTAGATTCTTAATTTAGATTAAATCGAGCAGAGAAATTTCATCTTCCCCTATTCGCAGCGCGTCTCATGTGCCACATAGTAGCATATTTCCTCTCCAGAGGGCTTCGCATAAAAAAATTAAGAAACAATTTCATTATACCAGACATCCCCTGAATTGTCTCACATATTTATAAAATAAAATGGCATATATGCGGTAAAACATCGCTGTCCATGTACAACTTCCGCATCTTTTCCTTCATCGTTTGGAATCACATCTTCCTTATGTAGAAACCATCTATATTCATTTTGAAATTAAAATCCTATTACCTATTATAATGCGCAATAAGGCAGCAACGCAAAAGGCATCCATCAAAGATGGATGCCTACAATGTAAAAGGGGAATTTTACATGGGTCTCTCGACCCAACTACAGTATAACACTATACCTCAAAAAAAGCTAGTCTTTTTTTGAAATTTTTTAAATTTTTTTGTCGGATTCTTTGTTCTTTATATAGATATTTATTTTGGACGTGCATCATATAATGATATTACATAATTCAAATTTCAAAAAAACCGTTGCTTAACGCAATTTCTACTTGGCTTTCAATTACCGCAATTATATTAGTTTTTTTGATAATTTGACGTATTAAATACTCATTGCTAAAATAATAGCATTGAGATTTATTCTATATATTTTCAACTATCAAAGGAGGTTTTATCAATGAAAAACGCAACTCTCAAAAAACTTTTTGCAAGCACGTTTGCGGTAGCGCTCTGCGTTCCCATGCTGCTGGCAGACCCCATGGCAATCAGCGCAAACGCTGCCGCCCAGACGATTTCCGGCAATACTCCTGGTACGGATAACCCTGACACGGACAAACCGGATACAGATAATCCGGATACTGACAAACCGGGTACGGATACTCCAGATACCGATAAACCGGGTACAGATAAACCAGGAGGGGATTCATCCGTTTCCGGCAATGTTCCTAGCACAAGCGAGTCTTCTAGCAGCGGAACTTCCTCTTCTTCCAGTAATACGAACACAGCTAGCGCTGCTGTTTCCCAGACAATTGCTGCTAACCGTCAGGTAACGGTAGGTGGACGCAGCATGTCTTCTTCCGTAAGCGGCATCTATATTGCAACTGCTATCAGAGGAATTGCTGTAGCAACTCCTTCCGCATCGGTTTCCGCAGCAGCAGGCTTGAGCCAGGCAGATATTGATGCCGGAACCAACGTAAGATTCTATGTATGCAATAGTTCCAACAAAGAAGCGAAAGCTGCCCTTACATCTGCTGCTGCAGCTACAGGAAAAAGTGTTGCAGCTTATGTAAACTTTGATTTATATACTATCTCCAAGAAGGGCGTTGTAACGGCTGTTAAGAATGCATCTACACCCATTGAACTTACTATTGGTCTGCCAAAAAATGTTGCCAATACTGGCAAAAACGTATCTATCATTTGTATAGATAAAGACGGAAAAGCTGTTGTTATGGACGATATCGACACAGACCCGAATACTATTACCATAAATGCAAGCGTATTCGGCGTATACGCTATCGTTTACTAATATCCTGCCTTTTTAAACAGCTAAACCAACAATAAAAACGTTTTTGTTTCATCACTCTATTAGTTTCAGGCATTGTCAAACCGGCAATGCCTGTTCTATTTGAAGATAATCGATTTCCGTAATTGATTTCTGTAACCGATTTCCAATATTTATTGACAGGAAAGTGTGAAAATGTTAAGATATCATACGTGGATATTTTATAAAGAATAGCTTATCCATAATAAGCGGAATTGATGGAATTGGCAGACATGCAAGATTTAGGTTCTTGTGGGCGACCGTGAGGGTTCGAGTCCCTCATTCCGCATTAGATACTAAAAATCCGAAGCCGGTTCCAATCGGGAATGGCTTCGGATTTTTAGTATATCTTTTTTTCACACGTTTTCCCTTCTCTGTTTCTTTTGTACCAAAGCCATGTGGTAAGCGGAACTATCCGGCCTGCACTCCAATGGAAGAGATAGCTTCCCAGATTGCCGGGCAAAGCAGGCATTTTTTCCAATGGGCCAAGAAACTGCAAAGCAATATCCGGCAATGGGCAAAAAAGATAACAAAGCAGACAAAAAAACAAGGAGAGCTGCCATGAGCAAACTAATTCTATATATAGCGATGTCTTTAGATGGATATATTGCTGACGAAGATGGTAATATCAGTTTTTTAGATGAAACGCCAGGCCCTTCACCCGACCTTGGTTATGAAAAATTCTACAATTCCTTGCAGGCGATTATACTTGGAGGCAAAACTTATCGTCAGGTAAAGAATGACCTTTCACCGGATAAATGGCCCTACGAAGGAATGCCCTGCTATGTATGCACACGTCAACAACACCCATACGACCCGAACGTCCAATTCACGTCTTTACCCTCAGGGAAACAAGTATTGGATTTCATTTCCAAAAAACATCCGGGAAATATTTGGCTTATGGGCGGAGGTGAAATAATCCGTTATTTCATGCACGGGAATCTAATTGATAAATACTACATTTACGTTATGCCAACTATCCTTGGGAATGGAATCCCACTTTTCCCTGCAGGATTCCCAAAAGCTAATCTTAAATTAGAAAGCTGTAAGAATATCGGAGAGATTGTTGAGTTAATTTACCGGCGGAATGCGGATAATGGCTGACAAAAACTGCAGCGGCAACTGCCTGCCACAAAATCGCAGGCAGTTTTTTGGGCAAAGAGCAAAACCAAAATGCCAAAAAGCCCGTTTACTCACCGGTTTTTAACTTTACACTATCTTTATCAAAAAACTCTGCGACCGCCGTATTTGGCCAATCATTCCAATCTTCTATTATATCATAATTAAACAAAGGCCCTGCCGAAGGCAATGCTTCCAGCTCTACCTCCTTTAATTCCTCGTTCAAAAGTATTTCATACCTTCGCTCCATCGCATCTCCAAACGCTTCCGCCTGCCCGCTTGCCAAATAATCTACCGTCCGTACTACTGCTGTCGTGGCGTACCATCCCGGATGAGCCAGAATCAATATGAATGCGCCCAAAAGAACGTATATCTTGTATACTTCCCATTTTTCCATAAATTTCTTAACCCCATCCTGCCATTTTCGGCTTCCCTTTTTTGTCAAATAGCCTATTACATATATCATATCCGCAATGATACTTAACTCAAAATAAAAGGAAATTAAATTGGACATCCTACCAAAGGGCGCCCCCACGCTGGCATAATAAGTCGGCGCATACATAGCCAAATAACTGCCAAAAGTCATCATAACAAAAAGCCCCGGATACCGGAACGAAAACTCATACTGCTTTCCTATCATCTGGGATGCCAAAAATAAAGCAATCACTACCATACCAATAACAATCACCGGATTGCCCAAGTATTCCGATCGTACATCTTTCAACCCCTTATAGACAGCCTTCCCAATGGCATGGAATATATTATGGACATCGAATCCAAAATCACTGCCTCCGCGCACCTTCGTTCCCGGCGCACACATATTAACTACAGCAGTTACCCCAAACACAGCCAAAGGAATCAGCAAATAGAATGTATTCTTCCTTGAAGGCGTAAACAGAAACAAAAGCAAGATAAAAAGCAGCGGAAGCAAAACAACCGTCAGATAATTCCCTCCCCCCACAAAAAACGCAGTAAGCGAAACCATTATCAAATCCTGTTTTCTTCCGGTAAAAATATATTTCAGCAAAAAGCCGACACAAAACAGCATAACGGAATAAGCCAGCGTATAGGCCACTGCCCCGTTATACCAGTAAAAAGCCTCACCCGTCGATGGAATATACTGTATGGATATCAGAAAATAAATCATCGTTACCACAACAAATACCGACTTCTTTATTTTTAGTATTTTAACTAGCAAATAATGTAGCAAAAACGCTGTGCCGCCCAAATAGAACAGTAACATAATATATGGAACAATAAAATAAGCATGTACATTGAAAATTTCCGGCTGAAATGCCTGAATGAAAGTCGTTGTGAACGTTCCCTGCCATGTGCGGTAGATTCTAATTGTACCTTCAAAAGCAGTTTTTACGAACTGGGCAATGGAATGTGTTTCATTCCATACTTGCCTGCGAAGCCCCGCCCCCCATCCGAAGTCATCGGCGGAAGCATGAGAATACTTGGCAACAAGCAGCATGGGAATCATCGTTAAGATAAAGAAAATTGCAATACCTATGGCTATTCTTCTATCGTTAAACCATAAGCCAAATTTTGCTATTGCCCCCCCCCGATCTTCCAAAGATTCTCTTTCGTTCTTTCATAAAACTTTTTATCCTCCTGTCATCTTTTGTCTTCTACTATTTTAATTCATTAAAGAAGGTTTGGCCTGGTAGCTATTCCTCTTTTCGTCGTATATCATAAAATCCGCTTCCTATAAAACTCCCTGCGGTAAAAATTACGGTTTTATTATTATACCATACCCTATCCCTTTCCGCCAGATAATTCCTATTGGGCTTTCATGCAAACAAACCCCGGTCCTAAAACCGGGGTCTGCTCTGTTTATCATAGCCTGCTTAATAAGCCTCTCTTTTTTATTTCTTTAAAATATTCTTCTTATAAAAGTCATAAGCCTTATCCCATTCATCCCCGTCTTGCGGTTCATAAACTGCAGGCTCTTCGGAATCGGCAATTACTTTCCGTGCTTCCTTCAAATCCTTAATCACACCTTTGGACATAAGCTGTATTGCGATGTTTCCAAATACCGTAGCTTCCACCGGCCCCGCAATCACAGGAATGCCGCTGGCATATGCGGTAAATTTGCAAAGAAGTTTGCTCTGGATTCCGCCGCCTACCATATGGATAGCATGATAATCCTTTCCGGTGCATGCCTTAATTTCTTCTAAAGTATAACGGTATTTTAGCGCCAGGCTTTCATTAATGCAGCGTACAATTTCGCCTTCCGTCTGAGGTATCTTCTGTCCGGTCCGTTCACAATATTCCCTAATCCGTCTGGGTACATTGCCGGAAGGGCTGAACTCCGGCACATCCGGATCAATGAAGCTTTGGAACGGCTCCGCCGCCTCTGCCAGCTTCTCCAATTCGGAAAAGCTATACTCTTTCCCTTCCCGAATCCATTGTCTTCTGCTCTCCTGAATCAGCCATAAGCCGATAATATTCTTCAAAAAAGAAGTTTTCCCGTCAGTTCCCGTTTCGTTGGTAATATTCAGCTCTTCCGACTGTTTCGTCAAAACAGGCTTTTCCAATTCTGTTCCGAACAAAGACCATGTACCGCAGCTTACAAAGATAAAGTCATCTTCTTTTGCAGGAACCGCCGTTAAAGCGCACTGGGTATCATGCCCTGCTACCGCAATAACATCCATATCCCCTATGCCAAGCTCTTCCTGTATCTCTTTCCGGATTGGTCCTAAAAGCGTTCCGGTAGGCACTACCTCTGTCAAAATGCTCTCCGGAATACCGAACTTCTCCGCTACTTCCATCACCCAGCCGGGTTCCAGAGGATTGCTCATCTGCGTCGTAGACACAATAGACCTTTCGCTCTTCTTTACCCCCGACAAGAAATAATTGAACAAATCCGGCATCAACAGCAGGCAGTCCGCCCGGTCAAGAAGCTCCGGGCGCTGTTCCTTTAATGCTAAAAGCTGGAATGCCGTATTGATTTCCATAAACTGGTTGCCTGTTATTTCGTAGAAATGTTCCCTTGGAATCAGAGCAAAACCTTTTTCCAAAGCCCCTTCCGTCCTGCCGTCACGATAATGCACCGGGTTCTCCAGCAAATAACCTTTTTTGTCCAAAAGGCCGAAATCTACGCCCCAAGTATCCACTCCGATGCTATCTACGCTGCCACATGCTTTTGCCTTAATCAACCCTTGCTTAATATCATGAAAAAGGCGCAGCACATCCCAGTACATCGTTCCGTTTACAATAACCGGGTCATTGGAAAAACGATGGATTTCCTCTACCGTAATTTTATTTCCGTCATAGGTTCCAAGCATAACCCTGCCGCTGGAAGCGCCAAAGTCCACCGCAAGGACTTTTGTTTCTTTTTTGGCTACATCCATTTTATTTCCTCCGTCTCTTATTTATAAAGCGGTCCATATGTCTGGCAAGCCCTGAAATCCTGACCTTCCTTATCCATGCCAAAAGCATTCCAAGCTGCCGGCCTGAAGATTTTTTCTTCCGGAACGTTGTGCATAGCAACAGGGATTCTTAACATAGAACACATCGTAATCAGATCCGCCCCGATATGCCCATAGCTGATTGCCCCGTGGTTAGCTCCCCAATTATTCATTACATCATATGCGGTCTTGAATGCGCCTTCCCCTGTTGTCCTGGGTGCAAACCATGTACAAGGCCATGTATAATCTGTCCTCTTCCAAAGGACATCCGTTACTTCTTCCGGAAGTTTTACCGTCCAGCCTTCTGCAATCTGAAGCATGGGACCAAGGCCTTTTACGAGATTTAAACGAATCATGGTTACCGGCATCTCTGCTTCTGTCACAAAACGGGAGGAATATCCGCCGCCCCTGAAATAGCCGAAGTCTGCCGCATTCCATGTAGTAGCCTTCAAAATCGCCTCTTGGTCTTCTTCTGTCACTTCATACCAAGGTTTCATCACTCCGTTTCCGTCCGCATCTTTTGCCTGTCCGTTAGCATCCAGACATGCTGCACCGGAATTGATTAAATGGATAAATCCGCCGGCATCTTTTGCAACGCCTTCAATATCATACCCTGTCGCTTTCTTTACCGCTTCCGGGCTCCAATAGGTACGTACATCCGCAAAAATCTGAGCGCGGTTTGTAAGAAGTTTCATAAACATCATGCCAAGGCCGTTTAAAACATCATTTTCCGTTGCCAGTACATAAGGCTCCCTTGCGCCGTTCCAGTCGAAAGAAGTATTCAGCAATGCTTCCGGGAAATCGCAGTTCGGGTAGAAATCCGTCCACTGCCTCTGCCCCTGGAATCCTGCTGCAATGGCATTGTGCCCAACCATTTCTTCTTCCCTGCCTTCCGGCAAATTCGGGTTGCCATTCATTAAATCTTTGATGATAATCATCATCTTTACGACAAATTCCCAATCTTTTTCTTTCTCTTCCGCAGATTTCTGCACTGCCGGCGGGTTCTTGTCAAATCCTTCTTTACATTTTTCTTTTGTCCAAGCAAGCGCTTTTTCAAATTCTGCCTTATCGTAGATTTCTTCTGTCATGCGGCGGATAATTTCCACTTCATCCACAGACTCTACACGCATACCCAGATATTCTTCAATGAATGCAGGGTCAATAATGGAGCCACCGATACCCATACAAATAGAACCAATCTGTAGATAAGATTTACCCCTCATCGTAGCTGCTGCCACTGCCGCACGTCCGAAACGCAGCAATTTTTCTTCTACATCTGCCGGAATGTCCGTTGCGTCCGCATCCTGTACATCATGCCCATAAATGCCGAATGCCGGAAGCCCTTTCTGTGCATGGGTAGCCAGAACGCTTGCAAGATAAACCGCACCCGGCCTCTCCGTTCCGTTGAATCCCCACACGCCTTTAATGGTCATAGGATCCATATCCATCGTTTCCGCACCATAGCACCAGCAAGGCGTTACGGTCAATGTAATGGAAACCCCTTCTTTTTTAAACTTCTCTGCACATGCTGCCGTTTCGCCCACGCGCCCGATTGTCGTATCCGCAATAACTACTTTTACAGGCTCACCATTGGAATATTTCAGGTTTTCGGTAAACAGCTTTGCTGCCGCTTTCGCCATATTCATTGTCTGGTCTTCCAGCGATTCCCTTACCTTCAAATACCCTCTTCTTCCGTCAATGGTAGGCCTAATACCAATTACCGGATAATCCCCAATCATTCTGTTCTCTGCCATTTAGCAATACCTCCTTCTCCATTCACACGTTTCGTTTTCCTGATATAGCTTATCCTGTGTGATAACCGCCCCAATCCTAGAGCAGAATAATGTCCGATTCCGCCCTCGGCTCTGTTATTATCCTCTCCGCTGTTTCGAGGAATACCATCGGGATTATATGTAAAAATACAGCCATTACACCCGGACAGACCTTTCTGCCAAGAAATGTATAACAACATCTGATTATCACACCATAATTACTCTTAATATAATAATATCACTCGTATTGTGAATCGCATTGTGATATAATGGCATAAAATATAACAATATTCACTTTTTGCGCGATAAGGAGAACCTCTATGCTTTATTTAGATTATAATGAAAAACAAATGCATGGAACCAAGGACTTTCCGCTTGCTTTTTACCATGTAGACAACAGCCATCCCCGTTACGAAATGCCTTTCCATTGGCATAAAGAATATGAAATCGTCAGAGTATTAAAAGGTCAGTTCCGCCTTATGTTGGCTGACACAGAAATCATCGCCAAGCCGGAAGAAAGTTTTTTCATCCCCAGCGGCGCCCTTCATGGCGGCATGCCCGAAAACTGTATTTATGAATGTCTTGTTTTCGATTTGGATCTGCTCTTTCTTCATGCAGACGTCTGCCGGAGCTATTTAAAGAAGATAAAGCATCAGGATATTATCGTCCATCCTATCATCACGAAAGATATCCCCTCCGTCTGCCATACCATCGGCAGGCTCTTTTCCACCATTTCCGAAAAAAATACAGGTTATGAACTAACTGTCATCGGTATCCTGCTTGAACTGTTCGGCCTTATTTTCAGGGAAGAATGCTACACTTGCAATATCTCTGGTTACGAATCCCCCTTCCGGCATATGGAACAGCTCAAGCCTGTCTTTGAATATATTGAAAACCACTACTCTTCCGGTATCAGCCTGCAGCAGTTATCACAGATTTCCGGTATGTCCCCAAAATATTTCTGCCGGTATTTCCAGGCTATTGCACACAAGACTCCTATGGATTACCTGAACTATTACCGCATAGAACGCGCCTGTACCCTGCTTTGCACCACCGATTCCCCCATCACTGCCATCGCTTATGACTGCGGCTTCAACGATTGCAGCTATTTCATAAAATTATTTAAAAGATACAAACATATTACCCCCAAACAATACCAAATCCAAATGAAACGATGAGCATGAGTTGCTCTCCTAATGAAGGGCTTTCCTATAAGGGGTTGGGGTGTCAAAAGATCTATCCGGCAGCGGCGCCTGATATATGGCACAAAAAAATATTGTGCAAGTGACTTTTGTAAGATGGAG
>ERZ808037.2205-NODE-2205-length-10523-cov-11.512253_pt1 | contig 10523 bp, 9 predicted proteins | sample MGYA00380190_ERZ808037 | MGnify/ENA primary metagenome ERZ808037 (study PRJEB31490, sample SAMN06133399) | mouse gut metagenome | isolation source: J9 | host: mice | place: China: Chengdu | collected 2015-05 ...
AGCCGCCCGCGCCGGGGATGCCGAAGCCGTGGAGCAGGTCTTGCGGTACTACGAGGGCTACATAAACAAGCTCTGCATGTGGAGACGGTGGTATTATTGTCCAAACTTCGAGCGGAGCATCATATCGAGGTTGACCTGGACTTGGATGAGATGGATTTGACCTCCGCCGAGAGCAAAGCCACCTATGAGGAAATTAAAACGTATGTGTTGGAGAAGTTCGGACTGAAAGTCTCCAGCCTGTATATCTCTCAGGTCAAGCGGAAATGCGGGCTGGAGGTTGGCGACAGCTATAACCAGCCGAAGTCGGAGAACGCTAAGGTTCCTGCTTGTCCGCCAGAGAAAGAGAAAGCGATTATGGCAGCGTTGGAGCATTTGGGGATGGTGGAAGGACTAAACAACAGAATCCAGATTGACTCATAAAATACAACAGGGGTGTCATTTGACGGTGACACCCCTGTATTTGTTGCTCGTTGTTCCCCACATACCTTGCGGTTTTTGAACCGCTGCATAATGCTTGGAACAGTCTCTCCTACTACAGTTAGAAATTACGATTCATCATCGAATGTATCCCCATCCTCCAGCAACGACAACTGTTTGCCAACAACCTCAGCCGAGGCTTGCTCTCCGCTATACTTCAGAAGATAGAACGGAAGAATCTCCTTGAACTCATCTGGACAAGGCATGGAGCGTAGTTCGCCTACAGTGTGAGAAACCATCTGCATCAGTCGATCTTTTTGCTCGCCTGTCAAGCTTTGGTAAAGCTCCCTCCATCTTGCGGTTGTGCCATTGTCTCTATAGTAATAGCGGTGTATAATCATTTCGCGTGGCATTGCAAGAATTTCAAAGTATTCTTCCTGTGTTTTACCAAAAGCAGCTTCAAAAAAACTCGTTCCGGCTGCTACTACGCCTTTTGTAACATGGAGAATAGCTGAAATCGCCCGAAGATACTTTCGGTATTTCCAATGAACTCCAATGTGGTCACGGTCTGTTCTATCGATTGGAGAAAACCGCATAGGAAAAGAAAAAATCTGAATCCCCAGCTCTTCATTTAGCTCAATGTTTATACGTAGGCGTTCATACAAATCCTCTGGTTTGTCCATATAATTGAAAAGAATGTAATTGGATATTTCTTTGATACCATGCCGGAATGCTGTGCGGACGGCGTTGCAGTACACATCCTTCAATTTGATGTCGTCAAAGGCGATTCTAAGTGGGCGGATAGCAAGTCGTGCCAGTTGAGCCATATTTTCATCGTTAATCCGACGTCCATCTATTCCTTGGTTAAAATCCAAATAACGGGATTTTGCACTTTTGCTCCGATATTTTTCTATGATGGGAGTCAGTTCTTCTTCGTGATCCAGCATAAACTGTGCATAATTGTCCGTATCTTCGGAATCTATGACAATTTTCAAAAATTTTTCCAAAGCGTCCTGAGATTTTATTCGCTTTTTGAACTTATTTAAGTAATCTTTTAATTTTTTATCAAGAAATGGCGCACGGTCTCCATTCCTGTATCGGGCCATAACAATCAAGTAGGCTCCTGGGGCAATGTATTTCGCGCCACGTTGAAAACCAGCTTCGCAAAGGTCATCTACAAGTGCCTTCAGGTTGGGGACATTCAGTACATTATTATCCAGCAAGAGAAGATTTTGCTTGGAACCATAGCGCCTGTTGATGGTAGCAATTTGGTCAATTATATTGTTTGTTACACAAAAAACAGGCTCCAATATTGGAACTGCGCAAAATGAACAGTGGTTCGGACATCCCCGTGTTGTGTAAGCGAAGTAGTTATCACCGGCGGGATAGCGGTAGGATATTTCCTCCAAGATGTCATAGTCAAGAGGCAGTTGGTCAACATTGATATTATTATCATCGCCAACCACCGATGTATCAGTAAACAGGCCCGTCAGAATATGGGAGCGTTCAATTCCCGTTGCCTCAACAATTTTATCCGGCATGAGGGAGGCCATGATGCCGCCCACAAAGAGAGAATCAATATTGTCAACCAGCCCAAGATAGTGATTTATTGTTTCAACAGAAATTGCAAAGTCAAAGGTAAACAGGGTGGTTACATAAATTCTGTCCCACACCTCTTGGTCTAATGTAGGGTTATATCCTTTAACAAAGTGGACTTCATCTCCCAGCATTTTATGGTAGGTACTTATTTTCATAAGTCCCATAGGCGGGTATTTATTTTTGTAATTAGGTTCGACCAGTAAAACTCTCATTTCCTCTTCACTCTCAGTTCTGCCTTGAGCTTTTCCCGTAGAGTCTTCGCGGTGTCCGGGTCATCAGCAAAGAACTCATCAATAATCGCAATGATTCTCTGATAAAGTTTCCGCTCATCACGGCTATATGACGAATCTAAGTCGTATTTTGTCCCATACTCCGCATTGATAATACTGGCAGCAAGTGAACGTGTTTTTCTTGTTGCCGTCTCGGTTTGGGAAAGTGTTCGTGCTACAGTTTCTTTGCGCTCCTCATCAAAAGTACCGCGTTCTAAAGCTCGTTCAACCTTTTTCTTTTCGGCGTCCCGGCGGCGTGAAATACTCTCTAGCTGTTCTGCGAGTTGCTCACGCCGTTCATCTGAAGTAATCGCGCCAGAACTGATTTGTTCTTCAAGCTGTTTTTGTTCTTCATTTATCTGACCTGATCTACGGAGAGCGGAATTCGCGTCAGATGTTCCACGACGGTATTTTCTGTTGAGTTGTCCGGCCCACTGGTTCAAAAGATTCTTCATCTCCGTGTACGCAGGACCCGCCTCAAAATCATCACGTTGGGAGTTGGGCGTTATCTCTGGGTGGAGTACATGAATTTCCCCCGCAAACATTCGGTTAGCCCGCTGCCCTTCCTGTCCGGTTGTTGGAAAGAACCTTGCAAAAGTAGTGTTGTCACCTACCAGAATATTCCCTTTTCTAAATCGGATTCCCTGTATTGCTTCGTCACTGATTGTACCCGAAAAATCTGTGACAGCAATCCACCCAATAAACAGCGGAGTGCCGTCTTCGGATTTTTCACAGACGAACTCCACATCGCGGACACCATCTTTATTTTTGGTGCGTTCTTGCTTTCCAGTAGTCAGATAACGAGAATACAGTTTATAAATTGGGAGTTTTCTGGTTCCCCACAGAATTTTGTAGCTGGTAATTGGATGACCGTTCCTATTGAAGAAATCACGTACTCTACTAGCTTGAATAAATTCCTGCCCGTTAAAATCAACAGGAGCAGTCTCAGCAAGATACTTCTTAACAGAATCCTCGCTTAGAAGGCCGGAATCTTCTGTAACGCCATAGAGTTGCACTTCAAAATAGTGTTCATCAGCATCTTCGGGCTGTCTCTCAAAACGACTGATTTCCCGAAAGGTTTCCATAACATCAGATGTTTCAGTATTGCTTTTTTGAAGAAGTTCCTGCATTCTGACACAGTTACAAATCATAATAGTTTTAGTGGATTCTCCGACCGCCGACGTAATGAATCGGACTTCATCCGCATATGCAAGGCCACCTAAGCGGCCAATACCGCGGAAGCCTCGTTCAGCGATTCCATCTTTATCGGACGCGCCAACATTGAGAAGCCGCGTCTCCGCAACAGCACTTGATATACCAGTTCCATTATCTCTGATGGTGACGGAGCGTTTTCTGGCATTGACCGTGATATGGATAACTGCCTGCGGCATCTGGATAAGGCCGGCTTGAACAACTGCATCTATTGCATCGGTGGCATTTTGGATGTACTCCCGATAAATGTGCATGGGGTTGGAATACATTCCCTTTGTCAAAATCTCAAGGAGAAATTTTCCGGCAACAGGTTCGCTCATTACTTGCTACCTCCTTGGTTATATGAGGGAAACGGGAAATGGATCTTCAGCAGGGTTTTGAAAACCGGATGATGGATAATCAGGTCGCCTTTCTTTAGACGTGTCATCATATTCGCATAGACGATGGGAACAAACTTGTAATCAGGACGCGATACTTCGATGGCGTTGGTACGGCCATAGACATTGGTTCCACAGTTTCCCTTAATTCGGTCGTGGATGGCACTTCTAAACTGCTCTGCCGAGAAAAGAATTACGCCCTCTGACCGCCCGCGTTCTGTAATGTCAAGGAGGTTAGCCAAAAGCGGGGAGTTTTTACTTGATGTAGAGGGAGCGTACTTGTTTAGCTCATCTACAAAGATGACAATTTTCTTAGGAATCGGTTTGGAGCTGTGCCGCTCATCTTGTTCAAAATCACCATGTTTCAACTCATATACAGAGCGGATGATATCGCCAAATACCAGACATTGAAGCTGCTCTGTCAGTGCTGCAATATCAACAACCATCATTTGTCCGCCATTAATGTTCTTAATGGTATCAGACAAATAAACCTGGTGTTGGCTGTCTGAATCAGATTTTGAGTTGACGAAAATATCATCGCCGATGGAATTGTGAATTAAGCGGCTAAATCTCCGCCAAGACTGAACAGGAATTTCTTTCGCAGTACGCTCAGTTTTATTTGCGTTGACAAACTCCCTGAGTTTCCCCTTGAAGTCATCCCAACTCATATCCCCAGAGAACTCGCGGGAAGTTTCGATAAAACTCAGGATGGACTCGATGGTCCAGTTCGGATCGTCCACATTAGAAAACAGCATTTCGACCTTACTGATATCGTGGTCAAATGTATAAACAAAATTCGACGCACGCTTTTCGCGGAATTGCTCTGCAACATCTTCCGCCGAAAGAGCTGTGTTAGCGTAATGCTTTTCTGACTGCCGACGATATGGATACAAGTATTTGACATTTTCGAACGGCATACAGGGGATGCCAAGCGCATCCCATTCACTCCGCTGCGCTTCAGTAATTCGGGCATTCGGTTGATGAACGTGCAGCAGATCGTCTCCCTTCACATTCATCACAATGATCGCAACATCATCCCGGCGCTTATGTTGGATTGCTTTTAGCAGGAACATAATATAGCTGGTTTTTGTAGCTAATCCAGAGATACCGGAGACATTCATGTGCGCGCCCTCCGGGCCGACCAGAAAGTCTCCATTGTATATGATTGGAACCGAAATATTATTTCCTGTGGTCATCAGCCCAGCTGGTAAAGATGTCTCCTTGTCGATGTTGTCAAGTCCAAGGGCAATTTCAATATCACGCTCATCGGTCGTGTAGACTGGAGAGCCTTCAAAGACGGGCATAAAATTTTCTTTTGTGTTGTGGATAACGGACACCTTAGCATAGGAAAGCGCCAGCCGGTGGGTCATGGGATCTCTGTTGACATCGCCAAAGTCAGAAGAAACATAGTTACTGATATGACTCGTTCCATCTGTGATGTGAAGGATGTCCTGTACCACTCCATAGGTTATGGAACCATCGGTTCTATTCTCCACGCAGACGATATCGAACGGACTTAAAACGGCCTCATCGGAAAGCCAGAACTGAAAATCGTCACAGGACGATGGATATTTCTCAGTGGCAGACACTTTGCCAATCAACTTTCTTTCACTCATTTCTCACACCCCTTGTTATCTGAAATTACGTCTGAACTTGCTAATAAACACCAAGTCGCTCTCGAATGTTGACTTTACAAGCGTTTCGGTCAGATAGACAGGATAGAGATGTGCGGCCCACCGCTTGTCCCTGCCATAGCAGGTTGGGGAACCTTCGTTGAGAAGGGAAAGAGAGATGTTGTCAACGACAGAAGTACTCAAACCATCCTCATCGTCTTCGGTAGCCATCTTCTCAATCTTTATGATTCCTTCCAGAGGATTGCTTACCGTATTCATTGGCCTGATTCTGAGATACCAGCATCCAAACTTTCTGCCTCTGTCATTTTTCTTCAAAAAAACAGGAGTACGATCACCATAACCGAGTTTTAATAGCTCTGCTCCGATTTGTGTCCCGCCCCGTTTCGCCTTATCTGATGTGGGTAACATAGGATTAAAACTCTTCGATACACCGACGACATTATAGAACAAATCTGCAAACTCCGGCTTTCCGTCATCCTGGACAATAAATTGGAGCGGCCCGTCAACGATGAGGATTCTATCAGTGACACCTGGTGCAATCTCCCCAGAACCAACCATACGTCTGAGAATGTCAATTTCCATATCGTGCATTAGCTTGTTTGCCGTAGCGATGGCGGAATTGATTGGAATGCTGTCTTTTTCTGGATTGAACTTATATGTTACAACATCAAGCATAAAACTTTCTGCCAGCTGGGTTCGTTTAATCCGTTCACGAATTTCCGCGAAATCCACTGAGTTGATTTTATCGCTGATGAGAAGGAGGTTCTTGCGCTGCAACTCTCCATGAGTATGTAGTTTTTTTGCATTGTCTCTTTCAGTACATCCAGCCCGGATTTGAGCGGCAACTATGGGATAGATTTTTTTGCCTTCCAAAACCATGTCACCGATTTTGTAGGTACGCCGAGAGCCATCCATAAAATATGAAAAGCCTGAATAGGTGCGATCCTCGGATGCTAAATCTACGTGTCTAATTTTCCTGGACTTGTCCGTTTCAAACGGTTCTCCTATTTCTTTGATTTCGTCTCCCTCATCCTGGTAGGGTTCGGGGTAGAAGTGGTCAAGATCAAGACTCTCATTTTGGTAGAGTACGATCTTGAACTTTTTAAAGATATCAACCAACGTGGACACTTCCACATCACCTTCTCCCTACTTAGCATGTAATGATGCTTTGAAATACATCGGAACTGTGACCGTAAATTGCAAAGTTCGGATGCCTCCCATAATATCATTATAGCGAAGTAGCCACATTCACATAAAAACTCATAATACTTATACCACAATATCGGCATAGTTGCAACCGCAAATATTCCATATTTCGACTTTTTCGGTAATCTCTTAAATTGGAGGGAGTATAATAATCTCCCGCTCCATCTTCCTCGCATACCTCACCGTCATTGCCGTCTCACCCCGCCACTCGCCGTTGTAGACAGCCAGCAGACAGACGGCGTGATCGACCCGATAGCGGTTGCACTCCAACACACAGTCCTCACAGTACTCCCTGCTCACATACACGACCTCATCCGCCTGCTCCAAAATCAAAAAATGGAGTTCCCGCGCCGAAACCGACCACCCGTCCGCCTGCCCCTCGCAGGGCAGGATGCAGTGGAGTTTCAGCGCGGGATTTTCTTTTTTCAAGGCCAGGACTGCCAGCGCCGCCCAGGTGTCAGCCCCCTCCGCCATGACGGAGAAGAAGTCGGTGTATCCGGCATTCACCAGCTTGGCGATCTCTCCGGCAAACGCCCGCTTCAGAGCGACACACCTGGCGTCGGCCTCGTTATAGCCCCAGGGAAATTTCTTCGGGCGATGACCCGTGAACGCACAGCACCGCTCAATCATAGTAATCTGCCTCCTGATTTTTATTTCAATATAGGGGCTATATCCCCTTAACTATAGAGATTATGACCCCCATACTGGTTGGTGTCAATCAGGGGGGTGAGGTTGTGATTATTTTTGATAATCTATGGGATGTGATGAAGGAAAAGGGCGTCTCCACCTACCAACTCCGGGAAAAATGCGGCATCGACAGCAAGACCGTCCGGCGTCTGCGGGCCAATGACAATATGGAAACAAAGACGCTGAACAAATTGTGTTCGGCGCTGGACTGCCGGCTGGAGGACATCGCGGAATACGTCCCCGACGAATAACAGCTCTACGGGTCTGCGGGTGCAGAACCGTAGAGCTGTTATTCGTCGGGGCGTGGGGCCGGACTGCATTTTTGCAGTCTGTGGCCACACAGCTCCCGAAAATGGCGGGGGTTTCCAAAGGGGGCTAGCCCCCTTTGGAACACGACTTTTGGAACGCAGTGGAAAAAGTCGTGTGTGTTATACCTTTTGTCCCGGCTGGCGCGGAAAAGGGAATGGACGGCAGGACAGTCGCTTTCCCGCACCAGGAAAGCAGGCAGAGGAATGGAGCGGCAGCAATCATTCCTCTGCCTGCTTTCGGAAGGGACAAACGGTATATACACCCTCGTCCTCCGTCCCGCCGCAGCGGTGTCAACTTAACAGCCTGCGCCGCAGATCGTCCAGCGCGGCCCGCTCCGTTCTTTGCGCCCGCTTTTCCGTCAGATGGAAGTGCACCGCCGTCTCCGGGAATGGGTGCTCATCCCCATCGGTGAAGCCGTAGCGGCAGAGCAGATAGGTCCGCTCCCTGGCGGAGATTTGCCGCAGACTGTCATGCAGTTCAGAGTAGGTTTCCGCTTGAAGGACGATCTGCTCTGGCGACTTTCCGTAAACCTGTGGGAGGGAAAACGCCTCCAACTCGTCCAGGCTGGCTTCACCATCGGCTAGAACGATGCTGATGGTTTCCTGCATAAATTTCTTGATCCACCAGACGGCGTAGGTCAGAAACTTCGTGCCGCGCTCCGGGTCGAAGCGACCGATGGCCTCCATCAGGCCAAAGCAGCCTTCTTGAATGAGGTCGTCCACATCAAGGCGTCCGCCATCATCTGCGCCACAATCTCCTTAGTTGCCGCCTGCTTTGCCGCTAACTCGGAAGCCATATCTTTTTTCATTTCTTTGAGCATCACCATAAAGATGTTTTGGATTTTTGAAAGTTAAACTTGGTACGGCGGCGTCTTGGAAAGTACTTCCGCCTGTGTTGCTCCCCGCTGTCCGGCCCCCATCAGCAGTTCGCCCATAGAGGCAAAAATCTGGTTCTGGACGGCAACGCCCGCCGCCAGGGTATCATCAAAATACTGCGCGATCATAAACATCACTTGACAAGGGCATACAGGGAAAAGAAGCAAAAAAGTGCTACCAACCTTACACAAAACACCGCCTAACGGGACAATAGGCGGTGTTTTTGTATGTGGAGAAAAATCCCTGAACCCTGGGCCGCGTGGGTATGCGGCCCCAATCGTGACAAGGAGGTATTTGCAAGCATGGCAGACGAAACCAAGACCAACGCCACGCCGGAAGCGCCGGGCGGCCCTCCCCCTCCCGCGCCGGAGCAGACGGAACAGGCGGTGATCCCCGGCATGGACGGCGGCCCCGCCCCCTCCGGCAAGGTGATCGACCTGTCGGACGTGCGGGCGGAGGCTGACAAGACTGGGCCGGAGGCTCCCCCGGAGCAGGGTGCTGCTGGCTCCGTTACCGAGTACACCAAGCAGGAATGGGAGCGGCCCCTGGAGGAAATTGAAGCAGAACAGAAGAAGCCCCGCCGGGGCCGTCCGCCCAAGGCAGACCGGGCCGCGCCGGAGGCTGGCGAGAAGAAACCGGGCCGTGGCCGCGCTCCCAAGGCCAAGGCTGACAAGGCCCCCGGCAAGGGTAAGCGGGCCGCCCCCAGCAAGGGCGCTCCCCCTGCCTCCGCCAAGGAGGAGGCCCCGGCCCCGCCGCCTGAACCTGCCCAGCCCCGTGACGCGACCCGCGCCGAAAAAGAGGAAATCGTCTATCTGAACCTCTCCGACCTCCACCCGTTCAAGGATCATCCCTTTGGTGTGCGGGACGATGCGGAAATGCAGGGGCTGGTGGAGTCCGTCCGCTCCGGCGGCGTAAACCAGCCCGCCCTGGTGCGTCCCCGTGAGGATGGGGGCTATGAAATCATCGCGGGCCACCGCCGCCAGCGGGCCAGCGAGCTGGCCGGATTTATGAATATGCCCTGTATCGTCCGCAACACGACGGACGATGAAGCCGTTCTGGCTATGACGGATGACAACCTGCGCCACCGTGAAAAGCTCCTGCCCAGCGAAAAGGCGGCGGCCCTGCAACAGCAGTATGAAGCTATCAAGCACCAGGGGGCGCGGGGTGACGATGACGAGGCGGGCAAGCTCTCTCTGCAAAACGTGGGCCAGCGCAACGGCATGAGCGTGAAAACCGTCCAGCGGTATCTCTGGCTGAACGACCTTGTTCCCGAACTGAAAGAGGTTATGGACGCTGGCAAGCTGTCTTTTACCCCCGCCGTGGAAATTTCCCGCATCCGGCCCAAGCACCAGAAGTATATCGCTGTTTCCATTGAGGGCCAGCAGTCCTCTCCGTCCCAGGGGCAGGCCAAGCGGCTCCGGGAGCTGGACAAGGACAACAAGCTGAACCCGGACGCCATAGACGCGATTTTGAGTGAAGAAAAGAAAAAGGAGGATATTTCTGTGATTATTTCCGGCGCTGAACTGGAGAAGTATTTCGGCAAGGAGGCCACACCCCGTCAGATGAAAGACCAGATCATGGCCCTGCTGGACGGCTGGAAAGAGAAACAGCCCCCGGAGCTGGGCAAGGGTGAGAAAAAAGTGGATATGGAAAAGTAACCTCTGGCCATCCTGACCAGAGGCTTTTTCGTTCCCGTGTCCCTCGTCCCCCCGCAGGGGAAAACCAGGCTCTGGTGGGTATATCCCCCGTCGCCGCCGTCATAAAAGCACAGGCGGGGACGGCTGTCAAGGGGGCGGAACGCCCCGCCGCTTGCGGCGGCTTGCCCTTGACGGACGGCCCCGGCTGTGCTATCCCCTGCGGCGCGGCGGGGGTATATCCTCCAGAGCCGCCCCCTTTCCCATGAATGGGAAAGGGCGGGGGGATAGGGTTGACCGTCCC
>ERZ808037.2207-NODE-2207-length-10513-cov-8.370257_pt1 | contig 10513 bp, 8 predicted proteins | sample MGYA00380190_ERZ808037 | MGnify/ENA primary metagenome ERZ808037 (study PRJEB31490, sample SAMN06133399) | mouse gut metagenome | isolation source: J9 | host: mice | place: China: Chengdu | collected 2015-05 ...
TCCCAGAAACGGGATCATGAGTCCTTGGAACACTTCTGTTTGCATGATGTCGCCTCCTGACCGAATCAAACATTTTTATATGACTTCACTGGGGGGCGATGCCTCTCTTTTGAAGATAGGCAAACACCCGCCGCTGGTCCGGGTGGGGGATGGGCAGGGCGAAGGCGGGCTTCTCCTCCGCCTGGGCGGGCTTGGGGCGCGGGGCGGGGGAGTCCCTTGCCCGCTTACCGTTGAACTCCAGCAGGTAGTTGACGGCCTCTCGAAAATCCTTGCCGCAGAACTCCTGCAGGAAGGTGATGGCGTCCCCGCCTTTGCCGTTGGAGTAACGCTTCCAGGTTCGCCGGTCCTTGATCATCAGGCTGTCCATCTCCCTGGTGGTGTGGTAACGGCTCCCTACCCGCCGGACGCTGTAGCCCAGGTGTTCCAGCAGGTCCGGCAGATCTGTTCCCTTGGCGGTCTCCATCTCCTCGTCTGTGAATTTCCAGAAATCCTCCGGGTTTGGGGTTCGTCTCGTAGTGATCACCTCCTTCTTGCGAAAACGAAAAGAGGCCCCCGGGACATCCCATGCTGGGATGCCCCGGGGGCCTCTCATCTGCTGTTTGGTTGTTTCGGCCTCACACGGCCCTTTACGCGCTCAACGCGGCGGGGTCGCCCTCCTCCTGGGGCTGGGGGCTGCCGTCCTCCGACCCGGCCTCACAGGGGCCGACACCGGCCTCCCCGTGGGGCTGCTTCTCCGGCTCCGGCCTGCCCGCCTCGGCCTGCCGCTCCGCCGCCTCCAGTGCCTCCTCAATCAGCCCCAGCACGAACTCCCGCTGGGTCAGCTTCTTGCCGGTGCGCTGGGTCTCGCGCTCCAGGTGCGCCTTGATCCGCTGGAAGAGATCCTCCGAGATCTGGAAGGCCAGGGTCCGGGTGTTGCTGTTCGCCATAGTGATGTTCCCTCCATTTTCTTTCATTTTGAAGTATTCAGTGAGCAGTTCGGTAATGTACTGTGCGGTGGTCAGGCCCGCCGCCTCTCTCGCATCAGAAATTTTCTGATGCAGGTCGAGGCTGATTTGTGCGCAGAGGTTCTTTGTGGTGGCCATGCGTCATTCTCCTTTCTGCTGATTGCAACGCAAGTATAGCCGAAAGGCATAAAGAAAGCTATTACCATTACCACCAAGGAACCAGAGACAAAGCAAGCAAAAGCAACAATAGCAGAAAAACAAAAATAGCCGCCCGCAAACTTCCACGGAAGAAGTGCGGGCGGCTATTCTGTCCTTGAATCTGGCAGGTATCCGATCCTTTTTTCTGTAGGAAAACAGACCATAAGGCTTAGCCTTATGGTCTGTTTTGGTGGAGATAAGCGGGATCGAACCGCTGACCTATACCCCTCGCCCCAATATTAATACTTGAAAAGTTTCTGTTTCTTCCATATTTATTAAAATTTATGTACGATTCGGCTTGGTTGCCTTTAGCAACAATACTGCCAGCATCGCACATCGTGCGATGCTGGCAGCAAATTTTAGAAGAATGAAAATTTACATAGCTATAGTAACATATGTTTCGATTTGATTTAATGCGGAGTCAACATCTGCAATATTTCTCCGCAAAAGTCTATGAAGTTCTTGATTAATTTCTACATCTTTACCTTTAATGCGAATAGTTTTTTCTCCAAGCGTAATATGCCCTAGGCGATTACGATATACGTTAACTTTATCAATATAGTACTGTTTAAAATCAGCAAGACAATCCGTGTTTGGCAGATGATAAGCCGTAAATAAAATCGGCAAGATTGTCTGAAGCATGTCTAACCTGTCAGATATACTTAGCAAGCGATCATCATTATTTGCATACCCGAAAATATTATCCACTGATTTTGCCGTTTCAACTTGCTTTGTAAGCCATGCCCTCTTCCCATCTAATAGACCAGAAATAGTTTCGGTCAGTAATGCTTTCTGGCTCTCGTCAAATTTTTGCCAACAAATGTTTAAAATTTCTTTTATCCGCAATTCGAAATCGCTAGTATTATCGAGAACAAATCCGCGCAAATTGACAACATCTTCTGAACGCTTTACGATTTTTCCAACGATTTTCTCAACCTTTTCGGTGAAAATTGTGTAATCTCGCTTTGTCAAGTATACGCCATCAATTGGTGGCATGTTAGCTCTAATAGCAGTTAACATTGTTTCTTCTTCTGAAGAGTAAAATAGGATATCTGTCAGTATATTATTTTCTCGCAGAGCAGCAACAATAGTATCCCCCGTTATTCCGTCTGCTAATTTGAAATCCATCAAAATTAAATCATAATCGTTGCTTGTTAATTCATCAATATCAAAATTATCTCCATCTTTTCGCATGATTGCCGGAACTAAATAGTGCGTTTTCAGAATGCTCTCAACGCGCATTCTTTCCATATTAAACCAAGTGAGTTCATCCTCGAACCACAATATTTTAAATGTTGTATTCATTTTCTTAGCCTCACTATCAACTTGAAACCTTGGTGATATCCACTGTCAACTTCGACAGTCCCCTTCATTTCATTGACTAATTGATTGATATGATATAATCCTATGCCAAAGCCTTTTTTTTGCCTGTTAGACGAAAATCCCCACTCAAACAAAGAGTTAGGATCAATATTTTCGGCAAGACCTATACCATTATCCGAAAAAGTTATTTCTACATATTTACTTGTTTCAGATAAAGCTATTTGCAATATTGATGCACCAGCCTTGATAGAATTGCTGGCAATATTGTCAATTATTACGCCAATTGAAGAAGAATCAAATTTGCAGTTAAAGGCACGATCATCTTGTACTAATTCATATTTTAAGCCATCAATCACAAACCCTGCATCAATATATTGGCGAATAAAGTCATAGATGCTATTAGGGCCACTCTGTTTTAACGATTGGTTCCCATGTATTGCTAAATCAGCAAGCTTATGTGCTTTTTCATTTGCTTGCTGAATTTGCCCTATAATAGATAATATAAAATCTTTATTATCCATATCTACAGGAGATATGAGTTCTCGCAAATAGCTTATATTTCCACGTGAGGCATCTGTTAAGGTATATATAGAGTGAAAACCATTTATCAAGTTGGTTACGTTTTGATTAGTTGTACCCTTCAGAAAATAGATTTGGCGTTCTCTTACTTGCCCTTCTTCTTGAGCCCTTGCTAATGCTTTTGAATGTTCTGCATTTTCTTCCTCAAGTTGAAGGTTGTGTGCAATAATTGATTCGGTTCTCTTTTTTAGATTTTGAGCTAAGTTGATGAGTCCGCTATCTCGTGTGCGTTCAGCAACACTTTCTAATTTCTTTAGTGATGTAGCAATATTGTCTTGACCACCATATGGGCTACTCTTGGCAAGAATATCGGGATTATAGTCTACACTAACAATATCTTTAGAATCAACGCTTGTAATGAATTGTGAAATAATTTGTTCACCTATTTCACTTGGGGATACTGTATGCTGTGGATCAGATTTTAAGGGTTCACCCCAATTGATTAGGTTGACAACATATTTCTCTAGGACTTTTAATACTTTTTCAAGAAATAAATCCGCTAGCATATCAACGGCTGGAGTTTGAATAAAACCATGAGCACGGCTTGTTGTCTCTACAAATTGATCATTATCACCCTTTATAGATATGCGGCCCATAATTTCACGTGTTCCTAAAAAGCGTTTCCAACCTTGGGCTTTTCTTTGATCTATGCCAAAAAAATCCTGACCGGGCTCTCCATACGGATTAACTCTAAAACCGTTCTTATAAATAAAGACAGATCCATAGTTTTTGGGTTGCACCCCACCCATTTGCCGGGTAAAGCTTGCTTTAGCACTTTGGTTCAAGTAAAATACAACAATAGTTATATCCTTTAGTGCATAGTAGTTTCTGTTCTTTTCAACTACAGAAAAAATATACTCCCCACGATCAGTCAACTTACTTGTAATTAGCTGACCGTCTTCAGAAACATTCATTTCAATGCTTGTCGTTTTAATATTCATTTTTTCGAATATGTCATTATGTATTATACCATTGACAATATCCCGATCAGGATTTATTCCCGCTTTACCAAGGACCTTTTTGTCATTTTCGCGTTCAGCAGGCACGATAAGTTCAATATCAAAAGGAAGTTCCCCTTTATTAGTATCGGGACTAATCAGTTTCATTAAGGAGCGTTTTAATCTTAGCAGTTCTTCTCTGCTCCAATTTTCACGCAGTACATCAACAATCAGAGTAGTTCCCTTTAAAAAACTGCTGGGAAGCGCACTGACTGTCGAATACTGAACAGGGATATTCATAAACTCCTGTGTATCATCCAGTTCAAACTTATTCCAATTTACCTCAACTCTGCTTGCAAATTTTTCGGAATCTGTTTTAGTAATTAGCGTTAATGATTCGCCCAAGCGATCGCAAGAAAAACGACCGACCCCTTTTGCTCCGGCCACTTCTCGTTTGATTTCGTCTCGGAAGGAAGATTTTTCACGATTTTGAGGTTTCTTTTCTGAATATGCGACAAATAACCATTTTCCGACAATATCATCATATGTCATACCACAACCATTGTCAGAAATAATTATTTGAGCATGCCCCTCGTCTGTCTTAGCAAATGAAATATCAACCTTAGATGCTCCAGCGTCATAAGAGTTTTTAACTAATTCAAATATCGCAATATACTTGTCGCTTATAAGGTCGCGTCCTATTATATTTTTTAATCCGGCGCTCACACGGAAAGATAAAGTGCTATTTTGTTTTGTCATCTTCAAGCACCTCCCAGATGGCAAGTCCTATTTGTTCAGCGAATAAAGGCGGAACTGCATTACCGACTTGCGTATATCGTGGCACCTCTTGCTTACGCCGTTTTCCACCGGATGTATATTTACCCTTGAATTCAAACCAATCTGGGAAACTTTGTATCCGAGCATGTTCACGCACTGTTAAAATACGCGGTTCAATATAATGTATAATTTCATCCGGAATTGAAGTAACAGTTGGCGATTGTGATCTCCTATTAAGTATAGTAACACCACGTCGATTGAGATTAGGAACAATCTTATCGTCTGGCGTAATGCGCTTTCCAACAGGAGCATGAGCTAACAGATCATTATGCAAATCTATTGTAGCCTTTCGATGGTTAACAAAACGATGGCTATCTACTACTTCGGTTTCCGACTTTGTACCCTGTCGCATCAATCTTTGATAGCCAGATTGAATAGGACCATACAGACCTGCTTGAAAACCTTTCGTATCGGGAGATGGCCGTGTACCGTGTGTTTTTTCTAAATCACTAATTGCGTCATAGACTGTTGTAGAGCAAGTGATTCCTTTTGCTTTACAGAATGATTCTTTATTTTTACTAAGTATCTCAAAAACTTTTTTAGGAGAATGCTCTCTCATTGCCACGAGAATAAAGCGCTTTCTATTTTGTGGAATACCATATTCAGACATATCCACAATCTGGTGCATGGTCTTATATCCTAAACGTTTCAATGTCCTCTCAACATAGGAGGAGTATTGTTTTGTTCCCCTTTTGCCTTTGAAGTTAACTGTAAAACCATGAACATTTTCAAAAATAATTGCTTCTGGCAGTACAAATTTAATGAATTTAATATACGACTTTACAAGTTTATTGCGCTGATCATTTTTGTCGCGCTTTCCAGCCATTGAGAATCCTTGGCAGGGGGGGCCACCAGCAACCAAAGCAACTTTTCCCTGCAATGCCCGAAGCTCTTCTGCATGCTTTTTCAATATTTCATTAATATCACACTCCTGAACTGGTAACCATGTTGGCCACAAGAAGTGTTTCTTACCATCAATAAGGTTATGTTTTAATGTAAAAAAAGCATCGGCATTTTTTTCAATAGCGAACAGACCTGTCCATCCAGCATTCAATAGGCCAGTCGACAAGCCCCCACATCCAGCAAAAATATCAATGTATACTTTTTTATCTGACATATTATAAACCCTCATAACTGGATACAATAATTCATAATAATTATATCATTGAAATTTTGGAAAATCAATATTGAAACCAACTATTAAATATCCAGAGTCGAAAAAATGTAGCAAGCAAATTTTGTGGGACAATATAGTTTCCGGAACACAACTAAAAATACTGCTCTATAGTACAAGGAGGATTTAAATGCCTTTTTGCTATTTTTCAAAGGTCAACAAAGGAACATCCTGGTCAAGCATAAAAAAGGATGTCCAGTTTCAAACCTCTAATAATTGCGAAAAAATGGAGTATTCAGAGGTTGCCGCTATCGTAATATCTCAATCTGAATTTGATACGATTTGTAATGATATTTCCATTCCGAATCCTTGCTATTTTAGATTTGTGCCCCAGTCAGTGGCTAGACTAAATGGAATTTGGAATTGTATTATATTGCAGAATGCACAAGATACTCGTAAAATTATATTATATACAGCAGGGCGAGTTTACCCGCTCTATGCTGCCATCGAAGAATAAAGAAAACTGGACACCTGATTGCAGAAATAGTAGCCAGAGAGGGGAAAAGCACAGAAGTGCTAAAGAGAACAATTTGTCCGAGAAACGAAAAAGGCCCTGAGTGAACCTCACTTTTGAAGTCCGCCCAGGGCCTTTCTGTCCAGGTATCCGATTTCTCATTTTTCTTTTAGATAGAACAAACCACAAAGCCGTGGCTTTGTGGTTTGTCTTGGTGGAGATAAGCGGGATCGAACCGCTGACCTCTTGAATGCCATTCAAGCGCTCTCCCGAGTTATCGGTAAAGCACCCCCACCACGACCGCTCCATATAGAGTGTCAACCTCAATTTAGCTACAAGAAATTCTTGAGTTGCTATCATTATACTGCTGCTTGACCTTGCTGTCAACTGTGAGCGCTGAATGAGTCTGTCCTGCCGCTGGCAGGGCGTTTCTTTTTTAAGCCAGATCTTCCACCTGGTACTCGTTGGGGATCTCCAGCCCCAGCTCGAACTGTGCGAAGTTGATGTTGAACTCGATGTGGAGCCGGTAGCCTGAGTAGACGCTGATCTTTTTGATCAGATACCCGGCAATCATCTTCTTGACCGCCATGTCGCTGCTGTCAAAAATCTCCGACCATTTCATGATGTTCCGGTAATCCCTTCGGATCTCATCGGTACGGTCGTTGCTCTGCTCCATCTCCGAATTCAGGGCGCTGACCTTTTCGCTGGCGGCCATCATCTTCCGCTTGGCCTCCTCGGCCATCTCTGAGATTACACTCTCCGGCAGGCTGCTCTCGCCTCGGATGATCGCCATCAGCTTCGCTTTTACGGCTTCGTACTCTTTGGTGGTCTTTGCGAATTCCCGCTTGGCAGCGGTGAGCTGGTTTTTCACATCCGCCGTCACATTCATCTGTGTCCGGGAGACGATCTCGTCCTCACGGACGGATCTCATCCTGTCGAAGATCTGGTGCAGCACCTCCGTCACCATGCCGTCCAGAATGTGCATCGTGTATCCGGTCTGACCGCTGCACTCGACACGGTGGCGGGTCTTGTTGTAGCAGACGTAGCGGATACGCCTGCGGGCTACCTGCACTCCATCGGCATTTTTCCGCACCGTGCCGTTGGTAGTCAGGGTGAGTCTGCCGCCGCAGTGACCGCAGAACACGTTGCCGGAGAGCATGGACTGTCCGCTGGTGTTCCTGGGCAGGGTACGCTGTTCATTGAACTCGTTGACCCGCTCCGTCATCAGCTTCTGCGCCAGCTCAAACGTGGTGGGATCGATAATCTGCAGCTCTGGAAATACCTCTGACTGGCTCTCGCCGCTTCTCAGGACTCCCATGTAGGTGATGTTGTGCAGGATGTGGCCCACGGTGGCCTCATGCCAGTTGCCCCCGGTCCTTGTCTGGATGCCCTGACTGCTGATCAGGTTGGCGATCTTGCACCGTCCATAGCCGGAGCCAACACACAGATTGAACATCATGCGGACTACACGGGCTTCGTCCTCATCGATCTCCAGCTTGTAGACCTCATGTTTTCTCTTGTTAAAGATCCCGCTGGGGGCCAGCCGGTAGCCATAGGGGGCGCTGCCGCCCCGAAACCGCCCCTCCTGCACCATCTGCCCCAGGGCCGTTTTGGTGCGGATGGAGGTTTTCTGGCTCTCGCCGTCCGCCTGCCAGTATCGGATGTAGTTGGTCAGTCGGTCCGTATGGGACTCAAACCGCTGCTCCCCCTCGTTGACGCTCCAGACCCGGATGCCGTGCTTTACAAACCACTCCACCACAAAGGGCGTCTCATCCGATTTGCGGCCCAGGCGGTCAAACATAAATACCAGCAAAATGTCGAACTTGCCCTGCTCGGCCCTCTCTTTGAGAAGCTGCAGCTTGTCCCGGTCATTGGCGCTGACCTTGTAGCCGGACACACCGTTCTCCTGCTCCTCATGCACGATGGTCCAGCCCATCTTCGCGGCGAACTCCCGGCAGGCTTTGCGCTGGACGGGGATATCCGCCTGGTTCTGCTCATCGTGGTCGACCTGTTTGGTCGTGGAAACGCGATATAAACAATCGACTCGTTCAGCCATTTGTATCCGTCCTCTCTAAAATCGTGATCCAGTCGTGTGAGAGAATCGGACACCTGTCAATATGAAATTTTCAAGGTGCGTCTGGCTTTCGCCAAGCGAATTATCTCACATCTTATGCCGAATATCCACTGCTTTTCCCGAACACCTTCAGCGCCCGGAAGTATAGGAAACGGGGCCGTCCATCTGCTTGGACAGCCCCGCTTCCTCGATCACCGCTCCTGTTCGGAGCGCTTTTTTCTGTTTTCCTCATTATTGCGAATTTGTGCCAGCAATATAACAGGGATTTTGGAGCGGGAGACCCTTTTCGTCACGCGGCCCTGCGGTTTACCTCATCCTGGCGGAGAAAGGAATCGATCAGGCAGTTGCGGACACGCTGGGCGGCTGTGGGGTCAGGCTCGGCGGCAAAGCTGAGACGGACCGGGTGACCGGCAACGCGAAGTTCCACGATGCTTTCATCACCGTGGTCCTGTTTCTTTTTTCTTTCGCTCATGATGCTGCCTCCATAAAATAGTCGTTGCTTTTCACTGCCCGGATAAATTTCGCCACGTCCTCTAAGCTGCCGGTGACAGGCATCTCCGGCAGGGCGGCCAGCACATCCTTGCTGTAGCGCTTGCCCTTTGCGGCCCGCTCGTCCAGGATGGCCACCACGCAGGTGTCCGTCTCGGTGCGGATAGCCCGCCCGAAGCCCTGCTTCAGCTTGATCTGCATCTCCGGCACAACCACCGCCCGGATGAATAGCCGGAGCGTTGGGTGGTTTTCACGCTCTTTTTCCTTCAGAGCATCCGGGACGGCGAAGGGCAGGCGGGGGATGATCAGCAGGGACACGCAGTCGCCGGGGAAGTCGAAGCCCTCCCAGGCGGCCCCCGCTGCCAACAGCACGCTGCCAGGACTGGCCTTAAACTGCTCGGTGGTATGGATGGCGTTGCGGCCCATGGTGAACAGCGGATAGCGCAGACCGTGGCCCGGCAGGCGTTCCTTCACCGCCGACATGGCGGCGTAGGATGTGAACAGCGCCAGGGCGTGGCCCTGGGCCGCATCCAGCAGGGCGGCGATCTCTTTCGCCAGTTCGTCGTAGTAGGCCGCGGCTTTCTGCCTGGGCGGAACCTTTGGTAAGTACAGCAGACAGTTCCGCTGGTAGTCGAAGGGCGAAGGAGCCACAGACTCCGTGACACGACTGTCGGTGAGCAAGCCCGTTTCCTCTTTGAAGCGCCGGAAGTCCTCGCCCACAGCCAGGGTGGCGGAGGTGAGGACAGCGGGCCGCTCCTGCCGCCAGAGCGTCTGGCGGAGCTGGGCGGTCAGGTCGGAGATGGTGGCGCACAGCATGGTGCCGCCGTGGGTGTCCTCCTCGGTGTAAAAAACCATATCCGGGTGGCCCTGGTGGAACAGGGCCACGCTGGACGAGACGTTCTTCAGCCGCCTGCGGGTGGCGGGTGTCAGCAGGCCGTGGAGCTGCCGGTGAATCACCGTAAGGCTCCGCTCCGGCGCGGCCAGCGATTTTTGGTAGTGTTCGAAGGTCTTGCCCTCCGGCGGGCGGTCCAGCTTCCGCATCAGCGGCGCGGCACTGTCGGCCAGGACTTCCGCCGCCAGCAGGAAGCGTTCGCCCCGCAGGCTGTGGGTCAGGGCGCGGATGTCCTCCGCCGTAAGGGTCACTCCGAACATCTGGCGGGCTGTCTCCGGCAGCTTGTGGGCCTCGTCCACGATGAGGGCGCAGGCATCCGGGAGGATTGATAGGCGTCCGCTGTTCCGGTGGATGGCGTCCGCCAGAAGCAGGTTGTGGTTGCAGATCTGGAAGAGATAGCGCCCGGAATCACAGTCCTCCAAAAAGGCACGATACCGGCAGCCCTCCCGCTGACAGTCGCAGATCCGGGGGACGCAGACGCGCTCCCGGTCATAGCCGCTGAGATGGGCTGCCTCGTCCATGTCAAGCTGCCCGCGCAGGGAGAGCAGGGCCGCTCCGGCTTTCCAGTTCTTCTTTTGAAGATCCAGTTGGCCCAGCCGCTGCTCCAGCCG
>ERZ808037.2208-NODE-2208-length-10512-cov-3.571251_pt1 | contig 10512 bp, 7 predicted proteins | sample MGYA00380190_ERZ808037 | MGnify/ENA primary metagenome ERZ808037 (study PRJEB31490, sample SAMN06133399) | mouse gut metagenome | isolation source: J9 | host: mice | place: China: Chengdu | collected 2015-05 ...
TTAGCAGAAGAACTTACATTTTTATCAATTTCAACCATCTGATTCACAGTTTGTTCAACGACATCACTGCCCTGTATAGCAGTTTCTGTCGAATAATGTATGGAATTACTTACATTGTCCATGCTCACTGTCACGTCATCAACATGCTTATACACTTCATTGATAATACCTACCGCATTTTTCATAGCAGCATCCTGTTCATCTGTTCCAGTAGCAACAAATTGAATTGATTCGGATATTTCATTGGAAGCTGTTTGATTTTCGATTGAAGAGGCTGCCAGCTCCTCAGATGTCGCAGATAATTGTTGGGATTCATGTGCAATTTTTTTTATTGTTTCTTTTAAACTGTTAGACATGGTATTGAAATTTTCGCCCATATCCCCGATTTCATCTTTCACCTTCACCTTGACTTGTTGAGTCAAATCACCATTTGACATCGCTAAAGACAAATCACTAATACTTTTAATTCTCTTCGTTATCCGTAAACTCATAACAATAGATGCGATTACAGCAAGAATCGCAAAAATACCGCCTATAAGAAAAAGCATTGAGCGAATAAAAGTAGCGGTACTTAAAATTTCATCCTTCTTTATAACAGCAATATACTTCCAGCCATCAATTTCTGAAGTGATTGTGTTTAATACATAGTCTTCTCCATCTAGTTCAGCTTCAAATGAGCCATCTTTGCTTAGATCTTTTAAAGAAGGTATGTTTAGTTTAGACACTGGTTGGAAGTTCAATTCAGGATCTTTTGGATGTGCAAGAATTGTTCCATCTTCTTGCGCGAGAATTACATAACCATTATCGCCTATACTAATTTCCTTGATAATATCTGTTAAGCCTTCCAAACTTACATCTAAACCTAACACACCTGTTTGTTTTCCATTTTTTTCAATCGACACTACATTACTTACTATAATTCCTTCTATACCAGTTGCCTCATAGGCGCTTGTTAATTTTACTTCACCTGGTTCTTCAATAGCTGTGCTATACCAAGGACGGTCTCTAGGATCAAAACCTGCTGACACTGGTCCCTCAGGATATTGGACATAACCTCCATCCGATGTACCCATATAAACATAAGAAGCTTTAGGGTGATTAATACTAAATTGAGAAAACACATTAAAAATGGCTTTCTCTTTATCCCCATTTTCTGAAGGGGTCATATCAATAGAGGCATCTCCCGCTATATCTTTATATGAAGTAATACTTGAATCGGCATTTAAAACGGAATTGTCATTAGCTAATAAATTGACATTTTCTCTAATCGTTTCAAAGTATAGAGAAATGCCATTGTCCACCTGTTTAATTTCTTTCTCGCTGAAACTGATATAATCATCCTCGGTTTTTTCGCTAACTGTTTTATTAACTAAAACTCCAATAAAAATAATTGGTACTAGTGATAGTAATAATGAAAAAACCAATAACTTCGCTTTGAACGAAATTCTTTTCTTATTCATTTTTACACTTCTTTCTGTTTATGATAGTGAATCAAAGCGTAAGTTACCAACAACTGCAAAGCTTCTAAATTGATAACTTAAAGAATCTCTTAATCCTTTCTAACTATATCTTGACGCCAAACTCATGCCAGGTAATTTTAAACACTAAAAAAGCTATTCTATATAATATAGAATAGCCAAAGGAATATATTAATCCATAAACTTGGTAACCAGGCGATCATTGTTTAGATTGCAGGACTTTTAAATAATCCCTAAACTTTAGACCCTAAGCTTTGCGTCCTGCCCTTTCAGATCAGTTTGCCTTTAACTTCTATAGTTTTAGTTTAAAATTATGCTCCCTTATAATCTCACGTAACTCCATTAAATTCAAGACTTTTTGACCGGAAACAACTTTTATTATGTGATAAAAGAATCATGTGAATAATTCAAAACTGATGAAAAGGGATGTTTTTTTCACTGTGTATATAGTTTTATAAATATGAAGTCAAAAATATGATTTCAAATTAGTAATTAATTAATTTTGGGACTTTATCCGGTATTATGCTGATACTATCACTCACCCGCCTACTATTAGTTACAATATTAACTAATCTCGATTGCTCTGAAACGCCTAAAAGGCCTATCTTCAGCTTCGAAATAGACCTTGAAAACTATTAAAGCTTCGCATTTTCTACTTCAATGGAAGCACTTTTCTTATGGTTCTCTTTGAATTCATTTATGTCTAGTGTCTGTCACTGACCGAGTCTCGTCTTATTTTATCGATAACCGCCTTTACTTATGATATGGCTCTCCCTTAATAATCCGAAACCCCCGATAAACCTGCTCGACCAGCACAAGTTTCATTAACTGATGTGGAAACGTCATTTTTGAAAAAGATAACTTCTCATTCGCCCGCTGCAACACGCTCATATGCAATCCAAGCGAACCGCCAATTACAAACACGATCTTACTTTTCCCATATGTCATTAGCGATTCTATACTCGCAGCAAATTCTTCCGAAGTTTTCATCTTTCCATCAATCGCCAAAGCAATTACATAAGCATCCGGAGCAATCTTCGCCAAGATCCGATCTGCCTCTTTCTTTTTAACAATTTCCATATCCGCTTCACTCAAAGTTTCGGGTGCTTTTTCATCCGCCACTTCAATTAATTGCATTTTGGCATAGCTATTCAGCCGTTTTGTATACTCTTCAATTCCTTGCTTCAAATACTTCTCCTTTAACTTACCCACGGTCACAATTGTTATATTCACAACTTATCCACTCGCTCTCCAAAAGTTATACACAACACTTATACACATATCCACAATGCATTCTACATATTGTGCCCGACTATTTGTTCCATACTACATGTGAAATTCACTGACTATTCTTATCTTGTTCTGTGGATAACCTTTTATAGTTTTATCCTCATAAAGAAAACTTTCAAGTCTACCAGTAAAATAGAAAATTTCAAAACCCATGAATGCCAAGGCTTTATACCTTACACTAACCAGCTTTTCTACTAGTATATACTTATTTTCTTTTACACAATACTATACACATTATTTAGATTTTATCCACAATTGGATAACTCCATAAAAAATCAGGCACCGTAGCACATTTCTGCTCGATGCCTGATGTGGATTGTAATTTGTTCAGGTTGTGGATAGTCTTAGAATGTGTTGCCATCCTTCAAGACCATCTCTAACTCCACTGGTTTTCCATCACGATACACTTTCAATTTCAGTTGATCGCCAATTTCTTTTTTATTGTATAAATATTTACGAAGCGCGACCATATCCGTCACTTTTTCCTCATCCAATTGAACAATTGTATCATACTTTTTAACGCCTGCCGCAAGTGCTGGGGAATTCGGCATGATTTCTGTTACGACCACGCCTTCCGTCACATCTTCGGGTAAATTCAAGGTCTGTTGCTGCTGTTGACTTGGAATTTGCTGAAGATCGAGTAAGGAAACACCCATTGTCGGTCGATTCACTTGCCCTGTCTCCTCAAGATGTTCAATGATCGGTAATGCAATATTAATCGGAATTGCTAATCCGATTCCTTCTACTGTCTCCTGTGAAATTTTCATGGAGTTAATGCCGATCAGCTGACCTGCCATATTAATCAGTGCACCACCTGAGTTCCCTGGATTGATTGCAGCATCTGTCTGCAATACATCTGCTTGCCAATCGATGATTCCATCTTTATTCAGATCCATTGGAATCGAACGATCTTTCCCTGAAATGACACCGACTGTGACAGACCCTGCGAATCCTAGTCCAAGTGGGTTACCTATGGCGATGACCGACTCGCCGCGTTTTAGCGCATCCGAATCACCGAATTCCACTACCGTATCTACATGTTTCGAATCAATTTCAACTACAGCTAGATCCGTCCATAAGTCGCTGCCGATCAGCTTTCCTTCTACTTTAGTTCCGTCGTCAAAGCTGACTTCCAATTGCTCTGAATTTTCCACGACGTGATGATTGGTGACGATATATGCTTTGTCTCCATCTTTTTTGTACAAAACGCCTGATCCTGATCCAGCTTCCTGGACAGAAGTCCTTGCCGACCAGAAATCTTGAACTGTCTGGATGTTGGTAATACCAACAACAGCCGAAGCTACGTCATCTACTACGTCCGTAATCTCTGTTGAAATATCCATAGGAACTTGGCTGTGTTGTCTCTCTGTTAAATTAGAAGGTTTATTTACTTGTACTTCATTTGTTGTTGAATCAGATGCAAACATTACGACCAACCAAACGATCAGTCCACCTATTATTCCACCAAGCAGGCCCATCCAAAAACCACTTCTACGTTTTTTCTCTTGTTTCGTTTCGGCAGGCGGGATTGGCTGCCATGATGTTTCTTCTCTTTCTAGCTCTCTTTCTCCATCTATCCCTCTTCTTTCATCATCCATTCGCATTTCCTCCTCATCCAAACGTTCTCATTACATATCATACATGTACTTTACCCCAATCTATCATTGAAAATGCAAAAAAGCCTTACTAATTAAAGCAAGGCTTTTCGCATTTTTTCAGACAAGTACAAGCTCTGTAGATTCTGCTGCGTCTGTATCGCGTAAGTGGACATATTCGCCTGCACGAATACCGCAACTCTCCAATGTCTGTGCCACGCTCATGCGCGCCAAGTCTTTCATATTATTATCTAAACTAAGGTGTGCTAAATAAATATGCGTCTCTTTTTGAGCTACGACTTCACTCATCGCGACAGCTGCATCTTCATTCGACACGTGGCCGACATCACTCAGGATTCGACGTTTAATAGACCATGGATAACGCCCCATTTGCAGCATGCTTACATCATGATTGCTTTCAAAGACGAAACTGTCAGCTCCTGCGATATGACCCTTCATACGATCGCTGACATATCCTGTATCGGTGATAACAGCTAGCTTTCGATCCCCTTCATTGAATGTGTAAAACATGGGATCTGCTGCGTCGTGAGACACGGCAAATGATTGAATATCCAACGACCCGAATGTTTTCACTGTCTCCATGTCGAAATGAAAACGTTGATCCAATGGAATCTCTCCAACAAGACCGTCCATCGCTGACCATGTCTTTGCGTTAGCATAAATGGGGGTTTTGTATTTCCTCGCGAGAACACCAATTCCTTTAATATGATCGCTATGTTCATGTGTGACAAAAATAGCATCTATTTCTTTCATGGAGCGATTGATCGAGCCGAGCAAGCCTTCGATTTTCTTACCGCTCATCCCGGCATCCACGAGAAAAGCATGCTCGTCCGTCTCTATATAAAGCGAGTTGCCTGTACTGCCACTCGCTAAAATGCTAAAACGCATGTGGAAAACTCCTATTCTGTCTGTTCTTCTAGTAGATCGGATTGGAACTCAATCACTTTTCCTTCAATTGCATTAATGAAGTAGTTTTCGATAGTTCCATCCTTCAATTTTACCTGAATGTTCCACGTCGGTGCAAATACTTGGGTTTCCGTCAATTGGACTAGAATAGAATATCCTGACTTGACCTGTACGACAGTAGAATCGGGTTTCAAATAGCCACGCGTTACAAGTGAGCCTACTGCAGCGTCCTGTGACAACAATTCCTTTTTGTGATTGAAGCTGACAAAATTCTCTAGCATACGCTGTTCATAATGCGTAATGTTCCCTTCTTCATCCCAATGAACAACCAACATTGCATTGGGACTGTAGAAGATGGTTTCACTTTTCACTCGCTGAAAGAATACAGCACGTTGCTCTTCTTCATCGACATCCCACAATGCGTAGCTATCACCTTTGAGAATATACTTCGCTAGAAAATCATCGAACTCATAATTGCCATCCCCATCTCTCGCCTTTACTGTCTTTTTCAGATGAGAAAGCAAACGTGTTTTATCAATCAGTACAAATGACTGATTATTTAATTGCTTCAGATCTTCTTCAGTAAATGTAGCCATATGGGCTGATAAATAAGAGACTTCCTTTTTAGTGAACGGGATCGGACTGTAGGTGATATTTTCTAACTGCAACGTTTCTTCCAAAGAAGTTTTTCCAATGACCTGCATATCCCCGACATCCATTTGGCGATTCACGTATAAAGAATACAAGAAAATATTCAAAATTGAAAAGACGATGATAAAGATCGTTTTGGTTCTATTCCAATCCAACCCGGTCACCTCCTTCAGAAGAGCCGTCTGGTATAAAGCGGAACCAGTTGTCTTTGATCAGATAATACCAGCAAGGCTGCAAAATGAGCAATCTACTATTTTCATCATGAATCAAGTAATAACCCGTGGAGATTTCATCAATCAAATCAAAGTCCAATTCGTCAGACTCTTTGAGTGCTTCTACCACATCCAAACCTGACGGAAGTTCTTCATCTACTGTCTCGAAATTGACAAGTTTGTAATACGGCCGAATGTATGTGTAGATTTGAGACTCTCCCCAGTATTCTATTATCTCATTTGTGCCGGACTGATCACTATAGACTGGCAAACCGTCCACATATAACTGAAATTTAACATAGCGGGAAATGGGATTCATATATGCATAGCGGAAGTCGTCCGTCCAACCACCATGTTCATTGATGAAATCAATTGTGTTTACAAGCAGCTCTGAAGGAATTGCAATTTCTTGACTTTCCGCGACCGGCATGACATAGGTCAGTGTTTTATTCTTCGTATTGACGTCCATTCGCGCACGATGGTCATCAACATACTCTTCTATGTTGGTATCGGTTTGATTGCGTCGGACAGCACTCGGATCACTGAATAATGCGTTTCGAAATTGAATCGGATTAACCTCTTCTTGATAATACGTATACCGTTTAATAGTGACAGGATCTTTTGAAACTGCCAAGAATGGCGCGTTGCCTCTATCAATCTCGGCATACTCGGCAAATGACTGACCGACATCAACAATATTACGTAGAAAGCTTGATCTATTCGGCAAGCTGACTTGTGCTTGATAATGTATACCACTTGTTTCACTTAAAAAATGAACAGTCGGCAGTTGAGTGGATTGACTCCAGTCGATGACCAGTCGATTGAATGTGTCCTCCGGAATACTAGTATCGTCAATCAATAGTACATTATCATAGACAAGTATTGGGACTTCGCCTTGGAAGTAAAGTATCATCTGACTTGGCTGCCGCAACACTTGTGAAATATCCAATTTCGTCATGTCTTGATTCACTCTCTGCAAGTTTGTCAAATTCCAAGTACCCATCTCTGAAAGGATCGTATTAATCTTGCCAGAATCAACGGAACCTAGCACCTGATCTTTCAAATTAGTAATCACTTTATACGGCTTGATAATCTCATCTATCGTCTTCTTTTCGGCAATGGAAATATCAACCGTCTGTAATTGTTCCATCGGTTCATAATTTGGTGTAAACGTCCAAATTGTGAAGGTAAACATGACACTCAAAAGGACCAGCAACAGTAATATGATGGATTTGATTGTTTCAATATACTTCACTCCCACTCACCGTCCTCTTGTTGTTCAAATGGCAATGTAAAGAAGATCGTTGTCCCTTTTCCTTCCTCACTTTGAGCCCAAATGCTTCCTTTATGTGCAACAATCATTTCTTTCGCAATTGCGAGACCTAGACCTGTCCCGCCGAGGGCACGAGAGCGCGCTCTGTCCGCTCGATAGAAACGGTCGAAAATGCGATTCACATTCGACTTGGGGATTCCCATCCCATCGTCTGAGATCATAACTTTAATATGATCACCGGAAACTGTAACGCCAAAACGGACTTCCCCGCCGTCTGGTGAATATTTCAACGCATTGGAAATAATATTGTCGAGTACTTGAGTTAGTTTGTCGGTGTCAATTTCGACAAATAAACTGCTTGAATATAGGTTGCGTGTGAAGTGTACATTTTGTGACTTGGAGAACTCAAAACGTTCGATGACTGCATTGAAGAAACGGTTGAATTCTACCCATTCTTTATTCAGCTCATATTCCTTACTGTCCATTCGAGATAGCTTCAGTAGGTCGTTAACGAGACGGATCATCCGCTCTGTTTCATTTTGTGTTACGTGAAGGAAATTCGGTGCGATTTCTTCACTTCTCCATGCCCCTTCAGCCAACGCATCCAAATAACTGCGCATCGTAGTCAACGGTGTACGTAATTCATGGGAGACGTTTGAAACGAATTCACGGCGTTCCATGTCGATCTTTTCTTGCTCCGTATTGTCATGCAATACGACAATTAAACCGTTGACGAAGCCTGTTTCGCGTTGCGTCACAGAAATCGTTGCACGTAAAATATAAGATTGCTCTTCCGTACTGAAATCTAGAGGAATCGACTCTTTTACTTGAATCAGCTCTTCAAATGTATACTCTGATTCAATGCCCAGAATGCTAGCAATTGGACGGTTAATCACCAAATCCGTCGTTAGGTTAAGCATCTGTAGTGCAGAATCATTAATCAAACTGACACGACCTTTTCGATCGGTCGCAATAACTCCGTCCGTCATATTTTCCAGAACAGAGGCTAGTTTTCGCCTCTCACTCTCGGTGGTTGATTGCGACTCTTGCAGTTGATTGGTCAAATGATTAAACGCAATTGCCAGCTGACCCATTTCGTCGGTTCCGTACACTTTAACCTTTCGCATGAAGTTTCCGCTCGCCATTGCCTGTGCCTGTCGCCGCATGTCCGAGATGGGACGAGTAAAAGTCCGCGCAATGAAAATCCCGACGATAATCGTGATGGTAAGCGAAAATGCGGCTCCTCCAGCTAGTATTCGATTAATTTGTTCGATTTGCTGAAAGACGGTCTCGATATTGGCTTCGACGTAGAGCGAACCGATAATTTCATTCCCATTGAATATAGGTTGTGCTAACGCAAGGACTCGTTTATGCGATTGAGGATCGAGTGTGATGACATCTTTAATACTTTCAGATGTGATGGACTTCCGTACACTGTCATTATTTGAATGCTGTCCGACTCTCATTTGATTTTCAAATGAAGAAGTAGCTAAAATACGATATTTTGGGTTAATGACTTGTATTTCTTTAATATCATCTGAAGTAAACTCAGTGAGAACATTTTTTAAGCCTTGTTCGAGCGTGGATTCGCCATCTTCCCGTTCTTTCGTAATTTCTTCCCTCACACTGAACTCTACCAAATTCATCCGGTCTACAATCGAATTTGTAAAGTTTTCTTTTAGTGTTTTTTCTAGCGTAGTAGCAAAATAAAGCCCGATAATCTGCATCGCCACGAGAATGAGTAAAACATAGATCAAGACGAACTTGACATGGATCGACCGGAAGAAGCCAACTTTCTGCATAGTGACTTACTCCTGTTCCGGGTCGCGCAAGTAATAACCTACGCCACGTCTTGTGACAATCCAGCTTGGATGACTCGGCGTGTCTTCAATCTTTTCACGCAAACGCCGAATCGTGACATCGACTGTTCGCACATCCCCAAAATAATCGTAGCCCCATACTGTTTGCAATAAGTGCTCTCGAGTCATCACCTGTCCAATATGCTTTGCCAAGTAAAACAGCAACTCGAATTCACGATGTGTTAGTTCAATCGTTTCACCGCGCTTTTGTACAAAATAAGCATCTGGCTGAATGACAAGCTGTCCGACCGTAATATCATTTGTCGCTTCTTCCTTGTCTTCTTCCATTGTTCTCGCATGGCGTCGCAAGTTCGCTTTTACACGCGCAATTAATTCACGAGTACCAAATGGCTTAGTGACATAATCATCTGCTCCAAGCTCTAGTCCTAATACTTTATCGATCTCTGAATCCTTAGCTGTCAGCATAATAATCGGAAAATCATATTTCTTACGGACTTCCCGACATACTTCCATACCATCACGCTTTGGCAGCATGATGTCGAGCAGCATAAGATCCGGTTGAATTTCTTCCACGCGGTTAATCGCATCTTCTCCGTCATACGCGCAAAAAACCGTAAAGCCCTCCTTTTTCAGATTAAATTCTATTATATCTGCGATGGGTTTTTCATCGTCTACTATGAATATTGTTTTATTTTGCATGGTCTGTTCCTTTCCTGCCAATTTGGCAATTGGTTTTATAGACAATTAGCTACAAAGAAAAAATCTTTCCATATCCTTTAACTCTATCATGATTACACTCAAATCGCACTTTTTTCAAGTAGCTACCACATGTTGCTATTTCCCGGGAAATACATGTTCGGTGGATAGTGAAAAAACAACACTCCTTTTCTAAACATCTAGAGAAAAGAAGTGTTGTCGCTCAATAGGATGGAGGTGCTTCATGCTGACTCCAGTCAATATTTAAGAACTTATTGTATTCCTTTGCAAAAGCCAACGTCACCGTACCGGTCGGACCGTTACGCTGCTTGGCTATGATGATCTCAATCATATTCTGCATTTCAGTTTCTTTGTCATAATAATCCTCACGGTACAAGAACGATACGATATCGGCGTCTTGCTCGATACTTCCGGATTCCCGTAAGTCAGACATCATCGGTCGCTTGTCTTGCCGCTGTTCTACGCCACGGGAAAGCTGAGAAAGGGCGATAACAGGTATTTTTAATTCACGCGCCAATGCCTTCAATGAACGCGAAATCTCGGACACTT